>Ga0105237_10009355_pt1 | contig 10495 bp, 10 predicted proteins | sample KBSC24metaG_FD_81520 | JGI IMG/M metagenome (GOLD analysis project Ga0105237, IMG submission 81520) | Corn rhizosphere microbial communities from Kellogg Biological Station, Michigan, USA - KBS C2-4 metaG | ecosystem: Host-associated > Plants > Roots > Rhizosphere > Soil | place: Michigan, USA... | reverse complement strand
TGCTGCTGTCGGCCGCGGGGCCGCGGGTGGCCGCGGGCGGCGGCACCGGTTCGCTAGAAATCAACACGTCACCGCAATTTGCGGCGGTCGAGGAGATCGTGCTGTCCCGCTGCAGCATGTGCCATGCGGCCGAGCCGGTCTGGGCCTCGATCGTCACCGCACCGAAGGGGATCCTGCTGGACAGTTCCGAACACATCCGGCGCAACGCCCGGCTGATCGGACGCAACGCGGCATGGTCCAACGCCATGCCCCCGGGCAACGTCACGGAGATCACCGGCGAAGAGCGCGCCGTCCTCGCCGCCTGGGTTGCAGGCCTCGACCGTTGAAGGGGCTGGCCCGACATCAGCCATTCGGCTGATGCCGGCCGCCCTGCCGCAGCGCGCCCGCACATTTCTGCTCAATGCCTGGGGACAACCAGTTCGCGAACTGAGCCTTCGATTGCATGCGCTGTCGAATTCGCGGATGAATTTGCTTGGGCAGACGTATGCGTGCAGGGGCGTGACATGCGTGAACAAGAGGTGTTGTTTGATTACGGCCGCTATCAGCGATTGCTGGTCGAGGCGGTCGACGAAAGGAAGCGGCTGGCTTTGATCAAGCTGCTGATCGAGGAGCGGGCGATGGATCGCCTGGCCGCGCAGCGGGCATCTGATCGCGCCGCGATGACGGCCTGGACCGTGTCGCGGGTCCTGGGCGCGCAGCGGCGCTGACGCCCCCCGGTCCATCCAGTCGTCCGGCGCCCGATCGACCAAGCCCAGTTTCTGCGATTCGGTTACGATTCGTTTAAGTATCTGTCGCAAGTACTCTTAAAGATTCTTGCCCTAAGACCTCCTGGCCCGAAGCCTATCCGGGCCAAAACAGGAGGTATCATGACCACGATTTCGCTCGTTTCCGTGCGTCCGGTCGCTGAATCTCAATCTGACCGGGAGTCGTTCAAGCTCGTCTTGCTGTTTTCCTGCTGCGGTCTGGTCGCCTCGATCGGCCTGCTCGCCCTTGGCGTCGATCTGTCCGCGGCCTGGCTCTGACGAATCCGGATCCCTGGATTTCTGATCAGGCGCTCGCCTGCCAACAGATGAGGGTCGACGCGACGCCGACCTTCTCATCAACGACACAGAGATCACGAACGCGGCGTCCTTGGGGAGCCCGACGGGAAACCTCATGAGCGTTCGAGGGACCGGCCCGTTCCGCGGCGACGCAACAGAGCCTGCGGTGGGCGCTTCGATCAGCAGCTCGCGTCTTTCCTTTGCGAGCGGCTTGCGCATCGCGCTCGATGGCAACGATACCTCGACATCCAGTTGGACTTGCCGTTCGCCGGGGAAGGAGTAGCCTTCGCGCGATGGCGAAGCGCAGGCGCGACGCTTGGTCGCCCGCGAATGAACATGCGCCATCCCTGGGGGAAACGTCATGTTCGAGATGCTCGACCGTCGCACGAGTCTGACCCGCAATCAGATCAAGATCCTCACCGCCGCCATCATCGGCGACGCCCTCGAGTTCTTCGACTACTTCCTGATCGGCTTCGTGCTCGCTTTCCTGATCGGGCCGTGGAAACTGACCTTCGGTCAGTCGGCGACCGTGCTGATGAGTTCGGGGATCGGCGCCATCATCGGCGCCTTTGCCTGGGGCTGGCTTGCCGATCGCGTCGGGCGCCGCGTGGTGTTCATCGGCACCGTGCTCAACTTCTCGATCGCGACCGGCCTGCTCTATTTCACGCCCGACAATGGCTGGATCTATCTCGCCGCCATGCGCTTCTTCGTCGGAACCGGCGTCGGCGGACTGTATTGTGTCGATCTGCCGCTCGTGCAGGAGTTCATGCCCTCCTCGAAGCGCGGCTGGGTCGGTGGCATCGTCACCTGCGTCATTCCGCTCGGCGTCGGCTTGGGCGCCGTCCTCGGCGCTGTGATGGGCACCGATCAGTGGCGCCTCTTGTTTGCGATCGGCGTGCTGCCGGCGCTGCTCGTTCTCCTGGTCCGGCTCTGGGTTCCGGAGAGCCCGCGCTGGCTTTGCCGTCAGGGACGCTACGAAGAGGCCCGCCAATCGCTTGCCTGGGCTCTCGGGGTCAGTCCGTCCTCGCTGCCGTTGCCGACAGCCGCCGACGCCGGACCGATCGTCACCTCCAACTGGCTCGACCTCTTCAAATATCCCCGCAGCCTGATCGTGTCCTGGCTCGGCAATGCCGGCGCCCAGACCGGCGTCTACGGGATCACGCTGTGGGCACCCTCGCTGTTCGTGGTGCTCTTGAAGGTCACCCCGCAGCAGGCGGCCAAGATGATGATCCTGCTCAGCGTGTGCGGCTTCGTCGGCCGCCTGTCCTTCTCCTACTTCTCGGAACGGATGGGGCGACGCAACGCCGGCGGCCTGCTCGGCTTTGGCGCGGGGATCCTGACCATCGTCGCAGGCTATAATTACGACGCGACGCTGCTGGGGACGTCGGCGTTCTGGCTGCTGCTGGCGGTCGCCTTCTTCTTTGCCGATGGCGGCTTTGCCATCGTCGGTCCTTATGCAGCCGAAGTCTGGCCCTCGCATCTGCGGACCTCGGGCATGGGCTCCGCCTATGGCTTTGGCGGCATCGGCAAGATCATCGGCCCGGTCGGGCTTGCCCTGATCGTCGGGTCGAACAATTACCTCAAGCCCGACGTCCCCCTGCCGCAGATTCCGCTGGCCTTCGTCTATCTCGGTTGCTGGTTCCTGATGGCCGGTTGCGTCTATTATTTCTTCGGCCTGGAGACGCGGGGCAAGTCGATCGAGCAGATCGACCGCGAATTGTCCGCCGCGCCGAATCTGTCCATCTCAGGAGTCCAGCAGGTGTCGTGACCGCTCGCTGCGCTCGCGAGCGACCGAACATCAGTCGCCCGCTCCGAGACCGTGGTGCGACGTACCTGCGTGCGTCTTGCCTGTCTGCGAGAAGAGCGATCCTAACCCGGGCGGCGCACTTGCATATATGCGGACCCGATTTGGCCTTCAGTCGGCCATGAGTTGGGCGTGAATCGGTCAGCGTTTTTTCAACATTGTGTGATGTCGTGAAGAGCCGCGCCGCCGCGGCAGGATAGCCGGGTGCCGCGCCTTCCCACCTACCCCAGGGCACGCGTGCCCGGCTATTCGCGGACGGTCGCGGTCGACCCTCGCGGTCTCCCCCGGGATAAACCATACCAGACCACCGCTGCGACCTTGGCTTCGCCGTCTGAAGCCATCGGGCGCCTGGACGCGGGCGGGCGTCACCTAATCAAATCCCCGTTCGTGACTGAGCCGAACCATCTCCTCGATGAAGGTCTGCTTCTGCTTGTCGTCGAGGCTGGCAAATAGCGGCTCGGAGGAATCGGCCACGCTGCGCTGATCGGCGGCGCGATCAACCAGGAACTGAGCTTCATTACGCATCTGCTCGACGATGTCATCGGGTGGATCGCGTTTGGCGCGAGCGATGCGCAGGTTGAGGCGCTCGGCCCCGTTGTTGCCGAGGTAGTGCATCGCACTCGCGAATTGTGGCCAGTGTTTTTCCTGTTCTGGCGTCAGGTTCAGTTCCTTCTTGATGCGCTCAATGTTGGCATCGCTGTTGGCGACGATCTGTTCGGCGGTCAGTTGAGGCGCTCCGGGCTGGGTCAGGACCGCAACTTGTTTGCTGCCCTTGGGCCCCTTGCTCGCCGGGGCCTTGGCCGCCTTCGCGCCGCTCCTGATGTCGCGCGCGGCGGGCGGCTGCTGCCCGGTGTTGCCGGTATTGCCGTTATTGCCGGTGATCACGCCGGTGACACCGGTCACGACGCCGACGACTCCCCCGATCGCGCCTCCCAGAACACCACCGACCGGCCCGGCGGCCCTGTTGCCTTCACGGGCTCCCTGTTCCACGCCCTTGACCAATCCCTGTGCGCCAACCACCGTCTGGCCGCTGATGAGGGCAAGAACGCACACCCCAAGCAACCTGCACCGCCTCAAGCGCGCGCCCAGCTTCGATATCGGGCTGATCATGTTCGCTCTCCCTGATTAGTCTCGGCCTGGTGCGGGACATTTTTGCGGAACGGCAGCGGTGTGCCGATTCGTAATTTTAGCGTCCTCGACTTCGACTCGTCTACCGCCGTGCAACGGCGGAATGCTGCAACCATCAATGCGGTCGTCGTCCCGAGCCGATTGCACGATGCGGCACAATCGCGCAGCGTGCACTCCAATCAGCGTGTGCAATGCAACAAGCCGGAGCCAACTTCGCCTTCGTCGTCGAGATGCGCGCCCCGGCACAACGATAGTTCAACATGGTGGCTCGCGGGATTTCTCGACAGACGGCATCAAGTCTGCTCTGATTACGAACAATAAAATCTTCGCCCGGCCCTGCCAGCCCAGCGCAGCAAGCAAAAAACGAAAACACCGAGAATATCTGCTCATCCGATTGGTTCACCAGGGAGGGAACGCAATGTCACGGAGGAAGCTGTCTCGACGACAATTCGTAGCCGCCACTGCCGCAACATCCGCCGCACTGATTACCGCACCTTACGTGCGCGGCGCTTACGCCGCCGGCAAACTCTCAATGGGCATCTGGGACCATTGGGTTCCCGGCGCCAACAGCGCTTCGACCGACCTCATCAACGAATGGGCGGCGAAAGAGAAAGTCGAAGTTTCGGTCGACTACATCACCAGCCAGGGCCGCAAAGACCTTCTGACCATCGCCGCAGAATCGCAGGCCAAGGCGGGGCACGACATCTTGCAGATGCCGACATGGTGGCCGCATGCCTATGCCGAGTCGATCGAGCCCGTGAACGACATCATGGAGCAGTTGATCAAGCAGAACGGCGCGGTGAACGGCACCGTGCGATATCTCGGGCAAGCCGATGGTAAATGGCTCGGCGTTCCCGCCTGTGTCGGCAGCCAGATCAAGGGGCCTTGCTCCCGTATCGATCTGATGAAGAAATACGCTGGAATCGACCTCCAGGAGATGTATCCGGCGGGTTCGCCGCCGAAGGCCGAGAACTGGACGACCGACACCTTCCTCAAGGCGGCGGAGGCCTGCTTCAAGGGTGGCGTCCCGTTCGGGATCGGACTTGGCGAAACCGCGGACAGCGTCGATACGGCCGGCGCATTCTTCGCGGCGTTCGGTGCGCAACTGGTCGATGCCAAGGGCGACATCAAGGTCAAGACCGATGAGGTTCGCCAGGCGCTGGAGTTCTACAAGAAGCTGATTGCTTTCCTGCCGCCCGACGTGGCGGCCTGGGACGACGCGACCAACAACAAGTGGCTGATCTCCGGCAAGGGCGCGATGATCATGAACCCGCCGAGCGCCTGGGCGGTGGCCAAGCGCGACGCGCCGCAGGTTGCCGAACAATGCTGGACCCACGGCTTTCCGATTGGGCCCAAGGGACGCTTCGCTCCGTTCGGTCCCTTCTTCTGGTCGCTCTGGAACTTCTCGAAGAACAAGGACGCCGCGAAGAGCCTGCTCGTGCACCTGTCACAGCCGGCGTCGGTCGAGAAGATGGTCAATGCCAGCGGCGGCTATGACCTGCCGGCGTTCGAGAATCTCACGACCTTGAAGGTTTGGGCCGAGCAAGGCCCGCCGAAGGGCACGCTCTACCATTATCCCAACCCCTATAACCATCAGACGCTGTCCATCGCCGCGTCTCCTGCACCGCCGAAGATCGCCCAGCAGATCTATGCGCAGGCGACGATGACCAAGATGTGCCTGAAGTATTCGCAGGGCGAAAAGTTGGAGGACACGCTCGCCTGGGCCGAAGGCGAGTGCGAGGGCTTCATGCGCAGCTGACCCGTGGCGGCGGCGGGACGGAGACGATCCCGCCGCTTCCATCAATATCGGTGCCGGATTGAAATCCCGGTAGGGAGTGGCCGCGGCGTCGTACCGCCGGGCTGCGGTGAAGACGCTCAAGCCGATGGAGCCACGAACTCATGGCCGATGTCGCAGTTCAGCAAAGCCACGTTGCGTCTGCCCGACAGGCGCGAAAGCGTTCCAGCCTGCGCAGCATGCTCAAGCGAAAGTCCACGGCCGCGTTTCTGATGACCCTGCCGTTGCTGCTTCTGATCACCCTTCTGGTCCTCTACCCGGCCTTCTATTCCCTGCATCTGGCGACCCTGAACAAGTCGATGCAGCGCTTCGTCGGTCTCGGTAATTTCCAGTACCTGTTCACGCGGGCGACGTTCTGGCTGGTGGTCAAGCAATCCTGCATCTTCGCGCTGTCGGCGGTCTTCTTCAAAGCACTGATCGGGTTCATCGTGGCTCACTTCGTGCACAATGTGCCGGCGAAGCGACAGCGAAAATGGCGCGGCATGCTGCTGGTGCCGTGGGTGATCCCGCCGGCGATGAGCACGCTGGCGTGGCTCTGGCTGTTCGACCCATCCTACAGCGCGTTCAACTACACGCTTTCGGCGTTCGGGATCGGACCGATTCCCTGGACCGGGGACGTCAACTGGGCTCGCTTCTCGGTCATTCTGGTCAATGTCTGGTATGGCGCGCCGTTCTTCATGATCATGTATCTGGCGTCGCTGAAATCGGTACCCGAGCAGCTCTACGAGGCCGCGGCGATCGACGGCGCCAACTGGTGGCAACGCATCTGGTACGTCACGCTGCCGATGATGCGCAACATCATCGCGATCACGACGCTGTTCTCCCTCATCGTCACCTTCGCGAATTTCGACATTGTCCGCATTCTCACGTCCGGAGGCCCGCTCGACAAGACCCACATCTTTGCGACCTGGGCCTTCCGTGTCGGTATCGAGGGCAGCGACATTCCGCTCGGCGCCAGCGTTTCGCTGTTCATGGTGCCGATCCTCGCGATCGCGGCCATCTTCATCCTGCGGGATATCAACAAGCGCGGGAACGAAGCCTGATGACCAGCACCGTGGTGATCGACAAGGCCGGGCCGACCCGCAAGGTCAAATACGGCAGCATGAGCCGTGACCGCACCTGGGCGTTGCGCTGGTCGTACTTCTTTCTCACGCTGTTTGCGATCTTCTCGCTGGTGCCGCCGATCTACATGCTGATCACCTCGCTGAAAGGCAGCGCGGAGATTTCGTCGGCGACCAATCCCTGGTGGGTGTTTCATCCGACGCTCGAAAACTATGTCGGGCTGTTGACGTCGAACCAGTTCCTCACCTTTTTTCGCAACTCCGCGCTGGTCTCGATCTTCGTCGTCACCATCACCATGCTGATCAGCGTGCCGGCAGCTTTCGCGCTGGCGCGCATGAAATTCTGGGGCTCGGCGACACTCGCGACCGGCGTATTCCTTACCTATCTCATTCCCGACAGTCTCCTGTTCATCCCGTTGTTCAAGATGTTTGCGATAATCGGCGATTGGACCGGTATCCAGTTGATCAACAGATGGTACGTGCTGCTCTTCATCTATCCCACCCTCACGGTGCCGTTCTGTACCTGGATCATGATCGGCTACTTCGCGTCGATCCCGAAAGAGCTCGATGAGGCCGCCATCATCGACGGCGCCTCGTGGTTCCAGACCCTGACCCGGATCTTCATCCCCGTCGCCCTGCCCGGCCTGATCGCCGCGACCATTTTCGCGTTCACGGTGTCGTGGGCGCAGTTTCTGTATCCGATGGTCTTCACCACCTCGACCGATCAACTGGTCCTGCCGGCGGGGATCATCACCACGCTGATCAAGGGCGACGTGTTCAACTGGGGGCAGATCATGACCGGCGCGCTGCTGGGGGCAGCCCCACCGCTCATCATCTATGCCTTCCTGATGGATTACTACATTGCCGGCCTGACCGCCGGCGCCACAAAGGGTTGAGGGTCATGGCCGACGTGACGTTGCGCAGGGTGGTGAAGCGCTATGACGAGGTCGAGGCGGTGCGCGGCATCGATCTCGACATCGCCGACCATGAGTTCGTCGTGCTGGTCGGGCCGTCCGGCTGCGGCAAGTCGACGACGCTGCGGATGATCGCCGGGCTCGAGGACATTACCGACGGCGACATCATGATCGGGGGCGACGTCGTCAACGACGTGCCGCCGAAGGACCGCGACATCGCGATGGTGTTCCAGAATTATGCGCTCTATCCGCACATGACTGTGGCCGAGAACATGTCGTTCGGTCTACGGCTGAAACACTACCCGAAGGCCGAGATCAAGAGCCGGATCACCGAAGCCGCCCGCATGCTCGACATCACCGACCTGATCGATCGCAAGCCGAAGCAGCTCTCCGGCGGGCAGCGCCAGCGGGTGGCGATGGGCCGCGCCATCGTACGCAACCCGAAGGTCTTCCTGTTCGACGAACCATTGTCGAACCTGGACGCCAAGCTGCGCGTCCAGATGCGGATCGAGATCAAGAAGGTGCACCAGAAGGTCCGCACCACCACGGTCTACGTGACCCATGACCAGGTCGAGGCGATGACGCTCGCCGACCGCGTGGTGGTGATGAACCATGGACGGATCGAACAGATCGGGACGCCCAATGAGCTCTATCACAAGCCGGCGACACGCTTCGTCGCCGGCTTCATCGGCTCGCCTGCGATGAATTTCCTGCCGTGCCGGCTCGAGGAGGTCGGCGGCCAGCTCAATCTGCGTCTCACCGACCGGCTCGCTCTGCCGCTGCCGCCCGCCCGCGCGGCGCGCTACCGCGCCCTCCCGCGCGCCGACAAGTTGCTCCTGGGCATCCGTCCGGAGCATATCACGGAAGCCAAAATGCATGCCGAGCCGGGTATCGAGAATTTCGACACGGTTCTCGATGTTACCGAGCCGATGGGGATGGAAACGCTGATCTATTTTACCCTGGAGGGCGGCCAGGTGTGCGGCCGGGTCAATCCCAATGCCGGCGCACGCGACGGCGCCCCGCTCCGGTTGGCGATGGACCTCAACAATATGCACCTGCTAAACGAGGTGACCGGCATCGTCCTTTGACGATCGCACGACACCAAGAGCCCCGGAGCGAGGGGCATGCGCAAGGGCAGGACATGACGACCGACAATTTGGCGACCAACAAGAAGAAAATCTTCATTACGGAATCGTTTTCGCAAAAAGGTCGGGCACTGCTGATCGAGCGCGACGACATCGAAATGGTCGAATTTTCCAACATGATCTCCGCCGGGGATTTCGAGACCTTGCTGAAGCAGCATGCGCCAGTCCATGGCGTGGCGCTGGGCGCGACCCGGTTCGGCGAACCCGAACTGGCCGCATCGGGGGGCATGAAGGTGGTGACGCGGATCGGCGTCGGCTATGACGCGGTCGACGTGCCGGCGCTCAGTCGCAGCAAGGTGCCGCTGATGGTCGCGGGCACCGCCAACTCACCTTCGGTCGCCGAACAGGCGCTGTTCATGATGCTCACGCTCGCCAAGCGCGCGGCAGAGATGCACGGCATGGTCAAGGACGGCACCTGGGGCCGCAGGCTCGGCAAACTCCCCTTCGATCTCTACGGCAAGTCGGTGCTCATTGTCGGCTTTGGCCGCATCGGCACGCGTACCGCCAAGCGTTGCCTCGCCATGGAAATGCAGGTGCTGGTTTATGACCCCTACAAGCCGACAGGCGAGATCGAAGAGGCCGGCTGCGAGCCGGTTGGCGATCTCGATACCGCGCTGCCGCGTGCCGACTTCGTCAGTATCCATTGCCCGAAGACGCCGGACACCGTCGGCATGTTCAATGCGGCACGGCTGCAATTGATGAAACCGACGGCCTATCTGATCAACACCGCGCGCGGCGGCCTGGTCGACGAGAAGGCGCTGTATGACGCGTTGGTGGCCGGCAAACTCGCCGGTGCCGGACTCGACGTGTTCGAACAGGAGCCGCCACCGGTTGGCCATTCGTTGTTCGACCTGCCCAACGTGATCCTGGCCCCGCATGTCGCCGGCGTCACGCGCGAGGCCGTCGACCGCATGAGCGAGCAGACCGCGCGCAACATCCTGAGCGCGCTCGACGGCGAACCGATCCGGCAAAACGTCATCAATCCGGACGTGCTCTGATCGTCCTGATCCGGGCCGGTGCGGCCACCGGAGCCCCTGGCCCGCCGCGCGGACAAGTTCCGCGCTCGACCGGCCACAACTCAGGATAAGTAGGGGAAGACGGCAGGCTCGGAAAACGCTATTCTTGCTTCCCAGGAGGCAGGACAGTGAGCCAGGGCGACCCCACGGACAATGCGCTCGCGACGATTGCGAGCATTCTCGATCACTCCGACAGGCGACGTGGCCAGGACCGGGCCGCATCGACGGCGAGGGCCGTGGCCGACGAGAGGAACGACGACAAGCCCGCTTCCGAAGAAAAGCCAGCTCCCCCGGAGAAGGAATCCGCACCGGCCGTGGATGCCGAAGGCTATTCGAAAATCGGACCCGGCCCCATCGCCTCGATTCGGTTCAGGTGGACCGCCCGGCGCGGCGACGACGGGCAATATTACGTCCATGAGACCGTCGGCGAGAACACCGCCCCCGTCGTCGTCGGTCCGCTAAGTCCGGACGCAGCAATCCAGTTGGTCGACGAACGCGAGGGCGAGGCGCGGCATCGATTCGAAAGGCTCAAGGCCGAGATGGCCGCCAGGGTCGATACCGCGGAGCTGATCAGGCTGGGCGGCGGCGAGGC
>Ga0105237_10009354_pt1 | contig 10495 bp, 6 predicted proteins | sample KBSC24metaG_FD_81520 | JGI IMG/M metagenome (GOLD analysis project Ga0105237, IMG submission 81520) | Corn rhizosphere microbial communities from Kellogg Biological Station, Michigan, USA - KBS C2-4 metaG | ecosystem: Host-associated > Plants > Roots > Rhizosphere > Soil | place: Michigan, USA... | reverse complement strand
CGGGTCAGGGCGGCCTGGACTTCGGCGGCCTGTTTCCCGGCTTCCACGGCGAGCGCTTCCGCCCGTTGCGCCGTGATTTTCTTCGTTTCGCGCAACTGCTCCGCTTGTTGCGAAATCTTCTCGCGCTGCGCGACTTTGCGAAACGGATCGAGCTGCGGCAGCCAACGGACGCCGGCCACGAGCACCGCCAGTGCGAGGGCCAATTCCGCGGCGCCACGAGTCCACCGCAGCGGCACGACCAGCCCCGGCTTGATCTCCGCCGCCTGCCTCTCGGCTGAGGCACAGACGACCGGGCGGAATTCGCCGCTGCCTTCTCCCGCGAGGACTGTCGTGAGGAAGAGGTCCTTGGTCTTCTCGTGAGTGTCGATCACGCGCGCGACCGCGGCGTCCGCGGGTCGCCTCAGTCCCGCAAGCGCCACCGCCAGCGCGGCGAGCGGAACGATCGCTGGGGCCCATGGTGTAAACTGCACCGGCAGCGCCCCGAGCAATCGCGCTGCGAGCAAAACGCCCAGAAAAAGCGCTGCGCCGCCCAGGCAAGCCCAGCGGAACCAAACGCCGCAAGTCACCAGGCGAAGCCGCATGGCCGTGCGCTGGAGCAGTCGCTGGGTGGAGGTCATGGGGGAATTGGTACGCCTTGGAAGCAATGTGGGCAACCGGAATGAGGGGCAGGAGGGCAAGAGGTCAGATGACGCGCCGCACTTATTCTGATCTCTGACTTCTGCCTTCTGACCTCTTGCATCTCCCCGGACCTCTCGCACCTACCCGGCTCCTATCTCCGCCTCAAAATAGCCTGCGTCTTGCTCCGCCGCTTGTCCTTCAGCCGGGTCTTCCGCTTGCGGAGCTGGCGGGCGAGCTTGCCCACCACCAGGTCGAGCGCCGCATACAGCTCCTCGGCGGATTCCTCCGCATGAATATCCGGGCCGGGCACCGCAATGTGCACCTTGACGCTGTAGCGGTCCGCGGGTTTGGCCACCTCATCGTGAATCAGGACGATATGTGCGGCGACGATCTCCCCGGCAATGGACTCCAGATGTTCAACCTTTTCCGCGCAGTGGCGGTGAATCGCGGACGTAAGGCGGAGATGACGGGGGCTGAGGTGAATTTGCATAACGCAGGAAACGTGGTCCCTGCACGCGCGCTTGGCAAGCGGGGGAGATCGGGTCTGTCGACTGGTTCGCTCTTCGCGCTCGGAACACGCGTCGGTGAATCGCGTTCTCTCCCGCATGCGAGACGATGGGAATAGAAATCGCGGCTCCGCCGCCCATCTTTACTCATCGCCTTGGGGACAAGGCGATCCACCCGCGCACCTTGATTCCGAACTCATTTTCCGAAGGCGTCATTTCTGCGGCCCAAAGAGCAACCGCAAACTATTGAGCACCACGACCAGCGTGCTCCCTTCATGCCCGATCACGCCCGCGGTGAGCGGGATCTTTTGCATCAGCGCGAGCACGACGAGAGCCGCGATGACCCCCAGCGAGATGGACAAATTTTGCCGGATAATCGCCCGGGCCCGGCGCGACAACTCATAGGCCGCGATGAAGTTTTCCAGCCGGTCGTTCATCAAGACCACGGCGGCCTGCTCCAGCGCCGCGTCGCTACCCCGCGCACCCATGGCCACGCCCACATGCGCGGCGGCGAGGCTGGGCGCGTCGTTCACCCCATCGCCGATCATGGCCACAGGTCTGCCACCCTTCGCCAGGTCTTGAATGGCGGTGAGTTTCTGTTCGGGGGTGAGTCCGGCCCGCACATCGTCAAGCCCGAGTTCGCTCTTTAGGAGGTCGGCGGCGCTCTGGCGATCGCCGGTGAGGACCACGGTCCGAAGTTTGCGCGCGCGAAGCTGATCAATCAGGCGTCGCGACTCCAGCCGAACATCGTCCCGCATGAGCAGCCGGCCCCGCAGGTCGTCCGTGGCGAGCCAGACTTCAGTGACGCCGATTTGGTCCGGCGGAGCGACCGCCGTGGTCGATGCGTCCTGCGAGGCAAGCGCCCACGAGCGCCGCCCGAGCCGCAATTCCCGGCCCTCGTACGCAGCGTGCAGCCCTGCCCCGCTGACCTGTTCCACGTCGGTCACATTCATGGGCAGAATGCCCTTCTTCCGGGCATGCCGGACGATGGCCCGGGCCAACGGATGATTCGAGTGCCGGTCGAGCGAAACCGCCAGGCGCAGCACTTCGCCTTCCCGCCCCGGCGGAAAGCTCTCGACCTTCTCCACGCGCAAATCGCCCGTGGTGAGCGTGCCCGTTTTGTCCATCGCCACCACCTGCACGTCCGCCAGTTGTTCGACCGCTGCGCCTCCGCGGAAGAGAATCCCGCGCCGGGCTCCCCAGGCGATGGCGGCAAGAATGGCGGAGGGAATCGAGAGCACGAGCGCGCATGGCGAGGCGACGACCAGGAGCGTCATCGCGTGGTAGAAGGCGCTGACATCCCCGGGTACGGAAACAAAAGGGCGATGGTGCAGCGGCAGCCACCAGACAAAAAACATGACGGTAGTGAGACCGAGCACCGCGTAGGTATAGTGCGTGCCGAAACGATCGGTGAAGCGTTGGGCCGGGGCCTTATTGCGCTGGGCGGTCTCGATGAGGCGGATGACCTGTTGCAACGCGCTCTCCTGGGCCGGGCGCTTGACCACGGCGTCAACCGATCCCCACAGATTCATCGTGCCGGCGAAAAGTGAATCACCAGCCGACTTGTCCACCGGCACGGCTTCCCCGGTGAGCGTGGATTCATCCGCGGCGGTCTCCCCGCTGGCCACTTCGGCATCGACGGGGAATTGCTCGCCTGGCCTGATCCGCAAGCGCTGGCCCGCCACAAGCTCCTCGACTGGGACGCTTCGCTCCGCTCCCTGGTCATCCAGGACATTCGCGGTTTTTGGCAGGTCCTTGAACAGCGACCGGATCTCGTTCTGGGTGCGCTCCATCGCGTAGTGCTCGAGCGCGCCCGAGAACGAAAAAAGAAAGAGCAGGATGGCGCCCTCCCGCCAATCGCCGATCGCGGCGGCGCCCGCGGCGACAACGAGCATCAGGAAATGCACGTCCACCGAACCCTTGCCCAGCATCTCCCTCACTTCCTGGACCGTGAACCACGCCCCGCTGAGATAGGCGAGGACGAAGGAGGCGAGCCCGATCGCCGGATGAGGCGCGAACCAGCCGAGGAACGCGAAGAGCAGGCAGAAGCCACTGGCGATCAATTGCTCTTTCCATTCGCCGGCGTGGCTATGGCCGGGTTCGTGGGATTCGATTTCGCGGGTGATCATGCGCGGCAACCGCCCCCGGCGCGGGGCGCGGCCATCTTCCTGCAAATGATTGGGGCTGGCTTGCGCATGCATACGTCGGCCACTTGCTTGGCATCGTCGCGGCTCTTTGTCAGTCGCGATCGTGTGACACGATTTCCCATCGCCTTGCGACCATGGCCTGTGTTTGCCTGTGAGCCGCCAATTTCATCACCCAACACCCAATCCACCACTTCTGTTCTCACCATCCCTGTGATCATCTACTTTCTCGAAGCCGAACCCCCGGAGCAGGAGTATTTTGCCGAGCGCCTCGCCGGGCAGACACTCTCCTTCGTGTCGCGTCTCGAAGACGTTGGTGCGGATTGTGAAATTCTCTCCATTTTCATCTATTCGATCGTCACGCCCGAATTCCTCGCGGCCCACCCGCAGTTGCGTCTTATCGCCACGCGCTCGATGGCGACCGATCATCTTCCGCTCGAGGCCTGCCGCGAGCGCGGGATCGCCGTGGCGAATGTCGGGACCTACGGCGACCGCACCGTCGCCGAGCACACCTTTGCCCTCGTCCTCGCGCTTTCCCGACGCTTGCGCGAAGTAATGAACAAGCCCAAGTCGGAGCGCTTTTCCTACGAGGCCGCGCGCGGCTTCGATCTTGAGGGGAAGACGATGGGGATCATCGGCATGGGATACATCGGCCAGCAGGTCGCGGAATTGGCCCACGCCTTCCGGATGAAAGTCCTGGCCTACGACCTCGAGCGCCCCACGGGCCTGGCTCGCTCGCTCGATTTCACCTTCGTCCCGCTGGCCGAAGTGCTCGCCCAGTCGCACGTCATCTCCCTGCACGCGCCGCTCACCGCGTCCACCTATCACATTCTCAATCGCGACACCTTCGCCCAGTGCCGTCGCGGCGTCCTGATCATCAATACTGCCCGGGGCGCGCTCGTCGACTCCCAGGCGTTGCGCGAGGCCCTCGACTCCGGGCAGGTCGGCGGTGCCGGCCTGGATGTCCTCCAGGATGAACGCGTCATGCGCCAGTCCGCCTCGAACATCATCGCCGGCGACATCGTGCAACACCTGCGCTCCGATGCGCGCGCCCACGATTCCCGAGACGCCGACCGCGTACGCGAACTCCAGGAACTCCTCCTCAGCGACGCCCTGCTCGCCAGGCTCAACGTCGTTTTCACCCCGCACGTCGCCTTCAATAGCGTCGAGACCTTCGAGCGTCTTCAGACCGTCACCGCGGAAACCATCCTCGCCTTTGTTGAGGGGCGGCCAGTAAATGCGGTCTGAGAGACTGAAAGAAGAAGCCTCATTCGTGTCATTTGCATGATTCGCGGGCACATCTCTCACAGGCACCGAGTCAGACATGAATTTCAAAGTCCACAGTTACCGCGGTTCGGGGAATATCGGAGATGCCGTCCAGACGATTGCTTTGCAACGGCTCCTCCCATCGGTGAGTTACGCCTGGCGCGACCGCGGTCATCCGGACGACGGCGTGCCTTTCATCGTGAACGGCTGGCTGGGCGATAACGCGCCCTGTGTGGAGAATCGCAACTGCCTTTTTGCCGGCGTCTTCGTGGACCACAACGAGGACAACTACCGCTGGATGGCCAACACGCGCTTTGCCGAGATCGGAGCGCGCGACCCGGCCACCGTCATGTGGTGCGCGGATCGAAAAATTCGCGCATCGCTGATCGGCTGCGCCACGCTGACTTTCGATCGGTACGATGGACCTCGCTCCGGCGTTTATGCCGTGGATGCGGAGATGCCCGGCGCCCAGCGAATCACCCACGAGATTAGCGGCCGCACGTGGGAGGAGGAGATGGCACTGGCGGAAGCATTGCTGGAGAAGTACCGGCGCGCCGAGCTGGTGGTCACGTCCCGCATGCACGCCGCCCTTCCCTGTATCGCCTTCGGCACGCCGGTGGTGATGACTGATCCGATCCACGTCAACGAACCCAAGGCCGTCCGGCGCATGTCGTTGATGGACGTCGTCGGGGTGGACTATGGCACACCATTCACGACGGATGTGACCTCGTGGCGGCGGAAATACATCGGCTTTCTCGAGCGCAATTTGGGCATCCGCATCAGTCCGAAGCCGTTCAAGGCGCTCGTGGAGTAGGCCTCCTAACTCCGGTACGAGAACTCCGGCCGATCATAATCCACCCGCGTCCGGGTCTTCCTCCCCTGGTGCTTCGCGTCAGTCACCCACCGCTTATACCGCAGCAATCCCTTGGGATTGAATTCCCGGTAACCGATCTGCACCGCATCACCCAGGTCGCGCAATCCGCGCATGGGATCGTCATCGAACTCCGCGAGGTTGTAAGTGCAGTTCAACACATGCTCGTCGTAGAACGTCACGCGCCGGTCGAGGAGCGTGCGCATCATGGCCTTCGCCTGCGGAAAAAAACGCCGGGCAAACCCCGCCTCCATCATCCAGCAGGGGCCCCAAATCCAATCCAGCGGTCCGTCATTGTGGGGGCGCACCCCGCTCGCTTCGCGCAGGATGGAGAGCCACGTATTGAAGCTATCGTGCGTGGCCGTGCCGACGATGAAACAAAGCATCGGGTGATGTCGCAGCGCCGCCCACATGCCATCGATGTGTTTGCGCCCGAGGCAGCCGATCGTCTCGAGCGACAATTGATCTCCATCCGCGTCGGCGGAAAGAATCCCGTCGTAGCCCATCCCCAGCGTTTTCTCCACCGCCATCAACTTCGAGAGCATCCCTTGCGCAAGCTCCGGCCGTTTCTCAAACCTGCCGCCCGCCTGCCGCTTCTCATCGGCGCACGCTTCGTGTTGGATCTCCATCAGGTTGTCGTGCGAGGCCCGCGGATCCCACTCCGTCGTCAGTTCTCCCGGCTCGCAGATATGCACGGTCACGCCCGGCATCGGCGCCAGCTCTCGATCGTTTGTGTAGATGTGCACATCCATCCTGCCCTGGAGCACTTCGCGATACGCCCGGGCCCGCTCAAAAGCCGACGTGGAATAGTGTCGGCTCCCGCCCCGGTTGAAGCCGCAAATGCAAATGGCGTAGCGCCCTTCAAGCGGAGGTGGCGGCAGAAAATGGCGCACGTATTTGCCTTCTCCGCGCCGCAGATAGAACGGCCGCGGCCACGTTGGCGCGATGCCGTGAATCACCTGAAGCTGCCGCTTCAAGCTCTGGCCTTCCATGGAGCCGAAGGGTGGCCACATTTCGCCGCGCAGCGCGATGGCCGTGGAGACCTGCTCGTCGCCCGGATAGTAGCCGAGATCGTAGTGCCGTTGCACCTCCCGGATCATCGCCTCGCAAAACCTCCGGAAGGCGTGCCGGGTGCCCTGCGACCACTGCCCGCTCGTCTGAAACATGGGCAGGAAATCGCCCTCGCGTCGCAGATCAAACAGCTCCCGCAGTCCCTTCGGACTGACGTAGTGCATCTCATCCCGGCCGGTGATGGTTTCCTGGAAGACGAAGTCCGTGAACTCGTCGAATTTCCAAATGTCGTCGACGTGCCCGCCGGGCGGCAGTTCCTCCTCCTCGAAATTGTAGCGGCCGCCATCCGCATCGACCATGGCGCAGCGCTCGTATCCCCAGGCGTGCGCGATCTCATCCACCAGCAAATACCTCCCGAGATACACCTCGAGCGCGTCGAGGATGTTGTGGTTCTCGCGCAGAGGTTCCAGGTATTTGCCCTCGATCTTCCCCGTCTTCAGGCCGGCCACCGAGCCCAGCCGCATCGCCTCGATATCGATCCCGCGGTCGAAGAACAGTTTCCGGATATGGGCCGACGAAGAGCGAACGACTTTGATCCCGTACTGGTGCATCAAGGCCAGCAGCGTGCCGTTGAGAAATGCGGAGAGCGCCTCATCGTTCACGATCACGACCAGATCCGCCTTGCCTCCCAGCAGACGGTAGTTTTCCAGCCGCTTTACCGCGGAGTAGAAATAATGAACGTCCGGCCGCACATCGATATACCCGTTGAAAACCGGGATGCAGAGCACGTTTTCCGAGGTGCGCCGCTCCAGGACCGGGAGCGTGTGCTCCTGCCGCGAGAGCTGTCCGAAGGTTTGCATCACCCGGCTCAAGTGCGGACCCCGCCTCCGGAAATACTCGCCAAGCAGGTCCGGCGATTCCTTGGGAAAGAGCGCGCCAGCCTTCCGCTTGAGCCCCTGGGTGCTGTTCGCGGTCAACAAGCCGCATGGCCCATCGAAGAGCTGAAACAGCCAGTAGAGATACACCGGTTCGAGGTTGGGATGACTCCCGGCGTAACGCGTATAATCCGCCGTCCAGAACTTCGGGGCCTCCCCCACGGAATGGAACGCGAGTTGCCGGCTTTCTCCCTTCCAAAATCCACCCTCGCGAAAGGCCACCGGCTTGTGCCCATGCGTCCAATGCTCCGAGACCGAATCGTTCTCCAGCTCGAGCGGGGTAATGCCCTTGAAAAAGAGGATCGCATTCAGCACCCCCTGGTCCCCGAATCCCGCGTAAATCTTCCGTTCCCGTGCCGGCGGGCCAAACTCGGCATCATCCACGCCCGCGCTCCACAGCGGCAAAATATCGGCCAGCGGCTGAATGGGCAAAAGCAGCACGCTGGAGGAAATGTAGCGTGCATTGAAGTAATCCTGCCGATCACGCTTGGAAGCGGTCAGCGCGTAATACGGTTCATACTCCTTGAGTGGATACGGAGCTCCCGCTCCGTCCTTGCCCCCACCCGGCAGGCCCCGCTCGGCCGCCTGCGCGGCCAGCGCCTCGAAGTTCGCGCAGAGGACCACGTCGGAATCCACGTGGATCAGCGTCCCGCCATATTGCGTGGCCAGGAGATGCGCCGCGTGCGCCTTCATCTGCCAGCCTTCCTTCACCCGCCCCATGGGCACGTCAGCCGCCGCGAGATAGTGCACATTCGGCAACGATCGGAGGTGGTCGAGTTGCTCCGCCCTGAGCGGTTCGCGGCATTCACCGAAGACCCAGATCGGGCTCATGGGATGAAAGGTGCGAATCGAAGAAAGCGTCGCGATTGTGCCCGGGTAATATCGGGCATTGGTAACGGTGTAGAAGACAATCGGTGCGGAGAGATCTGGCATGGAAGAAAATGGAGCATCGCCACCCACGGCTGCCGGGCGAATCCGAAACTGCCTCTGCCAGCGTGGAGGAGGAACTTCTTGCGCGGAAACCCCGCCGAGAGCAATCGCCAAGTGGAGGGAATTGACTCACTCCTCGACAATCCGCGACGACTTCGAAAACCAGCTCGCGAAGCCCGGCGGTGGCGGCGTTTTCATGCCACTGGGCAGCGGACCACTGCCACCCCACGCATGGTGCAGGTAGCGGCCGTAGTTCCTGACGGCCGTGACCTCGACGCCATCGGCCATCGCGTGGGCTGTCAGCGCGCTCACCGAGTACCACCAGGGATATTGCTCGTCCAGACCGTGCGCCGCGTAGACGCGGGCGGGGACGAGAAGACAAAAGCCGTCCGGCCGGTCGGGGCCCGAGACGAGCCCATAACCTGCCATGCCGTCGCCCGCAGCCTGGTGCAGACGTACGAGCCAGGCCGGGTCGCGAAAGACCACATCATTATTGAGGAGCAGAACGTGCGTCGTTTGTCCGGGACGCATCGCAAAGCCGATATTATTTCCGCGGGCGAAGAATGTATTCTCCCGGAGCAGCGCGGCGGCGTGGATCCTTTGCGCGGTGAGAAGCGAATAGAGATATCCCGGCGTCTCGTCGGTGGAAGCATTGTCCACCACCACGACTGCATGATCCGCATCCGCCGTGATCTGGATGGTCTCGAACATGCGCCTGGTATGGTGCAGCGCATTGTGCGTGAGGACGATGATGGCGGTGAACGGTTTCAATGAGGGTTGACGAAACTGAAGGGGAGCTCCCGGCATGGCAGAGCCGCAACCGAAAGGCAAATATGCACGACAGGCTGCACGCGTGACCGAAGTCAAAAGCCCTTTTCGTCTTTTGTGCCTTTTTGTGGCCAATTCCTTTGGTTGCGGCTCCGCCGTCCGGCGATGCCGAGGCCAAAGAAATTCCTCCTTCACAGGTTTATACGCGTGACCCCCATGAGTTCCGAACGCGCCGACAAACTGGGATGTGCTGAATTCAGGCGAACCCTCGCGATGAATCGGCGGGGATTCGTCAAAGCCGGCTTCCTCGGCATGGCCGGGCTGGCTTTGCCCGATCTCCTACGTCTCGAACAGACCGCGCGCGCGGCGGGAAGACCCCCCTCCCGGGACAAATCCGTCATCATCCTTTGGATGCGCGGCGGCCCGAGCCAGCACGAGACTTGGGATCCGAAGCCGGATGCCCCGGTGGAATTCCGCGGAGCCTTCGGTTCCATGCCCACCAAGGTGCCCGGGATTCGCATCTGCGATCTCCTGCCGAAGAGCGCCAGGATCATGGACAAGTGGTCCATCATCCGCAGCCTCCATCACACCGACGCCGGCCATTCCCGCGGCGACCAGATTTGCTTTACCGGCTACCCGCCGGGTCAGAACGACAGCCAGAATTATTACCCGAGTTGCGGCTCTATCGTCGCGAAGCAGATGCAGCATCTCAACCCGAAGCTGCCCGCGTATGTCATGATTCCGCGCAATGTTCCGGGCACCGGCGCCGCCTACCTGGGGACGAAATTCGCCGCCTTCGAGACCGGCGCCGACCCTGCGCAGCCCGGGCCTTTTAGTGTGCCGGATTTCACTTTGTCCGAGGGACTTTCCGTGGACCGGCTCGGGAGCCGGCAGGAATTGCTCACCGGCTTCAACCAACTGAATCGAGTGGCCGACAATACCGGCCAGTTCGACGCCCTGGATCAATTCCAACAACAAGCGTGGCAGATCGTCAGCGGCGGCGAGGCCCGTCAGGCCTTCGATCTCGACTCCGAGCCGGCGAAAGTCCGCGAGCGCTACGGTTTCATGGCGGAATACAAGGCGCCCACTCCCGACCGCTGCGGCGTCCCCGCGTGGAGCCAGCGCATCCTGCTGGCCCGGCGCCTCATCGAAGCGGGCGTGCGGTTGGTCACCGTCGACTGCCGGTGGTGGGATACGCACGTCAAAGGCTACGAAACGATGCGGGACGGTTTCCTTCCGCGCTGGGACATGGCTTACACGGCGCTCATCGACGATTTGCACGAACGCGGGATGCTCGACTCCACGATGGTCGTCGCGTGGGGCGAATTTGGCCGCACGCCGAAGGTCAATGCCACGGGCGGCCGCGACCATTGGCCGGGGGTCTGCAGCGCTGCGGTCGCCGGCGGTGGCATCCGCGGAGGCCGGGTCGTGGGATCATCCGACTCG
>Ga0105237_10009353_pt1 | contig 10495 bp, 5 predicted proteins | sample KBSC24metaG_FD_81520 | JGI IMG/M metagenome (GOLD analysis project Ga0105237, IMG submission 81520) | Corn rhizosphere microbial communities from Kellogg Biological Station, Michigan, USA - KBS C2-4 metaG | ecosystem: Host-associated > Plants > Roots > Rhizosphere > Soil | place: Michigan, USA... | reverse complement strand
GCCGGGTGCATGCGGTCCATGGCGAGCGTGTATTGGGTAAGGTCGTTCGTACCGACGGAGAAAAAGTCGCACTCCTTCGCGAATTCCGCAGCCATCGCGGCGGCGGAAGGTACTTCAACCATGATGCCGATCTCCACCGGCGGGACGCCGAGTTCGGCGCGCACCTGCTCAGCGACTTCCTTCGCTGCGCGCAGATCTTCGAGCGTGGCGATCATCGGGAACATGATCTTCACCGGTCCGGTGACCGAAGCCCGGTAGATGGCGCGAAGCTGCGGAAGGAAGAGTTCCGGCTTGCGCAGGCAGAGGCGGATTCCGCGCACGCCGAGGAACGGGTTGTCTTCCTTCGGCTGCGGCAGATACGGGACTACTTTGTCCCCGCCGATATCGAGCGTGCGGATGATCAGCGGCAGGCCGTTCAGCGCCCGGGTCATCGTGGTATAGGCCTCGTACTGCTCGTCCTCCGTCGGAGGGGTATCGCGTTCCAGGAAGAGAAACTCCGTGCGCAAAAGGCCCACGCCCTCGGCCCCGGCTTCCACCGCGGCTGCCGCTTCGGCCGCTTTGCCAATGTTGGCGACCACTTCCACGCGATGCCCATCGGTCGTCAGTGCGGGCTGGTATCGTGCATAATGTTCCTCCTCGCGCTGGCGCAGCATGTCGGTCTGGAAGAGGCGCGCCGATTCCAGATCGGAGGCGCTCGGCTCCGTGTAGAGGCTGCCCGAGGCGCCATCGAGAATGCAGGTGATGCCCGCGGTCAGTTCCAAAACCGCGGCGCCCGCGCCGACCACGGCCGGGATGTCCAGCGAGCGCGCGATGATCGCGGTATGCGAAGTCGGGCCGCCGACTACTGTCACGATGCCGAGAATGCGCTGAGGATCGAGCTTGGCGGTGTCGCTGGGCGTGAGATCGTCGGCGACCAGGATTACCGGTTCGTCTGGAAGCGCCGTTTCGCTGTGCTCCGTTTCCGCGAGATAGCGCAGCACTCGCTGGCCCACGTCGTGCAGATCCGCGGCGCGCTGGGCAATACGCGCGTCGCTGGCCTGTTTCACTTCGGAGACGCGGCGATCGATGGCCTGCTGCCACGACCATGCGGCGGCATGACCAGCCTCGATGAGCGCGGTCGCTTCGCCGATGAGCTCGTCGTCGGCCAGGAACGCCTGGTGGGCCTTGAAAATCGCGGCTTCATTCTTGCCGACGCGCGATTTCATGGAGTCGTAGACGTCCTGCAACTGCACCTTGGCGCTCTCCAGCGCGTCGCGCAGCTTCTGCCATTCCGCGTCCGGATTGCCGGGAGCGTCCTTCACCACGATGTGATCGGCCTGAAAATGGTGCAGCCGCCCGATGGCCAGGCCCGGCGAGGCGGGCACTCCGCCGATGGCGCGTCCACTCGACTCCGGCACCCAGGCGCGCGTAGCGGCGATCGCTTCCTTCGGCTCCTCGTCGCCCAGCCCACTTTCGATCCCGGCCTGGAGCGCTTGCAACGCCGCATCGGCGTCGGGCCCGCTGGCGCTCAGGCGCAATGTGGCTCCCCCTTCCGCGCCAAGCTTGAGCAGCGAGGCCATGGCTTTGCCGCTGGCGATCTTCCCCTTGTAGCTCACGCGGACTTCCGAGTGGAATCCGCTCGCGATTTCCACAAAGTTTGTCGCGGGCCGCGCGTGCAAGCCGGCGCCGGGACGCAGCGTCACATCGAGATGCTTCGCGCCGGGAAGATCAGGGATCGTCCCGGTCGAAGTTTGGTCCGTGGGCTTTCCACCCAAGCCCTGGATGATGTCCTCGGGATCGTTCGTTCGCGCCAGACGATCGGCCGTCGCCGTATCATCGAGCACATCGGTGAGCGCGGCCAGAATACTGAGATGCTCATCACTCTTGGCCGCGATGCCCACGACGATGCGGACGATTTGCCCCGGGTTCCATTCCACGCCGTCGGGAAACTGCACCACTGCGACGCCGGTTTGATGGATCAGGTCGCGGTCTTTTCCCATCCCGTGCGGGATGGCGATCCCGTTGCCGAGGTAGGTGTTCGCCTGTTGCTCGCGTCCGAGCATGCTTTCGGCATAGCCGGGGACGATGTTTCCGGCATCGATCAGGAGCCGGGCTGCCTGCCGGATCGCGTCCTCCTTGCTATTGGCGCGAGCGTGGAGCAGGACGTTTTGGGAGTTAAGCTGGATCATGGAGGGAGGATTTTCGTGCTGCGGAGGAAAGGTGGGTCAGGCGACGATCGGCTTCTTGAGGACGAAGAGCACCGCGGTGGTCGCTACGGTGCCGCTGACGATCGCGGCGAGATAGACGGGCAGGTTCGTGACCGCGCCAGGAATGAGCGCGGCGAAGATGCCGCCGTGCGGGACGAGGAGTTGCACCCCGCCCGCCATTGAAATCGCTCCCGCCACGGCGGAGCCGAGCACGAGTGCTGGGATGACGCGGAGGGGATCCTTGGCGGCGAAGGGGATCGCGCCTTCGGTGATGAACGCGGCACCGAGGACCAGGGCCGGACCGCCCGCCTCGCGCTCCTCGAGATCAAACCGATTCTTGAACAGGAACGCCGCCAGGCCGAGCCCCAGGGCGGGCGTCATTCCTCCAGCCATCACCGCGGCCATCGGTCCGTAGATCTTCGCGGCGAGCAGGCCAATGGAAAACGGGTAGGCCGCCTTGTTGACTGGGCCGCCCATGTCGAAAGCCATCATCCCGCCGAGCACGATCCCGAGCAGCATCGCATTGGCGCCGCGCATCCCGTTGAGCCAGTTGTTCAGCCCATTGTTCAGCGCCTCCACGGGCGGCGCCACGACGTAAATCATCAGCAAGCCGATGCTGATCGTCGCGAGGAATGGAAGGATGAGCACCGGCTTCAATCCTTCGAGGTTGACCGGCAGTTTGATGCGATCGGAGAGAAAGCGCGTGAGGTAACCGGCGAGGAATCCTGAGGCGAGCCCCCCGAGGAAGCCCGCTCCCAGGCCCTGTGCGAGCATGCCGCCCACGAGGCCGGGAGCGATGCCCGGGCGATCCGCGATCGAGTAGGCGATGAAACCGGAGAGCACCGCGATGAAAAGGTGAAAAGCCGTCGCGCCGCCGATCTGGCTGAGCGCCCAGGCCAGCGTTCCCGGCGTATCGCCCGCGTGGATGCCGCCGATGGCGAAGGCCAGCGCGATCGCGAGGCCGCCGGCGATGACCAACGGCAGCATATAGGAGACGCCAGTCATCAGGTGCTTGTACGGGCCCGTCCGTGCCTTCGCGCGTTCCGCCTTCGCCTTTTCCACGCTCTCCGCCAGGCTGCCGGCGCTTCCTCCGGCCGGCTGCTCGAGCGCCGTCTTGATGACCGCCTGGCCATCGTGCAATGCCGCCTTGGTACCCGTGGAGTAGAGCCGCTTGCCGGCGAAGCGCGAAAGGTCCACGCCCGTATCCGCGGCGATGACAACCGCGTCGGCTGCCGCGATGTCTTCGGCGGTGAGTTGATTCTTCGCGCCCACCGATCCCTGCGTCTCGATCTTGATCGCGTGGCCGAGCGCCCTGGCCGCTTTCTCCAGTGCGTTCGCCGCCATGAAAGTGTGCGCGATGCCGGTCGGGCACGCCGTGATTCCCACCAGGCGCTTGCCGCCGCTCGCGATCGGAGCCGTCGGGGCTGCCGGGGCCGTCGGAGTTGGAACTGCGATGGGCGTGGCAACGGGTGCGGGTGGTGGCGTGCTCGACGGCACCAATGCGAGGGTCGCTTCGATGACCGCCCGCGTGTTTCGAATGGCTTCGCTCGTGCGCGTCTCGTAAATCGGCTTGCCGCCAAAACGGGAGGTGTCCACCCGGATATCCGCCGCTATCAGGACGGCGTCGGCCTGCGCGATCTCCGCCTCCGTCAACGATGAGCGGGCACCGACCGAGCCCTGCGTTTCGACCTTGATATCCACCCCCAGGGAGGGGGCGGTCTTTTTCAGCGCCTCGGCGGCGAGCAGGGTATGGGCAATTCCGGTCGGGCAGGAGGTGATGGCGATCAGATGTTTCATGGGAGGGTTTGGTTACGAATTGCGACGAATAGTTGCGTAAACTTTCGAAATCCGCAAGTTAATTCTTTCGATTTCCTTCGTATTGACTTTCAAACTCTTGCGATTGATGGCCGGATAAGGGAGGTTTAGCATTCGAACCCTTTTCCATTCATTACGTTTCCCATGCCTGAACAGACTGTTAAAAAATCTCCCGAGCCGCGGGCACCCATGGTCCAGCAGCGTCGTTCGCAGATTGTCGAGCTGGTCCGGGATGCCGGGTCGGCGCGAGTGGATGAGCTGGCCGTGCGATTTCAGGTTTCCGAGGTCACGATTCGTAACGACCTCGTGCAACTCGAAAAACAGGGGTTGCTTGTGCGGGATCGAGGGGGGGCTTTGCCGGCCGGTCAGCCGCGCGAGTTGACGTCGCTCTTGGCTGTGGAGCAGCGGGCACACTTGCAGACCGCGGAAAAACAGCGCATCGCCCGCGCTGCCGCGCAAATGGTGAGCGCCGGCGACACGATTCTTCTGGATGCGGGCACGACGGTCGTGGAAATGGCGCCGCACCTGGCGGGCATCACGCCGCTCACCGTGGTGACGAATGCGCTCAACGTCGCCTTGGAAGTTTCCGCGAGGACCAGCGCGCACGTGATCCTGCTCGGCGGAAACCTGGGCCGCGAATCATCGAGCACGCTCGGTTCGATTGCGGAAAATACGCTCAACGAACTGCGGGTGCAGAAAGCGTTTCTGGGCACGCAAGCCTTCGATCTCGAACACGGCCTCACCGACACCACCCTCGAAATCGCGCAGGTCAAACGGGCCATGATGCGCGCTGCGCTCCGCGTGATATTGCTGACCGATTCGAGCAAACTCGGACGATCTGGATTTATCAAAGTCGCGCCGCTCACGGCGGTGCAGACGATCATTACGGACGCCGGTTTGGCCGATGGGGTGAAGGTGGAGTTGGAGAGGCTGGGCATTGAGGTTTTGCTGGTTTAGCCGGACTCCCCTTGAGGGTGGGGCGCATCGAGTCATCCGCACCGAGGGCGGATTGCAGGACGGCCTGTACCAAAAAGCAGCCGGGATCCGATTTTTTCCCAGAAATTCCGCCGAGGAAGGGTTATTCGAGGGTCATGCCCCCGTTCGATAGTATCTGTTTTCGTTGGTCCTATTTCGCTTTTCTGCTCTTTGCGGCCGGGGCCGGATCGCTCTGCTCGGCGGCGACTGGGCCTGACCCGGATTTCGCGAAAGTCATCGATCCATTCCTGGAACAGCACTGCAATCGCTGCCATAACGAGAAGAAGCACAAAGGGGAGTTTCGGTTGGATACGCTTTCGCGTGAATTTGCCTCGGGCAAGGACGCCGGTCACTGGGCGGATGTCGTGGACCGGATCAATGCCGGCGAGATGCCACCGGAGGACGAGAAGCAGCCCAAGGCCGAAGAGGCGGCGAAAATCGCCGAGTGGCTGACGGGGAAAATCAAGGAAGGAGAGGCGCTCCGGCTCGCGAAGCGCGAGCGAGTGACCTTCAGCAAGCTGACACGAGAGGAGTTTGTGAACAGCGTTCGCGATTTGCTGGGTGTGACCTACGACGCCACGGACCCCACGGGGCTCTCGGAGGACGAGGCCTGGCATGGCTTTGAGCGCATCGGGTCAGTACTGTCGCTTTCTCCGTCGCATGTCGAAAAACAGTTCGCGGCGGGTGAAGCCATCCTGGCGGAAGCGCTGCCGGACAAGATGCCGGAGAAGTTGTCCGTTCATAAGACCGCGATCGATCTCCGGGGCCGCACTGAGGACAAGAAGGAGCCATGGGCGGACAAAGTGCGCGTGGATCTCTGGCCGGGGCACGACCTCGGTGGAAGGCCCGGTCCGGGGAAGGCGCTGCCGATCTCCGGCGAATACAAATGCCGTGTCCAATTGAGCGGATTGCAGCCGAAGAACGGTCGCGCGCCGCACCTCGCGGTCTACGCCACGGATCTCGATCGCATGCTCTTCGAACAAGACATCGTCGCGCCGGAAGACAAGCCCGTCATGGTCGAGTTCACGGCCCACCTGCCGGCAGGCAATGTGAATGTGCGCATGTCCAACGAAGTGCCCGGGCCTTCGAACCTGCCGCGCTCGGGGCGGGCGGATCCGCGCGTTCCATTCTTCAGCATCAAGGAAGGGCGCCGCCCATGGCAGGAGAAACTAACCGACGAGGAGGGATTGCCGATCATGCCGTTCCTGATCATGGATTGGGTCGAGTGGGAAGGTCCGCTGGGCTTCGATGGTCCCACCTACGCGCAACGCGAGTATCTGCCCAAGGAATTGGGAAACTTGGCCCAGGCCCGCGAATCGCTGACGAAACTGGCCGAGCGCGCCTATCGCCGGCCGGTGCGGACGGAGGAAGTGGATCAACTCGTCAAACTCGTGGAGAGCGAAATGGCGAATGGAGAGAAATTCGTGCCCGCCCTGCGAACGGCGATGCTCCCCGTGCTCTGCTCGAAGGATTTTCTGTATCTCGTCGAAGGCTCGCCGGAGAAGAACAACCTGAAGCTGAACGATTGGGAACTGGCTTCGCGGCTGTCCTATTTCCTGTGGAGCACCATGCCCGATGCGTCGCTCCTCGACGCCGCGCGAAACGGGACCCTGCATCAACCGGACGTCCTCCGCGTCCAAGTCCAGCGGATGCTGCACGACCCAAGAATCGAGCGATTCGCGAAAACGTTCCCTCGCGACTGGCTGCAATTGCGCATGGTCGGTATGTTCCCGCCGGACAAGAAGCTCTACCCGGATTACGACAGCTATCTCGAAAAGAGCATGGTCGCGGAGACCCAGGCCTATTTCCGGGAGGTGCTGGACAAGAATCTTAGCCTGGGGGAATTCCTCGATTCCGATTGGACGATGCTGAATCCGCGGCTGGCCTATCATTACCAGATTCCGAATGTGACGGAGGACAAGTTCCAGCGCATCGCACTCCGACCGGAGGACCATCGAGGGGGCCTGCTCACTCAGGCGGCGATCCTGAGCCTCACCTCCGATGGTACCCGGCACCGTCCCGTCCATCGCGGCAAGTGGGTGCTCGAATCCATCATCGGCAAGCCGCCGCCCCCTCCGCCGGCCAATGTGCCGCCGATCGAGCCGACGCCTGCGACCCAGCCGAAGGCGACCCTGCGCAACAAGCTTGATGCCCACAAGCATGACGAGACGTGCGCGGCGTGCCACCGCAAGATTGATCCGCTCGGCCTGGCCTTTGACAACTACGATGCCATTGGCCGCTGGCGGACCGTGGAGATTGTCGGTGACGGCGCAGGGGACAATCCAAAGGTAAACGCGAGCGGAGAGTTGCCCGACGGGCGAAAATTTACCGACGCCGCCACATTCAAGAAACTGCTGCTCGGCGACCTCGACAAATTCAACGCCGCCTTCATTGAAAAACTCGCCACCTTCGGCACGCGCCGCGCGATGACCATCGACGACCGTGCCAGCCTCGCCGCCATCGCGAAACAGAGCAAAGCTGCCGATTACCGGATGCCGGCGATCATCGAAGCGCTGGTGACGAGCGAGTTGTTTTTGAAGCGGTAGGCCGTTATCCCGACGGCGGCACCAACCCCTCTTGCACCGCCTTCGCCACCGCGCTCCCCCGGCTTCGCACCTGCAACTTCTCATACACGCTGCGGATATACTCGTCGGCGGTGTAGTAACTGATCTCGAGCGCCGCCGCCGCCTCCTTGATCGTCGTTCCCTGTACCAAAAGCTGGAGGATCTCCTTCTCGCGCGGAGTCAGCCCGTAATCACGGGCGGGCGGGTTGGCCTTCGAAAACATCTCCAGCACGCGGCGCGCGATGTTGGGATTGATCGGCGAACCGCCTGCGGCCGCCGTCCGCAACGCGGCGGCGATCTCTTGAATGCCTGAGGTCTTGAGCAAGTAGCCCGCAGCGCCAGCGCAGATGGCCCGGAAGATTTTGTCATCGTCCTCGAAGACGGTGAGAATCACGATGGCGGTGCGCGGTGCGAGCCGGCGCAGGCCCGCGATGCCTTCAATTCCGCTTATGCCGGGCAGACCTACGTCGAGCAGCAGCACGTGGGGAGCCTCGTTCTGAGCAAGCGCGGCGATGGCATCTTCGCAGGCCGTGAATCGCTTCGCACACTGGATCCCGTCCAGACGATTGAGCGCGCGCATCAGGCGCGTGCCGTAGCTTTTGTGGTCTTCGATGAGCCACGCGGTCACGAGAGAGTTGCGGTCAGCCATGAGTGGGAAGAGGTAGGTGGATGCGGACGGTGGTGCCTTGGGCGCGGCTGGAAGTGATATCGACATTGCCGCCGTGCTTGGCGGATCGGCGTTGGAGGTTCGCGAGGCCCATCCCATCCCCGTGCGGCGCGCTGGTGTCGAAGCCGTGTCCGTCGTCGTGCACCGTCAGTGCGAGTTGGCCGTCGGCTTGCGCGAGCTGGATGTCCACGGCATTCGCTCCGGCATGGCGCATGATGTTCGTCAGCGTTTCCTTGAACATGAGAATGAGGTCACGTTGCCGGTCCACGGGCAGGCGGCGGACATCCGGCGCATTCGCAATCGTCAGGGTGTGCTTGATCCCATGCAGCACCCTGGCTGCTGTATCGCCAAGCATCGTCGCGAGATCGTCGGTCCCGTAGCGGTTGCTTTGAATGAGGCGGGTGATATCGCGCATCGCGCTGACGGTTTCGTCGGCGATATCCTTGATCTCGATCAGGTCTTCGCGCGCCTGTTCGGGAGCTTCGCCACTTTCCAGGAGATCCTGCGCGATCAGGGCAATGCTGCCGAGGCTGCTGCCGATCTCATCGTGCAGGTCGCGGGCGATCCGTTGGCGCAAGTCTTCCAGTTCCGCGCGCCGCTGGCGCCGTTGCCGCAGCGACCACAGCAAGGCGGCGGCGATACCCGCGACCGTCAGTCCGATGAGCGTGTAGACGGCAATCCGCTGCCAATGACGCGTGAGCGTCGCACGCCGAAGTTCCAGCATGGCAAGTTGCTGCTCGATCTCGCGCCGCTGTGAGAGGCCTGCGAGCCATCCGGGCCATTCCACGATATCCGCGCTGCTGGTGAAGCCATCGACGAGCGCCGCGTTTGACCAGCCCTCGCCCTCGGTGGAATCCGAGGCGGCGACACTTTTCCCCAACGCCACGTTGCTGCCGCCGGACGAGACCTGCATCTCAGCCAGCGCGAGCAGTGCGCTGCCATTGCTCACGTGTGGCTCCAGGACCGTGAGGCGGACAAAGCGCGCCCTTCGATTCCCCGCCACGACAGTCACGACGTTGTCGCCTGGCGGGGCGCTGTAGCTGCCGGATTGTGGCTCAGGGAGAATGATGGGCGCCGCGTCCTCGCTCTCGCGCAGTTCGATCTGGTAGTGGACCGGGAACCCGTAGCCGGGACTATGCGCGAATCGCGGCGGGTGCGCCGGGAAAAGGCGAACCTCCTCCACAGGCACGGGCGCGCTGAGATCCACGGAAACCCAGGAGTTTTCCTTCACCTGCTTTTCGCTTTTCGGCCGGCTGCGGAAGCCGAGCGTGGGGCTGGGCTGATTGCCGACGGGCGGGCCGAGAACGGTTTGGCCGTCCACCAGATTGATCCGTCCCCACTCCGGCCGCGTTCCTTCGCTGCTGCTGGCGTGAACCGCGACTGGTCCCATGGCCTCGATGGGGGCTCCCAAGTTGCGCTGGCCTTGCAGGAGCATCACTTCTCCCAGTGCGCACAGGTAACGGCCACCCTTCCGATAGAGCCGGGTGGCAGTGATGCGAACCTTGTGTGCCAGGCGTCCCGCGGCAGGGATGACCACGGGCAGCGAGCCGGGGTTGGGAAAATCCTGGCGCGAATAGTCGGCGATGATCGCGCGCTCGGTGCGCTCGTCGTCGCCGAGGAGTTCGACGCGGAAGCGTAACGGAAAGCCATAACCGGGTTCGGAGGTGACTCCGCTCGGAGGCGGCGCGATGAGCACCACGGCATCGAGGCGTTCGGCGTGGCCGAGATTCAGTTCCACCCACTCGACGGTGTCCGGCGCCGCGGAGTATTCGCTGTGCCAGCCCAGCCTTTGTGTGACTTGCGGAGCGGGAGCGGGTGGAAGTGAGGTGAGCTTTTCCTGCAACGATATCCGCTCGGCCTCGATCTGCCGCAGTTCCGGTGCGAACCAATCCAGGCCGGCCTTCGCCGGGGCCGGTGAAGACGCCAGCACCACAGCCAACGCCAGCAGTGGCGGTAGCATCGGGTGGTGGGGAACGGTCGGCATCACACGGATCCTAACGCCATCAGGGTCAATTGCCATCCGGCGTGTCTGTAGCCTCATCCCCGAGAACTCGGGGGAAGCTTTTCAACAATGCCAGTGGCTAAGTAGGATCGCGTCATCGAACGTTCCGCACCCTCCATGAGCAAACCCAATCCTCCGCGCTCGCTTTTGAATCGCCGCCACTTTTTGCGCGGCGTTGGGGCATGCCTCGCCCTGCCCTTCCTGGAATCATTCGTGCGCGCCGGGGAAAAGCCGCGTTCCGTGTCACGTCTCATCTGCGTGGCGAATCCCTTCGGCATGATCAACG
>Ga0105237_10009346_pt1 | contig 10499 bp, 10 predicted proteins | sample KBSC24metaG_FD_81520 | JGI IMG/M metagenome (GOLD analysis project Ga0105237, IMG submission 81520) | Corn rhizosphere microbial communities from Kellogg Biological Station, Michigan, USA - KBS C2-4 metaG | ecosystem: Host-associated > Plants > Roots > Rhizosphere > Soil | place: Michigan, USA... | reverse complement strand
TATGTCAATCGCCCAGAAATTATTAGCGGAGCTTAATTATGAAGCATCCAATACAAGAAAAGTATTGGAGCGTCTTCCCGATGAACATTTTGACTGGAAGCCTCATGTAAAATCTTATAGTCTTGGCCAGCTTGCTACACACATTGCCAATCTTCCATCATGGCTTACGATTGCATTAAGTACGGATGAGTTTGACTTAGCCGCAGGAGGTTTTGCCCGTACAGATGACAAAACTTTTAAAGATGTGATGAACAGGTTCGAATCAAAAATAAAAGCTGCAACAGAGGCATTAGAGATAGCAAGCGATGAAAAGCTTAAAAGCACATGGATATTAAAGAAGGGTGGAGTTAAAATCCTGGAACTGCCACGGGTTGGCGTTATAAGAAGCATGGTAATGAACCATACAATTCATCACCGTGGGGAAATGATTGTCTATATGCGTTTGCTCAATTTAAAAGTTCCTGGTTTGTACGGTCCATCGGCAGATGAACAGTAACAAGGTCAATCTACTTTTGATAGTTCTTAATTTCATCAACTTATGGAAGACAAATTCACATCGCTTTATCTTTTTATGCGTAACATGCATTTGCAGGAAGATGCATGGGGAGAAATGCAGCAAAAACTTGTAATTAAAAATTTTTCCAAAAAAGAATTGTTGATAAAAGAAGGCAGACCAAGCAAAGAAATCTATTATATCCTTTCCGGCTCAGTAAGATATTTCATTACGATTGATGGAGTTGAAGTAACTACTTTTTTCAATTTTGACAAGCAATGGGCAGGCGCTTATACTGCGTTTACAGGCCGTAATGCTGCACAGGTTTCACTGGAAGCTATGGAAGATTGCGCGGTACTTGCCTTAAGTTATGATGATCTTCAATATTTGTATAATCACTATCCCTCAGCAGAACGTTTTGGCCGCCTTATGGCAGAATATCTCATCAATTGCATGGAAGAAAGAATGCTTGGCCTGCTACTCAAAACACCAATGGAGCGTTATCTAAAAACCCTCCATACCAACCCGCTTTATTTTGAACGTGTACCTCAACATTACATTGCTTCTTACCTTGGAGTTGCGCCGGAATCGCTCAGCCGCATACGCAAAAGATTAACAAGACAGGGGGCTTTTTCTTAACCAACGTCAACGTCTTGTACAAACAGGCGCGGGTAGTTTTGTCCCATAAAAATAAAAGCTATGGAACTTCATACCATCTTAGGCGCTAATGGAACAATAGCAACGGAACTTGTTCCCATATTATTGGCCAATAATGAAAAAGTAAGGCTTGTAAGCCGTAACCCCCGTGCCGTTGCAGGTGCCGAAATATTTGCTGCGGATCTTACCAACCGTCAGCAGGTAATGGATGCTGTTAAAGGCTCTTCAATTGTATATTTACTTGTAGGCCTTGAATATAATATTAAAGTATGGCGCAGAGACTGGCCGGTATTAATGCGCAATGTTATTGACGCGTGTAAGGCAGCTAATGCAAAGCTGATTTTCTTTGACAGCGTTTATCCCTATGGACTTGTAAAAGGTAAGATGACTGAAGGCACGCCTTTTAACCCCATCAGCAAAAAGGGTGCGATGCGTGCAGAAATAGATAACATGCTCTTAAAAGAAATAAAGGCCGGTACATTAAACGCCATTATTGCAAGAGCCGCAGATTTTTACGGCCCACGTTGCCTCGATAAAAGTGCACTTGGCATTATGGTTTTTGAAAAGTTTCTTCATAAGAAAGCAGCACAATGCCTGGTAAATGCAAGCCTGCCACATAGTTACACATATACGCCGGATGCTGCTAAAGCAATATATCTCCTGGCAAAAAAAGATGATGCTTTTAATCAAACATGGCACCTGCCAACAGCGGCGCCTTCACTTACAGGAAAGCAATTAATTGAAAAAGCCGCAGGCTATATGGGCGTTAAAAGCAAGATGCAGGTTCTTCCTGTTTGGATGATGAAGTTCATGGGTTTCTTTAATACTTTCATCCGGGAAATGGCTGAAATGCTTTATCAAAACAAGTATGCTTATGAATTTGATTCTTCCAAATTTGAAAAGGCTTTCAATTTTACACCCACTTCGTATGAACAAGGCATTAAAGAAACTGCGGAATGGTTTATGAATAAGGGTTGATAAGAAGAATGAAACAATTATAGAAATTAGTTACAATCTGTACATATGAAATCTGCTTTCGCCGCTGCATTTATATCTTCAACATGTTTTATATTGCACAACAAGAAAGATTGAACACATCGCTTATGAAATTTAAACACATCCCTTTTTTTGTAATTGCAGCATCTGCTATTATTGCAACGTTATCCTCCTTTAAACCTCAGAAAAAATTTGATTTAAAAGCAAGCATAGAAAGAGGAAAAGAAATTTATACAACCCATTGCGTGTTTTGTCACATGGCTGAAGGGCAAGGTATGGAAGGCGCTTTTCCGCCCGTGGCCAAAGCGGATTATTTAATGGCTGATAAAAAACGTTCTATCGAGCAGGTGATTAACGGAGCAACAGGTGAAATGACTGTAAACGGAAAAGTTTACAACGGCGAGATGAAAAGTACAGGCCTTAATGATGATGAAGTAAGCGATGTTTTAAATTACATACGCAACTCATTTGGCAATAAAGGTGATGCTGTAACTCCTGAAGAAGTAAAGAAGGTTAGGAAATAATTTTATAAAGCAGCCTGATTTATTTCCGCAAGGCTGCACATAAACCTTCGGATGCCATGAAAATTTGCAGACGAAGTGCTTGCGACGCAAGGGATCCCGTACGTACGGGACCATGAAAAACAAAAGCTGGTATCAAAATATTTATCCAAACAGAGTTGAATTGGCGATAATTTTTACAGTGTAAGGTATCGCCAATTAATAATCAAGTTCCAGCCCAAGTTTGTTTTTTAAGTCCATTACAAGTGGATATTGTTCGGCTATGCGTTCAAGGCGTTGACGGCTATTGAGTAACAGGTGCGCAGGTACTTCTTCTTTTTCACCTTCAGCAATTAATACTTTAAATGTAATGCTGCGGTTGTTAAAAGCTTTTTGTATTTCATCAATCAAAATGCTTTTTTCCTGCTCTATAAATTTTTGCTGTGTAAGTGCGTAAACAGTTGCGGTAAAAAAGTTATCATCCACTATTTCCAGCGTAGCAATCCTGAACGTATTGGATGCAGAATGTTTTTCCTGTTGCAATAACTTTTCACCATAAGCATACCAGACATTGCGAAGTTTGGTCATGTCAAGTATTTCCGGCTCCTTTACTTCCTCAATCAAATATTGGTCGCCATATTTTTCTCTCAATGCATCCAGCAATCCCTTTTTTGTTTTAGGACCGGATGTGGCAGTAATTGTTTCTGTAGAACGATTTGCAGTACTAGTTTGTGCAGCGGTGACGGGTTTTGTTTCGGCTAAGCGTGGTGGCTCTTCAATATATAGCTTTGACTGAGGCACCTCGTAAGAAGGCTGCGGCTGACCAGCGCTTGCGGCGCTACCTTTAGTTGCCTGCTTTGACTGTAAAGACAGGATAGACCTGGTTTTGTAAGCTACAGGACCATCAAGCCGTTTTTTTTTAACAAGGCTTCCATTATCGGCGGCCAGTTCAAGTGCCTGCTGTAAAAAATTGAGCTTAATCAGCGTTAGCTCTACATGCAGCCTTTTATTGCGCGCCATTCGAAAGTTAATCTCACTTTCGTTTAAGATATTCAAAGCACTTATTAAAAAAGATAAGCCTGCAGCGGCAGCTGTCTCCGTATATTTTTGTTGCATGCCTTCTACCACATCAAGCAGTTTTACAGCACGTGCATCTTTGCATACTAAAAGATTGCGTATAAACTCAGCAAGGCCATTCAATACCAGGTCTCCTTCAAAGCCCTTACGGTTTATCTCATCATACAAAAGCATAGCGCCGGCCATATCCTGCTTTAATAAAAAATCCAGTAACCTGAAATAATAATCGTGGTCGAGTATATTCAGGTGTTCGAGCGTATTTTGATAAGTGACAATGCCGTTGGTGAAACTTACAATTTTATCAAGTATGCTTAATGCATCACGCATACAACCTTCGCTTTTTTGAGCAATTACCTGCAAGGCGCCTTTTTCTGCTTTTAAGTCTTCTTTATCTACAATTTCCTGTAAATGCTCAACTGTATCGTTGGATGTAATGCGCTTAAAATCGAATATCTGGCAGCGCGATAAAATGGTAGGTAATATCTTATGCTTTTCCGTTGTCGCAAGTATAAAGATTGCATAAGAAGGTGGTTCTTCCAGCGTTTTTAAGAATGCGTTGAAGGCGCTGGTTGTAAGCATGTGCACCTCATCCACAATATACACTTTGTATTTGCCTGCCTGCGGTGCGAAACGCACCTGCTCTACAAGTGTTCTTATATCATCTACGGAGTTATTACTTGCAGCATCAAGCTCGTGAATATTTAATGAAATACCATCATTAAAACTTTTACAGCTATTGCATTTATTACATGCCTCACCATCTGGCTGAAGATTTTCGCAGTTGATTGTTTTTGCAAGGATACGTGCACAGGTTGTTTTACCAACGCCACGTGGCCCACAGAATAAAAAGGCATGGGCCAACTGGTTATTCTTAATGGCATTCTTAAGCGTGGTTGTAATATGACCTTGTCCCACCACTGTATCAAAAGTTTGCGGCCTGTATTTTCTTGCAGAAACAATAAACTTTTCCATAGCAGGTTGCAAGATAAGCAGAAGACTTAAGGTAACAGAAAAAGCCGGGCAACGAGTTTTTCACATGGGCTCAATTTTAGCGATTATAGAGTATTTTGCTGCTTAAAGATCGCTGCCATGCATTACGCTAAAATTTTCTTTTCTCTAATTGTAGTTGTTAATACCTGCATTGCTCAAACCGGCAATAAAAAGGTTATTGCTGAAAAAAAACAAAGCAAACCCCTTGATAAGCACTGGGCATTCGAATCAAAGCCAACCTGGGCTGATGAGTTTGATTATAACGGCAAACCGGATAGTACAAAATGGGGATATGATACAGGTGGCAATGGCTGGGGTAACAATGAGCTTGAATATTATACCAGTGGAGACAATTCAACCGTTGCCAACGGGGTGTTGACTATTGAAGCAAGAAAGGAGGAGAAAGATGGAATGCATTATACTTCTTCGCGAATGGTAACAAAAAATAAAGCTGATTTTTTGTATGGGAGATTTGAAATAAGAGCCAAACTACCTACCGGTAAAGGCATGTGGCCCGCTATCTGGATGCTACCTACCGATTGGGCCTATGGCGACTGGCCCGCATCTGGTGAAGTGGATATTATGGAGCAGGTTGGTTACGATCCCGATACCATTCATATTAGTGTACACACCAAGTCTTTTAACCACGTTATAGGAACACAGAAGACAAGCAGGACAGGTGTATCAACAGCTACAAGTGATTTTCATGTTTATCGTGTTGACTGGACGCCATACGCTATAAGTGGTTTTATTGACGGTAAGAAATCTTTTGAATTTAGCAATACCGGTAATGGCCCGGATGAATGGCCATTTGATAAGAGATTTCATCTGCTACTTAATATTGCTGTTGGTGGCAACTGGGGCGGCCAGCATGGTGTAGATGACGCTGTTTTTCCCGCAAAGATGGATGTGGATTATGTGAGAGTATACAAGATGAAGGAAAAGTAAATTCTCTTGTCACTATTTTATTTCCTTTAAAATTTCCTCGATTGTTAAATGTAAAATTTGAGCCTGATGCACTATCGTTAGTATATTTTGTCTTCGCTATAGGTATAGACAATCTTATAATTTTTAAAAATCAGTCTTCGTACTGTAAAAGGTGAATATCCTTGTAATTACAGGCCGGATTCAGGATAATTTATAAGTCTTTCAGTTGCCTTATAAATGTTCTCAACGTGTTTTCTTGCGTAATATTCAGAATCAATCGCAATAAAATCAAAAATCTCTAATAACCTGGCTTTTGCTTTGTTTGTCCAGATTATTTCTGCCATGATGCTATTATTTTCTTCATCTTTTCATGAGAATATACTTTTCCATTCTTGATATCTTCCAAAGCATTATTGGTATCTTCTTCTAACAAAATTTCTTCTATAAGCTCTGCAGCAGAAAACTCCTGGGGCATTGATTCAATTTTAGAAATTAAATTATTTCTATTGAGTGTAATACTATCCAGCGTATGAGACATAACATTTCAGTTTACTCAAATTTACAACTAATTCCTGCTAAAATATTTCAATGTGCTGCTATTAGAATTAGCCAATACTTCTTTACTGAATTCCATAATATCTGCCGTAGTTACTTCCTGGTATTTAGCAAGCTCTTCGTTCATTAAATTGGCATTGCCCAACAGTTCATAGAAAGCAAGACTATTAGCCCGGCTCATGATGGTTATATCTTCAAAAGCAATAATGCTCTCTGTTTTATTTTTCACCTTTTGCAGTTCTGTTTCGCTTACCAACTCAATCTTTATTTTTTCGATTTCGTCATTGACTGCTTTTTCGGCTTCATCCATTTTAATACCCTTAACTAATTTGCCTTCCACTGCAACAAGACCTTTTTCCACACTGCCAAAATGATAGCAATCCAGGTTGCTGAACAGCTTTCTTTCTTTCACAAGCGCCTGGTATAACCTGGAAGAAGCGCCTCCACCAAGTATCTCCGTAATAAGGTCAGTAACATAATAACCTTTTTCCAGCCGTGAAGCCATGTGCCATGTTTTATAGAAAGCATTCAACGGTACATCTGCCTGTACTTCCAGTATCCTTGCTTCTTTTTGTGCCGGTTCAACGGGCAGGTGACGTGTATATTTTTCGCCCATAGGAATATCGCCAAACCATTTCTCAGAAAGTCTTTTGATGTCTTCCGTTTTTATATTACCGGCAACAACCAGTATGGCATTTACGGGGCGATAATGCTTAAAGAAAAATTGTTTTACATCTTCCAGTTGCGCCTGTTCAATATGGCTTAATTCTTTGCCGATGGTCATCCACTGATAAGGATGTTGCTTGTAAGCAAGTGCCCTTAACTTGTGCCATACGTCACCATAAGGTTTATTAATGTAGTGCTCTTTAAATTCTTCACAAACTACCTTGCGCTGAACATCAAGACTTTTTTTGCTGAAAGCAAGACTAAGCATCCTGTCGCTTTCCAGCCAGAAAGCTGTCTCAATATTCTCTGCCGGTAGCTGGCAATAGTAATTGGTTAAATCATTGGTAGTATAAGCATTGTTTTCGCCGCCTGCTCTTTGCAGCGGCTCATCATATTCAGGAATATTCACGCTGCCGCCAAACATAAGGTGTTCAAACAAATGAGCAAAGCCTGTTTTATGCGGGTCTTCATCACGGGCACCAACATCATACATTACATTCACTACTGCCATTGGGGTTGATGTGTCTTCATGTACCAAAACCCTTAATCCATTATCCAGAACAAAACGATTAAACTGTATCATACACTCGAAAATAAGAGATGCAAAATAAGAAAGAAATTCTGAACCATGATTTGTGAGATTTTGCTGATTAACCTGATTGTATCGTGAGACCTGAAATGATAGACGTGAGATTTTTCTGCCATTTCACATTTCACGCGATAACAGTTTTACAAAACTTGATAGCAATGGCCTGTTACCATTAATTTCGTTGCCTATAAATGGAAATATGACCCGTAAAGAGCGTTACAAATTTGTACTGGATTATTTTCAGCAGCACATACCGGAAGCTGAAACAGAACTGATTTATGACAGTCCGTATCAATTACTGGTTGCAGTGATACTTTCTGCGCAATGCACTGATAAAAGGGTAAACATGACAACACCTGCCATCTTTGAACGATACCCCACAGTTGAAGATTTGGCAAAGGCAACTTTTGATGAGCTTTTTCCGCTTATTAAAAGCATTTCTTATCCTAACAATAAAACAAAGCATTTAATCGGCATGGCCAATATGCTGGTGAATGATTTTGGCGGCAATGTTCCTATGACAGTGGATGAATTGGTGAAACTTCCGGGCGTGGGCCGTAAAACAGCCAATGTAATAACCTCCGTGGTTGATGAACAACCCAATATGGCGGTGGATACACATGTTTTCAGGGTATCGGCAAGGATTGGCTTAACTGAAAAAGCAACAACAGTTTTAGCTGCAGAAAAACAGTTGATACGTTTTATACCCACAGAACTTATTCATAAAGCGCATCACTGGCTAATATTGCACGGCAGGTATGTTTGCATAGCGAGAAATCCTAAATGTGAAGAATGTGGATTAAGGCCGGCTTGCAAGTATTATCAATCAAAAAATAAAAAATAAAAAAGTACGAAGTGTTGCTTCGTACTTTTTCTGGTATAAAAATGCATTTTTAATCTTCCTGTCTTTCGGGTCTCATTTGCGGGAACAATAATACGTCTTGTATAGAAGGCTGGTTGGTCATCAGCATACACAACCTGTCAATACCAATACCAATACCACTTGTAGGAGGCATGCCATATTCAAGCGCACGCAGAAAATCATAATCGATAAACATTGCTTCATCATCGCCGCGTTCCATTAAGCGCACCTGTTCTTCAAAACGTTCACGCTGATCAATGGGATCATTAAGCTCGCTGTAAGCATTTGCTATTTCCTTGCCATTAATCATCAGCTCAAAACGTTCTACAAGGCCGGCTTTACTGCGGTGCTTTTTGGTAAGCGGGCTCATCTCTACAGGATAATCAATAATAAAAGTAGGCTGAATAAAATGTCCTTCTGCTTTCTCTCCAAAAATGATATCAATCAGCTTGCCTTTACCCATAGTGGAGTCTGCTTCAAGATGTAATTGGCGGCAGGTATTGTATAGTTGCTCTTCGGTCATTTCACTCACATCAATACCTGTATGCTCTTTAATAGCATCATAAATGCTGATGCGTTTAAAAGGTGCTTTAAAGCTGATGGTTTTATCACCAAACTGTACTTCGGTGGTGCCATGTAAAGCCACGGCTATTCTCTCCATTAACTGCTCTGTTATTTCCATCATCCAGAAATAATCTTTGTAAGCAGTATACCATTCAAGCACGGTAAATTCAGGGTTATGTGTTCTGTCCATGCCTTCGTTGCGGAAGTTGCGGCTAAACTCATACACCCAGTCAAAACCACCAACAATCAATCTTTTTAAGTAAAGCTCATTGGCAATACGCAAATAAAAAGGCACATCAAGTGCATTATGATGTGTGATGAAGGGCCTTGCTGCCGCACCGCCAGGAATAGCCTGCAATACAGGTGTATCTACTTCCAGAGCACCTTGTTCATTCAAAAAATCACGAACGGTATTGATGAGTTTTGTACGTTTTACAAACGTGGCTTTTACATCAGGATTTACAATAAGATCTGCATAACGCTGGCGGTAACGGAACTCAGGGTCCGTTACTGCATCAAACACCTGGCCCGATTCATCACGTTTTACAACCGGCAAAGGCTTTAATGATTTTGTAAGAAGTGTAATTGTTTGCGCATGAACAGAAGTTTCGCCCGTTCTTGTAACAAAAACAAAGCCTGTAACACCAATGATATCACCAAGGTCCATAGGCTTTACCACTTTATCAAAGAGGGTTTTGTCTTCGCCCGGACAAATATCATCACGCTTAACATACAACTGGATAATGCCCTTGCTGTCCTGTATTTTAATGAAGAAAACTTTGCCTTTATCATTGATGGTCATTACACGGCCCGCCAGGCAAACATTGGCAAAATCTTCCTTTGTCTCTTCTGTATATTTTTCTTTGATATCAGTTGAATAGCTGTTAACAGGATATAACGGCGCAGGATATGGATCTATACCATGTGCCTGCAACTCCTTCAATTTGTCACGACGGATAATCTCCTGCTCTGATAAATGTTGGCTCATACTTCTTTTTTAAGAGGCTGCAAAGATAAGTGATGAAAGGCATGGTCAAAAGTGCCTGTAAGAGTAAAGCAATTAACTGCTACCGAAAATTTCAGCTAATCAAACGTATGCACAAGCAAAAACACTATCAATTGCTTAAGTTCGCTTACTAACATCAATCTATGAAAAGACATTTTCTTCAGCTATTATATTTACCAAAACGGACAACCGCAGACCAACCTGGTATTGTTATCCTTTTTGAAGCCTGCATCAATTTTCTATGGCATCGCCTGTTGCGTCGCACTACTTTCATCTGTATATCAATGGGCATCTTTGGTTTCAGGTTTAATCATCTTCACAGAAAAGAAACTTATTAATATTGCGGGCGCTTCATTATTCTAAAAATTATTCATCTATGTACAGGAGTATATTCTTTTTGTTTATTTGTTTTGTTACATTTTTCTGTAGGGCACAAACGCATTCTTCAGGTAAGCGACCCAATATTATTTTTATACTTGCCGATGATTTAGGCTATGGAGATGTGGGCTGTTATGGTCAGCAAAAAATAGAAACGCCCTTTATAGATGCAATGGCAAAGGATGGAATGCGGTTTACACAATTTTATGCAGGTACTACTGTTTGCGCACCTTCAAGAG
>Ga0105237_10009345_pt1 | contig 10501 bp, 8 predicted proteins | sample KBSC24metaG_FD_81520 | JGI IMG/M metagenome (GOLD analysis project Ga0105237, IMG submission 81520) | Corn rhizosphere microbial communities from Kellogg Biological Station, Michigan, USA - KBS C2-4 metaG | ecosystem: Host-associated > Plants > Roots > Rhizosphere > Soil | place: Michigan, USA... | reverse complement strand
GTCTCATATGTCGCCTCCTCAGGAGTATGATGAGGTCGATGGAGGCGAGTACGCGATGAACTTCGGAGGGTTGCACTCGAGGAATGGGAGCCAGGAGTTTCTTGTTGACGATATCGATCCAGACGAGTATGACGCACTATTCATGGAGATATTGTCTCAGGATGCGAGTCGCTCCTTTGCCCACCACCCCCCTCAGGCTCCAAATCCTCAAAATGCCCAGCACAGCCCGCCGTTTGATTCCAGTATGGATTTGTCATGAGCGCTGCCGTGCGCGTGGAAGATTGTTTGCTCTAATCACTCGGAGTACATAGTTCTAATGATGAGCCAGTGGTGTGATAGCATACCTCCGATCCCTTTCAGTATATCAATCGGACTATGATAAGTTCCCCCCTCTTTCATATTCTCTTGTGCATCAGCTGTTTTCGTCATTAATGCGCCCTTTTTTACTCGGTTGATGAGATTGATGCCTATCCTACATAAAATATCTGTGGATCCAAAAAGGCTTACTAGACAAGGCTTCCATGTGAATATTCTAGCTGAACCCAAAGGGACAAGGGTGCTCGTTGTCTTTCGGGGAATCTAAATCGCCTTACATATATGTCTCTTGGTTTCAATTGTGGAGTTGTGTTGTTTCCTCCCTCGGCGTCCCTGTGCATGTATATATATGTATTGGCCCTTCGCTGTGTGTATCCATTTGGCACGGATGGCACTTGTTCGACATCCCCATACGAGCCAAGTGAGGCGCATCGAGGTCAGGAAATGGATTAACCAAATTGGCAGTGAGTGAAGCAGGTTCACCTGAGACGGGACAGCGGTCGAGTCCACAGCGGAATCCGAGTTGATGGGATTGCTTTTGCCTCGGCCGTGTGACCTTTGTCATGCCCATGCAGCCGACGCAGCGTTTCCGTGATTGTTCTATATATCATTGCGTCGGACACCCATCTTCCGGCCCATCGTCACCCAGCCCGAGCCCTGGCATACCCATGCCCGGAAACGGATTCGCAACTAGATCCTCCGGTGGCGCGCCCTCGCCCTGCATCTGCTGCATTTTCTCCCAGATGAACTCGCGACTTTGCGGGTTCTCATCGCTGTAACCCTTCTCCTCAAACTTTGCCACGATTTCGTCCACAATGACGCGCTGTCGCGTGAAGCGGTCGTGCTCCGCCTGGCTTAGTTTCGACGTCGGCGGCTTGTTCGCCTCCAGCCACTCCGGGTACTTCGTCGACAGCTCCTTCATCGGCTCGTACAACATTTCCTTGTTGGTGAGTTGCTCCATCATGCCAAGGAACATCTTCGAGAGATCGCCTTCTGATCCGGCCCCGCCGCCGCCCTCGGTGTCTAGGGCGCGTAGCATTTCGGCGAGCATGTCTTCTTCGGATTTGGCGGTCGTGGATTTTTGTGTTGCGTCTGATGCGGCGGCCGAGGAGGATTCCATGCGCGCCATGGTTTTGCGGATCGTGTCTTCGAATGAGTCGGCGGGTTTGGATTTGGATTTGGATTTGGATTTCAAGCTGGACTTGGGTTTGGAGCTTGATGGCTCCGTTGAGGTTGTCTCATCATTCACCACCGCCCGCGACTTCTCGGGGCTTCTTGACTTTGACTCTGACTGCGACTCGCGGCGATCGCGCTCGTTCTCCGCGACGTCGACGACTTTGTTCCCAGTCTCCTCACCTAGAATGGCTTTCAGCATTTCCTCCGGCTGAATGCCCTGCGCTTCCATCCTCTGCGTAAACTCCTCTAGTTCCTGGCCCATCTTGGCAATATCCTCGGGCGACGCAGCGGACGCGGCGGGGTCAACAGAGAATTTTGACATCACACTTGCCATCTCAGCGGTTAGTCGCTCAAGGAATGCATCTTCTGACTCGTTTGGCTTGGGTCCGGACGGAATGGGAATGTCTGGAGGTAGAACCGATGTGGTTGTTGTGTCTGGCGCTGGCCTGCCAGGTCCGGACAGCGAGGGTATGGGTTCCTGTTGCGATTTGTTAGCCGCAGTCGTCGCTTGCGTCGAGGTCGCGGCGGAGAACTGGTCGAGGACATCTGTTCAACAACATAAATGTTAGCATCATAGCGATGGAGAGGGACGTCCTCAAAATGCTACTTGCCGTCAAGGTCATCAAAGTCTGGGTCCGAGTCGTCGTCAATGGCCACATCAGGCGGCTTTGTTTCTGTTGGCTTTGTTGGTTCTGCCATAAGGGAGGTGTTGATATGAAGGTTGCTTTGTCCCGAAGGACAATTGATAATTGTATAGTACTGAGCTTTTTAGCCCTGGAATCCGTGCTAGTCTTATTGGGAAGGCTATTGAATCAGGTATAGGCTAAGCAGTGGCGTGGGTGACGAGGTGTTGCCAGGGTTCACTGGTTGATGACAATGTTGCGGGGTAGTAGAATTTAGAATTTGACGCTGCTTGAGTGGGTTGGCTTGGTGTATCTGAAAAGATAGGAAATTGATGGACTTGCGGCAAGAATATCCTGTTCGCACACTCGCAGATGTTGGAATATTTGTTTAGGACTGCCGAGGAGATGACAAGGGAACCATCATCCAGCTCATGGCCTCCACGATGGGCACTAAACATGGACGAGTACGAACCGAGGCATCGGAGGGCAGAGGTTGCAAGACAGTAGGTGGCCGAGTAGAGTACATACGGAATAGGGAAATTTCGCACTATCCTGTATTTGCCTATTTTGGGCTAGCCTCACGCTACTGCCTCCTAGACCCATTCAAGAAATATATTATTTCTCCCCAAGTTTAAAGGGGAGCTTTTTTTTGCTCTCAACGACCAATATAGCTGTCCCAAACAAGCTGGCTGTGAAAGGATAGGGGCAAATGAGATCATTAACTCCCTGGTTGTCGAGAAGAACGCTTATAAGTTGGCCGCGAAGATTGGCATCAACCTGCTTTCAACATCAACCGCGACGTTGGACATCTTCCAGCGGGAATCAGAAGCATTCCGCTCCTTTGCGGATTCTCTTTTGTGGAAGTGACGAGTTCAGTGAACCATCACTTATTGCGCTTCATGAAGAATTACAATCCCCGGACAGCCCGATTCTCTCTATAGATGTGGTTACAAAAGCAGACAAGTATCATGGCCGCAACAACAAGCAACTATACCAGACGGGCCTTGGGTGTCTTGCCGAGCGGTGCGGCCTTCCGGTCCATAAAATCGACACTTTCACTGGCTGGCAACCCCCAGTGTACGACTCAACATTCAACCCCGAGATCAATCTGATTGTTGCTGTTTCATTCGGACTATTGATCCCAATGCGAATTATCAATGGTGCAACCTATGGTGGATTGAATGTCCATCCATCCATGCTGCCGAATCTACCAGGCGCGGCACCAATTTCCTGGGCAATATTACACAATCTCACACATACAGGCGTGTCTGTCCAGACCTTACACCCTACCAAGTTTGACGGGGGCATCGTACTCAATCAAACACCCTATCCCGGAATGAAAATACCTGACAAGGATAACATTACCTCTCAGGAATTAACCAAAATTCTGGGACGGATGGGCGCGAAACTTCTCGTCGATGCAATCAGGAACAAACTTTATATTCCACCTTACGAGGCTGTACCATCGACGCTTGACGAGTCAGGAATACTGCGAGCCCCAAAGTTAAACACAGGAACTTGGACCATTGATTTCCAAACCATGAGCAAAGATTCCATCTTGCGGCGACTACGCACCGCCAGAATGGGCGTCCTCAGTTCGGGTGCGAAAACTTTTGGGAGTGACGAGAAACTCACCATCAAGCTCGCGTATGTACGACTACCTACGGTGCATGATATTCCGTCAGACATACAAGATGAATTGCTATCTATCCCAACGGGTTTGCCATACACATTCTCTGATGGGAATGCGGACTTAAAAAGCTCAAGCGGTCCTCTCTTTGTCAACGTCACTCCAGATCAGCCCGGTAGACTTCGCCAGCTGGTAATTCCGGATATCACGGTCCCTTCGAAAGATCGGGGTCCGGCAGCCCGTGCCGCATTCCGTGCAAAACTGTTTCGGCCTGACCCGGTGAAGATTGGACCGTACCATCTCTGGCTCTTTGCGCACCCTTTGTCTTGATTCAAATTATCCACCACTGGGGAAATGAGCTACCGCTATCTAATGACGAGGCCAGCGTCTTGAAAAGTAAGCGGCGTTTTACTATTGGAACTTTGGATTTGACCTACCAACGACAATCTGCTGCCCTGTTTGTGATGTGTTCTTTGCTGACGCGATAAATGCATCCGCGCAATCATCAAGATATGTCTGGCCTAACATCAAAACTGGAGTCTAGGACACTCGGGATAATGCAAACCTCATGCTTGAGAGCTGTCATGTTGATGTTGGCTTTGATCCTCTCTTCGCCATATTTTTGTCCCTGGGCGGAGAATGTCAATTGCTTAGTGTCACTCGGTTCACACGCGGATTGCTCACCCATTCAGTCAGAAGCAGACCTGGCAAGACGGCATTGATTCGAATCTTGGGCCCTTGAGTGAAAGCCAAGCATTTCATGAGATGGAGCCCAGCCGCTTTGGTGACGGCATAGCCCATGCTACTACCTCCAGTGGAAATACCCTAGCACGCTGATTAATATGGGAGGGCATATCAGTGGTCAGTCAATGGGGCATACAGCGACTGATGAAGAAATGAGGAAGACACCACCATCGGGGTTGGCATTGAAGATGGGAGCAGCTTCTTGAAGCAGAACCAAGTGGGACATGACATTGGTCGACCAGCACTAAAATGGATCAGCAATTGAGAAGGTGAAGGAGTTGCTTTGATACTTTATTCCACTCATCATGACTGAGATCGTTGATATCGCCAAAGGTGGCGAACCTTGTCCAGCCAGCATTGTTGATGATTACATCGAGGCCTCCGAGCAGTTCCACGGTTTCCTTTACTAGCTTCTGGGATTCTGCAATGACGCCAATATCCTTCACATCATGTTAGCACATAGCTGTATCAAGAAAGGCCATTCACAGCAGGACCCACAGCTTGAATAACATGAGCCTTGACCCCATGCTCCGTTTTGATCTTCTCTGCGACCTCGGTGGCTCTGTCTTTGCTAGACACATAATTGACCACCACATTGGCACCTTCAGCAGCAAATTTCTCGGCTATCAAGGCGCCGAGACCTCTATATTCCAAAAGTCAATGACAATAGGCTATCAACGGTGATGTATGGTTCAAGAAACGCACCTCGACCCTCCCGTCACCAGCACATTGCGACCCTTAAGAGAATAGGGCATCTTTGCAGTTGGAGGATACTCATATAATTTGATAGCCCGGCGTGGAGAGCTTGTAATCTGAGAATAATGGTGAGTTCTTGAACCGCCTTAAATATAGTTATGTAGTAGATAAGCAGATGACAGCGGTCCATTTGTGGGACCGAGTAATGCCGCGGTAGTGAGGAACCCGGGAATAATTGATTCAGACTGCAGATCGTGTACCTGCCCATCATAGGCAAGTTTAGAAAAGCTGTTGGAGATATTGTAATCCACTGCCTCGTTTTCCCGCAAGCCGTACCCATCATTGTGCCTTCACCCCACATGAGCCCCTCCCCAAAGGATTGGAGATGTTTGAAGGTCTTCACTGGTGGGTTCTACGTAGTTTGTGTGCTCATCGGCACATGTTTGATATTTGGACTTTAAGAGTACTTGGCAATAGTATATGTGGCTCCTGGTCTTGCCATGAAATTTGACTTGGACATATTATCGATGCCCCCTCTCCTGGTTCATATGATGGCCTTAGTCCCCAGATTCACAGAAAACCCACCATGGGAAATTTGGATTTATATTCTCTACAGGGTCATTCATTCGGTAGGTGTGAAATGTGGCGATAGTCTCCACAATGCACAGGTTCTCTGTGTCTTGATCCAAGTCGTCCCAGTCCACGACATCAGTACCATTTACTGTATATAACGCCAATTTGAGGTAGTCGTGCCCCAGATCTCAGGAGAGAATCAGACATGTCTCGCTCACGCAGGCGCATACACAAAGGAAAATGGCCGCTCTGTGGGAAGGAGCGCCCTCATGAAAGACAGTTTCTCCTTCCTGCCACAGATACAGCCACCATAGCAACTAGGATACCTTAGGTCCCATGGTAGGTGATTGCGGGATGCTCCTTCCCAAAAAGTGAGTGTCTTGATCCAGATTCATCGTCCCTTTTCGTGGCAGGCAGGCTTCAATATCATCAAGGCGCATGCCAATAATCCTAAATCAGACGGTAACAGGATGCTGTCTTTGCTTCGTTCCATTTGAAACAGTCGATTGAAGAGCTCTCTCTCTAACCCCAGCTGACCTGTTCCCCGTCCTGTACTGGCAAGGAATATCATCTCACCATCCTCCAAAGCACCCGCACTTCACAATGATAGGACACAAACGCAATCAAAGCAGAGGCTCATTGTCCATATTCTCCTTCGACACAATTCGGTCATTTAGCCGTGCAGGTTCAAGACAAGGTCAGATATCTCGCCCCTAAATTCACTGTGACCCACCGTGACTGACATTCGTTTCCAGCTGCTCGAATTCCTTCCAGGGATGAGCTTCACGAACGCACGGTGTCCAGCCTTTCTTACCACTGTGACCCTCACAACCAACCTCCGTCTTCCCCAAGTCTACATTCTGCCAAGTTCCATTCACACGTCTCTTCAGAGCCAACAGGGCCAGCATATCAAGAAAATACTGATCAGGCCCCTCGGCTGTCTGCATCCTTAACCATAACTGCTCGTGCACAATCGGCTCGTCAAAAGGTCAGTCAGAGACTGCGCCCACTGTCATGGTCATCCCTCCAGAAGCCCTTTTCTCAAGGCCAAAGTTGCCCACGCAGCCTCTCAACCCAGCTTCCAAAAGCCTCTAGCACATCCACCGTTGGGAGAAGTGTCATTTCAGCCCCTACCCTTACCAGTACCACAAATGTTGAAGTTGCTCGAACAGAGGGTGTTCATTGTGGAGAGATGTCAGATGCTGCATTTTCACCACCCGACTGGAATTCACCAGTCGGGTGGGTCGCCCGGGCATCTGTCGACAAGTCTAACATGTCTGGCCATGCTTCCCGCTCAGAGAGAACTCAGTCCAACGATAAAGATACCAAATTGGCTGGCCGAACATTCAGAGGTGGACGCATTTTCAGACTTGGCAATGCTCTCAGAACGAGAATCAAGAGTTCACCATTGCGCACCCGCAAGGAAAATGAACATACATTCTTGACGCAACACTGTCCTCCCCTAGTTGGTGACTCAAATCTTCAAAACAAAGCAAATACTCAATCGAGCGCTCGAAGTAGGGTGGAGGCACTGAACCACTACAGGGGCAAGATGAAAGGGTTTCCATGGAGCAGTCGTATTCGACGCAAGTCAGTAAATCATAGTCCCAGTCTCTTGAGCTCACAGCAAGATCCGCCTCTTCTCGGCGAGCTCAATGACGTGGATGCCATGAGAACACATTCCATGCAGGGTGATGGCGACTCCACTTTCGGCTCATTAACTAGATCTTTTGCTAGTGCAGTGGATAAACTTGACTTTCACTCCTCCTTTCCACACAATACGTCATTTTTGAGATCTAAGTCGTCCTTTTTCAATATCAAGAAGGACACATCCGAAAACGATGCTCGTCAGGAGCTTATCCGAAGTGATGAGGGCAAATCCAACCAAGCTAGCACCTCTTCGTTGTCTAAGTCAAACAACGTGAACGGTACCAAAGCTTCGAAAGTGGTATACTCAAGGGGAGGTAGCCCGTCCACAAGTCAGATACTCTCCGTGCGGAAGGCTGCACCAGAGCCAATTGTTTATTCAAAAGATAATAACGGATACATACCTTCAAAGCCAGTGGAAGGTCATCCGAGGGGGGTCCATCCCCTTCGAATGCATCCACCGAGCCCCAAATCCACATCCACAATACGACCCCAGAGAGCACAGACACCTAGTCAGATGAGTGAAGATGGTAGTGAGTCAATCAGTTTGGAGGACGCCCCAATCTACTCGCCTTCACTAGGAGATCTCAGCCAATATGCACGCTCAACGCCACCATCCACCAAGAATGCTAAGAAGCTACAGGCGCGGACAGCTGTCGTGATTAATACAACACCAACACGGGTGTTTGTGAAGGAGAAGAAGCGAGGTTCCTCACTTGGTGGTTCATTGAAGAAGAGCAGCAGCGCCTTGAGCCTTTTCAGCAAGGCCCGATCAGCTAGAGAAGTAGCTGGATCTGCAGGCAAAAGCCACAGACACGATTCACGAGAATCGACGTTGCCCCGTACCGATGGGGTCGCTCTCCAGCCGCGGGATACCAATCTAAAGATAGGCGTTGAAAGCGAAAAACATGTCAAGAAGACTCGCAGTCTCCATTTTGGTGGTCTTTTCAAACGGGAGAGCATTTCGACCGTGGGACCAAGTACACCACGAGATCGAAGTATAGGTTTTCAACCAACAACACCTTCACCGTTGCGAAATGTGACTCGGGTTCGTCGAAGCCAATCGACTGCACAGGAGAGTCCTCCGCTGGTTACCAGAAGTGTCGCTCAAGGAAAAGCCTCTGATGATTTGATAGGAATTTTGAAGTCTTCCTGACTCCTGACGGCAGTTGAGGAGAAGGGCTACCAGGGGTGGTCTGAATCAAGATAGAGTCTGGACTCTGGAGTTCCTGGCGGTTAGCAAGTTACAGGTCATTGTTTGCTTGTATGGTTAGCGAAGCATAATCGGGATGTCCCTCGCTAGGAGGATTCCACAAAGTGCCTAGGTGCCTGGGTATCCATGCGATACGGCGTGGGTAAAGTCGACACAAGGCCTTGGCTGCAGGGTACCTGCATTTTGTGTGGCTGAAGGGATGGTGCCCTTCAAGGGGTGATGGGAGGTTGACAGGGAATTCACAACGACTCAAGGTCTCAAGCTTGAGATATCTTCACCCATGGTGATTGTCGAACGGTAGCAAAATGACCTGGGTGTCAGAAGCAACGAAACAAAATGTCGAGATAATGATTCTCGGAGAGAGGACACGAATTAGGAAGGGAGGCACTTTACCAGAATTACAAGTAGATCCCACCGCTGGGTGGAGCAATTAAAAAGTTTGCCCCAGACAAACACTTGCATTGGGTTCTGGATCCCTGCCAGTTCTTTGCATTAGCAGATTGACGTGTTCCACCGACAGTGAATTTTGATGGGGAGACAGTTCCAGATGAACTGGTCATTGGAGGGGATAACTGTGTAACGCTGTCAATTGCTGATGGCTTATTTCAATATATGGCCATTATCTTCTCGGTGTCTACGAGTACCCTGCACAAATAGGGTACTAAAAAGTGGAGTGATGGATGGACGGTATCTGATATGTTGAGAGAACATGCAACACATCACAAACATGTTAAAATTGAACCGTTGTCGTCCAGACTCTTCAGGTTTGGTGTGGGAGGCAGGATGGCTTTGAGCCTCTGGTCGTGGTGTGGGGTGGTAAGGTGGTAGTTGAGTTGGTGCAGGCTAGGTGGTGCCTGTAGGCCGTGGGCCACACTCCATTATTAACCTTTAGAGCCCATGTCTTAGGGGCTCTAAGGGTCTGGAGGACACTCCTCCACCGTGACAGCCCCGATCAGGCCGTGGCAGATTACTGGGTAGTAGGAGGTGGTGGCATGAGAAGTCACTGAGGGCAGCCAGGCCCAAGCCAGGCCTAAAGGGGGCCTGGGAGTGGGACGGAGGCTCCTGGATGGGGAACTAGACATCCAAGCTTGTCCAGAGAGCCACTAGCGTCTAACCCTTAACCAGTTGAAGAACCCCCGTACCGTGGTTAAGCCTGGTAGCAACTTAGTAGTCGTTAGCCCGGGAAATCCCTGGCCCTTCTCCCGGCGTCTCTTTGGGTGTGTCTCCCTCCCGCCGTGTCGAGAGTCGAGACTCGAAACTCAGAGCGACTTCCAGCCTGCCTGCCTGCACCCGACTGCCGCCTCATCCACTGTCAGTTTCCTCTTTGGCTTTTGGCTGCGCCCGTGAGTTGCACCCACTAATAACTGGCTAGCAAGTAGCGGAATTCTGAAGGCGGACCCTGTAGCCTCACCTTTCCATCTCTTTTTTTCCTCGCGTTCTCTCACCGTCGATCTCCCTCTCACCACCCATCCACCAGGAATTCACTTTTATCATTTCGAGCATCTCCCAATGCCCCTGGGCTCATTGATTCCCCTCTAAGTTAAATATTGGTGTTGTCCTTGCGTTGGGCCCACTGGAAGGAGCAGTGGACGGGCCCTAGGAGTAAGTACAATACGAGGTACGATTACGGAGGCACTCCAGTTGCCGGTTGCGCCTGTGCCTTCCTCACATCCTATTGTCTTGTCTTGGCAGGGAGTAGGACTCGCTTGCACCTTTCGACACAACAACCACAACCACAACCTCGTCGATTGCCTTTGTCACCACCTCCCACCTCTTATCCTCGACATTAATTCCACAAAATCCACCTTCAACGCATGATCCTTGTTGTTGCTTGACCTCCAGGTCCTGTATGCATATTCCACAGCCTCCGCCTCCGCCTCCTTG
>Ga0105237_10009343_pt1 | contig 10502 bp, 11 predicted proteins | sample KBSC24metaG_FD_81520 | JGI IMG/M metagenome (GOLD analysis project Ga0105237, IMG submission 81520) | Corn rhizosphere microbial communities from Kellogg Biological Station, Michigan, USA - KBS C2-4 metaG | ecosystem: Host-associated > Plants > Roots > Rhizosphere > Soil | place: Michigan, USA... | reverse complement strand
GCCGTGGCCGGTCAGGCGCAGGACGACGGGAAGCAGGATCATCCGGATGCACAGGGCGTCGAGGAACACGGCGACGGCCAGGATGATCCCCATCTCCTTCGGGGCCAGCGGGCCGGACAGCGCGAAGGTCAGGAAGACGGCCACCATGACGCCGGCGGCGGCGACGACGACGCGTCCGGAGGTCCGCAGCGCCATGCGCATGGCGTGGTGCGGGTCGCCGGTCAGGTCGTAGTGCTCGCGGGCGGCCGAGAGCAGGAACAGCGTGTAGTCCATCGCTACGCCGGAGAGCATGGCGCCGAAGAACAGTGGCCCCCAGGCGTCGACGAAGCCTTGCGGCTCGAAGTTGAGCAGCCCTGACAGGTGGCCGTCCTGGAAGATCAGCTTGGCGACGCCGAACGCCGCCGCGATCGAGGCGAGGTTGGTCACGACGCCGACGAAGGCGACCAGCGGCGAGCCGAGGGCAACGAGCAGCAGCAGGAAGCCCAGCCCGACCAGCAGCCCGAACACCAGCGGGGTCCGGGAGGACAGCACCTTCTCCAGGTCGTGGTTCTCCGCTGCCGCACCACCGACCAGCGCGCCGCGGGGGAGCACCTTCCGCAGCCGGTCGATGGTGCCGCCGGTGGCCTTGGCCGAGGCGTCCGTGGTCGGGATGGCAAGCGTCATGGCCCAGCCGGCCGGCGACGTGCCGGCCGGCATGGCCGCGGCGATGCCCTTCTCCCGTCCGAGGGCGGCGAGGACGCGCGGCTGATCGGCGCTCTTGGCGACGATGGACAGCGTGCCCGGGGCTCCCGTGCCGAAGGCGTCGACGACCTGTGTGTAGCCGGCCCGGGCGCTCTCGGTCCTGGGGATGATCGCGATGCTGGGCATACCGGTGCGCAGGGAGAGTACGGGCCAGGCCAACAGACCCAGGACGGCGACCACGAGGCCCCCGGCCACGAGCGGGCGGCGGTGCAGTGCGGCGCCCCAGTGGTGCAGCATCCGCTCCAGCCCGGCAACGGTGTGGTGCAGGTGCGGGTGCGCGCCGTTGTAGAGGTCGGACGGGTCGGCCGGCACGGGCGCACCGTCGGTCGCCGCGGCGAGGGCGCGCCGTGCGGCCCGCCGGTCGGCGCGATCCAGCGCACCCGGAACGCGGAGCTTGCCCGCGTCGACGCGATAGCCGAGCTTGCCGAGCACGGCCGGCAGCAGGGTGAGTGTGGCGGCCAGCACGGCGACGACCGAGAGCATGATGCCCAGTGCCATGCTCCGGAACGCCGGGCTCGGCACGAGCAACACGGTCGACAGGGACACGAGCACGGTCAGGCCGCTGAACGCGACCGCCTTGCCCGCCGTCCCCATCGTCTCGGCGATCGCAGCAATCGACGCGGCCTGCCGATCGGGTTCCTTGGCGCGCCGCGCAAGGGCGGCGCGGAACCGGACCACGATGAACAGCGCGTAGTCGATCCCGAGCGCGAGGGCGAACATCATGGCGAAGTTCATCGCCCAGATGCTCACGGGTGCGATGTGCGTCGAGAGGACGAGTGCACCGGCGGCAGTGACCAGCCCGACGAGGGTCAGCATGAGCGGCAGCCCGGCCGCGACCAGGCTGCCGAACGCGAGCAGCAGCACGAGCATGGTGACCGGCCAGGACAGCACCTCGGACTTGATCATCGCCGAGTGGTTGACCTTGTTGAAGTTCGCCCACAGGGCCGATGAGCCGGTCAGTTCGACCGAGACGTTCTTGGTCGAGAGGTTGCGCAGCGGTCCGACGAGGTGGTCCGCAGCGCGCACCATGGCGTTCGGGTCGGCGTTGGCACCGGCCTGCACGATCGCGGTACGGCCGTCCTTCGAGATCGACACGCCAGGCTGCGGTGGCACGACGGTGCTCACCCGGTGATCTGCCTTGAGGAGCGAGCTCGCCTGGGCAATCACGCGTTGGGCGGCCAGATCGGACGCGATGGGCTCTTGCTTGTCGACGACGACCACCTGCAACGCGCTCGAACCGAGGCCGGCGAACTGCTTGGCGATCACCTCGCGGGCCCGAACCGACTGGCTTCCGCTGTCCTGCCAACCCGCACCAGCGAGAGCGGACTCGACCTGCGGCGCGAACGCGCCGAAGACACCGACGACCACGATCCAGCCGAGCAGGACGACGCGCAGGTGGGTGCCGGACCACGCCCCCAGGCGTGCGAGCAGGCCCGGCGCGTGAGTCACAACGGTCGTGGTGGACGTATCGGACGCAGTCGCGGTCACGACATCTCCTTGCTCGAACTCGTGGATCGGGAACGGGCGCCTCGATCGACTATCGCTACTATACCCCCTAGGGTATATCGCCGAGGGCGGTGCCGGCCCACCGCCTTGACTATTTGCCGCGCCGGAAGAGGTCACGCAACGTCGGCCGGGGACGGGGTGGGCAGCAGCAGCGCTGCTTGGCCGGTACCCGGGCCAAGACCTGTTCGACGTGCCGACCGCAGCCGGACCAGGTGGTCTTGCCGCAGGACGCACAGCGCGCCGGTGAGCACATCAGCGGCCACCTGTCGCGAGAGCAAGCTCGATCTCGGCCGCCGGGAGCGGCTTGGTGCAGAAGAACCAGTCCGCGCACTCGACGTCGGCGTCCGGGTTGCTCATCCGCTCCTTCGCGGTACCGCAGGAGCCGGCCGGCGGGATGATGACCCGCTCGCCGGGGCGCCAGTCCGCCGGCGTCGCCACACCGAACTGGTCGGCGGTCTGGAGTCCGACAAGCACGCGCAGTAGCTCGTCGAAGTTCCGGCCGAGGCTAAGCGGGTAGTACAGCATCGCGCGGACCGTCCCCTTCGGGTCGATCACGAAGACCGCGCGAACCGCCTTCGTGGAGTCCTCGCCCGGCATGATCATTCCGTACCGGGTCGCGACCTTCATGCCGATGTCTTCGATCAGCGGGAACGAGACTTCCATGCCTTCGTAGTCGCGGAAGCGGATCTTCTCCTTGATGGTGCGCAGCCATGCGATGTGGCTGTACAGCCCGTCGACGGACAGGCCGACCAATGCGCAGTTGTAGCGGGCGAACTCGCCTTCACGGGCGGCGAAGGTCATGAACTCGGTCGTGCACACCGGGGTGAAGTCCGCCGGGTGGGAGAACAGGATGACCCACCGCCCCCGGTAGTCCTCGGGGAAGTGGATCTCGCCCTGTGTCGTGTTGGCGACGAACTCCGGGGCAGGGTCCCCGAGGCGGGGCATCGGGCTCGTCGATGAGTTGACGGGCTGGTTCGGAACGGTCACGGCTGCCTTCTTCGACTCGGTGCGTCACGATCTAGCATACCCTACGGGGTAGGGCGTACGATACCGGCATGGAGATCGCACCGGAGGCCACGCACGACGTCATCAGCCGCCTCCGTCGCGTCGAAGGCCAGATCGGCGGGATCGTCCGGATGCTCGAGGAGCATCGCGATTGCACCGATGTCGTCACGCAGCTCGCCGCCGCCGGCCACGCCCTCCACCGCGCGGGCTTCAAGTTGCTCGCCAGCGGCATGCGCCAGTGCATGGTCGACGGCCCGGATGGCGCTCGTGGCGACATGACCATCGAAGCGATGGAGAAGCTCTTCCTCAGCCTCGCCTGAGACCGCACGCTCACGAACCCGCGGCATCGAAGCCGCTCACCACAAGGAGCGAAGATGGCTCGAGTTGTCGTCCTAGGTGCCGGGATCTCCGGGCACACGGCCGCGCTGCACCTGCGGAAGCGACTGAAGAAGCCGCACGAGGTGGTCGTCGTCTCACCGAACGCCGACTACAACTGGATCCCGTCGAACATCTGGGTCGGTGTCGGCCGGATGACGGCAGACCAGGTGACCTTCCCGCTCGCGCCGGTCTACCGCCGGAAGAAGATCGACTTTCGGCAGGCGCGCGCGGTGAGCATCTGGCCGGAGGGGTCGGTGGCGGGCGCGAGTCGGCCGTTCGTCGAGATCGAGTACACCGCCGCCGGCCGGGACGGCGAGCGTGAGCGTCTCGAGTACGACTACCTGATCAACGCCACCGGGCCGAAGCTCAACTTCGCCGCGACCCCGGGCCTCGGGCCGGACGGCGGCCACTCGGTCTCGGTGTGCACGGCCGACCATGCGCGGCACGCCGCGGCACGCCTGGAGGCGGTCATCGCCGAACTGAAGGCCGGCCGGCCGCAGCGGCTGGTCATCGGCGTGGGGCACGGTACGTGCACCTGCGAGGGGGCGGCATTCGAGTACGCCTTCAACGTCGAACACGAGCTGCGAACGCGCGGCGTCCGTGAGCTTGCGGAGATCGTCTACCTCACCAACGAGTACGAGCTCGGCGACTTCGGTGTCGGCGGCATGACCTTCGCGGAGAACGGCTTCCTGACCTCGAGCCAGCTGTGGACGGAGTCCTTGTTCCGCGAGCGCGACGTCAAGGCCGTGCTGCGCGCGCACGTCCAACGGGTCGAGGACGGCAAGATCTTCTACGAGACCCTGGACGGCGCCGAGGGCGTCCTCCCGTTCGACTTCGCCATGCTGCTTCCGCCGTTCCGGGGCCAGGACCTGGCGGCGTTCGACCAAACCGGGGCCGACATCACGTCGGTGTTGTTCGCCCCCAACGGCTTCCTCAAGGTCGACGCCGACTACACCGGCAAGCCCTACGAGCAATGGCGGGCGTCGGACTGGCCCAACACCTACGCCAACCCCACGTACCCGAACGTGTTCGGGGTCGGCATCGCGTTCGCACCACCACACCCCATCTCGCGGCCGCGCTCCACGCCGGGTGGAACCGTGATCGCGCCGGCGCCGCCGAGGACGGGCATGCCGTCGGGCATCATGGGCCGCCAGGTGGCGCTCAGCATCGTCGACATGATCCAGAACGGGGCTTCCGCGCCGACCCGCACCGCGTCCATGGCCAAGATGGGCGCCGGCTGCGTGGCGTCCGCCGGCACCGGGCTGCACGGCACCGCCGCGTCCATGACGATGTATCCGGTCGTGCCGGACTACGAGCGCTACCCGCAGTTCGGCCGGAGCCTGGAGGACACGACCGGCGAGATCGGCCTCGCCGGCCATTGGGTCAAGCGGATCTTGCACTCCATGTTCATCTACAAGGCAAAGGGTCGGCGCGGCTGGTCCTTCATCCCCGAGTGAGGACGACGATGACCACACCACGTGCCCCGTTCGTCGGGGAGCTGACCGAGTCGGTCGCGCCCCAGCCGACTTCCCGCACGGTACGGATGCGCACGTCGCTGCCGGTTCAGGCCTGGCGCTTCGTGCGGGTGAACCTCCGCATGATCAAGATGATCCGCCGCTCGCACGTCCACTGAAGCCGCGGTCCGCGCGCTGGCCGGTACGGACCCGGATGCCCATGCTGGCGGCATGCGCTGCATGCCGCTCCTCGTGGGCGAACTTCGTGACCGGCATCAGCACGAGCAGTGAGAAACCCGCTGGCGCCGGTGATCCACAACAGCGCGAGCAGTAGCCAGTCGGCCGCCTAGGCTGGACGCGAGCCGTGCTGCTGCGCGACCTGGCGCCGAACGTCGTCCATGTCCAGAGCCGTCACGGCGGTGATGACCTCTTCCAGTGCCGGCGCGGGTAACGCGCCGGGCTCGGAGAACACCAGGATGCCGTCCCGGAAGGCCATGAGGGTCGGGATCGACATGATCCGCGCGGCCCCGGCCAACTCCGGCTGCGCTTCGGTGTTCACCTTGCCGAAGACGATGTCCGGGTGCTTGAGGCTCGACTGCTCGAAGACTGGCGCGAACATCCGGCACGGTCCGCACCAGGATGCCCACCAGTCGACGAGGACGATCCCGGAACTGGCGATCGTCGCCTCGAAGTTCTGCGCGGTCAGTTCGGTCGTGGCCATTGCGAATCTCCTCCCGAGTTCGTGATTGTAACCCTACCCCCTAGGGTATCGTGCGAGTAGGCGCTAGGGGAGTCATCGTGAGCGAGCGTGCGGCGTGGTGCCGATGCCGGGGTACGTACGAGCGCCTGCGGTCCGGCGCCGCAGCGCAACGAGTGCTGTCCAGCATCGCCGGACGCAGTGTCGGCCGCTCGCGCAGCCTCGATCTCAGCACCCACGCGCTGGCGTTCGGGGCGCAGCAGTTGCTGTGCACCGTGCCGCTCGTCGTGGCGATCTCCGCGGTGGCGCCGCACGGCCCGAACCGTGGGGTCGCCTACGCGACGGTCAACCTGTTCGGGTTGCGCGGTTCGTCCGCGTCGGCCGTGACGGAGCTGCTGACCCGGCACTCGCACTCGATCAGTGCGTCAGCACTCGTCGTCAGCGCGATCGGCGCGCTGGTCTTCACGACCAGCGTCGGAGCCGTCCAGCAGCGGGCATTCGAACTCATCTGGAACCTGCCCGCCGTCCGCGGCCCGCGCGCCTATCTGCGCCAGCTTGCGTGGGCGCCCACCCTTGCGCTGTTCACCGTCGGTGTGCTCGCTGCGGCCGCGCCCGGCCGCTGGCTGGACGGACGGCTGCCCGGTGCCGGCGATTGGCTCGTGATCGTCGTCCGGGGGGCGTTGATCGTGGCGTTCTATACGTGGTCCCAGTACTGGCTGCTGGGTCGGCGCGTGCCCGCGCGGCGTCTCGCACCGGGCGCCGCCGCGGTGGCCGTGCTGACGGTGGCGCTGGTCGAGGTCTCCCGGCTCGTCGTCCCAGGGCAGATCTCCTGGCAGGTGCAGGCCTACGGGCTCGTCGGTGTGGGCTTCGTGTTCGCCGCCTGGCTGATGATCCTCAGCATGCTGATCTACGCCGGGGTGCTGCTCGGGGCCTTGTCGTTCGAGGAAGGCGCGCGAAACTGATCCGGCGACGACAATGCCAGCTCCCCATGGAGCGGCCGAACTGCGTTTCGGGACTACGGTGACGTCGAACCCTTCGGAGGTGTGCGATGGGTGGGCCGGACAGGACGGCGCTGCACGCCGAGCTGGAGCGCGTCCGGGCCGAGTTCCGGGCGTGGGTGGACGGAGCGTCCCCGGCCGAGCTGGGTCGCGGCTCGGACGGCACCCGGTGGACGAATCGGGAACTGCTGTTCCACGTGCTGTTCGGGTACTTGGTGACCAGGAACCTGCGGCTGTTGGTGAAGCTCGTCAGCCGGCTGCCGCTGCCAGCGCAACGCGGGTTTGCCGCAATCCTCGACGCCGGCACCAAGCCGTTCGACTGGGTGAACTTCTGGGGTTCGCGGGCGGGCGGCCGGGTGGTGAGCCCGGCCGGGATGGCGTCGTGGCTGGATCGGGTCATCGCCGCCATGCACCGGCACCTGGACCGGGAGAGCGACGCGGCGCTGGCCCGGTCGATGGCGTTCCCGACGCGGTGGGACCCGTACTTCGCGCCGCGGATGACGCTGGCTGAGCTGTACCACTACCCGACCCTGCACTTCGATCATCACGCGCGGCAGCTCACCCTCGAGCACCCGCCAACCCCGCATTGAGCGCCGCGGCCCGGGCGGAGACAGGACGTTCGGCATGCGTCGCCAGTGGCCAACGCCCACGGCTGGGCGCTCGAAATCCGCCGATGATCATTGACACGCCACTGTCGCCGCGAGAAGGTCTCAGACGATGTCCCAGCGCACGCTGTCCCAGGGCCAACCGAATCGCAACGCTCCGAGCAGCGGCGGCAAGCGTCCACGCTCGATCGTCAACCAACGACGAACTCCGTGGGGGGCCATCGTCGCGGTCGCCGCCGTGATCGCCTTCGCGGCCGTGGTCGTCGTGATCGTTGCTGTCACCGGAAAGAAGTCGCCCGCCGCGAAGGGCGAGGTGATGCCGGCCTCCGTCTCGGGCGCGGTGACCAGCGAACGCGCGCCGCAGCGCGTCGCCGACACCTCCGGGATACCAGGGGTTGTCGCCTGGAACACCTCCGGGTGGCCCGGGGACGGATCAACGCCCTCTGGCGCGCTGGAACACCAACACGTGGACGGGCCGGTCACCTACACCGAGACACCGCCGGTCGGCGGGCCGCACAACGCCACCTGGTTGAACGCCGGCATCTACGACAAGCCCGTGCCGGCCGAGCGAGCCGTACACGACATGGAACATGGCGCCGTCTGGATCACCTACCAGCCCAGCTTGTCGCCGGCGGCCGTCAAGTCCCTCCGTGACTTCGTCCTCACGCAGAAAGAGCTGGGGGAGGAGACGTCCGCCGGGACGTCCTCGAGCCGATACATCGTCATGAGCCCGTGGTCGAGCGATCAATTGCCGGCCGCCGTCGTCATCAGCGCGTGGGGCCATCAGCTCTCGGTCGCTTCGACCAGCGACGCTCGGCTACAGCGGTTCGTCGATGTCTTCCGCAGCAGCAAGTACAGCCCTGAGCAGGGCGAGGCCGTGGACGGCGTCCCGACGAACGTGGGCGGGCGTCCTCTCGCCAAGTAGGTCGTACCGCGCTTGCGCTGGATCGGCCCGGAGCATCGATGGCAACGGTCATTCCGAGGCGCTGGCTGTGCGTCCGAGCAACTGCGACCAAAGCCCCTGCTGCCCGACTGGCGGGCGGCGGACGCTGGAGGGCGAGGCGGCCACTCCGCCGCCCGGTTCCATGCAGGAGACGTGACGCGATGATGCACCACTGGGACAGCGGCTGGGGTGTCGGCAACTGGCTGCTGATGGGCTTCGGGATGCTGATCTTCTGGGCGTTGGTCGTGACCCTTGTCGTTTGGGTGGTGCGGTCGAGCGGCGGACCTCGGACCGGGCTAAGTCGGCCCGGCGCGCCGCTGGACAGGCCGGGCGCGCGCGAGATCCTCGACGAGCGGTACGCGCGTGGCGAGATCAGCGACGAGGAGTACCGCACTCGCCGCGACGTCCTCGCCGCCGGATGACCGGCGCCGTCGGCCACCGGCCGCTGAACGGGCGCGGCCTGCTGACCGGGGCCGCCGCCGTCGTGCTGCTCGCAGCCGGCTCGACGCTCGCTGTCGCGGCCGGCACGGGCGGGTTGGACTCGACGTCTTCCGGTACGAGGTCCGCCCCGAACTGCACGGCGCCGGCGCTGCCGGGCACGACCGTGTCGGTCCGGATCGTGGACATGCGCTCGATGATGAGTCGCGGCGGCATGATGGGCGGCCCGGGAGGCCTGCTGGGCCAGGGCGACTGGCGCCACTTCTCCCACGGCATGATGCGCGTGCTGGTCTCCGCCTCGTCCGCGCCGGCCGGCACCGTGTCGTTGAGGGCCACCAACGCCGGCTACCTGACGCATGAGCTCGTCGTCCTGCCGCTGGCCGTGGGCCAGCTGCCGGGCGCCCGGAGCATCGGCAACGACGGGAAGGTGGACGAGACCGGGAGCCTCGGCGAGGCGTCGGCCACCTGCGCTGCCGGCGCCGGAGAAGGCATCGCCGCCGGCTCCACTGGTTGGGTGAGCTTGCACCTGCCGGCCGGCCGGTACGAGCTGGTCTGCAACCTGCCCGGCCACTACGCCGCCGGCATGTACGCGGAGCTGGACGTCACCTGACCCGCGAATATTGGCCGCCGGTCAGTCGTGGGTCGGTTGCCCGCTGACGTGGTGGTCAGCCTGAAACAGTGCTTCGCTCAGCAGCGCGCGCACGTGACCGCCGCGAAGCCGGTACACGACCCGCTGCCCGTGCCGGTGTCCCTCGACCAGGCCTGCGAAGCGCAGCTTGGACAGGTGTTGACTGGCCACCGTGGGCCGGCACCCCGCGACGGCGGCAAGGCTGGCGACGTCGAGCTCGGCCGACCGCAGCGCCCACAACATCTGCACTCTCGTCGGGTCCGCCAGCAGGGCGAAGGACATCACCGCGGCCGCGACCTGTTCCGGCGTCGGCTCGCCCGCATGCTCCCGCTGCACGGTGGCGGCCGGTTCAGCCTGATCCATCTCGCGGGACGTCCGTCGAGGCATGAAGGCACCCTACCCTTATTGCAACATATTCGCAGTCGTGAACATGTTGGTAGCATCGCGAAGGCAGGCCGTTCGACCGGAGGGACATCCGAGCGCCATGAGCCACCCCGAGACTCACGCCGGCGATGGCCACAGCGCACAGCACACCCACGGCCACGACCACGGTCATCCGCATGACGATCACGACCACGGGTCGTCGTGGTGGGCGCGAACCCGGCACGCGGTATCGGAATTGGTCGGCGGGCATTCGCACGACACCGCCGACCAGGTCGACGACGCTCTGGAAGCCGACGCCGCCGGCCGACGCGCCCTGCTGATCAGCCTCGCCGGCCTGGGCGTCACGGCCGCCATCCAAGCCGTGGTCGTCGTCCTCTCCGGGTCGGTCGCGCTGCTCGGCGACACCCTGCACAACGTCGCCGACGCGCTCACCGCACTTCCGCTGCTGCTCGCCTTCCGCCTGGCCCGCCGCCCGGCGACCAAGCGCTACACCTACGGCTACGGACGCGCCGAGGACCTCGGCGGACTGTTCGTCATCGCCATGATCACCCTGTCCTCGGTACTGGCCGCCTACGAGGCGATCGACCGACTCGTCCACCCACGCGACGTCACCCGCCTGTGGGCCGTTGCCCTCGCCGCCGTCGTCGGCTTCGCCGGCAACGAGCTCGTGGCCCGCTATCGCATCCGAGTCGGGCGCCGGATCGGCTCCGCCGCTCTGGTCGCCG
>Ga0105237_10009339_pt1 | contig 10503 bp, 3 predicted proteins | sample KBSC24metaG_FD_81520 | JGI IMG/M metagenome (GOLD analysis project Ga0105237, IMG submission 81520) | Corn rhizosphere microbial communities from Kellogg Biological Station, Michigan, USA - KBS C2-4 metaG | ecosystem: Host-associated > Plants > Roots > Rhizosphere > Soil | place: Michigan, USA... | reverse complement strand
GCCATCAAAGCATTTGACGCGCTCTCGGTAGATTACCTGCTGAAACCATTAAAGGAAGACCGGATAGCACGGTCGATTAATAAATTACAGCATTTTGCAGGAGGCAAGGGCGTTAACCCGGTTTGGAATAATATCGAGTCGCTGTTTAATGGGTTCAGGCCGCAAAAGGAAATCAAAACGCTTTCGGTAAAAAAAGGCACCAAATTCACCCTGGTGCAATTGTCGGATATCGTTTATTTCGAAGCCTATGACAAATACACTTATGTGCATACCCAGAACGGGCAAAAGCTTTTTTGCGATCACATGCTGGCTGTGCTGGAAGAAAAGCTGTCTGCCGATTTTATGCGTGTGCAGAAATCTTATATCGTTAACAAGCAAAAAGTAGTCGAAATACATAAATACTCCAATAACCGGTACACCCTTGTTTTAAACAACCACGATTTTACCCGTATTGTTACCGGACCATCGTATTTCGGAATCGTCAAAGAGGCGTTTGAGGTTTAAATTACTGCGCACTACTTACTCCGCAGGTATCAGACATCCGCTTACATAACTCTTTTAAACAAAAGGTATCAGAGCCGAAGCTATGCTAACAATCATTTAACAACGTAAGCGGGACACTTGAGCAAGAGAAGCGCCCCGCTTATATGTATCCATTTCACATCACTCACTCCTCAAACTATTCACCGGGTTAGCAATAGCCGCTCTTACCGATTGAAAGCTAATAGTTATAAACGCTATAATTATGGCCCCGGAACCAGCCAGCGCTATTACCCACCATTGTACGTTTTGCCTGTACGCAAAGCTTTGCAGCCACTTTTGCATTACCCACCAGGCTATTGGCGCGGCAATAACAATTGCAATAATTACCAGCTTTATAAAATCTTTAGAAAGCATGCCGACGATAACAGATACATTAGCGCCTAACACCTTGCGAATACCTATTTCCTTGGTGCGTTGTTCGGCAGCGTAGGCGGCCAGGCCAAATAAACCCAGGCAGGCAATAATAATGGCTAATGATGTAAAGGCAATAGAAATAGTCCCCATACGCTGTTCCGACCGGTAGATGGCATCAAAATCTTTATCCATAAATGAATAGTTAAACACCTGGTTGAGCGATATATCTTTCCATTTGCTTTTAACCTGTGCTACAAGGCCGGCAATATCCGCCGTATTAATGCGAATACTCATCGTCCCCGTCCTGGTGGGGGCAAAATAAATCGCTAATGGAGGTACATTCTCCCGTAACGATTTAAAATTAAAATCTTTCATTACCCCGACGATGTGGTATTTGTTTGTTTTTGTAAGCTGATTATTTGCCGGCGAGTATATAAACTGACCTACGGGATTCGGATAACCAACCAATTTTGCAAAAGCCTCATTGATAAGCACAGCAGACGAATCTGTGCCCATATCCCTCGAAAAATTTCTGCCGGCTACCATTTGTATGCCAAGCGTCGGAATGTAATTTTCATCAACGTTCCACCAGTGGGATAATACAGCTCCTTTTTGGTCGATAACCGGGCTTTTAAAAAATGAACCGGTATTATCATTTGCGATATCTGTAGGCGACGAATTGCTAAGGGCAGCATTTTGTACGCCAGCCAGCCGCTTTACTTCCTGCTGAAAGGCAATCACACCACTGCCGAGCGTCCAGGTGTTTTTTACAATTAATATGTGGTCACGCTTATACCCGATGTCGCGGTTTTGAATATATTTTAGCTGGTTGTAAATAACCAGCGTGCCTATGATTAAAAAGATGGAAATGCCAAATTGAAAAACAACCAGCACGCTACGCAATGCTCCGCCTTTAAAACCGGCGGCCAGCTTCCCTTTCAGCACATCTATAGGCTGAAAACCAGACAAAAATAAAGCAGGATATGAACCGGCCAGGCAGCCTATAACAACAATTATTACTAGCAGCGCGGGTACCAGCCAGCCTAATATCTGTGGTGTTACTACTAAGGCTTTACCCGATAGCTGATTGAATAGCGGCAGGAATGCCCAGGCGGCAAACACGGCAATAATAGCCCCCGCCATCGTTACTATTAACGATTCCGTTAAAAATTGAGCTACCAGGTATTTTCGCGGAGAGCCCAATACTTTTCGTACGCCGACCTCGCGCGCCCTGTTTGCCGATCGCGCGGTAGAAAGGTTCATGAAGTTAACGCATGCTATCAGCAATATAAATACGGCAATTGCCGAAAAAATATACACATAAGTTATGCTGCCGTTCGCCTCCAACTCAAAAAGCATGGCCGATTGCAGGTGGATATTTTTAAGTGGTGTAAGTGTAAGCTTTAAATAGTTGCCGCTTTTTTCAAACGCCGCAATATCTATATTGAGCGCGGTTTGTATCTGGGGCCCCGCGTGCCTCTTCATAAATTCAGGGAATTTTGCGGCAAGGTTCCTGTAATCAAGGCCGGGTTTTAGCAAAATATAGGTGCTAAAATTGTTACCCAGCCATGAGTTTTCGTTGCTTTCTGCCAGGATGGTGGGCATCGATATAAAAAAATCAAAGTGAAAATGCGACTGCTGGGGAATGTCTTTAATCACAGCTGTTATTTTAAACTGCGATGTATCATTAAAAGTTAATACCTGGCCTACCACGTTCGTTTTGCCAAAATATTTTTTTGCCGAACTTTCGGTTATCACTAAGGTATGCGGATCTGTTAAAGCGTGAGCCGTGTTGCCGCTGATTACAGGCAGGGTGAAAACATCAAATATAGAATTGTCGGCATAAACCATCCTGTCTTCCTGTATACTTTGAGTGCCTTTTTTAACCTTATTGCCACCCCTGTTCCTAAGCCTTGCAACCTGTTCAATCTCCGGAAAGTCGGCTTTCAGCGCCGCGGCAGCTACAGGCGGGGTTATGGCATACGGGTTTTGTACGCCTCCGAATTTTATCTCCTCATTTAAGCGGAAAACCCTGTCGGCTTTTTTATTGTACCTGTCGTAGCTTAACTCATCAGATACATAAAATACAATGAGCAGGCAAGTGGCCAGGCCTAAAGCAAGCCCGCACACATTTATAGAAGTAAAACCTTTGTTTTTTTTAAGGCTTCTCCAGGCTATTTTTAAATAGTTTTTGATCATAAAATAACGGTTTGATTTCGTGTCATGATTCCACGTTAGTGTGGATTTATCGTACGAAATTATCGCCGTAAAACCTGAAGAGCGCCCCAAGTTATAGATTGGACCTTCTTTTTTTAGTTCATTTTTATATTCCCCGGGATTTTTGCCGGTCATTTGTTTAAAGATGCGGTTAAAGCTGGTTTTGGAATTGAACCCCGACTCATATGCGATACCGAGCAGAGTGATATGGTCATAAGCCGGATCCTGCATTTTTCGGATTACATCGGTTACACGGTATTCATTAATAAAATCGTTAAAACTTTTTTTGAATACAGAATTGATGATACGCGATAGTTCATGAACCGTCAGGTCAAGTTTTTCAGCAAGGGAAGCTAAACTTAGTTCGGGGTCCAGGTAATAAGCATTAGTCTTCAAACTGTTCTTTAGCAAAGCACTCTTTCGCTTCAACTCAATGGATAACGATGGTTTTAAAAACGATGAGGGCTCTGCCGTTGCGCCGGCTTCGGATCTTAAATGGACAGTCGCTGCAATCCAGATAGTCATCACCCCAAAAAACAACGGGTAATAGGCATCGATGGCTGATTGTCCGGCATAATAAAAATAACAAGCCGCTGCAACCGATATTATCAATAGCGATAGCATGCCGAAGCCTTTAACCAAATTATGGAGCCACCGAAATTCGCTCCGGTACCGGTCACCGCCGCTAAATTTTAATTGCCGGTAAAAGTGTTCTATTGCCGTATGGCATAAGTAAAGGTATATGCTGATTGATATAAAGGCCAACATTTGTAAAATAACCTCCATCCAGTGAAAGGTCGATGTTTGGTAAATAGCTTCCGCCGCCCATACAGTCAATCCCAGCAGAAATGGACTAAAATGCAATAAGTCCTTCAACCTGAATTTATATTCCGGCCGGGTTATATTAAGTACATAAAAGAAAATTAAAGGACCAATGGCCAGGGAGAATTGCAGGGGCATGTGAGCGTCGCCATTATACAATAGCTGGGTAATGCCAAAAATCGATGCAAGCAACGCCAATGCCAAAAACCGGTTGGCGTCCCTGTTTATTTTTTTGGTGAACCATAAAAAAAAGGCAATGGTAAGACTGGTAAAAACTATCCCAAAGCAAGCCGTGTCGTAAAGGGTGATATGAATAGTATGAGTGTCCAATTGAAATATTTAAACGCGATAGTTACTCCAAACTTATAATTTATTGATAGTTAAAAAGTATACAAAGTAAAAGTAGGCAAACTGTGTCAGAAGTGGGCAATGGGTGCCTGGTTTCCGTGCGGCTGTTTTACTGTTAAAAACAGTTAAAATATTCCCACCCACAAAATTATCTCCTATCTTTCATTAACAAACACAACCCCCATGATAAAACTCTACCTGAAAACAGCCTGGCGCAGCATTTCTAAAAGATCGTTTTATACTATTTTAAATATTTCGGGATTTGCCCTGGCTATTGCCTGTTGTACTTTTATTTACCTGTATATCAGCTACCAGTTAAGCTTTGACACCTATCACAAGCGCGCCGATGCTATTTTCAGGGTGGTTTATGAATTGCACGTGCAAAAAACCGAGTACGACAAAGGCAGTTCGGTGGCTGTGTATTCGGCTTTAAAGGCGGGCAACCCGCAAATCAAGCAGGCCGCCATTGCGCTTAACAACCAAACCTTTGTGGTTAACGTTAATGGCGACGCCGGCAAACGTTTTAAAGAAGAAAAGAACATTGCCTTTACCGATGCAGAATGGTTTAAGCTTTTTAACTACCATTGGCTTAGCGGCACCCCCGTTAGCTTAAACGAACCCAACACAGCAGCGCTCACACAAAAAAAAGCTGAAAAATACTTTGGCAATGCAAACCCGGTCGGCCAAATCATTACTATAAACAAGCAACAGCTAAAAATCATCGGGGTAATTGATGACAGCCCTTATAACACCGATTACAAAGCAGATGTATATCTTTCATTCCCGTCCATCAAAACTCTGATGCCCGGTACAGAACCCGGTTTTTATACCGACTGGGGCTACCTGATGAGTACCAACAGCCTATTTGTATCCTTAGCCCAGCCAGGGCAAAAGGCAGCCGTCGAGCAGGAATTGGCGCGCCTTACCAAAGTGCGTCTGGGCGATGGTGCGAAATATTACAGCTTTAAGCTGTTGCCGCTAAATGAAGCGCATTTCGATTCGCGCTACGGCGGCAAGGTGCAGAAACCTTTGCTGGTTACGCTGGCGGTTATCGGCCTGCTCATTATCGTTATCGCCAGCATCAATTATATCAATGTGATGATTGCCGGGCAGGCACGCCGGAGCGTGGAGATTGGAACGCGCAAGGTATTGGGCAGCTCCAGCACACAGCTTTTTGCGCAGTTTATGACGGAGTCGCTGCTTTGCTGCGTAATAGCAGTGTTAATTGCCTTTGCGGCGGTAATGGCTCTCTTGCCCTGGGTTAACGGCTTGCTGTTTGGCGGCGAACCTGTGCATATCTTATCGTACGGGCAATTGGCGTCGTTCCTGGGTGTTGTGCTTATACTCATCACCACCGGCACCGGAATTTATCCCGCGCTGGTGCTAAGCAGGATAAATGTGTTTAAGGCCCTGAAACAAAACCTGTGGAACCTTAAAGCGGGTACAAGCCGCAAAATATTGATTGTGTTGCAAAACGTAGTAGCGCAAACACTGGTGGCCTGCACCATTATTATTGTGCTTCAAGTAACCTTTTTAAAAAACACCGATAAGGGTTTCGACCGTAAATCGGTTGTGATGGTTCCGGTGGGGATTTTAACCCCGGCACAGCAGGAGCAGTTCCGGCAAAGCTTGCGGACTATGCCACAGGTGCAGTCGTTTACCTTTTGTAACAATCCGCCATCCAGCGACAGCCAGCGGGGCGCGACTGTAAAATTCGGGGACCGTGATTGGGAAAAATGGCCCGCCCGTTTTGCCATTGGCGATTCGGCCTATAGCCGAACCTTCGGACTGCAGCTGGTAGCCGGCAGAAACGTGCGCACCGATGCAGCGGCGCCCGAATACCTCATTAACGAAACCATGGCCAAAATGCTGCGTGTTAAAAACGTTAACGACATATTAGGCCAGGACCTGCTGCCCGGAGATGTAAAAGGTAAGATTGTAGGCATAGTAAAGGACTTTAACGTACGCTCGTTGATGGAACCCATTGAGCCTTCGGTGATATTGGAACAAAAAGATATACAGGGCAACCTGGCCATAAAGCTGTCGGGCCCGCAAACCTCCGGCGTTTTGGCGGCTATCCAAACAGCCTACAGCCGCATTCTGCCCGACCAGGTTTTCAGCTACCAGTTTGTCGACGACGAGATAGCCGGCCTGTACAAAGCGCAGGATCTGCAGCAAAAGCTCATCTGGTGCGCAGCCGTTATGGCTATCGTAATCAGTTCGATAGGTTTGCTGGGGCTTATCTCCCTCATTACCGTTCAGCGTACTAAGGAGATAGGCATACGCAAAGTACTGGGCGCCAGCATCACCAATATTACCGGCATGTTGTCCCGCGAGTTTTTGATATTGGTAGTGCTTTCTTTTGTGATAGCTTCGCCAATTGCCTGGCTGCTGATGCAAACCTGGCTGCAAAATTTTGCATACCGTATTGCTATTCACGGGTGGGTGTTTGCCCTAGCAGGGGCTATATCCATTTTGATAGCGTTGACTACTGTTAGTTTTCAATCAGTAAAAGCGGCATCGGCGAATCCGGTGAAAAGTTTGAGATCGGAATAAAACAAGGTCTTTGGAGGGTTTGAGCAAGAGTTATCAATATGCCTGCTCAGCCCTCCAGAAACATCTTAAAATACTTCCTGAAACCAAATAAATTATTTGCTAACTTTAGGCGATAAACACTTCATTATCAACCTAATCTTTACACATCAATTGAAAAACAGGAATTTACAGCAGCATGCTACAGCAAGGAACGGGCAGAAAAATATTCCGGGACGCTCATTGCCATTTTTTCAGGCTAAACTTTCGGTAAACACACCCGGCGATGTTTATGAGCAGCAAGCCGATGCCGTAGCTGCCAGGGTGATGGCCACGAACGATGCCCACATTGGGCAGAACACGTTTTTTAAACCGGGCGCTGTTGCAGTGCAGCGTACATGCCAAGGTTGTGAAAACGAGGAACAGTTTATACACAGAAAAGAAAGCGCTCCGCAAGCAACGTCGGCCCCAGGTGGCCTGGAAAGCTATATTGGCTCCTTAGGTTCGTCGGGGCAGCCAATGTCAAACCGTAGCCTGGATTTTTTTGGGCCAAGGTTTGGGTATGATTTTTCAGATGTCCGACTCCATACCGGCAAGACCGCGGCAGAGTCGGCACAGTCTATCAATGCACATGCGTACACCAGCGGCAATAATATCGTTTTTAACAGCGGAAAATATTCGCCGGAAACCTATAGCGGTAAAGGGCTGCTCGCCCATGAACTGGCCCACGTTGTACAGCAGCGTAAGGACATACAACCCTACCGGCCAAAAGGCGCATTTAACTATGGCAAAACCGAGCAAAGCTTTAATAAAGCTACAGACATCGAAACCAAACCGTGGATAGAATTAATCACTGTGTACCTGATACGACGGGAAACAGATGCAAAAAAACATCATTTTTGGGTTGGCCAGGCTACCGCAGAATATTATAAACATAAGCTTGATTCAATAAATTTCAAGGTAGCAGGAGGATCGGCTGGATTAGGCCTAACTACGGCGGGTTCGTTTACAGTAAGCCGGATGGAGGGCATAGGTTATAACAGCGGCTCACATTCCGGAGACGTTGACATGAGCAAACGCGAGGGTCCGAATATGCGCTATTCAAAGGATAAGGAGATGGCTAACATGCATTATGCAGTATTCTTCCACGGAGGAGAGGCGCTTCATATAGGGCCACTTGAAGCAAGCTCTCATGGTTGTATTCATGTTGAGGATATGCAGCAAATCAATTACCATAGCGTGCTTGGCCTCACAAAAGTTGTTATTAAATACTCCAGTATGGGAGATTATCCAATGCCGGATCAGTCTGCGCAGACTGCTTAATGTTGGCTGGCAGGTATAAATATTATAGGCGACAAATTGCTGCCGGTTCAATAGAGACCTTGAACCAGCCATCAATCACCTATTCATTCCTCAACCCCTTCACCGGATTCGCCGCAGCCGACCTAATCGTTTGAAAACTAATCGTAACCAGCGCTATCAACATGGCGCCTGCACCTGCCGCCATAAATACCCATAAGCCCAGGTTGGCATGATAAGCAAAACTCCGCAGCCATTTATGAATTAATATCCAGGCGATGGGCGAGGATATCAGCAATGAAATAGCTATCAGTACAACAACTTCCCGGTTCAACAGGGTTAATATATTGGGTACTGTTGCGCCCAGCACTTTCCTGATACTAATCTCTTTTGTTCTTCGCTGGGTGTTAAACATCGCCAGGCCAAATAAGCCCATACACGAAATAAAGATAGTGATGAGCGTTGCGGTTTGCATCAGCCACTTTGTACGTTTCTCATTTTCGTACATTTTTGAAAAGGAATCGCCAAGGAAGGAATAATCAAAGGCCTCCTTGGGGACAATTTGTTTCCACTCTTTTGCAATATTGTCTACCAGTGCCGGAATATTGCCATTTTGATTTACGGCAGGAGTCAGCTTTAAAGCTATTCCCCATTGTATGTCGGGATTATTGGATATGGTACACGGCAAAATTTGCTCGTAAAAGGAACTTTCGTAAAAATCGGCTACCACGCCTACTATAGGATAAGCTTTATCCCGCGCAGTGGTATTTAAAAGCCGGCCAATGGCCTTTTGTGGGTCAGTAAAGCCCATTGCCTTTGCCGCGGCAACATTCACCAGGTATTCCGTTACGCTGTCGGTATGCAATAAATTGCGGCCTGCCACTATCTTCATGTGGTAAAATGGCACCAGGTCCTCGTTACCCGAATAAGTGTATGCTTGTATTTTTTGCGCGCTGCTTCCCTGCAAATGTATGTCGTCCGTCATATGGCTGTTGCCCATCGGTGGGGTAACCTCCCTTATAACTTGCTCGATACCGGGCATTTGCTTTATTTTTTCGGCAATCACTTTTGCTGTCGCAGCATTGTTAAACAGGCTTCTTAATGTAATGATATTAGTGGTTTTAATTCCGAGGTCGACGTTTTGCATATAGTTTACCTGCTGATTAACCATTATAGTGCCGGTAATGAAAATAAGCGATATGGTAAACTGGAAAACAATGAGGCTTTTACGCAAATAGCCTTTATTCCCCGTTTTGCCGCCCGCTTCGCCCTTCAGGCTGGCTACAGCCTTAAATGCCGACAGCACCCTGGCCGGGTATAAGCCGGCAAGCAGCGTGGTAAAAATTGCAATACCGATTAAAAATATCCAGGTAGTATAATCTGTAAAATTGAATTTTACGCCCGCGGGAATGTATTCGGCAAACGAACCCAGTAAAGGCCTTATGGCAATAACGGCTATAGCCACAGCCAGCAAAGCCAGTATAAATGTTTCGGTTAAAAATTGGATGAGAATACCGCCGCGTCCGCTGCCTAATACCTTCAGTATACCTATATCCCTGGTGCGTTGTATGGATTGCGCGGTAGACAGATTAATGAAATTGATGGCTGCGATAAGTAATATAAATACGGCCACTGCCGAAAGAATATACAGCACCCTCAAATCGGCTTTATCCCCGCGTCCACCATATTCCTTGTGAAAATGAATACCGGTAAGTGGTTGGAGCCGTGCGGTCGTTTTCGGAAGAAGGGGAAAGACATATTTTTTTACAAACGCCGGAAATTGCGCGTTTATTTGTGAAGGATTAACGCTTGCCGGTAACTTTACCAGCACCTGGCTGCTATTGTCAATTGCATTCGGCATGACACGGCGGTTTTTAATGGTGCTGAATGATATAAAATCCGAAAAATTAAAATCGGAGTTTTTATTCCAGTCCTGCACGATGCCGGTAACCGTTACCATAAGCGAATCGTCGTAGGTTATCGTTCTGCCTATCATTTGGTCGGGCGGCAGGTTGCCGAAATATGTTTGCGCACGGCTTTGCGTAAGCACCACCGCCATGGGGTTAGCGAGTGCCGTTTTTTTGCTGCCACTTAGCCATTTGTACGGCAATATGTCGAAATAATCGGGTTGGGCAATTATCGCCGCTGCCTCATCGAATGCCTTAACAACGTCGTTGCCCGCTTTTATTGCCACTTTCGGCCTAAAGATGCGAAAAGCCGCCACCGTTTCCAGCCCCGTCATGTCACTGCGCATCGCATCGGGCAAGGTGCCGGGCACGCAGTTCCAATGCAAAGGGCCCGGGGCCATACCGCCGGCCGAACTTATATCCACACAATAAATGCGTTCCTTATCCGGATGAAAGGTATCGAAGCTGAACTCGAAACTGG
>Ga0105237_10009338_pt1 | contig 10504 bp, 3 predicted proteins | sample KBSC24metaG_FD_81520 | JGI IMG/M metagenome (GOLD analysis project Ga0105237, IMG submission 81520) | Corn rhizosphere microbial communities from Kellogg Biological Station, Michigan, USA - KBS C2-4 metaG | ecosystem: Host-associated > Plants > Roots > Rhizosphere > Soil | place: Michigan, USA... | reverse complement strand
TCTCTATGGGATCGGGGTGAAAGAGACAGACGATTTCGGCAGACAGCTCCTTCTCGCGCGGCGTCTTGCGGAAAACGGAGTCCGTTACATTCAGATCTGCCACGCAGGCGGTGGCAATGGCGCCTGGGATGCCCATGACGACATGAAGACCCATGGCCCCCTCTGCCGCGCCGTGGACAAGCCGATTTCCGGCCTCATTCGCGACCTGAAACAGCGCGGGATGCTCGACAGTACGCTGGTCGTTTTCACCAGCGAATTTGGGCGCACTCCGTGGTCACAGAACACCACTGGCCGCGATCATAACGGCCTGGGTTTCACTTCGCTACTGGCTGGCGGTGGTGTGAAAGGCGGGGTGGTGGAAGGTGCGACCGATGAGGTAGGCTATCGCGCTGTCGAGAAGCCGCACTACATCAGCGATTTGCAGTCCACGATCTTGAAGCAGATGGGGCTCGACTACAAAAAGATGGACTTCGTGCTGAACGGCAGGCCCTTTCACCTGGTGGAAGAAGGCCTTGGACCGATCGAAGCCATTCTCCGTTAACGCCATGCGCATAACGAAGTCCGCCGGTCTGTTGGTAGCCGTCTGTCTGGTCTCGCCAGGAATGGCTCAGGTCATCGCGCCAGGCAAACAAGTCTTCGAAAACCATTGCGCCGCCTGTCACGGGGCGGATGCCAACGGCGGAGAATTCGCGCCAGGCATTCGGACCCGAATCATCGCGCGGAATGATGCGGAACTCCGCACCGTCGTGCTGGAAGGTCTGCCTTCGAAGGGCATGCCCCCGGTCAAAGTTGACGAGCGCGAACTCAGCGCGCTGCTGCCTTTCCTGAGAAGCTTATTGCCGCCCCGGCGCGGCGATATCGCGCCCGTCGAGGTCACGGTTACCCTGACCGATGGCAAGACTCTGCGTGGCACGGCTGTAAACCGCAGTTTCGAAGACATGCAGTTGCGGAGCCCCGAAGGTCGCATTCATCTGCTGCGGAAGCAGGGCGACCGTTACCGCGAGGTCACCTCCCAGACAGACTGGCCTTCCTATGACGGCGAACGCAGCGGAAATCGCTTCAGCCCGGTAAAACTGATCGACCGGAAAAACGTTGCGCGCCTGACCCCGAAATGGATCTATTCCGTAACGGACACGGTCTCACTCGAGACCACGCCGCTGGTGGTAGAAGGCGTCATGTATGTGACCACCACCAATGAATGCTATGCGCTCGATGCCGGCACGGGAAGAGAGGTCTGGCGCTATCACCGTAATCGCACCAAAGAGCTCACCGGCAAAGTAAACCGCGGCGCCGCGCTTGCGGGGAACCGGGTTTTCATGGTCACCGATAACGCCCATCTGATTGCTCTCGATCGAAGTACCGGAGAACTTCTCTGGGAGACGGAGATGGCGGACTCCCATCTGAATTACTCGGCCACGTCCGCCCCGCTCATTGTGGGTGATCTGGTCGTTGCCGGAACCGCTGGCGGCGACGGCGGAGTGCGCGGCTTCCTCTCCGCCTATGATCAGAAGACCGGCAAAGAAGCCTGGAAGTTCTGGACGATTCCCGAGAAGGCACAGCCCGGCTCCGAGACCTGGAACGGCAGAAGCATAGCTCGTCCTGCTGGCGGAGCGACCTGGTTCACCGGCAGCTACGATCCTGATCTGAAGACTCTCTACTGGCAGGTGGGCAACCCCGGACCCGATCACAACGGTGACGAGCGCGAAGGCGACAACCTTTATTCCGACTCGGTAATTGCTCTCGATGCGGCGACCGGCACACTGAAGTGGCATTACCAGTTCACCCCGCACGATGAGTGGGACTGGGACGCCGCCGAACCGCTCACCCTGGTCGATACCAAGTGGGACGGGCAGAACCGTAAACTGCTGCTCCAGGCGAATCGCAACGGCTTTTTCTACGTTCTGGACCGGACGAACGGCAAACTGCTGCTTGGCCAGCCCTTCGTAAAAAACCTGACGTGGGCGAAAGAGATTGGCGCCAATGGCAGACCGGTGCGCAATCCCGATGTCGGTCCAACGGGCAAAGGAAACAAGGTCTGTCCCGCCGTGCTGGGTGCAGCGAACTGGTGGTCCACTGCATTCGACCCGAGCTCTTCGCTTTACTACGTTCAGACGATCGAAAGCTGTGGCATCTACTCAAAGGGCGAGACGGACTGGGCCACGGGACGCGGTTTCATGGGCGGCAGTTCCCGCAACGCCACCGGCATGCAACCGCAGCGGTTCCTGCGCGCTCTGGATATCCGCACCGGGAAGATTGCGTGGGAACTTCCCGAGGTCGGCTCCGGAGAGTCGAGGTCAGGCGCGCTGGCCACTGCCGCTGGCGTGGTGTTTTTCGGTGAGGACAGCGGCGCCCTGATGGCTGCGGACAGTGCCAGCGGAAAAATCCTCTGGCACTTTCAAACCAGCCAGTCGATCCGTGCTTCCCCGATGACCTATGTGTTCGACAACCGGCAGTACGTTGCGATCGCCTCCGGCTCGAACATCCTGGTGTTCGGCCTGCCCGACTAATCAGTATTTAGCGGACGCCCACTTCTTCCACATCGCTTCGTCGGTGAGCATCTTCATAAACAGGCCGCCCACCACGGACCTTGCCTGGAAGCCGCGCTGTTTGGCGTCCTGCGTCCAGTACCAGTCGGTCAGCGGCACGCGCGAGGGTGATTCACTGGCAAACTTGTAAGTCGGATCAATCAGCGCATCGAAGTCTTTCTGCGATTCGGCAAGCGATGCGGTCCAGTAGATCCAGTCGAGTTTCGTGTACTGCGAACGGTTGTCGAGAGGCAGGCCAAACTGGTTCTGGTGCGCTTCGTAGTACGCCAGTTCTTTGCGCGCAACCTCCGAGGGGAAGATCTTGAGCCCCAGAACTCTGTCCCAGACCAGGTTGTACTTCTGGCTCCAGGTACCGGGCTTATCGAACGCCAGCACGTAGTGGTCGCCATCGGCAGCCATCGTCATCCAGCGAGCGGCGAAGTCGGTGGCAGTCTTTCGGTACGAATTGGCTTCGTTTTTCTTTCCCAGTTTGTCGGCAAGCTGCGCATAGGCTCCGAGCGCGACAATTGCTTTGATCGAAAGGTTCGCGTTGTGCGCCAAGTGCCCCGCGAAGTCGTCGGTGGAAAGCTGATTCTCCGGATCGAGCCCTTTCTCTTTCAGGTAGCCAGCCCAGCGGGTGAGCAACGGCCAGTAGTGTTCGGCCAGCGCGGTGTTCCCTTCCGCCTTCTCAATCGCCGCCACCAGAATCAGCATGTTGCTGGTTTCTTCGACCGGCATCTGGTTCTCCTCAGTCTTCTCACGACCTCCATAGACCTGCCCGTTGGCGTGCGGGTAGCGGCCAAGGTCATGCGGCGCAAACGGAAATTTCCAGCGAGGCAGCGAGGCGTACTCCAGAACAGGAACGACGGAGCCTTCAAGAAGCATTGGATTCATCAGAGCGAACAACGGGGAACTGGGATAGAACACGTCCACCGTGTCGATACAGCCGTTGGAGAAGTTTTCTTTAGAGAAGAACAGCAGCGATCCGTCGGCATCGATGGCAAGTTTGTGCGCCGCAATGGACTGACGATAAGCGAGCGCGGACATGAGCGCGAAGTGTTCTCCGCCGGTCTTTCGCAGGTCGGCCATCAGATCACGATCAAATGCCTCGGACCGCCGCGTGAGAGAGGCGAAATCGCGCTCTCCGGTGGTCAGCAGGTCGGCCGCAGTGGCTCCGTCGCGGCGCCAGTAAGGTCGCACCCGGCGTTCGAGGAACGTGAGAGACCAGACGTCGTCATAGGCCAGCAGAATATGACGGGACACTGTCGTAGCCCCCACCTGGCCGACCGCAACAGCGACCGAGATACCCTGAGGTCCGCGTCCGGAAGGCGCGGCGTTTGTTTCGGTGTCGTCCAGTTCGGTCAGCGCACCGGCGGAGGCGAATTCCGCGCGCGCTGCAGTCAGGCTGCCCATCCGTTCAGTGGGACGCGCCTCCGAAGGAGCTGCGAGATAGAGGTAGCCCCAATCGATCCGCAGATTGTCCCCATCCTTTTCGAGCACCGGCTGCTGCTGACTGCCGATTCGAAGCGCATTCATCCCGCCTGGCAAATGAAAGCGCGCCCAGTTCACCGGCTGATCGGGAGTGTTGATCGCCAGCGCGGCGGCGGCGTCGAAGTAGAGCGAGACATTGTGCTGCGCACCGTCTGTTGACGTGACACCCCAGACGATATAGGTCAGCGGGCGCGAGAGGATTTCGAGGTCCTGCGGCAGTGCCGGGGTCAGAAAGGTCAGAGTCAACCGTACACCGGAACCGGCGAAGTTGTAGATGGTCCGGGTTGGCAGGACTTCGACGCTCTGCTGCGGGAGAGCAGGGGTGTCGCGCGGGTCTCGCCCCATCAGGCGGAAAGTCTTTCCATCGATCCGGACCAAAGATCCGAGCGGCTGTTCCGTGCCGGTCCAGTGTTTCGTGTTCTCGTCCGTAAGGTGATCCGCCATCGACCAGACGCTGAAGTACGGGTCATGAGTGACCAGCGGAACGGCGGGCGGGCGAAAGCCGGCGGGCGCCTGGGCGAAGGCCACGCACAGAATGGAAAGGCTGAGTGCGGACGTGCGGAGAACTCCGACAACTGACCGGGGGAAAACGCAGGATTGCATGCTGGAAGTTAGGCTATCGGACTGTCGAACTTCCCGCAAGGTGATACACCGGCGGCAGGGTCTGCCGGGGCATTACACCGTTAAGGGACCGTTCGGAACCTGTTCTCTCCCGCTTCCCGCCCCGTTAACGACGCAAATGTGGTGCTGCTGGTGATAACATCCATCACACAGTCCACCCCTCAGGAGCCTAACTTGCGAACTTTCACTCTGTTGTGTGTCGCCCTTTGCTGCAGCGTTTCCGCCTGGTCCCAGCAATCTACCGCCAGACTTCTTGGCCAGGTGTCCGATCCCAGCGGCGCCAGTATCGCCTCGGCCCGAGTAGCCATCAAGAATCTGGCGACTTCGCAGTCCTGGACGGCTCAGACCAGTCCGGAAGGCGACTACACGGTAGCGAATCTTCCCATTGGCGAATACACGATGCTGGTGGAGGCGGCCGGTTTTGCCTCGAAATCACTGCGCGGGATCGTGCTCCAGGTCGATCAGGATGCCAGGATCGACGTCGTGATGCAGCTCGGCTCGACCAGTGACACCATCACGGTGGATGCCACCGCGCCGCTGCTGGTCACCGACACTTCGTCAGTTGGTCAGGTGATCGAAAACAAGGCGATCGTGAGTATGCCGCTGAACGGCCGTGCCTTCTGGCAACTTGCACAGCTGACGCCCGGTGTCGTTTTCACTCCTGGCGGGAGCGACATCAGCTCGGGTGGTCAGGGAATCCGCGCCACCCGAGTGGGGCTTCGCATCAGCGGCAGCAGTCGGCTCTCGGGCGGATGGTTCCTCGATGGCTTCGATATTACGGAATACGAACTCGGCGCGACGTCGATCACGCCCTCGACCGACGCGCTGGAGGAGTTCAAGGTTCTCTCGGGCGGCATGAGCGCCGAGTATGCGCTGCCGTCGGTGATCAACGCGGCACTGAAGAGCGGTACCAACAGCTTCCACGGGAGCGCCTACGAATACATCAGGAATCAAAAGGTTCAGGCGCGCAACTTTTTCTCGCCCACCGTCCCGCCGCTGAAAAGAAATCAGTTCGGAGCCACCCTGGGTGGTCCCATCCGAAAAGACAAGATCTTCTTCTTCGCCGATTATGAAGGCGGTCGGACTCGCCAGGGCACCACGATCAACTCGACGGTTCCCACCACACAGCAATTGGCGGGTAACTTTGCCGGGGGACGACCGCTGTTCAACCCGCTCTCCACGCGTGTGAATCCGGCAGTGCCGGGGCAGTTCATTCGCGATGCGTTTCCCGGAAATGTGATTCCCGCCAACCTGCTTTCGCCGCAGGCACAGTACTTCAAGTCCCTGTTTCCCGCCCCGAACACGGGCTCGAACCGGTATGCTTACTCGCCCGCTCTCGCGCTCGACACCGACAAGTTCGACATCAAAGTTTCTCCGCGCCTGACCGAGAAAGACAGTCTGGTGAGCCGGTACTCTTACGCCAACAACACCGAAAGCGATCCCGCGGCGTATCCCGGGCTGGGATCTTATCCCCTGAAGAGCCGCTCGCAGAACGTCGGACTGAGCTACCTTCACACCTTCTCCCCCACCCTGAGCTTTGAAGTTGCCGGGAACTACTATCGGACTTTCTTTTACTTCCTGAACGCCAGCGCTTTCAACGGCAAGGATGTCGTGTCACTGGCCGGCATCACGGGTTTCGAGGGCATTTCCAACCTTCAACCTGCCGCGCCGCTCATCAACCTCTCCGGCTATGCGGCGCTGGCCGGCAGCACCGATAACCGCCCGAAAGCGAACCGTATTCGCACGTATCAGTACCGGGCATCCACCAGCTGGAACCATGGGAACCATGATCTGAAGTTCGGAGCGCAACTATCGCATCAGGCGCACGCCTTCCTGAACGGCAACGCTTCTCAGGGCACCTTCAACTTCGACGGCCGCTACACGAATGATCCGCAAAGCGCAGGCACCTCGGGCGATGCGTTTGCCGACTTTCTGCTCGGCTATCCCTTCAGCGTGCAGCGCGCCACTCCGATTCAGATCTTCGGCAACACCGGCAATTTCTGGAGCTTTTACGGGCAGGACAATTACCACGTCACCCGCAGCCTGACCATCAACGCCGGGATGCGCTGGGAACTGAATTCCATGCTGGCCGGCGTTCGCGGTCAGACCAATGCGTTTGACTTCGCCACCGGCAAAGTCATCATTCCAAGTAAAAACGGCTCGCCGGATTTGACCGCGCAGCCCGGCTCCGCCCAGATCTATCCGGTATTCCGGAACCTGATCGAACTCAGTGAAGACAAAGGGCTACCGTGGTCCATTCGCCACCCGAACAACCACGACATTGCGCCGCGTATCGGCTTCGCCTGGAGGCCTTTCAACAGCGACAAGTGGGTGGTCCGTTCCGCCTACGGCATCTTCTACGTTTACCCGGATTCGAATGTTTTGCTGGGACTGGTCCGGACGCCGCCGTTCGTGCTGCTGCAGGTCATCAATAATGATGTGCCGACGGCCAGCACTCCGGTGCCGCGGCGCAATCTGGCCAACTATTTCCTGGGACAGCCGCTGGTCGATGCCAATGCCACGCCGGGTATCTCCACGGGCGGCACCGATTACGCCACCACCTATACGCAGACCTGGAATCTCAACATCCAGCACCAGTTTGCCCGCAACATTTCGGCAGAAATCGGCTACGTTGCCAACAAAGGGACGCACACCCAGCATTCCTCGCAATACAACATCCCACTGCCGGGGCCAGGGAACATTCAGGCGCGCCGGGCCTATCCGCAGTGGGGCGTTCTCGATTACAAGATCTGGGGCGGCAGCACCACGTATGAGAGTCTGCAGGCCAAGTTTGAAAAGCGGTTCTCCAGCGGCGTTTCCCTGCTTGGCTCGTACGCGTGGTCGAAGTGTCTGGACGGCCCCGGTACCGAAGAGGGTGGCGCGGCCGCTTCTTACCTCGACAACCTGAACCACGGCCCCTGCGACTTCGATGTTCCTCACAACTTCGTGACCAGCTATATCTGGGAACTGCCGTTTGGCAAAGGCCGCCGTTTCCTCGCCCATGCCCCCAAAGCAGTAGATTTTCTGGCGGGCGGCTGGCAGTGGCAGGGCATCAATACGCTTCAGGCGGGAGTGCCCTATTCGGTCGGTATCAACGTAGATCGGGCCAACACCGGCGTTTCCCAGCGGCCCGATGCGATCGCCCCTCCGATCGTTCCGAAAGACCTGAACTGCTGGTACTACACCTCCTCAAACCCGGTTTGCAAGGCGATTCTGCCCGGGCAGGCGGATACGTTCGTCCTGCCAGCCTTATATACTTACGGGAACGCGGGGAGAAATATCCTGCGCGGCGACAAGCTGATTCAGCTGGATATGTCACTGATCAAGAACTTCCGGATCACCGAAAGCAAGAGTTTCGACTTCCGGGCGCAGGTGTTTAACCTCACCAACACGCCCTCTTTCAGTAATCCGGCGGGAACGGTCAATCTGGCGACTGGTGGTCAGGTCACCTCCACCAGGAACCAACCGAGACTGTTTGAGTTTGGCTTGAAGTTTAACTACTGAGTATTTTCAGAGAGTTAGCGGGGCGAACGTTTCGGGAACGGTTCGGTCGCCGTGAGGACGTGGCAGGGATGCCGCTGGTTGTCGCAAGCTGTTAGAGAGGATTTCTGAAAGATGGGTCGAATTTTGCCTGTGATGAAATTGTCAGCTTCGGTCGTGCTGGTGTCAGCAGGGCTGCTGCTGGCGGCGAGCACTGACGGCGGTAAAGATCCGTTCACCGCTGCACAGCGCAGCTACTGGGCATTTCAGCCGGTACGCCGGACCGCTCCCCCGGCCGTGAAACATACGGCCTGGGCGGCGAATCCAATCGACGCTTTCATCGGGGCAAAACTGGAGGCCAGTGGGCTCGCGATGTCGCCCGCTGCCGACAAGGTCACCCTGCTCCGCCGGGTGAGTTTCGACCTCATCGGTCTGCCTCCGACTCCTCAGGAAGTGGACGCCTTTCTGGCGGACAAATCCCCGAACGCTTATGAGAAGGTAGTGGATCGGCTGCTCGCCTCTCCTCAGTATGGGGAACGGTGGGCGCGCCACTGGCTGGACCTTGCCCGCTACGCCGAAAGCGAAGGCTTCAAGTCCGACGAAACCCGGCCCAATGCCTGGCGTTATCGCGACTACGTGATCAAGTCGTTTAACGACAACAAACCCTACGACCGCTTCATGAAAGAGCAGATCGCGGGAGACGAACTCTGGCCGAACGATCCTCAGGCGCGGATTGCCACCGCTTTCAACCGGCACTATCCGGATGAGAGCAACGCGCGCAACCTGGTGCAGCGCCGCCAGGAGATCCTGAACGACATCACCGACACGGTTGGATCTACTTTCCTTGCAATGACTTACGGCTGTGCCCGCTGCCACACCCACAAGTTCGATCCGATTCTGCACACCGACTATTACCGGTTGCAGGCCTTCTTTGCCAACACGGCGGCAGACGACGAGATTCCTCTGATCTCACCGGCGGAAGTGAGCGCGTTCCAGGCGAAGAAAGCGGCCTGGGCGGAAAAAACGAAGCCAATTCGTGAGCAGATCGACGCCCTGCTCGCGCCGAAGAAGAAGCAGATCCTGAAAGAGTTTGTCGATAAGTACCCCGACGAAATTCAGGCCGTGATTGCAAAGAACCCGGCTGAGCGGACTCCGTTCGAGTGGCAGATGTACGCAAAAGCGAAGCCATATCTGACCATCGACGATGATGCAGCGTCGAAGGTACTGACTCCGGCGGATAAGAAAAAATACCAGGCTCTGCTCGCAGACCTGAAGCAGTTCTCCGACATCGATCCGGGCGAACTGCCGGTCGGCATCGGCATGCATGACATCAGCGCGAAGGCTCCGGCGACACACCGGCTGAATGCCGGAAACTATGAGGCTCCAGGGGAGGAAGTACAACCTGGCTTCCTGTCGATCGTAAACTCAGCCGATCCGAAGATCGTGCCTCCGGCTGGGGTGGATTCAACCGGGCGCCGTTCGGCGCTCGCCAACTGGCTGGCAAGCCCGGACAATCCTCTGCCCGCCCGCGTCATGGTCAACCGCATCTGGAGCTATCATTTCGGCCAGGGTATTGCCCCGGCACCCAGCGATTTTGGTCTGATGGGCGGCAAACCCTCTCACCCGGAACTGCTCGACTGGCTCGCCTCCGAATTCGTGAAGAGCGGCTGGGACATGAAATACATGCACAAGCTGATGGTGACGTCAGCTGTCTACCGGCAATCGTCTGACTTCAATAAAGCCGCGGCGGAAGAAGATCCGCGGAACAAGCTGCTGTGGCGCTTCCCCCGGGAACGGCTGGAAGGCGAAGTGATCCGCGATTCCGCTCTGTCGGTTTCGGGACTGCTGACCAACAAAGTGGGCGGACCGAGCGTGTTTCCCGAACTGCCCCTGGGCGCCGGCAAGCCGAGAGGCGGCTGGAAAGTCTCGGACGAAACGGAACGCAACCGCCGCAGCGTGTACATCTTTGTTCGCCGAAACGCCCGCTATCCCATGATGGAAGCTTTCGACATGCCGGACACTCATGAATCCTGCGGCCGGAGGAACCAGACCATCACGGCCCCTCAGGCAATGACTCTGCTGAACAGCAAGGTGAGCCTTGAATGGTCGCAGGCTTTTGCCGGCAGGATCTTGAAGGAAGCCGGACCGGATCCTCAGGCGGAGATTGAAGACGCCTTCCGCCTCGCCTATGGCCGCCGCCCGGATGGCTCTGAGAAGGATACGATCATGACCTTCCTGACCAAACAGCAAAACCTCATTGCGGAACGCGCTTCCACAGGCGGGAAACTGGCGCTGCCGACCGGCATGCCGGCCGACTTCGACGCAAACCGTGGGGCTGCTCTGGTGGACTTTTGCCAGATGCTGCTGAACTCGAACGAATTTGTCTA
>Ga0105237_10009337_pt1 | contig 10504 bp, 7 predicted proteins | sample KBSC24metaG_FD_81520 | JGI IMG/M metagenome (GOLD analysis project Ga0105237, IMG submission 81520) | Corn rhizosphere microbial communities from Kellogg Biological Station, Michigan, USA - KBS C2-4 metaG | ecosystem: Host-associated > Plants > Roots > Rhizosphere > Soil | place: Michigan, USA... | reverse complement strand
TCATCGCCGTCGTCGCCAACGCCATCACCAGCAGCATCGTGAAAAGCTCGGGGCCGATCAGCCCGGCGTCCAGGCCGACCTTCATCACGATCAGTTCCATCAGACCGCGCGCGTTCATCAGCGCGCCGGTGGACAGGCGGTCGCGCCAGCCATGGCCGGCGATGCGCGCGCCCACCGCCCCGCCGGCGATCGCCAACCGCAGGCGCGCGCGGTGACGAGAATGGCGATGAGCTGCAGCAGCAGCAAGACGGTGGTGGACATGTCGTGAACGAGCCTGGTGGCGTGGCAGCGGGCCCGCGATCTTAGGTCGTCGGCCGCTGCGGCTTCAGCGCTTGCGCTTGGCCTGCGCGGGCGCACTGGTGGAACCGCGCACGACGAGTTCATGCTCGAGCACCCGGTTCAGGCTTTGCTCGCTCGCCGGCCCGTCGCTGCGATTCGCGGCGATCAGCAACTCGACCGCCACGCGCGCCATCTGGTCCATCGGCTGACGCACGGTCGTCAGCGGCGGCCACACCAGGCCGGCGGCGTTCGAATCGTCGAAGCCGGCGATCGACAGATCGCCCGGCACCGCCAGGCCCAGGCGCTGTGCGCTGGCGAGCACGCCGAGCGCCATGTCGTCGTTGCTCGCGAACACCGCGCTGGGCCGGGTGCGCCGGCTCAGCAGGTGGTGCGCCGCCTCGACGCCGGAGGCGAAGGTGAACTGGCCCTGGTGCACCAGCTCCGGGTCGACCGCGAGACGGTGCGTCTTCATCGCGCGCAGATAGCCCTGGTAGCGCAGGCCGGACGCGGCCTGGTCGGTCGCGCCCTTGATGAACGCGATGCGCTCGTGGCCGAGGCTGATCAGCAGGTTGGTGATCTCCTCGGCAGCACCCGCATCGTCCATGCGCACGCTCGCCATGCCCTTCACGTCGCGCGCCGGCGAGATCAGCACGCACGGCGTGTGGCTCTCGCGCAGCGCCTTCAGCACCTGCGCGTTGTCGCACAGCGGCGGCGTCAGGATCATGCCGTCGGGCTGCAGGGCCGACACCATGCGGTCGACCTGCTGGCGCAGATCGGGTGCGTCGTCGTGCAGCGATTCGACGACCAGGTGATAGCCCGCCTCGCGGCAGCGCAGGGTCGCGCCCTGCTGCACGCCGCCGACGAAGGCCGCGCTCGGGTCGTAGTACAGCAGGCCGATGAGGAACGAGCGCGCGCCTGCCAGGCTGCGTGCCGACAGCTTGGGCCGGTACTTCAGCGCGGCCACGACCTTGAGCACCTGCTCGCGCGTCTGCGGATGCACGCCGGGCTCCTGGTTCATCACCCGCGAGACCGTCTTGATCGACACGCCGGCCTGCGCGGCGACGTCGGTGATGGTCGGCGGCGATGCCTTGCTGCTCAATGCCATGAGGTTGCCTGCGTTTCGGTTGGGGCGGACTGTGCCACAGCGTCAGGCCGCCTTGGCACACAGCTGCTCGACGAGCGCACGGTGCGCCGGCAGGTCGGCGAGCGCGTGCTGCGAGACCTGCCGGATCATCGCGAACTCGCGCTGCGCATCGACGAATCGCGGGTAGGCCGCGCGGCTCGCCCCGAGATCGGTCGAGTACTCCATGCCGTACAGAACATACTGCCAGCTCGAGGGCGGGTACATCTCGACGTCGGTGATGAAGTCCATCCGGTGCGGCGGTCGGCAGCGCCACATCGCAAGGCGCTCGCGCAGCGAGTCGGGCACGCTGCGCGCCTCGGCGTTGTCGATCCAGAACGGCGTGTCGGTGCGCTGCGTCAGGCAGTAGTGCATCTTCACGAAGTCGAAGATGCGCTGGTAGCGCTGCCGCATCAGGTCGTTGAACACGCGGGCCACCGGCGCGGTGTCGCCGTTGAACGGGAACAGGTAGCCGATCAGGTAGGCGGCCGTCTCGATCAGCCCGATGCCCGACGATTCGAGCGGCTCGATGAACCCGCCGGACAAGCCGACCGAGACGCAGTTCTTCACCCACTGCATCTCGCGGTAGCCGACCCGCAGCTTGAGCAGGCGCGGGCTGAGCGTCTCGCTCGCCGGCCCGATGTGCTGCCGCAGCACCTCCTCGGCGCGCGCGTCGTCGGTGTGGCGGCTCGAATAGACGTAGCCGACGCCGCGCCGCTCCTGCAGCCCGATGTCCCAGGTCCAGCCGGCCTCTTGCGCGGTCGCGATCGTGTACGACGCGATCGGCGTGTCCGGCCTCGGATACGGCACCTGCAACGCGAGCGCCCGGTCGGCGAACAGCACGTCGTTCATCGCGCGCAGCGGCGAGCCGAGCGCGCCCTCGATCAGCGCGGCGCGAAAGCCGGTGCAGTCGATGTAGAGGTCGGCGCTCAATGCGCCGGCCTCGCGCGTCACGACCGCGGCGATCGCACCCTCGGCGTCGAGCTCGACTCGCTCGACGGTGGCCACGGTGTGCACGACGCCCAGCGACTTCGCATGGGTCGCCAGCAGTGCGGCGAAACGGCCCGCGTCGAAGTGGTATGCGTAGTTCATCGGCCCGAGGAAGTCGCCGTCGCTCGCGCGCTTGGGCGCACGCGACGCATCGGCGATGCGCTTTTGCATCGTCGCCGCTTCGGCGAATGCGGTGCCGGGGCCGGCAGCACCGAGCAGCCAGTACGGCAGCAGGTCGGGCCCGCCGGGACGCTGGCTCGGCTGGCTGAACGGATGGAAGTAGTGGTCGGCGCCGGAGGCGCCGCGCGGGCGCACCCAGTCGACGTACCTGATGCCCTGCTTGAAGGTCGCGTTGCTTTCGCGGACGAAGCGCGCCTCGTCGATGCCGATCGCCGCCAGCGTGCCGCGGATCGACGGGAACGTCGCCTCGCCGACGCCGATGATGCCGATGTCGCTGGACTCCACCAGCGTGATGCGCACGCCTTCCGGCGCGCTCGTGCCGAGCGTGCGGGCGAGGAACGCAGCTGTCAGCCAACCGGCCGTTCCGCCCCCGACGATCAGGACATTCTTGATGGGCTGCATAGGCTCCTCCGTGACTCCGCGGCGCGATGGTAAGGCGAAAACCGGTCGCAGATGACATCGCTGTCATTTCCGATTGACAGCGTTGTCAGCGGTGTGCATGATGCGCCGGCCTGAGAACACGAAGCGTCGCCGCGCCAGCGCCCGACAGCTCCCACACCACCACAGGAGACAACATGCGGATTCAAGCCCCCCGGTCCCGGCTGAGCCAGCTGCGCACCCCGATCCACCTCGCGGTCCTGGCCCTGTGCGCCGGTGCCGCCCAGGCGCAGACGCAGGCGCAGCCACCGGCCGCGCCGGCATCGGCCGCATCGGCCGCGTCGGCGCCCGCGACCGCGCTCGAGACAGTGACCGTGACCGGCACCAAGCGCATCTCGCCGCTGCAGCGGACCCCGGTGGCGATCACCGCACTGAGTTCAGCCGACCTCGACAAGGCCCACGTCCAGACCATCCAGGACGTGGTCCACCTTGTGCCGAGCTTCCAGGCCACGAGTCAGGGAGACCACGGCGTCATCACGATGACGCTGCGCGGCATCGGCAACGACAGCGCGAAGACCGAGTACGCCGACCCGGAGGTCGCGCTGTTCGTCGACGGCATCTACGCGCCGCGGGCCGAAGGCGCTGCGGCGCTGCTGTTCGACATGGAATCGATCGAGGTGCTGCGCGGGCCGCAGGGCACGCTGTGGGGACGCAACTCCACCGTGGGCGCCGTCAACATGCAGACGGCGAAGCCGGTGCTCGGCGAGAAGTCGGGCTCCTTCGAGGCGGGCCTGGGCAACTACAACCGTTTCGGCGCGCGCGGTGCCTTCAATCTGCCGCTGACCGACACGCTCGGGCTGCGCTTCGCGTTCGCCCACGAGAAGCACGACGGCTATGTCGACTACCAGGCGCCGCCGAACCCGTCGCTGGCGAGCCAGCAGGCCGCGGCCGCGCCGGTGATCGCCGCATGGAACACGGCGCACCCGGCCAATCCGATGTCGTTCCAGCCGCTCAACCCGAATCTGTTCACGCAGGGCGGGCAGAAGTACAACGCACAGGACCAGACCGCCGCGCGCCTGAGCCTGCTGTGGAAGCCGAGCAGCGCGCTGAGCTGGAACCTCTCGTACGAGCAGTTCATCGATCGCAGCACGCCGAACATGAACCTGATGCAGGACCCCCGCCCCGGCCAGGAGTTCTGGTCGGCGCTGATCGACACCGCGCCTTCGCTCAAGCGCGACGTGCACACCGTGCGCAGCCGGATCGACTACGCGATCAACCCCGACATGGCGCTGGCCTACGTCGCCGGCTGGTCGCGCTTCACCGGCTCCGGCACCTTCGACCAGGACGGCGGCGCCAGCGTGCCCACCAGCTTCACGAGCGGCGCCACTTACCAGGAAGACCGCACGAACTGGTCGAAGTACACCAACTACAGCCACGAGCTGACGCTGCAGTCGACCGGCAAGCGCAGCATCGACTGGATCCTCGGCCTGTACTACGCGGCCGAGGACAACGGCATCCGCTTCGACATCCCGATCATGAACGGCACGCAGCAGGGCACCGTGGGCTGGCAGGGCTCGTTCATCCAGCCGAAGGAGACGGTGCGCTCGACCGCCGGCTTCGGTCAGCTCACCTGGAACCCCACCGACTCGCTGCACCTCACCGGCGGCCTGCGCTACACCTCCGACAAGCGCACCAACGAAGGCGGTACGAACAACGGCTGGACCGGCGACCCGACCGTTGCGCAGGTGCCGGTGAGCGTGAGCTCCGACCCGCTTGCCGCCGGCTCCGGCTTTGCGACCTATCAGCACAACGACGGCACCTACACCGCCAAGAAGACGACCTGGCTCGCGCGCGTCAACTACGACTTCACGCAGGACTTCATGGGCTACGCCAGCGTGTCGACCGGCTACAAGTCGGGCGGCCTGCAGGATGGCGGCGTGCCCTACGGCTCGGAGACGCTGACCAACTACGAGGTCGGCACGAAGAACACCCTGTTCGGCGGTGCGGTGCGCTGGAACAACGCGATCTACTACCAGGACTTCAAGAACTTCCAGTTCAGTGCGCCGGTGACCAACCCCGACGGTACCCACTCGCTCGCGACCTCGAATGCCGACGGCGCAAAGGTCTACGGCTTCGAATCCGAACTCGCCGCGAAGCTGAGCGAGAACGACCGGCTGCAACTCTCGCTGGCCTACACGAAGACCAAGCTCGGCCACCTGATCGGCGGCAGCAACGACTACGCCTTGCCGCCATGCCCGGTGGCCGGCATCAGCAACTGCCTCGACGTGACCGGCCACGAGATGCCGCACGCGCCGAAGTTCGCGGCCCAGGTGCTGTACGAACACACGTTCAGGCTCGCCAACGGCGACACGCTCACGCCGCGCGCCAGCCTGCACTACGAGACCGCGAGCTGGCTCAGCGTCTTCAACCTCGGCGACGGCGACCGCCAGAAGGCCTACACGCGCACCGACCTCGGCCTGCGCTACGCCTCGCACCGCGACTGGTATGCCGACTTCTACGTGCGCAACGTGGAGGACGCCAAGATCAAGACCAACGCGCAGAACTCGTTCGGCGTCTGGCAGTCGCAGTACCTGGCGCCGCGCACCTTCGGTGTCAACGTGGGCCTGTATTTCTGAGGCAGGTGCCGACAGCCTCCTGGCGTCCCGGCCAGAATCCCAGGCCAGGAGGCAGCACGATGCGCAGGACTTCGATCGCGCTGGTCGTCATGGCGGCGACCCTGGGATGGATCGCCCCTGGCGCCCAGGCGCAGACGGCGAGCACGACGCTCGTCGTCGCCACGTTCCCCGACCTGGACCGCGCGGCGAAGGCCGCGAGCGCCACCTGGGCGAAGCTGCATCCCGACATCACGCTGAAGGTCGTCTCGCTGCAATACCCCGACCATCACACCGCGATGACCGCGGCGCTGGCCACCGGCTCCGGCCTGCCCGACGTGATGGCGGTCGACTTCCGCTTCATCGGCAAGTTCGCGGCGTCCGGCGGCCTCGAGGACCTGGCGGCCGCGCCCTACAACGGCCTGGGCTTGCGCGACCGGTTCGCGCGCTACAGCTTTCCGCAGGCGATGAACCCGAAGGGCGGACTGGCCGCGATCCCGGCCGACATCGGCCCGGGCACCCTGCTCTACCGCAAGGACATCATCGAGCGCGCCGGCGTCACCGAAGCCGATCTCACGCGCAGCTGGGAGTCCTTCATCGAAGCCGGCAAGAAGATTCGCGCGAAGACCGGCGCCTACCTGCTCGCCAACGCCGCCGACATCCGCGACATCGTGATCCGCAGCGGCCTGGCCGACGGCGACGGCATCTACTTCGATGCCCATGGCAAGGTGCTGGTCGAGAGCCCGCGCTTCGTCAGGGCGTTCGAACTCGGCCGCGCCGCGCGGGTGGCAGGGCTCGATGCGGGCGCGCCCGCCTGGACCAACGAATGGACCACCGGGCTGCGCCACGGCCGCATCGCCACGCAGATGATGGGCAGCTGGCTGACCGGCCACCTGAAGAACTGGATCGCCCCGGACAGCACGGGCCTGTGGCGCTCGACCGTGCTGCCGGGCGGAATCAGCGCATCGTACGGCGGCTCGTTCTACGCCATCCCGAAACGCGCGGCCAACAAGGCCGCCGCCTGGGAGTTCATCCGCCTGATGACGGCCGACGTGCAGACCCAGCTCGACTCGCTGCGCGTGCTCGACAGCTTCCCGGCGCTGCTGGCGGCGCAGAACGACCCGTTCTTCGACGAGCCGATCGCCTATCTCGGCGGCCAGCCGGCGCGCCGGCTGTGGCGCGAGATCGCCGGCAAGGTCCCGGCGATTGCCGTGAACAAGTACGACTCGATGGCGACCGACATGATCCGCAGCGAGTTCGAGGAAGTTCTCACCGAGGACAAGCCGATCGCGAAGGCATTGGCCGACGCCAGACTCCTGATCGAACACCGTGCGCGCCGCTGACCCGATCGACGTCGCGCGACCCGTGCGCCGCCGCACGCGCCACCAGCGCGCCCGCGAGCTGGCGCCCTACCTGTTCATCGCGCCGTTCTTCGTGCTGTTCCTGGTGTTCGGGCTGTTCCCGCTCGTCTTCTCCATCTACCTGTCGCTGCACCAGTGGGACCCGACCGAAGGTCTCGCGGCGATGCGCTGGGTCGGCTTCGAGAACTACTGGTTCGCGCTCACCGACCCGTGGTTTCGCAGATCGCTGTGGAACACCTTGTGGTTCTCCGTCGTCTGCGGCGTGCCGCAGCACCTGGTGGCGCTCCCGCTCGCGTACTTCATCCACACCAGCTTCAGGCGCGGGCGCGACGCGGTGGTCGGCGCCTACTTCGTGCCCTACATCACCTCGAGCGTGGCGATCGCGCTGATCTTCACCACGCTGTTCTCGAAGGACTACGGCGTCATCAACAGTGCACTGCACGCGCTGCTGGGCATCGACCCGATCAACTGGCTGGGCGACGCGCACACGACCAAGCCGGCCGTCGCGTTCATCGTGTTCTGGCGCTTCCTCGGCTGGAACGTCGTGCTGTACCTGTCGGCGCTGCAGGTGATCGACAAGGAGCTCTACGAGGCAGCCGCGCTCGACGGTTGCGGCCGCTGGCGCCAGTTCTGGCACATCACGCTGCCGCTGCTGCGGCCGATGATGTTCTTCGCGGTGACGCTGACGATCATCGGCAACCTGCAGCTGTTCGACGAGCCCTTCATCCTCGTCGACCCCGAGAGCGGCGTGAGCCTGTCGGTGATGACGACCGCGATCTTCATGTACCGCCTCGCGTTCTCCGATGGCGACTTCGGCACCGCCTCGGCCGTGTCGTGGCTGCTGTTCCTGATCATCGCGCTGCTCACCTGGGCCAACAGCCGGCTGTTCAACCGCAGCGAGGGTCCCGATGCGGACTGAATCGTCCGTCTCGACCTCGCGCATGCTCGCCTACGCCATCGTCGGCGCGGGGGCGCTGCTGCTGGTCGCGCCGTTCTTCTTCATGTTCGTGTTCGCCACCCACACGCGCAACGCCATCTTCAGCTCGCCGCCGCCGCTGTGGTTCGGCCAGGCGCTGTGGAGCAACCTGCAGCTGCTGGTCGAGCGCATCCCGTTCTGGAGCAACCTGTGGATGAGCGTGTACGTCGCGCTGATGACGACGGCGCTGAACCTGCTGCTGTGCTCGCTCGCGGGCTACGCGTTCGCCGTGCACGAATTCCGCTTCAAGAAGCCGCTGTTCGCGTTCGTGCTCGCTTCGATGATGCTGCCGAGCTTCCTGAACATGATTCCCACCTTCATGGTGGTCAACGCGCTCGGCTGGATCGACCAGCCGCGTGCGCTCTACGTGCCCGGCGCGGCCGGTGCGCTCGGCATCTTCATGATGCGCCAGTACATCGGCAGCGCGATCCCGCGCGAGCTGATCGACGCCGGCCGGATGGACGGCTGCGGCGAGTTCCGCATCTTCCGCAGCATCGTGCTGCCGCTGCTCGGCCCGGCGCTCGGCACGCTCGGGCTGATCACGTTCATCAGCTCGTGGAACAACTTCATCGCGCCGCTGGTCGTGATGCGCAGCGCCGAGCACTACACGATCCCGCTGGCGCTGCGCAGCATGCAAAGCCCCAACAACACCGAGTGGGGCGCCCTGATGGCGGGCAGCGCGATCGCCGTGCTGCCGCTGCTCGTCGCCTTCGTCTTCAGCGCGCGGCGCCTCGTCGCCGGGCTCACGGCCGGCGCGGTGCGCGGCTGACCCTTCCGATCCATTGTGCTTCCGCCACGCTTTCAATGAACCTCACCGATAGCCCCACGATGCCCACCTCGCGCGAGCCGCTCGCATTCCCCGCCGACTTCGTCTGGGGCGTGTCCACCAGCGCGCAGCAGATCGAAGGCGCGGCCGCCGTCGACGGCCGCGGCCCGTCGATCTGGGACGCGTTCTGCGCCGAGCCCGGGCGCATCAAGGACGCATCGAACGTCGACATCGCCTGCGACCACTACCACCGCAGCGCGCAGGACGTGGGGCTGATGCGCTGGCTCGGCGTCGGCGCCTACCGCTTCTCCTTCAGCTGGCCACGCGTGCAGCCGCAGGGTCGCGGCGCCTGGAACGAGGCCGGCTTCGCGTTCTACGACCGGCTCATCGACCAGCTGCTGGCTGCCGGCATCACGCCGCATGCGACGCTGTACCACTGGGACCTGCCGCTCGCGCTCGACCGCGACATCGGCGGCTGGCTCTCGCGCGACTGCAGCGCGCACTTCGCCGACTACGGGGCCGAAGTGGCGCGCCGCTTCGGCGACCGGCTCGCGTCGCTGGCCACCTTGAACGAGCCATGGTGCGTGGCCACGCTGGGCTACGAAACCGGACAGTTCGCGCCCGGCCGCACCAGCCGCGCGCAGGCCAAGCAGGTGTCGCACCATCTGCTGCTCGCGCACGGCCTGGCGATGCAGGCGATGCGCGCACAGACGCACACGCAGCTGGGCATCGTGCTCAACCACACACCCCCTTACCCGGCCGAGCCCACCGAGGCCGACCGCCGCGCCGCCCGCCTGAACGACGGCCTCACCACACGCTGGTACATGGACCCGATCTTCCTCGGCCAGTACCCGGCCGACGTGCTCGAGCACCTGGGCACGGATGCGCCGCGCATTGCCGCCGGCGACCTCGAAACGATCCGCCAGCCGCTGGACCTTCTCGGCATCAATTTCTACACGCGCAATCTCGTGAGCACGCGCGTGCCGCCGGTGCCCGCGCCCGGGGCGCTGGGCTTCACCGACATGGGCTGGGAGATCTATCCGCAGGCGCTGACCCAGCACCTGCTGCGCATCACGCGCGAGTACACGCCGCCGCCGATCTACATCACCGAGAACGGCATGGCCAACCCCGACGTTCTGCTCGCCGACGGGCGCGTGCACGATGTAGCGCGCATCAACTACCTGCGGCTGCATTTGCAGGCGCTCTCCCAGGCGATCGCGCAGGGTGCCGACGTGCGCGCCTATTTCTACTGGAGCCTGCTCGACAACTTCGAATGGGACTCGGGCTACGCCAAGCGCTTCGGCCTGTTCCACACCGACTATCAAACGCAGCAGCGCACCGCGAAAGACAGCGCGCACTGGTACCGCGAGTTCATCGCCGCGCACTCGAAGCAGTCGGGCGATGGCAGCTGAGGCGAACGGCATGGGCGTGAGCCTGCGCGGCCTGCGCAAGACCTACGCGGGCGGCGTCACCGTCGTGCACGGCATCGACCTCGACGTGCGGCAAGGCGAGTTCATGGTGCTGGTCGGTCCCTCGGGCTGCGGCAAGACGACGACGCTTCGGATGGTCGCCGGCCTCGAGCACATCACCGACGGCCAGCTGCTGATCGGCGGGCGCGACGTGACCGACGTGGCGCCGGCCGAACGCGGCGTCGCGATGGTGTTCCAGAGCTACGCGCTGTACCCGCACATGACGGTGGCCGAGAACATGGGCTTCGCACTGCGCGTCGGCGGCATGCCGCGCGCCCAGGTGGACGCCGCCGTGCACAAGGCGGCCGACGTGCTGCAGCTGGGCGCGCTGCTGAAGCGCAAGCCGCGCGACCTTTCGGGCGGGCAACGCCAG
>Ga0105237_10009335_pt1 | contig 10505 bp, 8 predicted proteins | sample KBSC24metaG_FD_81520 | JGI IMG/M metagenome (GOLD analysis project Ga0105237, IMG submission 81520) | Corn rhizosphere microbial communities from Kellogg Biological Station, Michigan, USA - KBS C2-4 metaG | ecosystem: Host-associated > Plants > Roots > Rhizosphere > Soil | place: Michigan, USA... | reverse complement strand
TGTCGACACAGACGTTGTCGCCAAGGTCACAGCTGATGATGGTGCTGTTGTAGAGACCAACGGGTCTGCGGAGGTTGTGAAATTCCAGGTAATAAGGGTCGAGCCTGCCGATGCGTACCAGTCCGAAGAACTTACAGTTCTGTACGAGCTCGGGTGTAAAGGCGTCGGATACCAGTATGTGATTCCAGTTGGCGGAGGTGTTGCGATTGCGCACGAGCACTTCTATCTCGTAGGCTGTCAGCTGGCGATAGCGAGCGTCTCCGCCCTTTTGGAGATTGCGCAGGTAGTATTCGTCCTGGCCTTGGGGAAGATAGCGGCTATCGATGAAGTTATAGCCTAAGGAGTCGATAGGACTTTTTTTGATCTCGTTCATTACAAATTGAGTTAGCGGGAACGGATTATTTAACCGTCACGGACAAACGAGTTGTCGGGCCAGGCTCTTCAGCTGTCGTGACAACGGCCAGGCGCGGCCACATCATTCTACTGTCACGCTCTTTGCCAGGTTTCTGGGCTTGTCTACATCGTATCCCTTGGCTACGCCGATGTAATAGGCAAGCAGCTGTAAGGGAATGACGCTAAGCAGAGGGGCTACCAGCTCGTCGGCCTCGGGGACGACCATGCAATCGTCGGACATCTTGCTGATGGTATTGTCGCCTTTGCTGATAACGGAGATCACCTTACCCTTGCGTGCTTTGATCTCCTGGATATTGCTGACTATTTTTTCATAATAGGAGTCCCGGGTGGCCACAAAGACTACGGGAAGGTGCTCATCGACCAGGGCGATGGGACCATGTTTCATCTCTGCGGCGGGATAGCCTTCGGCATGGATATAAGAAATTTCTTTCAGCTTGAGCGCGCCTTCGAGCGCGATGGGAAAGTTGTAGCCGCGACCGAGATAAAGGGCATCCCCCGCGTCCTTGTATTTGTCGGCCAGCTTTTCTATTGAGCTGCTCAGCTTGAGGGTTTCCTTTACTTTTTCGGGGATGGCGTGGAGCTCTTCGAGCAGGTGTACATAACGTCCCTCATCGATGGTCCCTTTTTCTTTGGCGATCTTGAGGGCGATCATGGTCAGCACAGTGAGCTGCGCGGTGAAGGCCTTGGTACTGGCCACGCCTATCTCGGGACCGGCATGGGTATAGGCGCCTGCATGGGAGATGCGTGCGATGGAGGAGCCTACGACATTGACTACGCCCAGGATAAAGGCTCCGTTCTCTTTGGCCTTTTCGATGGCGACGATGGTGTCCGCTGTCTCTCCACTTTGTGAAATGGCGACGATGACATCGCCGGAGTGTACGACCGGATTGCGGTAGCGGAATTCGGAGGCATATTCCACTTCCACGGGGATGCGGCAAAGCTCTTCAAATATATATTCGGCGATGAGTGCGGCGTGCCAGCTGGTGCCGCAGGCGATCATAATGATACGGGGGGCTTTTGTGAGCTTGTCGATATTGTTTTGGATCCCGGCCATGGTGATGGTGCCTTTTGCCACGTCCAGGCGGCCACGGAGGCAGTCGAAGATGGTATCGGGCTGCTCGAATATTTCTTTGATCATGAAGTGATCATAACCTCCCTTTTCGATAGCGGCGAGCTCGAGGTCGAGCTTTTGGATGTAGGGTGTCAGCTTCTCGTTGCCGAGATTCTTCAGGATCAGCTCGTCGGCTTTGAGGATGGCGAGCTCGTAGTCGTTGACATATACGACTTCCTTTGTGTATTCGATGATGGGGGAGGCGTCGGAGGCAAGAAAGTGTTCTCCTTTACCGATGCCGATGACCAGCGGGCTGCCTTTTCTTGCGGCGATGATGGTATCGGGCTGCTCCCTGTCGAGCAATATAATTACATAGGCGCCTACGACCCTTCGGAGAGCGATGCGGAGGGCTTCTTCGAGTCCGCAGTTATTATTTTTTTGGATGTCCTCGATGAAATTGAGGAGCACTTCGGTGTCGGTGTCGCTCTTGAAGCTGTAACCTTTTTTGGTGAGCTCGCTTTTGAGCTGGGTATAATTTTCGATGATGCCGTTGTGGATCATGGCGAGGCGGCCGCTGGCGGAGCTATGGGGGTGAGCATTCCGGTCGCTGGGTTCGCCGTGGGTGGCCCAACGGGTATGGCCCATGCCGGCGTGGGCGTGGACATCCTGTCCTACGAGGCTGTCTTCCAGCTCGGCTACTTTGCCTTTCTTTTTATGAACACGCAGGTCCTTATTGAGCAGGGCGACGCCTGAGCTGTCGTATCCGCGGTATTCCAGTCTTTTGAGTCCTTTCAGGATAATTGGGTATGCTTCCCGAGGGCCGATATAAGCGACAATTCCACACATAGTTATGATTTGTACGATCCAATAAACGGGCAAACATAGGAAATATTATCACGCAAAAGAGGTCGTATCATTGGTTAAATGTCGATACGACCTCTTTTCCGCATCATGTCCGATTGGCGAGGCCAATCGGGGCCCCGCAGCTCAGTGCGGGTTTTTTGCAAGTCTATTTCCAGTATCCATCTATCCAGATCCAGCCGTCACCCGTGTGTTTCCAGTGAGGTTTTACCCAGACCTTATCCCTGGTGGAATAATTGCCGCGGGGTGAGAGGTTAGTGCCCGGCTTGTAGGTCAATGAATCGGGATTGACGGGGCGGCTGTAGTCGTAGTTCTCGTCGGCGGGCGGCTGCTGTTTGGGCTGCTGTTGCCGCTGGTTACGGCTGGAGTTGTCTTCCTTGTATGGATCGTCGGGTGTGTTGTCGTCGTAATAATCGTTGTCCTGCTGCTGTACAACCACGGGCGGCTGCGCATATGCAACGGGTGGATAGCCGTAGGGATAGTAATAAGGGGAATAAGGATATCCATATCCATACCCATAAGGGTAACCGAAACCTAAGCCTATGCCCAATCCCAGTCCAAAACCCCAGCCCCAACCGCCGTAATATGGGCGATAGCCATAGCCTCCATAGCCACGGTAGCCGCCGTAACCGCCGTAACCCCCATAGCCATGATATCCGCCGCCATAATATCCTCCACGATATCCTCCGCCATAGCCGCCACGAAAGCCGCCTGCGACATGTCCACCTGCAAAACCGCCGCCGGCATGTATGAGATGGCTTCCTCCACTATAATGTACGCCACGTTGGGCGGATGCGGTCGTCCCCATTGCTGTCAGCAGTAGGAGCAGGAATGGGGTTAGTAGTCTTTTCGGGTTCATACAATTCTTTTTTGTACGGTGCAGGTGTTAGACTGCGCCGGGCCGGATTCGTTTAATGCTCTTTTGACATTAACAAATTAAGGTTTTTGTTAATCCAAGCGGCCCGGTGGGCTGGAGCGGTGCTATTTCAGCCAGGTCTCGAATAATTTAAAGATCCTTTTGTATTCGTCCGTCCAGCTGCTGGGCTCTACAAATCCGTGATCTTCCAGGGGATAGACGGCCAGCTCCCAATTGTCCTTATGCAGCTCTATCAGGCGTTGTGTCAGCCGTACAATATCCTGGAAATGTACGTTCTCGTCGACCATGCCGTGACACATGAGCAAATGACCTTTAAGGCCTTCCGCGAAATAGATGGGGGAGCTCCTGCGATAGGCGAGGCTGTCATTGAAGGGTTCGTTCAGGATGGCGGAGGTATAGCCGTGGTTGTAGTGGGCCCAGTCGGTGACGGACCGGAGGCCGGCCCCTGCCGTAAATACGTCGGGTTCGGTGAACAGGGCCATGAGGGTGATAAAGCCCCCGTAGGACCCGCCATAGAGACCCACATGCTTAGGATCTACTCCTTCGTGCTCGACGAGATATTTTACGCCATCGACCTGGTCGCTAAGGTCCTTTCCTCCCATGTGACGATAGATGGCGGTGCGCCAATCCCTGCCATAGCCGGCGCTGCCTCTGTAATCGATGTCGAGGACGGTGTAGCCATTGTCGGCGAGGAGGTTGTTGAACATAAATTCCCGGAAATAGTAGCTCCACCATTTATGGGCATTTTGCAGATAGCCGGCGCCATGGACAAAAATGACGGCGGGATGGGTTGCGGCGGGGGGTCCGGCGGCCGTGGCACCTGAAGCGCCGGACGGTCGATAGATGCGGGCATAGACCCTGGCTCCGTCCCTGGCCTGAAAGGTGATGAGGTCTGCATCCCGCCAGGGGTAGGCTTTAAAGTCGTCGCTCATGGCGAGGTTGGTGATCTGCTGCGGCTGGCTGCCTGTCCTATTGTCCTGGAGATAGAGCTCCCAGGGCCGATTGGTATAGGAGTAAAGAATGGCCAGTTGTTTTTCATCGGGGGAGAGGGTGACGAGGTTGCCCCCTGTGAGGGTAGTGATACGCTGTGCCTTTCCGCCTGTGACCGGCAATTGATAGAACTGCTGCTCCCCGGGGCGTACTTCGTTGGTGGTGATAAAGAAGCGTTTTTTATCCCTGGACAGGGAGGCTTCCAATATTTCGTAGGACCCGCTGGTGAGGGCTGTCCGGGTACCTGTGGTCACGTCTACCTTGTAAAGATGGGAGTACCCGGTGGCTTCACTCTGGAACCAAAAGGTGTTCTCATCTATCCAGCCGGAGTTGCCGCCATTGCCAAAGCCGCGGTTGATGCCAGGGCCTCCTATCCAGGCTTCGTCGCGCTGTCTGTCCACGAGGCTGAGCTTGCCGGTGGCTCCATCGAGGAGCATGAGCCAGCGGTCCTTGTTGTCCTGGGAATGTATGTCCACCATGGCGTGTGTACCCTGTTCGGACCATAGGGGACTGCCGATGGTGACGTTCCGGGGAGATGATTTTTTAGAAGACTTTTGCGAAGTGTCTGCAGGGTAGTCCTTTACATAGTCCGGCTGGTCGTAGATACCGGGGATCTGGTCTGTCAAAATGGTAATGACAGTGTCCTTATCCCTGTCGTATACGAACGCAGTAGAGCTGCCGAGGGGCGCTCCTACTTTGGTCCTGCCGGGGATGTCTTTTGTAAAGCCGCTCTCCGTTACGTAGCTGGGGACGACCGTACTTCTCCCATCGGCGGCTCTTTTGGTGAGGCGCCAAGTTATGAACCTGCCTTCGGGGCTGATGACAAGACCGCCCAGCTGTTTGTCCTCTATATAAATGGGCTTCAGCGGCCGGATCTCGCGGACCTTTTCGATGGAGTCGGCCTGGTCCTTTTTCTTTTTGCGGCTGTGGAGGACATCGAATAGCTGCAATTGATCCTGTTGCAGCCATCTTTCCTGGCGGGTGAGATTGTCTTTTTTCTCATCGGGGGGTGCGGCTGTGTGCTGAAAATTGGTCAGCTGTTCTGTCTCGCCGGTGGTGAGATCCCAGGAAAAAAGATTGCCGCCGCGGTTGTAGACGATGCGGCTGTTGTGAAATGAAAAGACGGGGCTGGATTCGGGGTCCATGGTGCGGGTTATCCTTTTTTCTTTGCCTGTCTTTGTGTCTAGCATAAAGATGTCCCCATCCCGGGTGAAGACGCCGGCAGTATGGGTATTGTTATAGCTGACGTTGTCATTGTTGACAATGGATCGCAGCAGTGAGTATGGGGCTTTTTGAGGATGGTGATCTTCGCGGGTGATGTAATAAAGGCTGTCGTCGGGGGCTTTGCCGGGATTCCATTTGAAGAAAAGATATTTTCCATCCTGGCTCCAGAAGGGGTCGGAAGGAGAGGAGCCTATCCATTTAGGGTCCCGCATGATCTTTTCGACCGTGAGCTTTTCTGTGGTAGTAGTTTGACTATGGCCTGTATGGGACAGGGACAATAGCAGTGAGCAGAGGAGGATGACGGCTACTCCCCTGGTAAACATGTGTGATTGCATATATTCGATGGTTATAATAAAATTCCACGCATGATCAAAAAGGCGACGGAGAAATAGATGACGAGGCCAGTGACGTCGACAAGGGTAGCAACAAAGGGCGCGGAAGAGGTGGCGGGATCGGCTCCAAACTTTTTTAACACGATGGGCAGCATGCTGCCGGCGATGGTGCCCCAAAGCACTACTCCTACAAGCGAGAATCCAACGGTGCTGGCTATCAGCAGGGAATGGTCGCCATAGGTGTGGAAGATCTGATTCCACAGCATGACCCTGGTGAAGCCGATGATACCTAATACGGCGCCCAGCATCAGACCGGAGATTATCTCTCTTCTGACGACGGTCCACCAGTCGGCGATGGTGATCTCCCCGAGGGCCATGGCCTGGATGATGAGGGTGGAGGCCTGGGAGCCGCTGTTGCCGCCGCTGGAAATGATGAGGGGAACGAAGAGGGCGAGCACTACGGCCTTGGCTATCTCATCCTCGAAGTAGCCCATGGCGGTGGCCGTGAGCATTTCGCTGAGGAAAAGGACGACGAGCCAAACGATACGTTTCTTAAAAAGTTTTATGAGAGGTATCTCCAGATATGGCTCGTCGAGGGCTTCGGTACCACCTATTTTTTGGATATCCTCTGTGAATTCCTCTTGTGCAACCCAGAGTACGTCGTCGATGGTGACGATGCCGAGGAGGACATTGTTGTTATCGAGTACGGGAAGGGCCACGCGATTGTTCATTTTAAACGCTTCGCTGGCTGTCTCCTGGTCGTCGTTGACATTGAGGGCTATGTACCTGTTGTCGATGACGTCCTCGATCCTTTTGTCCGGATTGGCCAGGATGATCTCCCTGATCCGGATGTCATCGATGAAGAGGCCCTTATCGTCCACCACGTAGATCACATCGATGGTTTCGCTGTCCTTTCCTACTTCGCGGATGTGTTCGATGACTTCCCGGACTGTCCAGTCCTTGTGTACGGCGATGTAGTCGGGGGTCATGAGGCGTCCTACGCTGCTCTCGGGGTAGCCGAGGAGGGATAAGGTTATCTTTCTTTCTTCGGGGTCGAGGGTTTTGATAAGCTCTTTTACGACTTCGCTGGGGAGCTCTTCGAGGAAGGCGGTACGGTCGTCAGCGGAAAGGTCATTCAGCAGCTCGGCTGTTTTGAAGGCGGGCAGCTCTTGTATGATCCTTTTTTGGGTGGGTGTGTCGAGGATCTTGAACGCGCTGGCGGCCCGGTGGGTGCTCATATTGGCGATGATCTGCGTCTCATAATCGGGGAATTCGTATATCAGCTCCGCAATATCGCTGATGTTCTGATTGTTCAGAAATTCCCTGATCTGCAATACATCCTCGGATTGGATGATTGTCTCGAACTGCTCATTGGTGTTATCGTGCGCTTGGTCTACCGACATGGGGGCCCAAACCTACGGTAAAATGGCAAATAGACAAAGAATCTGCTCATTGGCTCAGATAAAATGTTGGGAAGAATTGGGGAAGCCGGCCGGGTTCATGTTCACCGATGGAAAGACATAGTGTACGAACATACACCTACGGTAAAATGGTAAAAAACGGTAACTTGTCGCGTCAAAAAAAAGAGATTTCCGGATGATCTTACCAACGCTAGTGATAGCGCCTACCGGCGGGAAGGGCAGGGGAGTATTTACTACGACGGATATTGAAAAGGGGACTGTTGTCGAGATCGCCCCTGTGATTGTCATGACCCGTGAGGAGAGAAAGCTATTGGACCAAACGCTGCTGCATGACTATATATTTGAATGGGGGCAGGACCCGAAAGGGTGTTGTATGGCGCTGGGTTATATTCCTATCTATAACCACTCGTATCGCAGTAATTGTGAATATGAGATGGATTATGAGGAGGCGCTGATATCTGTGAAGGCGGTGCGGTTTATAAAAGCGGGAGAGGAGCTCTCCATCAATTATAATGGGGACTGGAATAATGAGACGCCCGTATGGTTTGATGTAAAATCTTAAGCAATCCATCCTTGGATGGATTGCTTAGTTATGTTGTCTGCTGCGGGCGATGACGGGGGTGAAGCGTATGGCGAAATTGATACCTACGCTGTTCATCTTAACCTTTCCAAAGCCCATATCGCTGGTTGGGAACTTCATATACGGCGCTATCAGTGCGTGAACGCTATTGCTGATCTTTGCCTCTACGCCCAGGGACAGGTTGACGGAAGCAAAGAGTCCGTTGGGGGTATTGGAATAATGGAAATCGCGGCATGCCTCACTTCCAAAGAAGTCATAATAATAGTTGCTATGTTCCTGTCCAAAGAGATAGGAGGAGACGCCGGCGCTGGCAAAGAATATGGTACCGCCGCCTGGTGTCCTGCTAAAATCATAACGTACATTGATGGGTATCTCCAGCATGTTCATGGTACCTTTTACAAAGTCTGCGGGCTTCATACCATTCTGTCTGAAGTAATCGGGCGGTGTATGGTAGTCGATGCCCCGCGCGGTATAGTTCTTTCGGGAGAACAGGAAGCCTGTTCCCAGGTGTAATCCATCCAGTATCTCATAATCCAGGGTGAGGCCGAGCGTGCTTCCAGGCCGATCGCCCGCCAGTGCGTTGATGGATGTAAAGTCGGGTGCGAACTGGAATCCTATACCGAGGGCCCGATTGATATGGAGAGCCGGGCCTGCATTTTTGCTTTGATCCTTCCGGGCCTGGTCGGCGTATGCTTGCAGGGCGGAGTCTGCCCGAAGGGCGATACCGTTGGTCCTGGGGCGGCTGCGCAGGGAGAAGGGATGCTGGATATAGACACGTTCGGGATCGGATCGTTGGTCGGATACGGCTGTTGTCAGGCGGCTTGTTTGATCCTGGATGGCTGTCTGGTCGCCGGCTGTATGCGTGTCGGCGCTGCCAGGGAATCGATTGCCTTTGCCGGATGTCTTATTGTTGCCGTGGTATTTGCGGGAATCGTCTACGGTGTGGTTGGAAGCCGTGCGATCCTGACCGGAAGAGATGTGGCTGGAGCTATTGTCGGCCAGGCCGGGTGACAGGCGATTGGGTCCGGAGGCTGTGCGGTCCTTGCCGGAGGCTGTCTTGTCAGGTCCTGCTGCTGTGTGGCCGGTCCCGGAGTTATTGGCCAATCCGTTGGATGTACGGTCTTTGCCGGGGGAGGTGCGTTCCTGTCCTGCGGCAGAGGCGCCGGTCAGGCCGGAGGCTGTGTTGTCAGGTCCGGAGCCGGGGGCCGTGCGGTCAGGATGGGAGCTGTTCGTAAGTCCGGAAGCCGTGCGGTCCCCGGCCGGAGACGTACTGTTGGGTCCGGCGGACGGTTGTTCCAGTCTTGTGGGGCTTCCCGTGGGGCTGGACGCGGGGGCCGTTGGCGTTCCGGTAGTGGTACCGGAGGGGATGTCCCCGCCGGGGTAAAGTGTAGAAGTATTATCGCTATACGCAGGGTTTTTGAGTGATGAATCGGATGAAGTCCCCGTCTGTTGCGGGGTTTTTACAACTGTCAGGGGGGGGCTGCCGGAGGACTCTGTCTTCCGTCCTTTGGCTTTGACAAAATAATAGGTGACCCCTACGACGAGAAGGAGTACCGGGGCATATTGAAAAGGCAAGCGTCGAATGCCGCGCAGTCCGCGGGATGCATCCGGGCCGGCCTTGCCCAATTCCTTATCCAGGTGCAGTTCCAACCTGTCCCATGACTGGGGACCCAGCAGGTCACCAGGATCATGCTGGCTGGCAGCTTCCCGGCTAAGGCGGTCCAATTCATTATCGGATAGGTTCAACATATGCTTTATGATCTGTTTTTTTTGTTAGAATTTTTCGTAGGTTTTCTCTGGCTTTCGACAGATTGGATTTGGACGATCCGACGGAAATACCCAGCTGACTGGCTATTTCTTCGTGTGTCAGACCTTCTATAACGAACAGATTAAATACGGTGCGGTAAGCTGGGGACAGGAGGCGGATAGCTTCGATGATCTCCTTATAGGACAACATATCGAGGCCTGATTCCTGTCTGTCGGCAATGTTCTCTGTGTCTTCGGACAGCATCTGTCCATTGATGTAGGATGCGTTCTTTCGATAGTGGTCGATGCAGGTGTTGACGAGGATGCGTTTGAACCAGCCTTTGAGGGAAGCCAGGATGTCCGTATGGCGTGACTCCTCAAATTGATGAATGTTCTTGAAAAGTTTGATAAAGCCTTCATTCATTATCTCTTCTACTTGTTCAAGGTTGTTTTGGTAACGATAGCATATTTTCATAGCGTAATCCTTGAGCATCGTATAAAGCTCTTTTTGGCTGGTCCTGTCATTGGACCTGCAGCCTTCTATCAAAGCGAGTATTTGCGAGTTCGATTCGATCAAAATTGATGTGTAGCTTAAGTGGTGAGCGTCCTGGTTGATTAAACGCGCAAACTACCTGTATCCATTAGAAAGTTACGATAATGAAATGTTAATGGTTGCTTCGGCCTGCAAAGATATTTTAAAAGAAAACGTAATGTAAATAACGCCCCTTTATTTGGGCAACCCCGTGCTGATGACGCTGAGGTCGGCCTTTACAAAGAGTTGAGTCTGAAGGGATTTGTCCCCGGCCAGGAGGCCTATCATCTTCATCTCCGTGATATTCCCGCGGGTATATAGATTGGGGGCGAGGGTCCTGTTCATCTGGGCGTCCAGCATGGGTCGATTGGCCCTTAGCACGGCTGCGAGATCGATGTAGGAGCCGCCTTGCAGGTTCTTGCGGATCTTCCTTTTAAAGAAGGTGCGGGCAATCACGATCATCATGTCGCCGTCGAG
>Ga0105237_10009334_pt1 | contig 10507 bp, 9 predicted proteins | sample KBSC24metaG_FD_81520 | JGI IMG/M metagenome (GOLD analysis project Ga0105237, IMG submission 81520) | Corn rhizosphere microbial communities from Kellogg Biological Station, Michigan, USA - KBS C2-4 metaG | ecosystem: Host-associated > Plants > Roots > Rhizosphere > Soil | place: Michigan, USA... | reverse complement strand
TGAGGAGGTGCTCTTCATTTTTACAGGAATTTAAAGCGTTCATAATAAATCCTATAGTAAATTTAACAATGTTAGACCTTCGGGCATAAAAAAATTTAACACTGTTAGTATGAAAATTGCCACCTATAATGTCAATGGTGTCAACGGACGCCTTCCCGTCCTGCTCCGCTGGCTCAAAGAACAAAGTCCCGATATCGTTTGTCTCCAGGAGCTAAAAGCCCCGCAGGAGAAATTCCCCGAGGCCGCCATCAGGGACGCAGGCTACCACGCCATCTGGCATGGTCAGAAAAGCTGGAATGGCGTGGCCATATTAAGCCGCAAGGCGAATATAGAGGAGCGCCGCCGCATACTCCCCGGTGATCCCGAGGACCTCCACAGCCGCTATATAGAAGCTTCTGTCGATGGACTCATTGTCGGCTGCCTCTACCTGCCCAACGGCAACCCCGCCCCCGGCCCCAAGTTCGACTATAAATTGAGCTGGTTCCAACGGCTGACCCGGCACGCGGCCGACCTCCTTGCTTCCAAAATGCCCGTCGTGCTGACGGGGGACTATAATGTCATGCCCACGGAAAAAGACGTTTACAAACCCGAGCGCTGGGTGGACGATGCCCTCTTCCGCCCCGAAACAAGGGCCGCCTTTGCAAAGCTCGTCGCACAGGGATGGACAGACGCCATCCGTAAATTGCATCCCGACGAGACGATTTATACATTCTGGGACTACTTTCGTAACGCCTATGGCCGCAATGCCGGTCTGCGCATCGATCACTTCCTTCTGAGCCCCCAGGTGGTCCAGCGCCTAAAAGCCACCGGCGTGGATCGTGACGTACGCGGCTGGGAGAAATCCAGCGACCACGCCCCGGTCTGGATCGAGCTAAAGTCTTAACATGCTAATAAATAGTTTATTACAAATAATCCCCGCCCTTCATCATCAATTTGCTAACGTCCTCCCAATACTCCTTGGAGATGTCTTTTTTTTACTAATTTCATCCCGCAACAAATCCAAACCATAAACAATGGGACTTTTCGACAAGATCAGAAATGAATTTATAGATATTATAGAATGGGTCGACCCCTCCACCGATACCATCGTATGGAAATTTCCCCGCTATAACAATGAGATAAAAATGAATAGCAAGCTCACCGTGCGCGAATCACAGTGGGCCATATTCATGAACGAAGGCGCCATCGCAGATGTCTTCACACCCGGCATGTACACCCTCTCGACCCAGAACATGCCCATACTCACTACCCTCAAAGGATGGAAGTATGGCTTTAACAGCCCCTTCCGGGCGGACGTGTTCTTTGTCAGCCAGCGGCAGTTCATCAACCAGAAATGGGGCACCCGTAACCCCGTCATGCTGCGCGACGCAGAGTTTGGCCCCGTACGCCTGCGCGCCTTCGGTAGCTTTGCCTTCCGCGTAAAGGACCCCGGCGTATTTATAAAGGAGATTGCTGCCACCAACCCGGAATTTTCTGTGGACAGCATCAACGAACAGCTCCGCAACCTGGCCGTTTCCAGGGGTATGGACGCCATTGCCGAAGCAAAGATCCCGGTCCTGGACCTCGCCGCCAACTACGACGAAGTATCCGCTAAGATCACCGACAAGATCAAATCCGAATTCAACGAACTGGGACTCGAACTCACAAAATTCCTGATTGAAAATATTTCCCTGCCCCCCGAGGTCGAAGCAGCCCTCGACAAACGCAGCAGCATGGGCATCGTAGGCAACCTGGGCGCCTACGCACAATTCCAGGCCGCCAACGCCATGGAGGAAGCAGCCAAAAATCCCGGAGGCGGCGGACTCGCCGGCGCCGGCATCGGCGCAGGTCTGGGTATGGCCATCGGCGGACAGGTCGGAAATGTCTTTCAGAATAACACCGCCCAGGGCAATGACGGTCCCCCGCCCCTGCCCGGCGCTTCCGCTTTCTTTGCCGCCATCGATGGCAAACAGGCCGGTCCTTATACCGTGGATCAGCTGTCTCAGCTCATCTCCGCCGGTACCATCAACCAGGGCAGCCAGGTATGGAAAAAAGGCATGGCCGCATGGGCGACAGCCAACACAGTCCCCGAACTGGCCTCATTATTTAACAACACACCACCACCCTTACCCGGGCAGTAGACCCATATATCACTCATAGCCCAAATTTTTAAAAGCCAACCATGTCCCAGGCCGAACAGACCGTTATCCAAAATATGACCCTGCAATGCAGCGGTTGTGGCGCCACCTTACATTTCGCACCAGGCACTCACCAGCTGCAATGCTCCTATTGCGGAGCCGCCAACGAGATAGCAGACACAGATAGCAGCCCCATCGTCTCTTTTGATTATGAACAGTTCATTGCCAATCAGGGCGGCGAAGCCGCCAAAATGGCCAGCGTAGTATCCTGCAAAAATTGTGGAGCCTCCACTACCCTGCCCCCTGAGGTGAATTCAGACAATTGTGCCTTCTGTGCCAGCCCCCTCGTCCTCAGCGAAGCGCAAACACAACAAATACTCAAGCCGCATTACGTGCTGCCCTTCCTCGTGCCACAGCCACAGGCCCTGGAAAGCTTTCGCAGCTGGCTCAAAAAACGCTGGTTCGCTCCCTCCGATCTTAACAAAATGGTCGGCGGCGACGCCCGCCAGTTCAAGGGCGTCTATATCCCGCACTGGAGCTACGACGCCGACACGATGTCCAACTACTTCGGCAGCCGGGGCGAGTATTATTTTACCACGGAGACATACACGGAAACTGTCGATGGAGAAGAAGTGACCCAAACCCGCGAAGTCCGCCACACCGCATGGTTTCCCACCAGCGGCCGGGTAGGCAATAATTTCAACGATATCCTCATATCCGCCAGCAATTCCCTTCCACAGAATGTGTCAGCCCGCCTGGAACCCTGGCGCCTGGAATCCCTGGTGCATTACAACGAACAATATGTCAGCGGCTTCCGCTCCGAACTCTACCAGCTCGACGCCGCCAAAGGCCTCGAAGAAGCCAAACGGCGCATGCAGCCCTACATCCGCAAATCCATTCTCAACGACATCGGCGGCGACGAACAGGTCATCGACAGCATCGACACCAGCTACGGCAACATTGGACTGAAATACATTCTTTTGCCCGCCTGGATCAGCGCCTATAAGTACAACAACAAGCTGTACCATTTCACCGTCAATGCCTGCACCGGCGAGGTGGTCGGCGAACGCCCCTACAGCGCCGTCAAGATCGCGCTGGCCGTCATCGTAGGCATCATCCTGATCATCCTGCTGGTCATGGCCTTGCAAAAGTAGACAGGGCCCGGCCCCAGTCTCACCCCTGCACCGCTATCACCGATATCTCGATATTCACATGCTTCGGCAGATCCACCACCTGTATCGTCTCCCGCGCAGGATACGGCTCGCTGAAGTATGAGCTGTATACCTTATTCACCCGGGCATAATCATTCATATCTTTCAAAAAGATGCTGCACTTCACCGCGTGATGGAAGTCAACCCCCGCCTCGCGTAAAATAGCCCGCAGATTATCCATTACCTGCCGCGTCTCCGCCTCTATATCATCCTGTATCAGCTTGCCGCTAGTCACATCCTCCGCCAAAAGTGCCGACACAAATACAAACCCGCCCGCAACGATGGCCTGACTAAAAGGCCCCATGGGCAATGGCGCATGGGGCGTTCTTACTGCTTTTTTCATATTGTTCTTTTTATGGAACAAAACTAGCAGCAAGCTGACAGATATGTTTCAACGCACACTGAACTATGGAATGTCACTTCACCGCCGTCGTCCGCACGGCGGTCAGCGGCGACAGCCCCTTGAACATCTTCCCCCCATCATTCGTCAGCCGCATATAATAGTCCGCCGAGCAGGCCGTCCCATCCTCATCCAAAGTCACAAACCCTGCCCCCGCCGGCACCATGGATTGATCCTCCGCCGTCTTGACGATCTGGTTCCCTTCATTGAACTCATCGAACATGGAGATATAGATCCCCTGCACACCCAGCCGCGTCATATTATAGAACTGCCGCCACATAAAGTCCCCATGTATCCGCTGGTGCTGTGACAGATCACCCGGCAGCACGCAAGGCTGGTAGTCGATCCCATTATCCTTACAGAATTTCAGGTCGGACGTTTGTTCATTGACATAAAAATTATCGACATCGATGATCGTCCCGATACGCCCCACCATCCAGGGCGACAGCATATCGAAGTCCTTGTACACATCGATAAAGGCCGGGCGCGAGTCGCTGTTCTGGTCCCTCCAGTGCGTAGGCACCCCGCCAATGACATAACACCCCTGTCCCTTGAACCAGTCGATCACATCCTTACACGCCGTTGCATCCCACGTATGATTGTTATCGCTGAACCCAAAGCCCCAGATACATACCACCGGCTTGCTATTCTGCTTCGCATAGGCGGAAGAAGCAGTATAGGCCTTCATCTTATTCGTCCAGTCGTCCTTTATCTGCGATTGCATATTCGTCCACCCGCTGACGTCATACATGATATAGAACTTCCGTCCATGCTTTTCCGACGCCTTCTTCACTTTCAGCGCCATGGTATCCCGTATAGGTCCCTCGATGCCATACGGGGCAAATCGCTGCAAGGCCACCACATCCAGCCCGAACTGTTCCATCCAGCTGAATTGCATATCCACCGTCTGGTCGCTATAGGAAGAGAAGAGCTTCGCCGGCTGCCCGTTATTCAGATCCGGGAACCCCGTGGCATATGTATTGGTATAATCCCGCACATCCGGCCATGATGAAAAGCCCCTGAGATTTATAGTGGGCGACTGCGCCCAGTCCGTAGACCAGTGCCACCAGGCGTCGATCGGCGACCCATCCCCCTTGCAGGCAAACCATCCCTGATAGCCGATGGTGATCTTTCCCACCACATCCCCCTTGGGAGAAGGCCATTGCTTGGTTGGCGGTGGCGGCGGCGTCTGACCCCCTCCGCTATTGCTTTTCCCACAGAAAGCAACCCCCATCGAAAGGACACTCCCCAGCAAAAGCATAGTGAATGCCCGGAAATTATATTGTCTGATTGTCATATTTATTATTTTGTCTGAATGATTTTTTTAATACTGCCATCATCATTGTATCCCAGCGTATCCACACAGATGCTCCGCAGCCAGTCATTGTGCGATATAGAGCTGTTGTGATAGAACGCATACCATTGTCCCTTGAACTCCACGATAGAGCCATGATCTGTAAAGCTGTCCGTGGCGTCGATATAAATACCTTTATATGTCCAGGGCCCCAGCGGCGACTTGCTGACAGCATAACGCATCTGGTTGTGCTTCCCGCCCACATCGTGGTTGTCGGCATACGAGAGATAATAAAGACCGCCCCGCTTATGCATCCAGGTGGCTTCGTGAAAATCCTGAAGCCCCTGCATGGTTTGTATGGTCCCATCTATCTCCATCATATTGTCCTTTAGCTTGCCGCCCTTGCAAACACCGCCTCCGCCATAATAGAAATAGGCTTGCCCATCATCATCCACAAAGACACAGGGATCGATCATCGGCTCCAATCCGTCGATATACTTTTGTACGACGAAGTCGCTGGCCGGCTTCGTGCTGGTCGCAACCCCTATCTTCCATGTAGTATTCCAGGGCGTGCCGCTGGGATGAGGGAAGTAGAAATAATACACGCCATTCTTATAAGCGCAATCCGGCGCCCACATAAAATTGCCATCCGGTGTGCTCCAGGGCACCTGGCTGGCCTCCAATACCTGGCCTTCATCCCGCCAGTGTACCATATCATCCGTAGAAAAGACATGATACTGATCCATCAGATCGCAACCCCTCGGCGGGTCGATGTCATGGGAAGGATACACATAGAGCCGCCCATCAGCCCAGACATGGGCCGACGGGTCAGCAGTATATATACTCGTGATAAAGGGGTTCTTATGCTCCTCATCAAAATAGGATGGTTTCTTAACCACCGGTCCACTCTCCTTCCTGGAAGAGCAGGCAGCAAACAGCGCCAGCGCCGGCAGAAGCCTGAGACATCGGATCATGGCTTATATCCCTCCTTCCCTCCGGCTGGTACCGCCAGTGTTTGTTTCATCATCTTTATCGTTCCATCCGGATTATAAAAAAGCTTATCCACACAGACAGAACGCAGCCAGTCGAAATGCGACAACGCACTGTTATGATAAAAAGCATACCACTGTCCCTTGTATTCTACGATGGAACCATGGTCCGTATAGCTGTCCGTAGGCTCGATATAGATTCCCTTATACTCCCACGGTCCCAGCGGACCCTTGCTCATGGCATAACACATCCGGTTATGGTGTCCCGCGGAATCATGATTATCCGAATAGGACAGGTAATACCATCCGTTCCGCTTGTGCACCCAGGAGGCCTCATGAAAATCCACCAGCCCCTTCATGGGTTGCATCCCGCCATCGATCTCCATCATGTTATCTTTCAACCTCCCGCCCTTGCAAACACCCCCGCCGCCATAATAGAAATAGGCCTGCCCGTCATCATCCACAAAAACACAAGGGTCGATCATGGACTCCAGCCCCTTGATATATCCCTGGTCGGTGAATCCGCTGGCAGGCTGCTTGCTGGTAGCCACCCCTATCTTCCAGGTGGAATTCCATTCCTTACCGCTGCCCGTAGGATGAGGGAAATAAAAATAATAGGTTCCATTCTTGTAAGCACAGTCCGGCGCCCACATAAATCCTCCCTCCGGCCGCCCCCAGGACAGCTGGCTCGCGCGCAGGATCTCACCATGATCCTTCCAGTGTACCATATCGTCTGTAGAGAAGACATGATACTGATCCATCAGATCACAGCCACGCGGCGGCGCCACGTCATGGGATGCATACACGTACAGGCGGCCGTCGGCCCAAACATGGGCCGACGGATCCGCAGTATACATATTCCGGATGAATGGATTGCCAGTGCTGGTGTCAGCCGCAGCCTGGGCAAAACAGTCGCCCCACGACCACACCAGGCCAAAAAAAACAACTAACAGAATAATTCGCTTCGTTTGCATGGGTTTCAGATTTTAGGGACGACGCTGTACAACGATGCCGTCGATCCCGAAATTCAGGTCGGCCGTTGCCTTGTTGGCTGTCCAGAAAAACATTTTGAAATAGTTCATAGCTGCCAGATTGGGACCGCCGTCACCCGTGACGCCGCCATCTGCAAAGTTTAATGTCAGCTGATTCCACCCGTTCTTCAGCTTCGGGATGATATCAGCCAGCCCCCAGCCTACCCGGTTCTTGTCGGGGTCCTTTGAACTGCTGAACTGTATCTGACCGTCCAGCTTCAATAAGGAGACATCAGGCACATAGAACCAGAATTGCAATTGCCCATTAGCCATGGATAGCTTCGTATCCAGGTCGGTAGGCAGCGTTCCTATGAATTGAAGGAAATCATTGCCCGAAGTAATAGTACCCTGCAGATAGCCCTTACCCTCTTTCATACCTGTGGTAACTATAACAGGCGTCCCCACAGTCTGCCAGATATCCGCCTTGTCGCAATTGTCCACTACGATAGGCGCCGGCGCCGGTATCGATACGATCTTGATATCGTCTATACCGAATGTCTGATCCGCTGTTGCCTTATTCGACAACCAGAAAAACATCTTGAAATAGTTCATAGCCGTCAGGTCCGGACCGCCGTCACCCGACACATAGGCATCCGAAAAGTTTAATTTCAGCTGATTCCAGCCATTCTTCAACGTAGGAATGATACCCGCCAGCCCCCAGCCGATCCGCTTCTTATCGGGGTCAGCCGCGCTGCTGAACTGTATCTGACCATCCAGCTTCAACAACGACACATCGGGTACATAGAACCAGAATTGAAGCTGCCCGCTAAACATCGTCGCCTTCACGTCAACGGGTGTAGGCGATGTGGCGATGAACTGAAGGAAATCATTCCCTGCCGTGATAGTACCCTGCAGATAGCCCTTCCCTTCCTTCATACCCGTTGTAGCGATCACTGGCGTGCCCACCGTTTGCCAGTCATCCGCCTTATCGCAATTCTCAAACTCCACAGACAGATCCGTCACAGGCGGTGGTGGCGGCGGTGGTGGTGTTGGCTTCAAGCCGCTGGTATCCCTCGAAGGGAACTTCTCCTTGTTACATCCGGCTATAGCAAGCCCCAGCATGATCACCGAGCCCACCATAAAAATTTTTATATATTTCATTTCATTAAAGTTTTAAGGATTAAGATATCCATCATCATTTCGGAACATCGATCTGTAATATCTCAGACAGATTGTAGCTCTTGTCGTCGTTATTGAACCGCACCCCTGCACGTACAAAGAAAGTACGCCCCTTGATCAGGTTCGAAACCACGATCGTAGGCGACTTGTCCGACGCCGACATCGCAGCCCAGTCCTTGTTGATAGACACTTTATTGGCATCCGAAAAGTCGTAGATCGATGCTCCCGGTCCCACGATCTTGGTCGTGTTTATAAAAGGCTGCATCTCCAGCACCTGCGGAACACCCGCGTCGATAGGCGCCTGCATGTCGAAATGGATCGACAACGTCGTACTGTCTACCATATCCGCTGTAAAATTCGACAGCGTCAGATAAGGCGTCAGCTGAAAATCCAGCGTACTCCCCTGACGGATATCCATCTCCTGTGGAGCCACCGGCCAGAACGCGCCGCCCTTGATCGAGACACGATAATGCCCCGCAAAAAGCTCCGAATTCTGATACGTGCCGTCATACTTCACCGGTATATCCTGCGGAGTGGGCGTCGCGCTCCAGTCCAGCTGCTCCAGCCGTATGACGAAATTGCCCGTACAGGTCTGTACGGTATTCTTTGAGCTCGTGCCGTCCTGGAAGATATTGCCTTGCAGGGAAGCATTCGGGCCAGGGTAATTGTCCTTCTTTATACAAGAACTGCCTGCGATCAGCATGGACACCCCTAAAGCAATAGTGCTGATACTTATTTTCATATCTGTTAATTTTAGTAATTAGGATTATTGGGGTAAAGGTTTGGATTCTTATTTAACTCACCCCCTGGCAACGGCTCATAATAGAACTTCTTGTCGTAATTGTAATTCCGCTGGAAAGACTCCGGCTCTTTCAGGAATATATACTTCTGCTCATCGTGTATGTAGTAAGGCATCAGGGCATGGAACCGCGCATTGTTCAACAGCACATCCGCAATTCTCCACCGCTTGATATCCCACCAATAGTGATTCTCAAAAGCCAGCTCCTTACACCGCTCATTCCGTACCATATCCTTCGTCATGTCCGCCAGCGTCAGCGCGGAAGCGCCCGCCCGGTCCCGGATATCATTCAGACAGACTAAAGCATCATCCAGCGCTCCGGTCTCGATATCCGCCTCCGCCCTGTTCAATAACACCTCTGCATAGCGGAACTCGATCCAGTGTGTAGTGCTGGAAAAAAGTCCTATTTTCTTGATATCCGTCTCCTTGTAATTGATATACTTTCGCACATAAAAACCCGTACGCGTATTGTCATCACCACCCGAAGAAGGATACATCCCGGCATTCCCGATGATCGTCATCGAAGGATCACCCGGATAGGTCGTGGTATGATCACCCGAGGGAACAAAGGTGCGGCTCGTCTTTGCCACCTCATCCGCCGAGGTCCCGCTAAAGCTGGGATAAATACCCCTGCGTATATCGAACAGCTTACCCCGCAAGGTCTCACCAGGGAAGTAGATGGTCGCCAGCAGCCGAGGCTCCATACTGGAACCCTGCCAGAGGTCGGATAGATTGTTATACCGGATTGGTGTCCCGTCGGGGTTCGTTACATTCAAAACTCCATACCGCTCCACCAGCTCCAGCGTAGGATAGCATCTCGACAGACCGTCTCCGGTCATATAGTTCATTCCGCTGTTGGGTGACATCGTGGCATCCCACGAATGCATCCGCTCCGGCTCCCCCGCATAATAATCCCTCGTAAGAATATTCTCCGGGCTTTGTACATCCAGGAACAGGTCGGTATAGTTCGCAAGCTTGTTGGCATTCTTCCTGTACAAGGAATACTTACCATCCAGCAGCTTGGCAGCATCGATAGCCTTTTGATAAAAACCCGCAGCCTTATCCGCAGATATGCCCACATATCCCTGTGCACGGGCATCCCCATCCACATAGTTCAATGAACCATATTTGGCAATACTTCCCGCATACAGCATAGCACGGGACTTCAGCGCAGCCGCCGCATATTTATTGGCCCTTCCGGATACACTGGTCTCGGGCATGGTATTCCAGGCGGAATCCAGGTCGTCCCCAATAAAATTCCAGAGGTCCTCTTCCTTGTCGCGATGCACCTGCAGGTCCTCGATGCTTTGCTGAGGATAGTTCTGCACATTCCTGACGATAGGCACCCCGCCATAACGCTTGGCCAGCGAGAAGTAGTAATAAGCCCGGAGGAAATGCGCCTCTCCAAGAAGCTCGTTCACCGTATTGCCGGCAAAATTCTTCGAATATTTCGGCAGCGTCTCGATAAAATAGTTCACATCCCGGATGTCGCTGTAAGGCCAGTAGCCAAAGCCACCGCCGATGTCCATCCCGCCATAGGGACCTAC
>Ga0105237_10009332_pt1 | contig 10507 bp, 6 predicted proteins | sample KBSC24metaG_FD_81520 | JGI IMG/M metagenome (GOLD analysis project Ga0105237, IMG submission 81520) | Corn rhizosphere microbial communities from Kellogg Biological Station, Michigan, USA - KBS C2-4 metaG | ecosystem: Host-associated > Plants > Roots > Rhizosphere > Soil | place: Michigan, USA... | reverse complement strand
TTTGACGACCTGCTCCTGCTCACCGTGCAGCTGCTCTCCGAACACGTCGCCGTGCGCGAGAAATGGCAGCGCAAGTTTGGCTACCTGATGGTCGATGAGTTCCAGGACACAAACCGGCTCCAGCTTGAGCTCGTGACGATGCTCGCCGACGCGCGGAAAAACGTGGCCGTGGTGGGTGACGACGATCAATCGATCTACGGCTGGCGCGGCGCGGAGGTGAGCAACATCCTCGAATTCGAATCCCATTTCCCCAATCCGAAGGTGGTCAAGCTCGAGCAGAACTACCGCTCCACGAATGCGATCCTCAATACGGCCAACGGCCTGATCAAAAACAATCCGCGCCGCCGCCCCAAGCAGCTCTGGAGCGCGCAGGAGGGCGGGGAGAAGGTGCGGATCGTGGCGATGAGCGATGACCGGCAGGAAGCCGAATTCATCACGAACGAAATCGCCCAGCGCACCGTCACGGAGAACGCGACCCACGAAGATTTCGCCATCCTCTTCCGGATGAACGCCCAGTCGCGCCTGCTGGAGACGCACCTCCGCGAGCTGCACATCCCGTATCGCGTGGTGGGTGGGAAGAGTTTCTTCGACGCACGCGAGATCAAGGATTTGCTGGCCTACGCGAGCGTGCTGCTCAACGCGGATGACGACGTCTCGCTCCTGCGAATCGTCAATACGCCGGCGCGGGGCATCAGCCCGTCCGTCGTCGAGCGCGCCACGGAACTGAGCGCAAAAAAGCATTGCAGCGTTTTTACCGCTCTTCAGGACGAGGAGTTCCGCGGCTCGATCACAAAACGGGCATCGGAATCGATCGAAACATTCACCACCTTCCTCGATGCGTGGGAGACAAAGCTGAATCAACCGCTCGTGAATCAGGCGGAGATCCTGCGCGCTTTCATCAAGGAAACGGGCTATCTCGAGGACCTGAAGCGCTCCTGCAAGACCCCGGAGGAAGGATTGAAGCGCGAAAGCAAGGTCTCCGAGATCATCAAGTGGTTCGAGCAGGATTGCTCAGGCAAAGGCAAGGACCTGCGCGAATTTCTCGACGACATGATGCTGCGACAGGAAAAGGACGAGGAGGACGATGAATCCAAGGGCAGCGGGGTCACGCTCATCACGCTGCACGCGGCGAAGGGATTGGAATTCCCGCATGTCTATCTCGTCGGGCTCGAAGAGGGCGTGCTGCCGCACGACCGCTCCAAAGTGGAAGGCACCGTGGATGAAGAGCGCCGGCTGCTCTACGTGGGAATCACCCGCGCGCGCAAGACGCTCGCGCTCACGTGGTGCCGGGACCGGATCAAATACGGCAGCCCCATGCCGTGCACGCCGAGTTCGTTCATCAAGGAGCTGCCCGGCGAGTGGGTGGACCATCAGAGCGCCACGCAAATCCTGCGCGCCCCCGTCAGCGAGGGGGCGGCGAAGAGCCGGTTCAGCGCGATGCGGGCGATGTTGGAGAAGGTGGAGTGAGGGGCGGAGCGCTTAGTGCTTAGTGCTTAGTGCTTAGGTTTCAGAGTTCCGTTCGCATACGTCCCAGATGTCGCATACGTCCCACGGGGTGGATGGGAATATGGGACCGATGTGACGCACGGGATGGCGCGAAACTAAGCACTAAGCACTAAGCACTAAGCACTCCCCCGAACTTCAATTCAACCGATGCCCGTACCGCGGCGTCCCGTCGGTCCACGCCGCGATCTCGAAGGTCTTGTAGTCGTCGGAGAACTTCAGCACGCTTTTCCCCAGTTGCACCATGGTGGGGCTCATCACCTTGAAGAGGCTCGTGGGCTTGCCCGCCATAAGGAACTGTCCGTCCCGCGTGAACGATACCCGCGTCACATTTCCTTGGGGCGCCTCCGGCTTGGCCGACCAGCTCCATTCGCTAATGTAGAGGAGTTGGTGCAGCGTCTCCGCCGTGTATCGCGGCTTGCCTGTGGACGGCGAAACGGCGCTGGCATCGATGGCGGCGAGGCGTTCCTTGATCTTCAGCGCGGCGTCCAGGTCGTTGGTCTGGGTCGCCCGCTTCAGCAATTGCTCGAGCGCGACCTGGTAGCGGCGGGTGATCGGCTCCAGCGCGGCGGCGACCGCCTTGGTGTGCTGGTCTTCGATCTGGTTCAGTTCCCGCCCGATATCCGAGGTTTCCGCGAGGAGCGGACCGTCGGCGAGGCAGAGGCAGAGGCAGGCAAGGAGGGCGGTGGGACGTGTAGTCATACTCTTATCTGACGGAATCGGGAGCATTCGTTACAAACCAGACGCACCAGCCCGGCGATTTGTTTACAAAAAAGGCGCCTCCGACAGGGCCTGGAGCATCGCAATGCCTCCTGATATCCACCCACCATTTCTCAAACCGCCCCAGCCCCCGCCGGCTACGGTTGTACGATATGGTTGCGCACGGCGTAGCGCACCAGTTCACTGAATGCGGTAAAGCCCAGCTTGCGCATGATCGCCGCCCGGTGCGTCTCCGCCGTTTTCACGCTGATGCCGAGCTTGTCCGCCACTTCCTTGTTGCTCCCGCCCTCGGCCAGTTGCTGCACGATCTCGCGTTCGCGGGGACTCAGCCCGCCCGGGGCGCTCTCGCCGGGCTTGGCGCCGGTCTCGAGATAGCGGTCGAAGATGACCTTGCCAACGCGGGAGCCGAAGTAGGGCTGCCCGTCGCAGAGGGCCTTGATCGCGGGGATGAGGTGCTCCGCCGCGTCGCTCTTCAGCACGCAGCCACGGGCTCCCGCGGCGAAGAGTTCGTGAAACAGCGCCTCGCTCTCCGTGCCGGTAAAGGCCAGCACCTCTGTATCCGGCAGCCGCTTCTTGATCTCCCGCGTGACGTCCACGCCATTCATCTCCGGCATCGCCACGTCGAGCAGGACCACGTCGGGCTTGAGCTTTTCGGCCAGCGCCAGGGTTTCGCGCCCATCGCCGGCCTCCCCGCAGATTTCCCAACCCCACTCCGACTCAATGAGCGGGCGCACCCCGCGGCGGACTATGTCATGGTCATCGGCTACCAGGATACGGACTTTCTTTTTCATGGATGAGGTGGGGCTGCGGAAAGGCGGATGATTTCGTGGATCGTCCGGAGCAGGGGCTCGCTGCTGTAGGGCTTGTGCAGCACATGCTCCACGCCGGAGGCCTTCAGTTGCTCGATCTGCGCCTTTTCGCCGAGGCCGGTCGAGGCAATGATGGGGATGGCCGGAGCCATGGCCCGCAGGACGCGGATCAAGGTGGCGCCATCCATGCCGGGCATCATGATATCGGTGAGGACGACGGCGATCTCGCGGGAATGCGTCGCAAACATGCTTAAGGCGTCGATCCCATCAGTCGCAGTGAGCACTTCGTACCCGTTCGTTTCCAGGGCCAGGCGCACGGAGTCGCGCACACCGGCCTCGTCGTCCACGACCAGCACGAGTTCCCTGCTTCCCTCCGGGATTGGTTCCCCCGCGCCATCCGCCGGGGCGGGCTGTTCGTCCGCGGACGCCGGCAGATACACTTCGAAGGTCGTCCCCTTCCCCGGCTCCGTGTGGACGCGGAGGAATCCGCCGTGGCTCTTGACGATGCCGAGCACGGTCGAGAGGCCCAGCCCGGTGCCTTTGCCCACGCCCTTGGTCGTGAAGAACGGGTCGAAGATGCGCTCGACGACCTCGGACGGCATGCCCGTCCCCGTATCGCTCACGCGCAGCAGCACGTGCGGCCCGGTCCTGCCGTCGGGGATCATGCTCGCGTAGCTGGCATCCACCTCGAAGTTTCTCACGCCCACGGTGAGCTCGCCCCCAGCAGGCATCGCGTCGCGGGCATTGACGCACAGATTGAGCAGCACCTGGTGCAGTTGCGTGGCGTCGCCGGAAACACGCCAGACATCCGCGCCATTCGAAGTGTTGATCGCGATGTTCCGAGGGAAGGTCTCGCGCGCAATCTTCACCATCTCCTTGATCAGCACGATCACCTGCAAAGGCGTCCGCTCGCCTTCCAGACCGCGGCCAAAGGTGAGCACCTGCTTCACGATCTCCGCGCCGCGCGAGGCGCTCATCTCGATGGTCGTGATGATCTCGTTGCGCTTCTCCTCGCTGAGCGGGCGCCGCAGGATCGGCACGGACATCATGATCGGAGCGAGGATGTTGTTCAGATCGTGCGCCACGCCGCTGGCCAGCGTGCCGATGCTCTCCATGCGCTGCGCCCGCAGAAAGCGCGCTTCGAGTTCCTTCTGTTCGGTCACATCGGTATTGATCGAGAGGACGGACTTGGGGTGGCCGCTGTCATCGCGCACCAGCGTCGCCCGGGTGTGCATGATCAGTTTCCGGCCATCCCTCGTCCGGTGCCGGGTGTCCCCGCGCCATTCCTCGTTGGTGAGCAGCGCGTCGCGGATCTCATCGGGGGCGGCGGCTTCCTCGCCGATCAACTCGCCGAGATCCCGGCCGAGCGCTTCCACCACCGTCCATCCGTAGAGCCGTTCCGCGCCCCGGCTCCAGAACCGAATCCGGCGATCGTGAAATCCGCGCACGATGATCGCGTCGTGCGTGCGGTCGAGCATGGCGGCTTGCTCGCGCACACGCTCCTCGGCCCGTTTGCGCTCCGTCACATCCTCCCCCAGGCTGGCCGTGCCGACGACATTCCCGGCCCCGTCCCGGAGCATGGTATTGTTCCAGACGATATCGCGAACCTGGCCGTCGCGCGTGACGATCGGGTTTTCGTGGTGCGTCGGGAGCCCCATGCCATCGACGATGGCGGAGAAGATGGCTCGCACCTCGGGATGGAGCGGGGTGAATTTGGCGAACCAGTCCGCGCCGATGACTTCGTCCCGGCTCCACCCCGTCACCTTCAGCAGGTAGTCGTTGCAGAAAGTCACCCGCCCTTCCTTGTCGAGCGTCATCGCGATCATCTCGACGGTCTCAAGCATCTCGCGCAAGCGGCGCTCGGATTCCCGCAGGACTTTCTCCGCTTCCCGGCGCGCCGTGATGTCGCGGGTGCTCGCGATGATGTAGTCCCGCTCCAGGTGCACGTACTTCGCGTTGATTTCGATCGGGAACGTCGTGCCATCCATCCGCCGGTGCACGGATTCCGTGTTGAGCGTGCCGGTCGTGCGCAGTCCTGCGACGTTCCGCGCCCACGCCGCTTCGTCGAGCGTCGGGTCGATATCGATCACCCGCATCGCCAGATATTCTTCGCGGGTGCAGCCGAGTTCCGCCGGGCCCTTCGCATTGACGTCGAGGAATCGTCCGGTTTCCGGGTCGATGACCTCGAAGTTGTCATCGGACTGGTCCACGAGGTTGCGGAAGAGCCGGAGCGATGATTCCGCTTTCCTTTGCTCAGTGATGTCGCGCGTCACGCCGGCGACACGGTCCACTTCCCCCTCGCCATTCAACACGGGGAACGCGCGATCGCGAACCCAGCGGATCGATCCATCCGGACGAATGATCCGGTATTCCTCGTCGTAGACGCCCAGCGTCTGCTTGGCCAGGGCGGACTGGAAAATGGTTTCCCGGTCGTCGGGATGAATCGCGTCCGCCCAGCTATGCGGGGAGCGGTTGATGTCCGCGCAAGAGCGGCCCCAAATCCTCTCGTAGCCGGGGCTGACGTAGAGCATCTCGTTCTTGGAAATGCTGGTCAGCCAGAAGCCTTCGTGGATGTTTTCCGCGAGCTGGCGAAAGCGCTCCTCGCTTTCCCGCAAGGCGGCTTCCGCGAGCCTGCGTTCCTTGCGCAGGCGTCCCTGTTCGATGGCCAGCGTCACGGCAGGACCCAGGCGGCCCAGCCGGTCCTTGAGCAAATAGTCGTTGGCGCCTTTCTTCATCGCGGCGACCGCGAGGTCCTCGCCGATCGTGCCCGAGACGATGATGAACGGGATGTCCAGCCCGCGCTCGTGCAACAGTTCGAGCGCTCGCATCCCGCCAAATTGTGGCATCTCGTAATCCGAGAGGATGATGTCCAAATCCGCCCGCAGGTGGCGGAGATATTCCTGCTCGTTGGCCGCGAGTTGGTGCTCGAACTCGAAGCCCGCCTGGGTCAAGGCGCGCGTGAGGAGCTGGGCATCCAGCGGGTTGTCCTCGGCGATGAGAATTTGCAGGGGCCTCCCCATCTCATTCCGCGAGTTTGGGCGGGTGATTGAGCAGCAGCCAGTACATGCCCAGCTCCTGCACGGCCTTGACGAAGCTTTCGAAATTCACCGGTTTCACGATGTAGCTGTTCACACCGAGCTGATAGCTCTGGATGACATCGCCCTGCTCCTTCGAAGAGGTGAGGACGACGATCGGGATGGACTGGGTGCGCGGGTCGCCCTTGATCCGCTGGATCACTTCCAGGCCATCCACCTTGGGCAGTTTCAGGTCCAGGAGGATGACCTTGGGCGTGTCTTCGATTCTGCGTTCGGCATGGGGGCCTTCGCAGAAGATGAATTCCAGGGCCTCGGCGCCGTCCCGCGCCACCTGGATCCGATTGGCGAGGGCCGCTTTCTTGAGGGCGCGCAACGCCAGCTTCAGGTCTTGTGGGCTGTCTTCGACAAGGAGAATTTCAATGGCACTGGCATCGCTCATGGGTGTTGTTTCATTTGCAGGCCGATCATTGCGCGCCCTTATCGTCGCAGAGACCGCCGCCAGCAAAGGGGGTAACTACGTATTTCTTGGTACGGCAATTACCTATGCTGCCCGGCGGCGGGGGGGTGGGGGGGCTGGTCATGGGGCGTTTTCGGCCGCCAGGGTGAAGGAGAAGGTGGCGCCACGATCGGTCTCGGCATCCGCCCAAATCCGCCCGCCATGGCGCTGGACGATCCGCTGGACAATCGCCAGGCCAACGCCCGTGCCTTCGAATTCATCGGCGCGATGCAGCCGCTGAAATACGCCGAAGAGCTTGCCCGCGTAACGCATGTCGAAGCCGGTCCCGTTGTCGCGCACGAAATAAATGGTCTCGCCGTTTTCGACGCGGGAGCCGATCTCGACCACGGCGGCCGGGCGCCTCAGTGTGTACTTGAGCGCATTGGAGAGCAGGTTGATCCACACTTGCCTGAGCAGCGCCGGGTCGCCCCAGCCCGCCGGCAAGGGGCTGCGGCGGATCTCCACCTTGCGCCCCGCCTGCTGCGGCCGCAGATCGTCGAGCACCGAGTCCACCAGTGCGTCCATGGGGATCGTCCGCCGCCGGAGCGGCGACCGGCTCAGGCGCGAGAAAGTGAGCAGGTCGTCGATCAAGGCGCCCATTTTCTGCGCGCTCTGGCGGATGGTCTCCAAATACTCCTGCCCGTCCGCGGGCAATTGCGCAGCGTAATCCTCAATGACGGCTTGCGAGAATCCATCGATCGCCCGCAACGGCGCGCGGAGATCGTGCGAGACGGAATACGAAAACGCCTCGAGTTCCTTGTTGGCCGCTTCGAGCTGGGTCGTGCGCTGGATTACGCGCTGTTCCAGTTCGGCATTGAGCAGGCGCACTGTTTCTTCGGCTTCCTTCAGGGTGTCCACATCGGTGTTCGTGCCAAACCATTGCACGACCCGGCCTTCCTCATCCTTGAACGGATGCACCCGCGTGAGGAAGGTGCGGAACTGGCCATCCGCTCCGCGCAGCGGAAATTCCATCTCGAAGGGCTGCCCGGAGACGATTGCGCGGGTCCAGTTTTCCATGACCTCGGGCAGGACCCCGGGATCATGCACGCTCTGCCAGCCCCAGCCCTCCATCTGTTCCGGGGTGGTGCCCGTGTATTGGTACCAGCGTTCGTTGTACCAGACGATGAACCCATCCGCGCGGGCGACCCAGGCGAGTTGCGGAATGGAATTCACCATGGTCCGGAAGCGTTTCTCGCTCTCCGCCACCGAGGCCTCCGCCTTGCGCCGCGCGTCGATATCGAGGAGGAACGCCGCGAGCCCGTCGCCCGTGGGGAAAAGCCGGATGTCCAGCCAACATTCCGCGATTGGCGAGAAGGCCTCGAAGCTCACGGGCACCCGCTCCGCCATGGCCCGCCGGTAGTGTTTCTCCATCGGGGTGCCGACGAGCTTGTGGAAGACTTCCCAGATGCTGCGCCCGAGCATTTCCTCGCGCGTGTGCCGCAGGAGCGTTTCGCCCCGGTCATTGACGAATGCGAAGCGCCAATCCGCATCCAGGGCAAAGCAAGCCTCGGTCATCCCGTGCACGATCTCCGCCAGGCGGCGATCGGAAGCGTGCAGGAGCGCCTCCTTCTCCCGCAGCGCCAGCTCGGCGTTTTTGCGGGCGGTGATATCCGCGCGGATGGCCACATACTGCCGCGGTTTGCCCTGCTCGTTGAGGAACGGCACGATCGTCGTGTCCACCCAGTAGAAGGATCCGTCCTTCGCCTTGTTCTTGATCTCTCCGTGCCAGACCCGCCCGTGCGCGATGGTCGTCCACAAGTCGCGAATGAACTCCTTCGGATGGAAGCCCGAATTGATGAGGCGGTGGTCCTGCCCGAGCAGCTCCTCGCGCGCATACTTCGAGATCGCGCAGAACTTGTCATTCACGTAGGTGATTTTCCCCTGCGGATCGGTGATGGCCACGATGGCGTGTTCGTCGAGCGCCGCCTTCAGATCGACGATCTCCTTGAAGGAAGCCCGAAGCTGCTCTTCGGCACGGTTCCGCGCGGTCACGTCGCGCGCCACCTTGGAAGCGCCGACGACTTCGCCTTGCGCGTTCTTGATCGGGGAAACCGTCACCGAGACATCGATCAGCGTGCCGTCCTTGCGGAGGCGTTGCGTTTCAAAGGGCTCGGCGGCTTCGCCCCGCCGGATGCGTCTCAGGATCCGCTCTTCATCCACCTGGCGGTCCGGCGGGATGAGCCGGGCGATCGAGTGGCCCACCATCTCGCCCGCGGCATAGCCGAAGATCTTTTCCGCCCCGGCGTTCCAGCTCGTCACGCGGCCCTGCAAATCCTTGCCCACGACGGCGTCGGACGAGGATTCCACGATGGCCGCGAGCCGGGCCGCCGCCGCTTCCGCCCGCCGGCGCTCCGCGATCCCGCGTTCCTCGCTCTCCCGCCTTTGCCGGCTCTCAGTCTCGGTGCGGGCGCGCGCGCGGTGGAGCGCCTCATTCAGGCCGCTGATCACCACGCCGGTCAGCGCGACGAAAAAGAGCTGCCAACGCTCGGCGGTGGAGTCGACCGCAAAACTGTGGATCGGCGGCAATAGGAAATAGCACGCCGCCAGGCACGACAGGACCGTAGCCAGCAGCCCCGGGCCCCATCCGCCGAGGTAGGCGCTGAACATGATCGGCACGGTGAAGACCACCATCGTCGGATGTCCGCCCAACGGGCCGTCCATCGCGAGCCGGACCCCGAGCGTGAACGCCGTGGCGATGACGGCGACGGCATGGGCCTGCCACACCTGGAGCCCCCACGGGCGGCCCACCTGGAGATCCGGTCTTGGTTTTGGGGTCTTCATCGAAGTCGGAGGCCTCCTCGACGCGCCGGGATCGCTCAGCCAACCGCGCCTCCAGGCGCGATGGCTTCGCAACTTCCTTTCCGCGGGATTTCTTCTCGCCGCAGCCTCATCGGGCGGCCTCGGTTTCACCCGCGGCCCGCGGGGCGCGGGAGGGTTTTTTCAAGCCCCATTCCATCCGCAACCGCTGGGTGACCTCGCTGAAATTCAGAAATCCCACGGGCTTGACGATGTAAGTCTGCACGCCGAGCTGGCGGCACACCGCCATGTCGCGGTCCAGATCCGAGACGGTGAGCACGATCACCGGGATCTGCCGGGTCCTCTTGTCCGCTTTGATCCGCCGCAGCACCTCCAGACCGTCCATCTTCGGCAGATTCAAGTCGAGCAAAATCAACCCCGGCAGCGGCTGCTCCCGGCGGCGCGCGTGTGCTCCCGTGGCGAAGAGAAACTCCAGGGCCTCCACCCCATCGCGGGCTACGTGCAAGATATTTGCGATCCGCGCCTTTTGAAACGCCCGGATCGTCAGCGCCACATCGCGCGGATTGTCTTCCACCATCAGGATATCGATGAAGGGATCTTGTCCGCCGCCATTCCCCGCGCGTTTGAAGAGCGTCGACACCGAGATGCGCAAGGCGCAAGCCAGCCGCTCGATGGTATCGAGCGAGATATTGCGCGAGCCGCGTTCCACGTCGGAAACGTAAGTCCTGTGAAGTCCGGCCCGGTCCGCGAGTGCCTCCTGCGACAAGTGGAGACGGATTCGCTGATTACGAATCGCCTCCCCGAACATTCGTTTGACTTCGATCATTGTGAACCCCCGATTACACCCGAACCGCACCCGCGTTCACTACAGACCATGAGTGACATATTTTTGAGCAGTTCCAGATCCTGTTTCCCTCTGTGAAAGCGCCTCTTCACGGCAACTGAAAATCTAGCACAACCCGTGGCGGATTTTAAGCAAAAGACCCCGCCGCCTTTTTCGTTTCTTTCATGCGGGTTGGAAGGGAAACGCAGACTCGAATGGAGCGAGAGGCCTCTGCGTCTCTGCAGTGCCAGCCTTGAAAGTCGCTGCATCCTGCGAGGATTTTTCGGGAACAGATTTGCATCCACCGGGCGCTCCCCTTCCCTGTCATTCTGAGCTTGCGAAGAACCTCCGAGGCGGCGGCGTC
>Ga0105237_10009329_pt1 | contig 10508 bp, 8 predicted proteins | sample KBSC24metaG_FD_81520 | JGI IMG/M metagenome (GOLD analysis project Ga0105237, IMG submission 81520) | Corn rhizosphere microbial communities from Kellogg Biological Station, Michigan, USA - KBS C2-4 metaG | ecosystem: Host-associated > Plants > Roots > Rhizosphere > Soil | place: Michigan, USA... | reverse complement strand
TACCCTGCTTGCGGTGTGGCTTTTGCTTTGCAACGACAATAATGGCCTCCGTGAGGCCACGCAAGGGTATGAGATGAGTAGTAGTAAAGAAAGAGACGAATGGATGACCACAAGCAGCGAGCTGTACTGGGCTGGGTGGCAAATGTTGAACCAGGAAACGCAACCCCCGGGAGGACACAGATGGTGTGTGGAGAGAGAGGATATATGAAACTGGGTTGAGTAAGCAATTTTCGTACAACAATACCTGAATACATGGGATTTAATTCAATGCCACCATTTCCATGAACAGCTGCGTCCCTGGAAATTTTGAGAAGGAGTACAGTATATAATGTAATGTGTTGCGAGGCATGATCGAGGGTGACTAAACCATTTGAATAAGGCTGTCTGAGAAGGCTGAGCGGAAGGGGGCCCTCGGTACCGAGCCCGCTTATAACCGCTTAGAACGGGAGAAATCTCGTGAAACCTGCCCGTTATGGCCCGCGCCGACACCGCAATTAAATGGTTTATCTGCACACGACCACCAACCCACCGATCGCAGCAAGTCAATTACAGCTTTCCCAGTCGACAAGTCTACTTGTCTTCGAGCCTCCTCTCCGCTCCGGCCTTTGTGGCCCATCATGTCGGCGTCCCTCCCTGGGAACCGCGATCTCCCATCCTCTCAATATGATCTCTCGACGTATTGGGGTCGTGTGCAGCAGTCGGCACAAATAGCAGATCCTAGGTGAGAACATACAAAACACGAAGCATGTGCAAAACGAATGCTACAGGTCTCTGTTCTGGATATATCTGCCAAAGAAACCGAGGTGTATTTCAACCGCTGTTGAAGGTACAGCAATACCTCAGCATAGGCGTAACACACTCGATTGCCCAGATCAAGTCTGACCTCTTCGATGCAGGACACTCTTCGTTTCTGCTTCTGGACTTGAAAATGCAAAGAAGTTGGTCACATCATACAAGACGGGGGAGGCAAGAACTATGACATCGGAGATATGGCAAGCAAAGAAGATCGTCGATTCGACACTTCACCCAGGTAGTCAAGCCATATGATATTTCTCAGATCGAGTCTAACGACACGCAGACACAGGCGAACCAGTCTTCCTGCCGTTTCGGATGTCCTGCTTTGTCATCTCCAATCTCGTGGTGACGGCAGGAATGCTCACACCGAACATGACTGTAATCCCACAAATCAAGCCCTCAAGGAGACTACCTAAACTAACATCACCAGACCACTGGAACTGTCGCATGGCAAATCATCAACCAGTCCCTGAACGTAGCCATCAACAATGCCAACTCGAATAAGTCCTCGCCTTTATCCACCAAGACTTTGGTGCAAAGCTACCTCCTTGCAGTTTCTGCATCTTGTTCTGTGGCTGTTGGCTTGAATGCTATTGTACCACGCTTGAAGCGAGTCTCGCCCAACACCAAACTCATCCTGGGACGGCTCGTACCATTCGCGGCTGTTGCCTCGGCGGGCGCACTCAATGTGTTCCTCATGCGGGGTGAGGAAATTCGTCGCGGCATCGACATCTTCCCCGTACAGTCAGAAGCGGAGAAAGCTGAGCGGGAGAAATCCGGCAAGGAGGTCGCCAGCCTGGGCAAGAGCCGCAAAGCGGCTGTGCTAGCGGTTGGTGAGACGGCCATCTCTCGAGTACTGAACGCGACTCCCATTATGGTCATCCCGCCACTGGTGCTTGTGCGCCTGCAGAAGACTGAATGGTTAAAGCACCGGCCCAGGATGACACTGCCCATCAACCTCGGTCTTATCTTGACGACTAGCATCTTCGCCTTACCGCTGGCGCTCGGCGCGTTCCCCCAGCGCCAGGCGATAAGTGCCAGGAGCTTGGAGGAGGAATTCTGGGACAAGGGTGGTGAAGGTGGGATGATTGAGTTCAATCGTGGCATATGATTAATTGGTGCCTTCGCCTTGCCCAGACAAGAGCTCTTGCTCAAGTCGGCGGGCTTCGGACTGCATTACGGGAAATGCGTTTGGCAATGTACATACGAGAGGTTATTGATTCGAGCACTATGCACAAGATAGACATGAATTAGACTCAATCCAGCTTATCCTAGGTGAAAGGAACATGTCTCCGATTTCAAGTGATGGGTACGATGGCCAATAAGATCTCTCCAATGGACGCTAAAAACAAGGTTAGAATTAGGCTTGAGTTGCCTAACGTCACATGCCCTCCGCATTTGTTGGGTGGCACCCCAAAACTCAAGCCTCCAATTCCGATGATTCTCAATATCGTGCTCTTTACAAATTACATGATACCCCACCAGCTTGTTACCCAGCACCGCTTGGTATTTGCTAAAGTACCTTTCAGTTCGTCGCTTGAATTTCCTAATACTTTCTTCATATACTAGTATACCAACATCATGTCTTTCGGTGAGTAGCACAACTTGTCAGAAAAATACGGGCCAGCAAAATGCCGAGATCCAGCTTCTGCCCACTCACGACTGCGAACAGCACACTGATCTAACATATTTACCAGACGAGACAATACTAGAGCGTGTCATAAAGACCGGCGAGATGGATTAGTATGCCTAAGACCTTCTGACCAGGACCGTTTATGCTGACCGTGTCCATCAGCGAAGAATGGCCTCTGATGGTCGATGCGCTCATCCAGCACTTCCACCACGTACGTACGCAGCTGCTGGGGCGATTGTCTCTAGCCAGTTTCTATACGACTGCTGACAACGAATACAGAATGTATCTAATTTATTTCCCATACCGTCCCTATATTTCCCTATCAATCGAAAACCTCCGCTCCCTTCACCGAGCCAAACCAACGCGCGGCGAACGAGAGACAACAATGTCATGATCCATGGACCGACAACTCCAACCCGACACCTTCCACCTGTGCCTCCTTTCCCCTCCGCTGTCCCCGAGTCTCGCGTGAAAAATCTACTGCCTACCCAAGAGCTCGCCCTCGACCTAAGCGAGGATTTCATCAACGAAGTACCTGCAGTTCTCCTACACCTGATCAACAGCATCACCCAGACCCTACGGAATGGATTTATCAATAAACCGCCCCATACCATCCAGCGACTCGCAGAATTGCTACTATACCCCAATAAACACTACAAAACCCTTGCTGCGTACCTGCGCGCTATGGATCGCATAGTCAGCGTGAGCAGCACGGCGGACATTTTCCCCCTCTCAGAAGCCCCCGCAACCGTGAATGGTGTTAATGGAGATGGCGGATTAGGGATCCTTTGGAACAACAATGACACGCGCAATGGCTATGATGGAGACTCCCTGGGCAGCGACGAGAGCTTGGGTGGTGCGCTGCTAACCCCGATACCTTGGCTGAGAAACGGGATCGGCAGCGTTGAAGATTCGGGCGAGCACTCAACCCAGCTTGATTCAAACAGTAGTGCTAGCAGCGACGGTCTCGGTGAGCCAATCAGTCTAGTGGGAGTGTCAGTGAACGGCGATCCCTTGGTGCCTGAAAGAGAAGACGGCGCAGTTACACAAGGCGAATTGATGCGTATGGAGCAAGAGGCCGGTGTGGTGCCGTTAACTCAGAACCGTGAAGACACGAGCGTGACGAGAACCATGATCGATGCCGATGGTGACGATGGATATCTGGAAGAGGGCGAAGTAATTCCTCATGCACGTGGTCCAGACGTTGTCGGCAGTGTGGATATGGGTCGCGTAGACGGCAAAGATGTCGAACTCCACATCGGAAGCCCGCCAACCGGAGATCCAAAGCAAGCGACCGATCCTAATAACGCGCAAGATGTACTTATCTCAGAGAACTCGCAGAACAACGCTGGCGCCTCAGTCGCGACAATTTCGGGCTCTACGACTGTGGCATCCTCAACCACGGACTCGGACTCAGAGCCCTTTGAAATCGTGCACAAGGAGAATGTAGATGAGGATGATGCAATGCAACTTGACGAGGCAACGGGCAGTGTGACGACGACATCAACAAAAGAGAAGGACACCACAGCATCCAGCTCAGAGGCAACTTCGGCAGCAGTAGAGCCGGACGGTGATATCGTACTTGTCGATGCGGATGGGAAAACAGAGGACGACGATGATGATGACGTGAGTAAGGAAGGCACGTCGGCGGAAACTGGAAGCTCTAGTGCCCCTGCGACCACTGCACCGACATTGACTTAGTGTGTCGAAACTATCAGAAGATACACATGTCGTCCCTGACGAAAAATACACACCACGACACAGCTGCATCGAGAATAGAACAGGCTATCACCTCAATGCAGTTGGGATTTAAATGTGCTTTTGAACGTGGAGGGGCCATGACTGTGACACACTTGAGAAGTGTGTAACCTCTGATTTGGCCACCTCCTGTGTCATCTGGGAGTGCTACAAAGGACAAAGGACTTCTCTCAGCGCTTGCGTCCCCTGATCAACGAGAATACGATTAATTGATGATTGCCAGGCCGGAGGGGATGGGAAGGGTGGTGTCGAGCGGGCCAATTGTTCCCGTCGGTTCCCTTTCCACTCCTCTCTGTGCTACAATCCCAGGGAGCCATTGCTTGCCGACACAAGCCCGGGAGAGTGCATCCTTTATTCTGCGAATCGACCAAGTCCAAAGACAGGGGGGTCGGAGAGGGCATAGAGAGGCACCGCCCCGAGAGGTCAGAGCAGTCTATAATCCTGTGTTCCAGTAGCCGCCTTTAGAGGAAGATGTAGGGAGACTCCTCCCTGGCTCCGCGTGTGCTATAACTAGATCATCTAGGTACCAGTACTCCGTACTACGTGTATAAATAGATTTCAAGATTCATTGTGGGATTCCTTGATTCCTTGCGTGGCTCGTGCATCATGCCTTCAATTCTACATATAAAACGTGTGTATACGCATGTATGTGCTATATCATGCCGTCGTTCTTCATGGCCGAACTTAAATATTGACTCCCGAGTCGCTCTGAATCATACTTGTGCTTTGCTGCTTCAAGCCCCAGATGAAGGCCTGGTGGGCGGTGTGGGTTTAGCGGCTCAAAGGATCTCATCTTTGCGGATCTAGATCAACTCTGAAGATACTCTTGGATGCCCTCCGCTGAATCTTGTCGACAGTTAGGTGGAGAATGTACCACATGAGGCAAGAAGTGGCGGAGGGAGATCTGGGTTCGGACTCGATATCTGCTCGAGGCTATAATGTCAATGGTCACGTACAGCGACATCAACTATTTAAGTCCTTGTGTCGCTCATTGGTCAATCATATGCAATCATTCTCCACAGTGGTTGGAGATCGAAACGGACTGTTGCTTTGAATCTGGGACCTCAGATGTGTGGTGATGTGAGGTGCTCAGTCTACTGGGACACTTTCGCCCAAGAGCAATACCATGACCGTAATCATATGCCTCAAGGTGCCAGCGGGGCCTAGTGACAATTGTCCTGATAAGCATGGTTCACCCTCTGCAAGGGATTATGATCTTGAGGTCGTACCTCGACAATTTACTTCGGCGCCTGGAAGGGCAGGCCCAAAACTGCCAAGAGACTGTGGTTGTGTTGGTACGCAGCAGACCCAGACATCTGATAATCAACATGGGCCTTGCCAGGTTGGAAGTGCCTAGTTGGTGAAATTGGTAATGCCAGCACTGTCGATTGTTCCAAGATTCTCTGCGCCAACATCCCCAGACCGTTTCTTCTCCTTCTTGGCCCATCGCAAGCCGCAGGCGTTACAGAGCGTTTTAGGACCATTTGGTCCCTTCCGCCATTCGGGACTGTCTAGCGTCCCACAGTCTGTGCAAACGTATTCGTCGGCGCTCTTTACCTTCTTGGATTTTTTGTCTGAATATGCAGAACCTCCGTATCTTCCATCGGCCTTGTCGATGGGAATATGGATACCGGCGTCTCCTCGAATGAGAGCAGGAGAGGTCCCTCCAGTAGATATTCCCTGTGACCTCTCTCCTTCCCGATAGCGTAATCCTGTCAACATCTCGATAGAGTCGACATGTGATGAACCTTCATAACGTGCCATTTTGTCCCGTATGCTGTCTGGTCGAGCCTGAGCATTTGCTTCATCGAGCGCCTCACGTGTGAGTGCCACGTTTGATAATGTCGGCTTAGCTGGAGGCGGCATACTTGATGGTTCTGTAGTCTCATCCTTGGAAACTATTGATGGAGAGTGTGGAGCCATGTCTGCAGAATTCGAACGAGAGTTCGCACCGTTGGCGCCTGGTTGTTTGTGGAATGGGTCATTATGGGTTTCAGCGTCCTCGGCTTCCTCGCGTTTTAAAGCGGCGATGCGTGCTTGCAGCCGCACATTTTCAATCTTGTGTTCGAGAAAAGAATCAAGAAGCTCTGAGTTTTTGGATGGGTATGGGCGCGCCATCATGAAAAATCCGCGACAAAATGGCGCTACTGCTGCCGGCCCAGCGGTCATATCGCCCTGGGGGCTGTCATTCGTAAGATGCGGGTGCCCATGACATTCAAATATGCGATATTTGTCTTCTGATGTGCGGAATCGGTGGAAAAGGCGAAGGTTGTTGCCTGTTGCTATGCTCTCGTTGAACTCACGAATAAATAAAGAAGAGTCGTCCGGATGCACAAAGTCCGATATTGACTTGCCGAGAATTTCTGCGGGCTCGTAACCAGTCAGACTTTTCGCAGATGGCGACAGATAAAGAAGTCTACCGTCCGAAGTGAGGATAAAAAGTAAATCTTTAAGCTCGTCGAGAACCCTCTGCGACCAGTTTCTTCTTTTTGTAAACTCCGTCAATACACTGCTCGAGCTAGGGGGTGGAACGGCCTGTGTAGGAAATCCAGTGGGCAGAGGGCCAGCACCGACAGCGCTTAGTGGTGCGTTGTCAGAAGAATTAGTCTTACTTGAGGGTTCCTTGCTCAGACTTGGAGCACCCGGCATCAGGTCCTCATAATTCGCGGGTGCTAATGGTGTCATATCCATTTGCATGCCTTCAGGAAAGACACCCATATTTGGGATGTCTTGAACATTCCCGATGAGAGAAGGATCAAAAATAGCCGACTGGAGGTTGAAAGGGTCCATAATGGGAGCTGATTCAGTCTGGAAGGTATCCATTCCTCCGTACTCCGTATGCGGTCTCTAGTGGGTCGTTTACGAGAACGACCACTTGGTGCTTCAGTCTCTGCAGCAGCCAACGGCTGTCGGAATTGACAAACAGAAGTTCCTGCCACTCTCAATGGTGGAGACGTCCAGGAGACAAGTCGCGATGCCGGCCAAAGGCTGCGATGTCAAAGATCGGAAAAAACACCCGAAATCTAGCTAAGAACGATGGGCCTTTCGTACTGACACAGGGTCATGCCACAAGTGACCAGCGGCAGATGGATCGTGATGGTGTGAAAACGCAGCATGGCATCGAGATCGAGCCGAATGACCTGGAATCTTGGAAGGCGAGTGGCAGCGGCGCCAAGACCCCACTAATCACGTGATTTCGCGCCGATCGACGCTTCCACTAGCGCAGGCAGCGTCCTCCAGTTTCCCACTAGCGCCACAGTCCAGATGACGACCGCGTTCTCACTTGACGTGAATTGAAACTCTGTTACTTCTTGATCTCTAGCATTATATTGAAGATACAGCTAGAAGTTATCACCACTGAGATTCTTGTTCAGGCACTTCACATACCGCCGTGTCTAGTAGTCTCCACTCTTGATGCGTCCTGATCTCCTTAGGGTTCTCACACTGCCTGTTGCTCCACTACCACTGCCTATTCTGTGCAGATGGTATTTCCTTTTGCTCCAGATCTGCTAATGATTCTTCTCTCTTTCACGTCAACTTGAGTTACTTCAACACGGCCCTGCACCTCACACCGCCAGACAAGATGTCGAAATTAACACAGATGCAGATCTCTGGCGTGCGCTCATTCCAGCCAAATCAATACCAAACGATAAAGTTCGAGAGTCCACTCACTCTAATTGTTGGCTTCAATGGCTCTGGAAAGACAACTATCATCGAATGCCTCAAATTCGCATTCACAGGGATGCAGCCACCAAACACTAAAGTTGGAGGGGCATTCGTTCATGATCCCAAGATGAGAAATGACAATGAAGTCAAGGCGATGGTCAAGGTGGAGTTTACTTCTGCAGAAGGTGCAAGACTTGTTGTCGCCCGGCGGCTGCAACTAACCGTCAAAAAGTTGTCTCGCTCTCTGAAGACCTTGGAGGGCTCACTTCTCATGGCAAAGAACGGAGAAAAACTTACGATATCTTCTCGAGTTGCAGAACTTGACCTCTTTCTCCCTCAATACCTCGGTGTTTCAACTGCTGTGCTCGACAACGTCATATTCTGTCATCAGGACGAAAGTCTATGGCCGCTAAGTGACGCTTCAACTTTAAAGAAGCGTTTCGACGAAATCTTTGAAGCACAAAAATACACCAAAGCCATCGACAACATCAAGCAAATTCGCAAGAAACACAACGAGGAATTGGCCAAGTATAAGCTTCTGGAGGAACATGCTCGAGGCGATAAAGATCGTGCTTTGTCCTCCCAGAAGAAAGCAGAACGACTTCAAAGGGATATTGAACTTCTCCGGGACCAAGTCCAGAATCTGGAGCGTCGCACCTCCAATGCGAGAAATCTAGCGGACGAGGCGTGGAGGAAGGGTGAAGACCACGCGAAGATCCTTGGGACCCTTCAAGGGAAGCGTATCGAAGCTCGTAGTAAGCAGAGTACGATTGAGGGGCTCCAGGAACACCTTGTAGAAGTTTCTGAATCCGACGAGTGGTTAACCACGGTTCTTGAACAATTCGATGCGAGACAAGTGGAACTCAAGGATCAAATGCGTCGACAACAGGAGCAGTATCTCGACCACCAAGATAACAAAAAGGACTTGAGCAAAACGAGAGAAGACAAGGTGAAGCTGAAGGGAAAATATGAACAAGAAAAGGAGGAGCACGAACGCCAGCTCATTAGGCGCAAAGAGATGGTCGAAGAGGTGGCTGCAAAGCATCACATACGTGGCTTCAATGACGTCGATGACGAAAGACTCGTCGAAGAATTCCTGTTCAAGATCAACAAAATCTCAAAGGATCAGAAGATTGCGCTTGATCGTACCAGGCTTGAACATGCGGCTGAAAGACGAGATGCCCAGACACTGGTCAATAAACTCACTGAACGAAAGGCTGCACTCCAGGACAACAAGATCGAAATCAAACGACAAATAGACTCTAACGACCGGGACGCCAAAGATTTCCAGAGAAAAACCGATGAGATCAGAGTCGACGAGGGAAGCAAAGCCGTAGTTGAGTCAAGGATAGATGACCTCAATGCAAAGCTGAGCGCTGCTCAACAAAACGCAAGAACTGCAAACTGGGATAAGAAATTACAGGATGTCAGCCTCGAACTCCGTTCCAACGAGGAGGTCCATGCTCGTCTCAACGACGAGATTATTCAATCTACCAAAAGAGCGGGTGAATTAGCCAGGCTCTCACATCTCAAGCAAGAACTCAGGGAACGACAGCGCAGTTTAGAAACCTTGGTGAAGACTCATAGCGGGAGGATAAATAAGCTCATCGGAGAAAGCTGGAATGCCGCGACAGTAGAATCTGTTCATCAAGATGCGTTGATGAATGCGAAAACCGAGTCAACATTTGCTGAGCAGAGAAGAGACTCGGTTGGCAAGGATCTGGAGCTTCTACAGCACAAAAAGACTATTGCTAGAGTCGACCTTACCCAAAAAAAGACACAGGCCGAGAAGTATGAAAAGCAGATCCGTGCCATTGTTGAGGATGGGCCCGATGGATACGAATCGGCACTCGAAGCGGCCGAGAAAACTTTGGGAGACGCACGAGACCTCAGTGGAAGTCGTGGAGCCCTTAAGGATTATTTCACAAGTGTATTGGAGGCAGCCCAACACGAAACAAAGCCTCACTGTCGTACATGTTTGCGAGCTTTCAAACCTGATCCTAACGACCCACAGCTACACAAATTTAAAGATCGAATTGAGAAATTGATCAACAAAGCAATGAATGAAGCTGGAGAGGCGAATGTTGAAGAAGTCGAAGCCGACTACAAACGCGTCTCCGACCTTGGTGTCGTAGTCGAGAGTTGGAAGAAATTGACGCGGACGGAGATCCCGTCATTGGAGGCGGATATCGCTAACCTGGCGGAACAGCGAGAGAAGTTCGTGGCTGAGCTAGAGAAGCATGACAAAATTGTGGACCAACTTCAAGAAACAAAAAACGACATTGACTCAATGAGTCGGACTGCCGCTTCAATCGCCACGTGCGACAGCGACATCAAGTCCTTGACCGCTCAGGTGGAAGAACTCTCTGTGAAGCAGAGTCAGAATAGTGGTGGTCGTACACTTGAGGATATCCGAGAAGAGATATCTTTGACGTCCGAGAAAAGCCGGGCAATGCAGAATTCGATTGCGTCACTTCGCACAGAGCAAGAGCAATCTCGCATGACTTTGTCGACTTTGGAAATCGAGTTGCGTGATCTGAAGGGTGAATTAAACACCATCAGCTATCAACTCGACAAGAAAGCATCGCTTGCGGCTCGAGTTGAGGAATTTCGAGCGTCAAACCAGAAGCACAGAGAGGCACTTGACATGCTTGAT
>Ga0105237_10009326_pt1 | contig 10511 bp, 10 predicted proteins | sample KBSC24metaG_FD_81520 | JGI IMG/M metagenome (GOLD analysis project Ga0105237, IMG submission 81520) | Corn rhizosphere microbial communities from Kellogg Biological Station, Michigan, USA - KBS C2-4 metaG | ecosystem: Host-associated > Plants > Roots > Rhizosphere > Soil | place: Michigan, USA... | reverse complement strand
CACCAGTTCGGGAAGATGCACGCCGCAGGTAACGCGGATCCGGCGCTGCTGCGTCGCCTGGACGGCAAGGTCGCGTATGTGTCGATGTTGAATGCCGAGCAGGCGCGGCGGTTGGTGTCGCGGTGATGAGGGTGCGCTGCATGCGAGGCCAACTGCAAATCCCCCCTGGCCCCCCTTTGCCAAAGGGGGGGATGGGCGGGGCGTTGTCGGCGCATGCACTTGGTCTAGCGCTTGAAATCCCCCCTCGCCCCTCTTTTTCAAAGGAGGGAATCGGCAGAGCGCTGTCGGCGCACGCACTTGATGTAGCGCTGCAAATCCCCTCCAGCCCCCCTTCTCCAGAGGTGGGAACGACCCGTGCAGATCGTGCTCTCCCCCCTTTGAAAAAGGGGGGCTGGGGGGATTTCACGCGGCTATGACGCGGGCGCCAATCGAATGACGCGCACCATCGCCCGCCATCCGCTGCTGATCCTCGCGGTCGCGCTGATCGTTCTGCCATGGCCCGTGATCGCGTCGGGCTACACCTGGAGCACGGCAGCGGAGATAGCGATCTTCGTGCTGGTCGGGCTCGGCTTCAATCTGCTGCTCGGCTACACCGGCTTGCTCTCGTTCGGCCATGGCCTGTTCTTCGGGCTCGCGGCCTACTGCACCGCACTCACGCAGATCCACTGGTTTCCGCGCAGCATGCTGCTGCCGTTCGTCTGCGGCCTGGCTTTCGCCGCACTGCTGGGCCTCATCGTCGGCTTCCTGGCGTTGCGCCGGCGCGGAGTCTACTTCTCGCTGCTCACGCTCGCCTTCACCGCCCTCACTTTCTACATCGTGTTCCGCTGGACCACGTTCACCGGCGGCGAGAACGGATTGTCCGGCCTCAAGCGCGGCCCCCTTCTCGGGCTCGATCTCGACGATCAGCGTATCTTCTACTACGTTGTGGTCGCGATCGTCATGGCGGCGGCGTGGCTGGTCTGGCGCGTCGTGCACTCGCCGCTCGGTTCGGTGCTCGTGGCGATCCGCGAGAACGAGCAACGCGCGCGCTTTGCCGGTTATCCCGTCATGCGCTACAAGCTCGCCGCGTTCACCATCTCGGCGACCGTGACCGGGCTCGGCGGGTGTCTTTTCGCCTATCTCAAGCTGTTCATCTCCGCCGATCTCGTGAACCCGACTTTTTCCGGCGAGATCCTGGCGATGACGATCTTCGGCGGCATGGGCAGCTTTCTCGGGCCTGCGCTGGGCGCCGTGTTTTACCTGATGTTCCGCGCGATCGTTTCCGCGTATACGGCGGCCTGGCAGTTCTGGTTCGGCTTGCTATTCATGGCCTTCATCCTGTTCTCTCCGCTCGGCCTCGTGGGTCTGGGTGAACGGCTGCTCGCCCCATTTCGCCGCAAGCGCGAAGAGGCCGCGGCGATGGCCGCCCGCGTCACACCTGCGCCCGGCCAGGAGGCGCCCGCGTTTCTGCGTGCGCACCCGCGCGTTGCCGGCGCTCTGGTCAGCTGCACCAATGTGACCAAGATGTTCGGCGGCTTCATCGCCGTCGATCGCGTCGCGCTGCAGGTCGAGGATCGCAAGCTGCACGCTCTGATCGGCCCGAACGGCGCCGGCAAGACCACGCTGTTCAATCTGATCTCCGGCATGTTTGCGCCGGATCGAGGAACAGTGAGGCTTGCAGACCACGAGATCGGCGGCATGCCGCCCGAGGCCGTCGCGAGCCAGGGACTGGCGCGCTCGTTTCAGATTACGAGTCTGTTTCCGTCGCTGAGCGTCTGGGAGCACCTGCGGCTTGGCGTGCAGGCTCGGTCCGAACGGCGCTTGCATCCGCTGATTCGCGCACAGTCGCTCGAAGCCGTAAACGACGAGACGCGTCAGCTGGTCGCGTTTCTTGGCCTGAAAGGCGTCGAGAATGTACCGGTGGCCGAGCTTTCCTACGGTGGGCAGCGTCTCGTCGAAATCGGCGTAGCTCTGGCGGCCCGGCCGCGCGCACTGTTGCTCGACGAGCCACTGGTTGGCCTCGCGGCGGCCGAGCGCGAGCGCATTACCGCGCTGATCCGCGGACTGACTCAGCATATGGCGGTGCTGCTGGTCGAACATGATATCGACCGCGTGTTCGCGATCGCCGACAAGATCACCGTGATGAACGAAGGCGCGGTGCTCGTGGAAGGCGACTCCGAAACGGTGCGTGCAAACGCCGAAGTCCAGCGCGTCTACATCGGCGGCGGACACCAGGCCGCTCCACGCATCGCACGAATCGAAACAGCCGGTGGCAAGCCGTTGCTCGCGCTTGCGAGCATCGACACGTTCTACGGCAAGAGCCATATCCTCCACGACGTGAGCTTCGAGGTGCGCGAGAACGAAGTCGTGGCGTTGCTCGGCCGCAACGGCGCCGGGAAGTCCTCCACGTTCAAGAGCATCATGGGCATCGTGCAGCCGCGCAACGGGACTGTCACGTTCGACGGCCATGCGATCAGTGGGCGCACTCCGGAGCAGATCGCGCGCCTCGGTGTGGGGCTCGTTCCGCAGGGGCGGCGTCTGTTCGCGGGACTCACAGTGGAGGAGAATCTGCGTCTCGGCGCGCTGTCGCGCAGCCGCGGAACCGGCGTCAGGTGGGATCGCGACCGCATATTCAGCTACTTCCCGCGCATCCGCGAGAAACTGCAGACGCGGGCCGACCAGCTGTCAGGCGGCGAGCAACAGATGGTCGCGATTGCGCGTGCGCTGTCGGGCAATGTCAAAATTCTGCTGTTGGACGAGCCGTTCGAAGGCCTGTCGCCGGTGATGGTGGACGAAGTGTTCAAGTCGATAGAGCAATTGCGCAGCGAGATCTCGATTCTGATCATCGAGCACCATCTGGACATCGTGCTGTCGCTCGCCGATCGCGCCGTGGTGCTCGATCGCGGCCGCGTGTCGCACGAAGGGCCGACCGAGCCGCTGTTGACGGATCTCGAGTTCCGGAAAAAGGTATTGTGGCTTTGATTCGACCACAAACGACCGCAAGCTCGATCTGATTGGGTGAAGAACATGGTGAGGAGACTATGGAACTTTCGATGAAAGGCAAACGAGTCCTGATCACGGCCGGCGCGGGCGGTATCGGACGAGTCATGACTAACACCTTCTTCAAAGCCGGTGCGAAGGTGCACATCTGCGACGTGGTGCAATCGGCGCTCACCGACACGACTTCAGCGCTCAAAGGCGTTACGGCAACGCTGTGCGACGTCTCCGACCTTAAACAGGTCGACCTGCTGTTCGCGGACTTGAAAAGCTATCTCGGCGGTCTCGACGTGCTGGTCAACAATGCCGGTATCGCCGGGCCGACAGGCAAAGTCGAAGACATCAGCGTCGAGGACTGGCGGCGCTGCATCGACATCGACCTCAACGGCATGTTCTATTGCACGCGGCTCGCGATGCCGCTGCTCAAGGCAGCCGGTGGCGGCAGCATCATCAACTTGTCTTCGGCGGCGGGCCGGCTCGGGTTTCCGTTCCGCACGCCTTACGCTGCGGCGAAGTGGGCCGTGGTCGGCTTCAGCAAGAGCCTGTCGATGGAAGTCGGCATCGACAACATCCGCGTCAACGCGATCCAGCCGGGTGTGGTCGAAGGCGAGCGCATCAATCGCGTGATCGATGCGAAGGCTAAGGCGCTCGGTATCACGTTCGAGGAGCAGAAGAAGCGCTCGCTCGAGAAAGTATCCATGCAGACGATGGTGACACCGCAGGACATAGCGAACATGGCGCTGTATCTCGCCAGCGATCTCGGTAAGCACGTGACCGGGCAGGCGATATCGGTCTGCGCTGGGGTGGAGATGCTTGGGTAGCGGTGACCCATTTGAACAAAAAAAGGAAATAGATGGAAAAAATAGCAGTCATCGGCGCCGGCCTCATCGGTCGCGCCTGGGCCATGGTTTTCGCGCGCGCCGGCCATCCGGTCAAGCTGTGGGACAACGACGCTGGCGCGGTGCCCAAGGCGCTCGGCTTGATCGAGGAAGCCGTGCGCGAGATGCACGGCTTCGGTCTCGTCACCGAAGATCCGAAAGCCGTCAGCGCACGCGTCGTGAGCGCCGCCACTCTGGCCGAAGCGCTCAAAGAAGCGGACTACGTCCAAGAGAACACGTCGGAGCGAGTCGATGTCAAGCGCCAGGTCTATGCGCATATGGATGCGGCTGCGCCACCGAGTTGCATTCTCGCGAGCTCCACCTCGACCATTCCCACGTCGGTGTTCAGTGAAGGATTGAAGGGCAGACATCGTTGCATCGTCGCGCATCCGGTCAATCCGCCGCACGTCGTGCCGGTGGTCGAGCTGTCCCCTGCCCTGTGGACTGCGCCCGAAGTGGTGCAGCGCTGCACCGCTCTGCACGAGAAAGTCGGCCAGGTTCCGATCGTCGTCAAGAAAGAAGTGCAAGGCTTCATCCTGAACCGGCTGCAGGCTGCGCTCTTGAACGAAGCCTGGCGTCTCGTGAAGGAAGACTACGTCACCGTCGACGATCTCGACAAATGCCTGAAGGACGGTCTAGGCCTGCGCTGGTCGTTCATGGGCCCGTTCGAGACCATCGACCTGAACGCCCCAGGGGGCGTGCCGGACTACGCCCAGCGCTACGGCCCGGTGCTGTATGAGATGATGAAAGACGTGAAGATCGCGCCGTGGGACGAGGCCTTGATCGCCAAGGTGACGGCCGAGCGGCGCAAAGTGATGTCGCAGGCGCAGCACGCAGAGCGCGAAGCGTGGCGCGACCGGCGCCTGATGGCACTCATCGCTCACAAGCGGGCGATGGCTGCGAAGAAATAGATAGATCGGATAGAAAATCACCGGAGCAAGATATGGCAGCCCAACGAAAAGTCATCATCACCTGCGCGGTAACGGGATCGATCCATACGCCTTCGATGTCGCCTTACCTTCCCATCTCGCCGGACGAGATCGCGGAGGCCGCGATCGGTGCCGCGAAGGCGGGTGCAGCCGTCGTTCATCTGCACGCGCGCATGCCCGAAGACGGGCGTCCAACGCAGGACCCGGCGATGTTCAAGCGCTTCCTCCCCAAGATCAAGGCGGGCTCGGACGTCGTCATCAACATCACCACCGGTGGCGCGCCGACGATGCCGATCGAAGAGCGCCTGCAGCCCGCGCTGCAGCTCAAACCCGAGGTCGCATCGCTCAACATGGGCTCGATGAACTTCGGGTTGTACGAGATGATCCCGCGCGTCAAGGAATGGCGATACGACTGGGAAAAGCCGTATCTCGAGACCAGCGACGAGCGCATCTTCAAGAACACGTTCAAGGATATCGCCTACATCCTGACCTCCTGCAGCAACAATCAGACGCGCTTCGAGATCGAGTGCTACGACATCGGGCATCTCTACACCGCCGCGCACTTCCTTGATCGCCAGCTGGTCAAGCCGCCGCTGTTCATCCAGTCCGTCTTCGGCATCCGCGGCGGCATCGGCCCGCATCCCGAGGACGTGATGCACATGAAGCGTACCGCTGACCGCCTGTTCGGGAATGACTATCAGTGGTCGGTGCTCGGCGGCGGGCGCAATCAGATGTACGTCGCCACGCAGTCGGCGGTGATGGGCGGTAACGTGCGAGTCGGTCTCGAGGACAGCCTCTGGATCGGCAAGGGTCAGCTGGCGAGGACCAACGCAGATCAGGTCAGCAAGATCCGCCGCATTCTCGAAGAGCTCGGGCTCGAGATCGCCACGCCGGACGATGCGCGCGAGATCCTGAAGCTCAAGGGCAAGAACAACGTCAACTTCTAAGGTTTGAATGAAAACGTACAGAATTGCCACCATCCCCGGCGACGGCATCGGCGTCGAAGTCATTGCTGCGGGCGTGCAGACACTGAAAACGCTGGCCAAGCGCGATGGCGCATTCGAGCTGCAGTTCGAGGATTTCCCCTGGGGCAGCGATTACTACAAGAAGCACGGCCGCATGATGGCGGCCGACGGTCTCGATACGCTCAAGAGCTTCGACGCGATCTACTTCGGCGCGGTCGGCGCGCCTGACCTTCCAGACGACATCACGCTCTGGGGACTGCGCCTCGCGATCTGCCAGGGCTTCGACCAGTACGCCAACGTGCGCCCAAGCCGCGTGCTGCCCGGGATCGAGCCGCCGCTCAAGATGAGCAAACCCAGCGATCTCGACTGGGTGATCGTCCGCGAGAACAGCGAAGGCGAGTACGCCGGTCACGGCGGCCGCGCGCATCGCGGCCATCCCGAGGAAGTCGGCACCGAAACGGCGATCTTCACGCGCACGGGCGTCACACGCATCATGCGCTTCGCGTTCGAGCTCGCGCGCCGGCGTCCGCGCAAGCTGCTGACACTGATCACCAAGTCGAACGCGCAGAAGCACGGCATGGTGATGTGGGACGAGATCTTCTACGAGGTCGCGAAAACTTACCCCGATATCACGACCGACAAGATGCTGGTGGATGCCGCGACGATGCGCATGGTCATGAAGCCGCAGACGCTCGACACGATGGTCGCGACCAACCTGCACGCCGATATTCTCTCGGACCTCGCGGCGGCGCTCTCGGGCAGCCTCGGCATCGCACCGACTGCAAATCTGAACCCCGAGCGCAAGTATCCGTCGATGTTCGAGCCGATTCACGGCTCGGCGTTCGACATCACCGGCAAAGGCATCGCAAACCCGATCGGCACGTTATGGAGCGCCGCGATGATGCTCGAGCATCTCGGCGAGAAGGGAGCCGCGGCCCGTCTCATGGCTGCGATCGAGCACGTGACGGCCCGCCGCGTATTCACTCCCGATCTTGGTGGTACCGCAAAGACGGCGGACGTGACTGCAGCGGTGTGCGAGGCGATCGAGCGGCTTCCACATCACGCGTAGCGAACAGTCGAGTGCTCTTCTTCCGGAAGTCACAGGAACACCACGTCCCGGTTCCTGATTCGCAGGCTGCATCAGATGATGTCGCGTTGTTTCTCGAGGAATGCGCGCCATTCGGCGTCACGCCTCAGCGTCCATGTTCTTATATTCCGAAATAGACGGATTCACGTTCCGTAATGGACGGGCTTTCATTCCGAAATGGACGGACCAATAATCCGAATTGCACGAGACTTGGATCCGAGAGGACCGTGCCGAAATCACAACCGCAACTCATCCCTCGCTTTTCCGCCGAGCGCGTCGCCGCCGCTCTCGAGGACACGCCGGTCGTCATGGTCACGGGACCTCGGCAAGCCGGGAAGACCACCCTGGTCCGGCAGTTCATCGACGACGAGCGAACCTATGTAACGCTCGACGACGACACGGTTCTTGCAGGGGCTCGCGCCGATCCCGTCGCCTTCCTGCGAGGCGTGGATCGAGCCGTTATCGACGAGGTGCAGCGCGCACCCGAGCTGCTGCGCGCGATCAAACAATCCGTCGACAGTGATACCGGGCGCCTCCGCTTGAACCCCACACCCACTTGAACCTTGGCGCCCGTGCCCCATCTCACCTTCACTCCACAACGGCAGGAGCCGAATCCATGCTGCATAGAACTCTGATTGCGTTGACGATGCTGACCTCCCTTGCGATGGCTGGCGGATATGCGCGCGCGGCCGATCCGACGATGCACGAGGTCTACCAAGCCGCAGAGGCCGGCGACTACCGGCAGGCGCAGGCCATGATGGATCAGGTGCTGCGCGACCATCCGAACAGCGCCAAGGCCCACTTCGTGGAGGCCGAGCTGCTCGCAAAGCAAGGCCGCCTCACAGAAGCGCAACGCGAGCTCGGTACCGCGGAGCGCCTCGACCCCAGCCTCGGCTTCTCAAAGCCTCAAGCCTTACAGGAGCTGAAGGCGCGTCTGACCCCGGCCTACACGGCACGGGAACCGGCTGCCACTGTGCTCGCTGCGACCGGCGGATTCCGCTGGGGACCTTTGCTGCTTCTCTTGGGCGCAGTGGCACTCGTGGTCGTCGCGATCCGCGCGTTCCGGTCGCGTCCGCAATACGCATCGCAAAGCCAGGCGCTTCCTGGATATGGCGGCGGTGCCGCTGCAGCGCAGCCGTACGGAATGGGCGGTGCCGGGCCGGTTCAGCCGCCGGCGGGCGGTATCGGGTCGGGCATTCTTGGTGGCCTCGCTACGGGTGCCGCCGTCGGTGCGGGGGTCGTGGCCGGCGAAGCGCTGATGCATCGCGTGCTGGACGGCGGTCATCGCTCGGATGATGGTCTGAACAGCCTGGCCGATGCCGACATCGGCAGCATACCGAGCATGGGGGAATCGCAATACGACATGGGCGGCGACGATTTCGGCGTCAACGACAGCTCGTCGTGGGACGACAGCTCGAGCGGCGGCGGAGACGACTGGACCTGACGCATAGGGCAGCGCGCGAACACGGCACACGCGCTGCCAGTTCAGGGTCCGACGTTTCGGATCACGGCCAATCCCACCTTGCACCAGTATCTCCATTAACGCAGTGCCCGTGGGTTTCGCCGTCTGAAAAATGGACGGCTGCGCAAATCCACGCGCCATCCTGGCAAACAGACACAGCGAACCCGTTGTGCGGGGTGGTCTCACAGCCATCCTTCGACGCCGGCGATGCCGCCCACATCGCGTCTACGCCGCGCCGCTCGGGAGCCGACAGCTTTTCGTACGCGGTGTACCGCACCGATTTTCCTTGCACTACCGGAACGATGAGCCCATCGAGCGGCTTGCGGGGCGATGAATTTTCGGAATGCTGCATCGAAGCGCAAGCGGCGAGCAGCAAAGCGAGGGAGCAAACGGCAGCACGCATGGGACCTCCAGGCGAAAGGTTCAACCAAGCCCTCAGCGGCGACCGGCGCACCGAGCACTTCGCCAAACCTTACGCCTGCCTGACGTTTGTGCCTCTATAGCTCTCGGGATATGCCGCCTGCGCTCAGGCCTTGATGAACGTGCCCGTGTCCGGCCCGATGCTCGTCCACCCAGCCGGGCGGTGGCGTGATCGCTGTAGTGCGTGAGTCCGGGAGCAGGCGATCCACCGCCTGCTCGCGACTCAACTGCGACCACCTGTTCGCGCTGTCCTCGGTCGCGGCGGATCCGGTACGCCGGGACCCATCGACCTCGCCCCTGCTACTGCGGTTCCGCCTCATCGCCGCCGTGCTCGCCGCCGCCCCCATGTTCACGGCGGCGTTCGCGCGCGGCCGCGCGCAGCTCTTCGTGCGAGATCGTGCCATCGTGGTCGGTGTCGATCTTGTCGAAGTCCTTCGCGACACGTGGAGCATTCGCGTTGGCTTCATCGCGGCTGATCGTGCCATCGCCGTCAGCGTCGACCTTCTTCCACCAGGCCTCGGCTTTTGCCTTCATCTGCTGCATCTGCTCCTTGCACTTCTCCGGGTCGGCTTTGCAGTGTTCGCGCATTTGGGCGCGCGGGCCACCTGCAGGCGCTTGGCCGGCATCGTCAGCAGCTGCGCAGAACGCCGGCATCGCGCCCGCGACACACAGCGCGGCGGCCACGGCCAATCGATTGGCTGTCTTCATGCTGTACCTCCTGTATGAAAATCGAGTCATCCCGCTATCGAGTCCACGGATGCACGTCGCCGTTGTGCTCATCGGCGTAGATGTCTTTTCTCGCGTGTTTCAGGACTACCGGTCGCCGCTTAGCCCATGTGCAGGCCGCCGTTGCAGGAGAAGTCCGCCCCGGTGGTGAAGCCTCCGTCCTCCGTCGTCAGCCACCCGACGATCGAGCCGATTTCCTCCGCTCTGCCGAGTCGCTTGACCGGAATCGTCTGGATGATCTTCTCGCGCACATCGTCGCGCACCGCCATCACCATGTCGGTGGCGATGTAGCCGGGCGAGACGGTATTCACCGTTACGCCCTTGCTGGCGACCTCCTGCGCCAGTGCCATGGTGAAGCCGTGCATGCCGGCCTTGGCGGCCGAGTAGTTGGTTTGGCCGAACTGTCCCTTTTCTCCGTTGACCGAGGAGATGTTGATGATCCGGCCCCAGCCCTTGTCCAGCATGCCGTCGATCACTTGTTTGGTCACGTTGAACAAGCTGTTCAGATTGGTGTTGATCACGCCGCACCAGTCTTCGAGCGACATCTTGCGGAACATCCCATCGCGGGTGATGCCGGCATTGTTCACCAGGATGTCGATAGCGCCGTGCTCTGCCTTGGCCTTGTCGAAGGCCGCCTTGGTCGATTCCCAGTCGGCCACGTTGCCTACCGAGGCGTAGAAGTTGTATCCGCTCGCCTTCTGCTCCGCCAACCACTTGTCGAAGTCGCGCGTCGGCCCGCACCCGGCGATCACCTTATAGCCCATGTCGTGGAACTTCCTGCTGATGGCAGTACCGATTCCGCCCATGCCACCCGTGACGTACGCAACCTTGCTCATGTTTTCCTCCTCTGGAACCACGTTTCATTATCATGCCTGCAGAAGGTAGTGAGTTGCCAACCGTTCAGTCCACGAAGACTCCATGCGGCAGTTCAGGTTCAGTTCCCAATTCTTAGCTTTGCTGTTGCTTCTGCTGCAAGGGTGCGTCTATCTGCCAAGAACGACAGTCGTCTACGATGCTGACTGTCGAATCACGTCTAAACGGATGGACTTGCAGCCGGTTCAGATTGCT
>Ga0105237_10009325_pt1 | contig 10511 bp, 14 predicted proteins | sample KBSC24metaG_FD_81520 | JGI IMG/M metagenome (GOLD analysis project Ga0105237, IMG submission 81520) | Corn rhizosphere microbial communities from Kellogg Biological Station, Michigan, USA - KBS C2-4 metaG | ecosystem: Host-associated > Plants > Roots > Rhizosphere > Soil | place: Michigan, USA... | reverse complement strand
TACATCAAGTCGGGCGGGATCACCGAGACCCCGGTCAAGCGGGGCGAGCCAGGAACCCCGACGCTCGATCTCCCGATTCCCGCGGGCTGGGAGGACGCCGGGGCGAAGACTCCCCCGTACGCCTGGGGCGCCATCGTCTCCACCGACCCGACCATGGCCGCCGATCCGCCGTCGATCGTCGCGCTGATGTCCAAGCTGACCGGTGACGTCGATCCGGCCAAGATCCTCGATTACGCGCCCGGTGAGCTGAAGAACCTGCCCGGGTTCGAAGGCGGCGACGGCGACAAGAGCACGCTGTCCGGCTTCGACGCCTACCAAATCGGCGGCAGCTACGTGAAGGACGGCACCAAGCGGATGATCGCTCAGAAGACGGTCGTCATACCCGGCCAGGGCGGCATCTTCGTGCTGCAGCTGAACGCCGACGGTCTCGAGGATCAGATGGGTCCGCTGATGGACGCCACCTCCGAGATCGACGAGAAGACCACGATCACACCATGACCGCGGTCCAGCCTCCCCATCCCGGCGAACCGCCGCCGCCGGAGCGTGGACTCACCCGCGACGAGCGCGGGCGCGACGTCAGCGAGGCGCAGGCGGAAGCCGAAGCCGAGACGTCGAAGTTCCAGAAGTTCCAGAAGTTCCTGCACATGATGAGTCCTCGCCTGGTGTGGTCGATGGCCGAGGGCTATCCGGTGGTGATCAAGCAGTTCCTCCAGTTCTGCCTGATCATCATCTATCCCGCGTGGGTATTCGCCGTGCTGGTGGGCGGGCTCTGCCAGTTGCTCTTCTACGTAACGGTCTATCCGTTGCTGTGGCTGCTGTTCTGGCCCGTGCGCGCGTACCAGAAGAAGCACCACCCGGAGGAGTACGCGGCAACGAAGGAAAAGTTCAAGAAGAAGTAAGTGGGCCTCTTCAAGAAATCTGGCGGCGCCAAAGTCGTTGTGTCGCCGACGAATGTCACGCCGCGCCAGACCGTCACGGCCACCGTCACCACCGACAAGCCCATCGACAAGGTCAGGTCGGCGCGCCTGGACTGGGGTTACACGAACTTCTACCAGTACCACTGGGCGGGTCGGGTGGACTCCGTTGCAGCGCAAGGCAACGACACGATTTGGACGATGGATCAGGTCGGCACCAACTACGGCGGTGACCGCGACACGGACGACTGGGTGAGCGTCATCGCCGAGGACGTTCCGATCGCCGCCAGCGAGTTCACCGGCACAACGTCGACGTTCCGCATCCCGTCGTGGGCGCCCGCGTCATCGGAAGCGATCGCCCGCTGGGGATGCCGGCTCACCATCGACCGTGACGGCCGTGACGTCGACACGACTGGCGAGTTCACCGTGGCCATTGGCACGGCCGACGTCGAGGCCTACGTGGAGCCCCTCGAGGTGGTCTCCGGTGCGGCCGAGACCGTCATCGACATCGCGCTGTCCTCGCCGGTGTACCGAGCGGGCGAGAACATCACCGGCCAGGTGACGCTCACGCCGACGATGGATCTGCCCGACGGCGACCTCGCGGTGTCGTTTCAGCGTGAACGCGAGTCCCATCCCCTGGCCCGCGCGCCGGGCCCGGGCACCCAGTTCGACGGCCGAATCGTGACGCTGGGCAAGCGAATTCCGCTGCGGGCGGGGTACCCGGTGGTGCTGCCGTTCGAGATTCCCCTACCCGCGGACGTGCCGCCGACGGCTGCGGCCGTGCACTCGTCGATCAACTGGTTCGTTCAGGCCAGGATGATGTACGCGGGCTTCACCGGACACATGCTCGAGCGGGTGCGACGCCCCATCGTCGTAGTCAACGCGCCCTAAGCTTCACGCCCGCGAGATCACCGACGCCTCGGCGATCTGCTCGGCCGTCGGCCGTACCCCGGTGTAGCGCTCGAACTGCTCGGCGGCCTGCAACGCGATAACCTCGGCACCGGTGATCACCGGGATGCCCGCGGCACGGGCCGCCGTGATCAACGGTGTCTCCGACGGCAGCGCCACGACGTCGAACACCGTGCGCGCGTTGGCGATCGCCCGGTCGTCGAAGGCCTGCTCGACGGCCTCCGGCGCACCCGCCATCCCCAGCGGCGTGACGTTGACGATGACCGAAGCGGACAGGGTGCCGACCTCTGGCGAGTAGTCGTAGTCGAGTCGGTCGGCAAGCGCGCGCCCCGCGGTCTCGTTGCGCGCGACGACGGTCCCCGATCGGAATCCGTGGTCGCGGAACGCGGCACCGACCGCGCTGGCCATGCCTCCGCTGCCGCGGATCAGCACCGTCTCTGCGGGATCGAGGCCGTGTTCGTCGATGAGCCGTTGCACCGCAAGGTAATCGGTGTTCGAGGCGGTCAGGTGACCGTCGTCGTTGACGATGGTGTTCACCGAGTGGATGGCGCGCGCGGACTGCTCGACCTCGTCGACGAGGGCGATGACGTCCTCCTTGAACGGCATCGACACCGAGCAGCCACGAATGCCCAACGCCCGCACGCCGCCGATGGCGGCGGCGATGTCAATGGTGGTGAACGCCTTGTAGATGAAGTCGAGGCCGAGCACGTCGTAGAGGTGGTTGTGGAACCGGGTGCCGATGTTGGACGGCCGAGCCGCCAGCGACATGCACAGCCGAGTGTCCTTGCTCAAGGGCGGGCGCATCAGCCGATCGCCCGGACCGCTTGCCGCGCCAGCGAATCGATCTTGCGCTGGAACTTCGGGCCGATGGTCATCTCGCGGGGCTGCGGCACGTCGATTTCGGTGGTCACGACGCCCTGCTCGTCGCGGTGCCACTCCGCTCCGTATCGGTCGAGGATTTTTCGCATGGAGTAATTCTCCGTCAACACCCGCGCGGTGAACCGGTTTATCCCGTCGCCGCGCGCGGCGACGGCCAACGCGTCCATGAGGAACGTCCCGACTCCCCTGCCCTGATAGTCGTCGCCGACGATGAACGCCACCTCGGCGACACTGGGATTCGCGACGTCGCGGACGAAGCGGGCGTCGGCGACCACCGGTCCGTCAGCGCCATCGGTCATCACCCACACGAAGTGGTCGACGTAGTCGACCTCGAACAGGTAGGTCATCAGCGAAGCCGTTGGCGTACGGGTGGTCTGAAACCGGCGGTAGAACGTCTCGCTGGAGAACAGCACCGGACCGCGCGCCGTGCGCTCGTTGTCACCGGGCAGGACGGGACGCAAGTACAGCTCCGTGTCGTCGCGCAACCGCACCCGCAGCGGAGTGAGATACGCGACGAGCCGTTGCCGCGCCGTGCGCAGCAGCTTGTCCAACATGCAAGGGGCGTCGAGCATCGCGCCGAAGGCTTCTCGCCCGCCGACCCAACCCGAAAGCTCGTCGATCGCCGTCACCGTGGCGTTGCGTGGCGCATCGCGCAACAGCGCGATCTCACCGACGATCAGGCCTGGCCCGACCTCGACGACGCTGACTTCACCGCCGTCTCCGACGTGTTCGACCTCGGCGTGGCCGGAGCCGATCAACAGAAACGAGACCGCCTTCTCGCCTTGGCGGAGCAGCACTTGTCCCGGCGCCGCGTTCAGCGTGCGCAGATGAACCGCCAGCGGACTCAGCGATTCAACGGTGCAGCCCTCGAAGAATTCCAGGCCAGCCAATGCCTCGGCGCTGACCGCAATGGACCCCGCCACGCCCCGAGGCTACGGCGTAGCCCCGGGGACAGGCAATCACCAAGGACTACCCGGCCCAACGATTAGCCGGGAAGTCCCTGCTCCTCCTTGGGCAAGGGCGCGGGGCCCTTGATGCTTGGTTCGGCCACGGGTACCGGCGCTGCGCTGGCCGGGGTGGTCGCGGTGATGGTGACACCGGTGCTCATCTCTCCGGCCATGGGACCTGTATCCGACGGTCCCTGCAAGATTGCCCCCGCCAAGGCGGCTCCGGCGATCGCAACTCCTGCGCCGATGACGGCGAACGGCTTGATGCTTCTAGCACTCACGGTCGGAACTCCTTACCTTCGCTAAATCTTTAACATTGCTAAATAGGCCCGCGGGTTACAGCGAGTGCCGGGGCGCATCTATTCCGCTTCGGCGGATTTAATTTCGTGATCTAGACGACCGACGTGGTTCGCTCAGGGCGTCGTGGGCTGCGCAGCAACGTCATCCATGGGAGGTCCGCTCAGATCGGTGACGGCGCGGTCTGCGACGGTCGTCGCGATCGCCTTCCCGTCGCGGATCACTGCCAGGATCGAGACCTCGTCGTTCACGACGAAAGACGAACCCGCACTACCGACTCGGCTCCCGCCGTCGGTGATCGCCGTCGTCTCGGCATTGATCAGGTACGTGCGTGCGACCCCGTCGGAGCTGCGCGCCGTGAGGGAGTCCGGCGTTACGGCCACCAAGGTGCCCTGCTGACTGACCGGCTGAGGCGCGGACACCGCATCGGGGGCGCCTTGGCCGCGGGGCACGGACGAACCCAGGAAGTACACGACCGCGGCCGATGTGACGGCGGCAAACACGACGGCGACGGTCACCACGACGAAGACGCGCTTGAACTGGCGGTCCTGCGGTTCCTGTCTCAGATGCTTGGAGCCCATGTCCGGCTCTCGCTTTCCGTGATCACCTGCGGTCTCGAGTGATCACTGTCTTCCGATGCGCTAGACGTACCCCTGCTTCAACGCCGAGAAACGCGCATCGATACCGGAACGAGGATCCACAGTGCACCGAACGCCGCCAGCGCCGTCGCGCCGGCGATCAAGCCCGCGCCGGTCCCGGCGACGGCATCGAAGATGACCGTCGTCGTCCCCGCCATCGCCAGGCCCAACAACAGAAGGCCTGCATAGGCCATCACGTGGGCGGCCGACACCAGGGAGTCGAGTCGGTGCTGCCGGAACAACACGCGGTGCATTCCGACGGGTGCAATCAGGAGGACGGTCGCCGCCACCGAGCACGCCACCGTCGCCAGGTACACCTTGCGCATGTCGTCGTCGAGGACGTCGAAACGCTGCTGAAAGGGCAGGGTGAGCAGGAACCCGGTCAGCAGCTGCACGCCCGTCTGCACGACGCGCAGTTCCTGCAGCAGGCTCGACCAGTTGCGGTCCAGCCGTTCGGTTCCGGTCTCCGAACGCGCTTCTTGATCCCACTTCTGGTCGTCGAGGGGACGGTCGGCGTCCACGGCTCGATCATCGCACCCCAGCTCGGCTCGCTGACCCGAAATTGACGCGTGACGTGGGATTATCGCGCATTGCCAACCGTCATTGTCGGGCCACCCAATTCGTACTAGAATTTTGCGAGGTTGAGTACACAGCCGCAGGAGACGTCGTCGAGACGCCCGGCGAGCACCCTGGGCGTCGACATTCAGACGACCTGAGGGACGACAAACGGAGTTCACCGTGCCAACCGCTGACAGCCGCGCCCGGAGGCAGGCACCCAGCGCCTCGCGGGAACCGGCCCAGTTCACCAGCTGCCTGATCAGCGCATCGACCGTCATGGTCGGGGTCGATGGCGAGATCGATGCCTGCAATGCCCACGAACTCGCCGAGTACGTGGAGCGCAGCCTCGACGCCTCGACCCGATTGATCGTCGACCTGCGCGACCTCCAGTTCTTCGGTACGCAAGGCTTTTCCACGCTGCACAAGATCAACGTCACCTGTTCGGGGAGCGACGTGAACTGGGTGGTCATCCCCGGTCGCGAAGTGGACCGGTTGCTTCGCATCTGCGATCCCGGCGGCGGCCTGCCCGTCGCCACCACTCTGGAAACGGCGGTTGCCGCCATCGTGCGGGGGCCACGCAGCCATCTGAGGATGCTCCCCCGCGCCTAGACCGGGTCGACGACTCCTGGGACGCCGGTTTGGGCGGCGACCGATTGTGCCTCGCCGTTGGCGAACACGTCGATGACGACGTCAGCATCCGAGTAGTGCGCCACCGTCTGCAGATCAGCGGTAGCGGCGATGACGAAGTTCGCTTCGTCTCCTGTCATCGGGTAGTCATCGACGGGATGGCGCCAATGCGCGGCGATCACCGTCGCTCCCGTGACCAGGCGTGGGCACTCTCGATCCAGCACCTGACGCAGGCTCTCGGCATCGAGGTAGTACGCCACCTCGGAGAGCACGACGAGATCGAAACCGCCTGTTGGCCAGCATGAGTCGAGTGAGCGCCGTTCAAGTGTGACCCGATCGGACCGCCCGGCCCGCGCGAGTCGCTCGGCCGTCACCTCGAGCGCCGCCGCCGCGACGTCGGTGGCGGTGACGTGATCGCATCTGCGGGACAGCATTTCAGTCAGCACGCCCACCGAACACCCTGGCTCGTAGGCGTGGCGGTACCGCGGAAGCGGCAACATCGCCATCGTCATCGCGTACTTGCGCCGTTCGTACCAACGTCCCGCGAGCTGCCACGGATCGGGCGATTGCGCGTACATGGCGTCGAAGTAGTCATCGGGCACCCTCCGCATCAGCGGAACACCACCTCTCCCACGGAGAGCAGTCGTCGCACCACGGCCTTGGGCAGGATCGCATCGGCCTCCGGGTGATACGGACTCAGCTGGGTGCGAAACATCTTGGTGGCGCGATCTTTACGCGACAAGGCGACGCTGTCGAGCGGCACCCTGGACATCCGGTGCCATGGCACGCAATCATCGTCAGGCGCGGCCCAATGCCACATCCACACCGGATACTCGAGCAGCGCGGCTCCCGTGCGTTCGGCCGCCGCGGCGCTGGCGCGCCCAACCGCCTCGTGATCGGGGTGCCCGTCGCCCCGCCACGTCGCAGCACACCAGGTGCCCTTCGGTCCCGCGGCCAACAGACCAGTGAGACGGTCGGACAACGCCGCCTCGTGATCGCTCAGTTCGCCGTCGGGAAGCTCGAGGCAGATGGGTGCGCTGACGCCCAAGATCTCAGTGGCGCGGTGCAATTCGGCACGGCGAGCACCCTCCAGCCACGTCCGCTCCACCCGCGACAGCCCCGGTACGGCGCCGCCGCCGTCGCTCACCGACACCACCTGGACGTCGATGCCACGCGATCGAAGGGTCGCCGCGGTCGCACCGAAGCCGAGCGTCTCGTCGTCCGGGTGCGGCGCCACCAGTACCAGCGCCGGGCAGTCGTCGAGATCCAGTTCGGGGAACGGGCGCCGCCACCCGATCCACTCATCGGTCGGCGTGCCTCCCGTGGCGATCGGCCTTGCGGCGAAGCGCGACCCGTTCCCGACGGACACCGGCGTCACCTCGCCGCCAGCCGTCCGAGGGCGGCGAGGTCCCGCTCGGCGTGACTCTGCCGCACGTAGAGCGTGAGATCGGCGACGCGTTGGGCGTGTTCGCCGTCGAGCGCGAGCAACTTGGGGCCTAGCGCACGCCCGGTGCGCGTGATCGCCTCGTCGGCGGCGTGCTCGACCACGGCTCGGACCCGGCGGGCGATGAGCTCGGCCCGGTCGCCGTGCGGTTCTGCGTCGACGTAGCAGGCAGCCGACAGCAGCGTCGCCTCGCCTGCGGCCAGCGCCGCGTCGATCGCCCCGAGGTGGGCGTGCGCGTGCGCGTCCCCCGACGCGCTGTCGTGCTCGTCGGCGATGGCACGGTACAACGGCCCCGCGACTCCGCGAGCACCACCGAGCCAGCACGCGGCGACGGCCATGGCGCCACGCCAGAACCCGGCACGGTCGAGGTATTCGCCCGGCCGGCCGACGGGTACCGCGGTGGCGTTGCACAGTTGCACCGATCGGGTGTCGCTGCCGCGCATGCCCGCATTGCGCCAACTATGGGTCAGCGGCATCACCTGCGGTTGACCGAGTTCGACGGCGTAGAGCCCGCGCACGTTGTCGTCGCGGCGCGCAGTGATCAGCGCGTGCGTGCACAGACCGGCCCCCGAACACCACGGCTTGGTGCCCTCGAGGACCGCGGTATCGCCGTCCTCGAGCACGGTGACGACCGCCTCGGCCGACTCCGCCGCCCACACTCCCCACAGTTGTCCTGGCGCAGGAGCGGGGCCGCCGAGTTCGGCCAGGATGGCCACGGCGTCGGTATGGGCCTCGGCCAGCCGGCCCGCGACGACGTCGCGCTCGGTCAGCGCCGCCAGCTTCAACCATCTGCGCGCCGTCTGCCCAGAACCGGGCAGGGGCAGATTCAGCTCACCCGTTTCCAGCCAGCGCCATACCAGCTCGGGCGTCATGCGGGTTCCCGATCCGCGGTAGGACCGAAACGACGCAGGTGCGCAGCGAATCCTCTTGGGGCCTTGCCCTTCTGCCGAGCCGACGTCGTGACCGACAAGCGTTCGTTCCGATCGATGCGGAGGCCGTGCTCCTCGAACCGCCTGGCCAGATCGACGTCTTCGCCGGTTGGCAATGCGGCGAATCCCCCAACCCGCCAATAGGCTTCGGCCCGGAAACCCATGTTGGCGCCGTGGACGTGACCATGTCCGTCCTGGCGACGCTTCGATCGATACGCCGACAGGTACCGTCGCACCGCGGCCGCGGGTAGGTGCCGCCAGTTGGCGATGCGGACCACCCCGAGCACCATGTCGGCGTCGGAGGCGGTCTGCCGGATCAGCCAGTCGGGATCGACCTGGGTGTCGGCGTCCGTCGTGGCGTACCAGACGCGCGATTCGTCGGTGCAGTCCATGCCTGCCGAAGCCCGCGCGTAGCCGAAGCCCGCCGCACGCGAGGCTCCGACGTTGCGCAGGTCGACCTCGACGAAGTGCACGTCGCTGCCGAACCGCCCAACAAGGTCGGCGCTCGCATCGTCACACGCGTCGAGCACCACCACGGTGAGCACCGACATCGACGAACAGGCCGCCGCCGTCACCACCGCCTTGAGACTGTCGGGAAGGCGCGTTGCCTCGTTGTGGGCCGGGATCACGACGACGGCCCGCTCGAATGCGTTCACTCGCGGTCCCGATCGACCAGCGGCAGATCCCGAAATGCAGTCACGGACGGGTGATCGCGCTGAAGGGTCTCGGTCATGAACATCGCATTTCCCCACCGCACGCCTGCCAAAACATGCGTCCGGTTGCAGTGATGCGCCCGTTTGGCGGTCCGCCCACCGGGTATACCGCAAGCAGTTCAACATCGATTTCGGAGACCCTCATGTCCGCACCAGACGTCAGACACGAAGAGCGCACCGATGGGGCCGACTCGAGGACCCGCACCGGCCGGGTGTCGCTCAACTGGACACTTGCTCTGCTCACCATTCCCGGTGCCGCCGCGGTGGTCGTCTACTCGTACCTGCAGGTGCTGAGCACCGCGGGCTGCACAGGAGCGCCCTGCTCCCGGCAGGGGCCAGGCGAGTTCATCTTCGGGCTGATCATGTACGGCACACCGGTCGTCGCCGCCGTGGCAGTCGCGCTGTCGTTCGTGACTGCCCGCCGCGCACACGGGATCGTCGTCCCTGCCATCGCGTGGACGCTGTTGGTGATCGCCACGGTCATTCTCGCGACGACCTTCCAGACTTAGCCCGTCATCGCGCATCGACGGTCGCTGCGCCGCTGGCGATTCCCTCGTGACGCAGACCGGAGACCACCAGCACCCGCAGTCGCCTGCCGACGTCGAACTGCTTGCCAGGGAGGGTCCTGGCCACCATCTGCAGCTTGATGGTGTCGACGCCGATGCTCTCGACGCCCATCAACGACGGCTCGTCGAGCAACAGCGCCGGCAGGGTGTCGTCCTTCATCGCGCTGGCCGACACCTCGCGAAGCACCTCGTTCACCCGGTTGAGATCCGCCGTCGCGGGTACCGGGATGTCGATGACGGCTCGCGCCCAATCCTTGGACAGGTTCAGCGCTTTCACGATCTGCCCGTTGGGCACCGTGTACATCTCGCCGTCACCGGTGCGGAGCTTCGTGACACGCAGCGTGACGTCTTCGACCGTGCCACGCGCGTCGACTGAGGAGCCGGTGATGGTCAGCTGAACCAAATCACCGAAGCCGTACTGCTTTTCGGTGATGATGAAGAAGCCGCTCAGGAGATCCTGAACGATGCGTTGCGCGCCGAAACCGAGCGCCGCACCCAGTACGGCCGCCGGGGCGACCAGCGATCCGACGGGTAGGCCAAGCGTGTTGACGATGTCGACGGCGACCACGATGTAGAGCACCGCGACCGCCACCGATGAGATCACCGACGCGACGGCCTGGCGGTGTTTGACGGACTCGGACCGCACCTCCGACTCGGTTTCGACGGCCAGCCGTCGGCTGATCTTGTCGGCGACCGCGCGGATCACCCGCGTCGCCAGCCCTGCTGCGAGCACGACCAACAGGATGTGCAGTCCGTTGGTGGCGACCCAGTGGCCGAATTGTGATGACCACAGGTGGTGCCAGGTATCTCCGACGGACAGGGCAATGACTGTGTTTTCCATGGGTTTTCACGCAGCAGGAGGCCCGGCTCGTCATCGAGCCGGGCCTCCGCGCTGCCCTACTGCTCGGCTGCCTCGCGGGCCTCGTTCGCCTTGGCGGCACCACGGGCGCTCTCGGCCTCCGCCTCCTTCTTCGCAGCTTCGCGCTGCGCGTCGCCCTTGTCCTGTTGGGCCTGGCCTTCACGTTGCAGATCCTTGCGGTCGGTCACCTTCCCGGCGACCTCCTTGGCCTTTCCCTTGACGCCTTCGACG
>Ga0105237_10009320_pt1 | contig 10517 bp, 8 predicted proteins | sample KBSC24metaG_FD_81520 | JGI IMG/M metagenome (GOLD analysis project Ga0105237, IMG submission 81520) | Corn rhizosphere microbial communities from Kellogg Biological Station, Michigan, USA - KBS C2-4 metaG | ecosystem: Host-associated > Plants > Roots > Rhizosphere > Soil | place: Michigan, USA... | reverse complement strand
GATACAGCATACCGACAATTGTTTTGAGGTTAAGCTCCGCCTAAAACTGAGCGAACTGGGATTTGAGAACAAGGACTTTTGGACTATGGGACTTTGGAAACAAAGAACAAGGACTTTGAGTACAAGGATTTGGGGACTTTGAGATTATAGGAGAAAAAATAAAGGGACAGGCAGTGAAGCTAAGCATATTATGCTTGCTCTTTGTTCTAAAGTCCTTGTTCTATAAACCTTTAGTCCCAAAATCCCATAGTCCTTGTTCCAAAAATCAAAATTTAAAAAATGATCAATTGTGTAATTATTGACGATGAACCATTGGCCCGGGAAGGCCTGGCCAACTATGTAAGGGAAGTTGATTTTTTACAGTTGACAGGCACCTGCGAAAACCCGATCGCACTGATGAAGCTGCTGGATGAACACCCGGTCGACCTGATATTTTTGGATATACAGATGCCCAAAATGAATGGTATCGATTTTTTAAAGATCGTGCAGAACCCGCCCATGGTTATCATTACCACCGCCTACCCCAGTTATGCGCTGGAAGGTTTCCAACTCAATGTGCTCGATTATTTATTGAAACCGGTTACGTTTGATCGCTTCTTTAAATCGGCCAATAAAGCCAAAGATTATCACCGGCTGCTTACTCAATCGGCCCAAAACGGGGTTCAAAAAGAGGAACCTGATGCCGACTATTTCTTTATCAAATGCGGCAACAAATACGAAAAGATCTATTTTGACGAGATCCTGTATGTAGAGGGCATGCAAAATTACGTGAGCATTTACACCGTGAAAGGTAAATACATGACGCTGCTGAACCTCAAAAACCTGGAGCAGAACCTGGACAGCCGGGCTTTTATCCGCGTACATAAATCATACATCGTGTCCATCAGTAAAATAGAGGGACTGGAAGGCAACGAGATCTTTATTCAAACCCACCGCATCCCCATCAGCCGCAATTACCGCGAACAGGTAATAGCCCAGGTGGTGGAATGTAAGCTGTGGGATAAAATAAAGTTGTCCTGAGAAGATAAAAGCGGCCTGTCACCCTGAGCTTGTCGAAGGGTCGCGCGCAGAGGCCTACCCACCATGCTTCGACGAAGCTCAGCATGACAGCCATTTTTATTATCATCAACATTTATCCATATATTTCCTTACTCAAAAAATCATTCCTAAACTTTCCTTTTGGATCATACTCGGCAACCAACTTTTTAAAATCGTTCAGCTTTTCATAGCGCGATTCCAGTACTTTGGGCGCCATGGTAAATATTTTGCCCCAATGCGGCCGGGCGTTAAACGGCGAAAGTTCCTTTTCAATCAGTGGTAATAACTTTAATACGGCGGCTGTTTCCTGTTTCCAGGTAAAGTGAATGGTAACCGAGGTTTGGTTATGGCAGGGGCTCATCCATAACTGATCGGCAGCAATGGTACGGATCTCGGTGATGAACAAATGCGGGCTTATCTGCTTACCCAAACGTGCTATGGCGGTTATAGCTTCTACCGCATGGTGTATCGGCACAAAGTATTCCGATTGCAGTTCTTTACCGCTGCTAGGGGTAAAACCCATTTTAAAGTGTGGTAAACGCTCATACCAGGGTCCGGGTACCCCCATTTGCTCGGTACAGTTTTCGGCAGAAAGCGCGATGATGGGGTGCACATTTTTTGTAGCAGCCTTAGCGCCGTAAAATTCGGGGCCATTATGGTCTTTATCTGTACCGATGCGACTTTTTATCCAGACTTCATTGATGCTATCCTGCTGCCAGTCGGTAAACAGACTAACACTATAGCCGGCGGATACTATTTTTTCAAAGTTTTGCCTTACCTGCGCCATGGGCATCTGGGTAAACACCCGCTGCTGCATCATAAACGTTGGTTCAACCTGCAACGTAACTTTGGTGATAACGCCCAGAGCGCCAAGTCCCACTACAGCCGCATTTAGTTTTTCCGCATCCGTGGCTTTGGACAGATGAACAATGCTGCCATCGGCCTTTACAATTTCCAAAGCAGTAACAGCACTGGAAAGGTTGCCATTTTTAACACCAGAGCCATGGGTTGCCGTAGTGATAGAACCCGCCACCGAAATATGCGGTAAGGAGGCCAGGTTATTGAGGGCAAAACCCTCTTTATGCAGATATGGCGCCAGTTCACCGTATTTGATGCCGCCTTCAACCGTAACGGTGTGGGCTTTTTTATCAAGGTTTATAACCTTGTTCAGCTCTTTAGTAGAGAGCAGGTTGTCTTTACTATCGGCAATGGTATTAAAACAATGCCTTGTACCCAAGACCTTAAGTTTGGTATGCGTTTTAACTAGTTGTTGAACCTCCTGAACCGATTTCGGATAGAACACATGATCGGTGTTGTAGGTTAAATTACCAGCCCAGTTTTTTAATCGTGGGGCCTGGGCCCAGCCCTCTAATGATGATAATAACGGTGTAGCCATTAAGGTAGTGCTTAATTGAATAAATGTTTTTCTTTTCATAGCGGTAGCATATTGGTTACGACAATGTAACACTAAAAATCAAGAAATCACTGCCCAAAATTACCAGCGATAAGTTGCTCATTCTTAAAACATTTCCATGTATCATACGTTCAATAACTAATCAAAATTAAACCAAGTTACCATTATGAAACATGCATTTATTTTTGGCACCAGCATATTTTTAAGCCGCCAAAACACCCTGACCTACACAGACGGTGATAAAAGCACCGAATTTTTAAAGGTACTATCGTTTTATAAGCACGAACGGGGATCGGAAGATCGTTCGCTCGTTATTGATGCCAACATTACTTCTTTAACGGGTGAGGTCATCAAAATAAGTGGTAACCGATTGGAGAGCGGTCCATCGACTGTTCATGTGGAAACAGATGCCAATCGGGTATGGGTGTTTCAAACCGGTCATCATGAGCCGGTGTTGGATGTGTACCAATTAAACGAGCATGAATTTCATGGTTTAGGCAGCCATATTGTTAATGAAATAGGTGTACAGCATCCCGACGCGGTACTCACCATCAAAGGAAATTTTAAGGTTGACGGTGCTCACTTTATGATCGAAAACGAAAAGATGTTCATCAATCACAACGGTTTTGCCAATGGTGTAGAGAACGCGCATGAAGGCATCCTTTTATCTGCCGGCGAGCCAACGCATTAAATTATAATTAAATATTGCTATTTAGAAAAGCCTTCGGATTATTTGTCGGGGGCTTTTTATTTGTTTGAACATTTTTTTATACGTTTAACCGCCAAAGCCTTAGGGTTAATTAACTTTTGAATAACTTTGATTTTATTTTACCATATTCAATTTCAACCGGACTGTGTACGTTGAATAGGCTGTTATGAAAGTATAACCAAAATGGGCCCCGATAACGATAAGCTGATTACTATTGATGATTCTGAACTTTGGGATCTGTTTAGGGATGGCGATGAAGCGGCCTATACCCAGCTTATACAAAAATACTCCAAACCACTTTTCAACTACGGCTATCGCATTTACCAGGATAAGGATTTCCTGAAAGATTGTATCCAGGATGTGTTCCTGGAATTGTGGAACAGGAGGTTGCGTATTAGTCCGACTCCGGCCGTGAAATGGTACCTGTTTAAAGCCGTGCGCCTGCGGATATTCCGCGAACAATCCAAATGGAACCGGAGCGAGGCACTTGATGATAGTTATGAGTTCCTGGTTGAATTCAATATCGAGTCAAAAATGATAACCGATCTGGAAACCAAAACCTTAAGCTCCAGGATACAACAGGTATTAAACGCCTTGCCTCCCCGCCAGCGCGAGATCATGTACCTCCGTTTTTATGAGAACCTTGATTTTGATAACATTGCGCAGATCATGGAGATCAGTAAACAATCTGTTCATAACCTGCTGCAAAAAGCTTATAAAAACTTCAGGGCCGAGTGGGTTATCCTGATGATCGCTTTTTCGAGCCTCAATTTGTAAAAATTATACAACTGTTTATCAGACAGTTATAGTTAATCTACCAAAAATTTCCATTTTTTTACCCTTCAAGAGGGTAATATTCGGCGCATTCGGAATATATATGGTAATAACCAATTGAAATCAGTTCCAGGTGACCAACTATACGAATTACGAAGTCGAAGACTTTTTGCATGACGATTTTTTTATTGACTGGGTTTTAAAAGACCAGCCAGAGCAGCAGGTATTCTGGGAGCAATGGCTTGTTGAAAATCCTGACAGAAAAAAGGTCATTGACCAGGCGCGCGCTATTATATTATCCATCCGGGTTAACCCGTTGAAAGATGAATTGACTGATGTTGAAGTAAACTCCATAGTAACTAACATCCAGCAACAAGCTCTTGAGCAGAATGAATCAGCGGTGATCAGGCCACGCTTTTATCAAACTGCTTGGTTCCGTGTTGCGGCCACGGTTGTGTTGGTTGCCAGTGCCGGCTTCCTCTTTTTTAAGAATAATAACCGTCAGGCTCATCCTTCCCAGTCCGATCCTTTTTTACAAGTGGTTAACCATACTCCGAACTCAAAACTAGTGCAAATGAACGATGGTAGCCTTGCGGTTTTAAAACCCGGTTCAAGACTAAGGTACCTGCGATCATTTCATGATAAAAGAGAGGTTTTCTTAGATGGTGAAGCCTTTTTTGAGGTGCACAAAAATCCACAAATGCCTTTCCTGGTACATAGCCATGATATGGTTGTACGGGTATTAGGCACCAGTTTTACGGTAAGAAGCACACACAACAACCAGGGTTTTAAGGTAGTGGTAAACACCGGCAGGGTATTGGTGTACAATCAAAAAGCCACAACAAAAGCAGGTAAGCATCAATATGAGGTTATCTTAACCCCTAACGAGCAAGTTACTTACGCCGAAAAACAACTAAGTTTTAAGAAAGAAACACTCACGGTGCCCTTAAGCCTGTCAAAGGAGATAGCACAAAAAGAATTCACTTTTGATAATGCACCCCTATCCGCGGTTATTGACCGGATAAATAAGGATTACGATGTAAATATTGAATATGATAAGGCTAAACTGGGAAACATCAGCCTTACGGTGTCTATTTCAGACAGGCCGCTGGACGAAAAAGTTAAACTCATATGCAAGGCTATTAATGCCACCTGCGAATTTATTGATGGCCGCATTATTATCAACGGTCAAAACTCAAACCCTATACCAACCAATTAACCTATTATTAAACCCACTTAATATGATGAGAGAAAGAAATACTTAAACCCACCTAAAAAACAAACCGGCAATATTTGCGGTACTGCCGGTCCAAATGTTTAGCCCCACAAATGATCGAAACTCATTTACTGTAACCTTTAACAAGGTTGAGCGGGGCTTTTTTGTCAAGTTATTAACGAATCATTAACTCTAACCAAATTTATGAAATATAAACCTATACTCGTAAAAATAATGAAGATCACATTTTTACAGTTAACATTAAGTCTATCATTATTAGGAAGCGCCATTGCAAAAGATGGCAAAGCGCAGGCTATTTTAGATACGAAGATCACGGTAAGTGAAACCAACACTGCGTTAAAGACTGTAATCAAAAAACTGGAACAAAAATATCACGTTAATTTTGTGTTTAGTCCGGTCCTGATCAATGATAACCAAAAGGTTAATGCCTCATTCACAGAGAAAGCTTTAGGAACCGTATTAACCGAGCTGTTTACACCGCTTAACCTGGCTTATGAAGTTTCGGGCGATGTGATTATCATCAGGAATAATCCGACGCCTGTAATTACCAGAAGAGCTGATCTGGATATGACCCAGGCTCCTATCACAGGTAATGTGAAAGATGATAAAGGATTGGCAGCTCCCGGTGTTACGGTAACCATTAAAGGCACCAAAACCGGAACTGTTACAGATATTAATGGTAATTTTTCACTCAACGTAAGTCCGGGCACTGTATTGGTTTTCACCGCTGTAGGCTTTGAGTCAAAGGAAGTGCTTGCCACTACCGAGCCCATGAAAATTATCATGGCAACATCAAACAATAACCTTGCGGAGATCATAGTGGTAGGTACCACCTTTAAAAAAGGCGACCTTACCGGCTCGGTAAGTAACGTAGATGCCAAAACATTGCAGGAACGCCCGGTTACCAATGTTAGCGGCGCTTTACAGGGGCGTGTGGCTGGTGTTTTTATTGGCGGAGGCTCTAAACCAAGCGATGATCCTGTGATTAAAATCCGTGGTACCAATACCATCAACTCCGGCTCAACGCCTATTTATGTAGTGGATGGTTTGATCATGGAAAACAACCTGGGAGGTTTCAATTCCATCAACATGAACGATGTAGAATCGGTATCTATATTAAAAGACGCCTCTGCTACCGCACTTTACGGTTCACGTGGTGCCAATGGCGTGGTTGTTATTACCACTAAAAAAGGCAAGAAATCAGCCGGCGACGGCACCATCAGTTACGATGGATGGGCTGGTTTTTCCAACTTCGCCAAAATGCCTGAAACCATGAATGCACAGCAGTTGTTTGATTTACGGGTGGATGCTTATGCCAACGGTTACATCAAAGATAACCCTAACGCCAACAGGCAGGATTATATTAATAATACTTTGCTCAAAACCAACCTGGCATTCTCACAGCAAGAGTTTGATACCTACAATAGCGGTAAAAGCTACGACTGGCTTAAAGCCATTTCGCAGACCGGTTATCAGCAAAACCATGCTTTAAGTTTCGCGGGTGGAACAGAAAGGGGTTCATTTTACCTGAGTTTGGGTTACGCCGGCACAAAGGGGCTTATTCAAACTGTAAATCAAAATAAGTATACCGGCCGTTTTAATGCTGATTATTTAGTTAAAAAATGGTTAAAGATAGGCACCAATACCGGTTATACCCGTACGGACGACGCCCAGGCCGATGACGATGTTTACAACCAAGCCATCAATGCCAACCCGCTTTTAAACTATGACCCGTACAGGGCAGCGGCTACCAGGTATACTCCTAATTACCTAACTATATATTACCGTGCACTTGGCCAAAACAGCAATAATAACTTCAATCCATTCAACGCACTTGATATTACCCGCAGACAGAACCGTAACCGTCTGGTAACATCAAACTTTATCAACGTAAACCCAATACCAGGGCTTGACATACGTTCAACCTATTCTGTTGATTATGGACAGCAAAGTTACTCTACCTTTACGCCAAACAATATACAGGAAGCCATTCGGAACTACAATGGGGATGCGCGTGCTAAGGCCGAACGCTGGAACGATTTATACTGGCAATGGGATAATACGGCTACATATAGTAAAACCTTTAACTCCAAACATCGGATCACCGCTTTATTAGGTACCAGTGCCAGCAAACGCACTTCTGACTATACTTTAGCACAGGGCGACCGGTTTGCAAGCAACGACCTTTTATATTATGACCTTGGGGGTGCAGCAGCACAGGACAAAACAACTATTAATTCGGATTACTACGCCTATTCCATCTTTTCAGTGATCGCACGTTTTACGTATAGTTATGATGACAAATATTTTGTAACCGCTACCGCCCGCGATGATGGTTCTTCCAGATTTGCCCCCGGGCATCAATATGGTATTTTCCCATCAGCTTCGGTAAGATGGGATATCCACAAAGAAGATTTCCTGAAACAGCAGAAAATATTTGACCAGTTGAGCCTACGTGTAGGTTATGGAGTTGTGGGTAATCAGGATATTACCAATTACGCTTTCCAGACGTTATATGGTTCAAAGGTGAACAATAACAACGCTTTGTTAGCCAATGATGGCCTCAAAGGCAATCCAGACCTCACCTGGGAAAGGCAAAAACAAGCCAACCTTGGCCTTGATATGGCATTCTTTAACTCGCGCCTTTCTGTTACTGCGGATGCATTTTATATCAACAATGATAATCTGCTGCTCGACCGCAGCCTGGCCACCACTACAGGATATACCCATCAACTACAAAACATTGGCCGCGTGAATAACAAGGGTATTGATCTATCGTTAAGCGGCCAGGTGATTAAAAGTACCGATTGGAACTGGACATTATCGGGCAATATATCTTTTGCAAAAAACACGGTAAAGCAATTGTACGGCAATGCTACAGTGATATATAGCACTTCGGGCGACAGCCGCGAAAACAATTTATTTATTGGTCAGTCGCTACACAGCATTTATACCCTCCGCTCGGGTGGTATAGCCCAGGAATCAAACCGTGCAGAATGGCAGGGACTTAATTATAACGGAAAAACAGTAGGTCTGGGCGATTTGTTTGCGTTGGATGTTTCGGGCCCTAACGGGGTTAAAGACGGCATTGTTAACCAGTACGACAGGCAGATTGTTGGTAATGAAGATCCGAAATACTATGGCGGTTTTTCAACAGACCTTTCTTATAAAGGAATAGTCCTGAACGCGGTATTTGTTTACTCGCATGGTGCTAAAAAGATCAGCAGTTATTATGAAGGTTTGATCAACAGCGTAGGTTCAAGCATGGCTTCAACCGATCTGTTAAACCGCTGGACACCAACCAACACCAATACCAATATACCACGCGTAATTGATAATACCAGCTATAACCGGTATAACCCTTCTGATCTGGACTATGCCATCCAGGATGCTTCTTACCTGCGTCTATCGGCACTTACTTTAGGATATAATCTGCCGCAAAAATTGCTCAACAGCTGGCATGCCAACCGTGTACGGATATATGCTACAGGTTCAAACCTGTTCTGTATCACCAAATACAAAGGCCTTGATCCGGAAACCGGCGATTATGGTTATCCACCGGTAAGAACATTTGTTCTTGGGGTAAATTTTGGATTTTAAACTTCAATGCAAAAGATCATGAAAAAAACCATTATAAATATATTTATTGCAGGAACAGTAATCTGCTCAGCTTCCTGCAAAAAGTTCCTGAACGAGGATAGTTTGAAAAAACTGGATGAAAGTAAAGTGTATTCGGATATCAATCTGGTACAAACAAGTTTAAAGGGCGTATACGCCAGCTGGTTAAATAACCGTGTGGATGAACAGGGAACCGTTTTAATGATGGGTACAGACGAAACCCAACAAGGCGCTTATCAGATGAAAAGTGATGCCTCCAAAGGCGGCCTTGACAGGTACGATGGCAACCTTAACTCGTTGCAGGGTCAGGTTACCACGCAATGGAACCTTCGTTGGCCATTAGTAAATGAAGCTGCCAAAATTATCAACGGGGTTGATAAACCTACGCTTCAGGCAGGTTCTGTGGAGGCAGGGATTGTGGGCGAAGCCAGTTTTATAAGAGGCTTTATTGACTTTGAACTGGCCATGTATTGGGGCGAAATACCCATCAGGGACCTAAGTCGCGAATCGCAACTGGGCCTTAAACGTCAACCGCTTAAAGATGTGTGGACATTTATTATCGCCGATTTGACTAAAGCAGCAGCTTTTTGCCCAACAACAAATGCCCCTGGCAGAGCAACAAGCGGTGCGGCCCTGGCTATGTTGGGTAAGGCCTATATGTCGGCTCCGGTATCAACCGGCCTGCGTGATTTTGACAAGGCCCGCGATTGCTTTGAAAAAATGATGGGCAGATATACCCTGGTACCCTACCCCGATCTTTGGGATTATAACAAACCCAATACCGCCGAAGCTATTCTGGAGTTTCAGTATAGCCCTGTTTCGCCAAATAATAATAAAGTACAGTTCCAGATAGGATCGCGTGCAGTTCAGAATACATTTGGTGACGGTTGTTATTATTCCGGCTATGATAAGATCGTTCCAACCATACATGCTTATGAAACCGTGGCTAATGGTGGTATATGGGAAGATGGTGACGTACGCCGTAACGAAAGTATCCGGTATGATTTTACCTATTATGGTGTTACGCCAACGCTTGACATTATTTCCTGGGAAGGTTTGGGCGCAGACTTTGATGAGTTAAAACCCCACGTAAAAAAGTATGAGGACTTCCGTACCGACACACATAGCGGTCTTGGTTACAACAATATGTATAACTCAGGAAAAGATATGCCAATATTACGCCTGGGCGATATCAAGCTATGTTATGCCGAGTGTTTAAATGAGCTGAACAGAACAGGCGAAGCTATAACAGCGGTTAACCAGATTAGAGCCCGTGCCTGGGGTGGTACGTTACCAAGCGATAAAATGTGGGGCGCAATGTCGCAAGCTGATTTCCGTACCAATATCATGGATGAACGTACCCGCGAACTTTTTGCAGAAGGCTGGCGCCGTATCGATTTGATCAGGACCGGGCTATTTGTTGACCGTATTAAAAAGTATAATAAATGGACTGCCCAATCCGGAACAATCCAGGCATTTAACACACTTTATCCAATACCGGATACCGAATTAAAGCTGAATACAGAAATAACACCACAAGATCAAAATCCGGGTTATCATTAATCCCCGATCCATTGATCATAACAAAAAAGAGGCTGTTCTCAAAATTGGTGTGACCCCAAAAAGTTGGACAGATTACAAAATTAAGTTTTTTGTGCGAGAGCTCGGTATTCCACCGGGCTCTTTCCATTTAACCTGTTTTTTATTCTCTTATTGTTGTAGTAATG
>Ga0105237_10009319_pt1 | contig 10518 bp, 9 predicted proteins | sample KBSC24metaG_FD_81520 | JGI IMG/M metagenome (GOLD analysis project Ga0105237, IMG submission 81520) | Corn rhizosphere microbial communities from Kellogg Biological Station, Michigan, USA - KBS C2-4 metaG | ecosystem: Host-associated > Plants > Roots > Rhizosphere > Soil | place: Michigan, USA... | reverse complement strand
GTGCGCTACCCGATCCTGCCGAAGATCACCAAGGCCGGCAGCCGCGCCGCCCGCCGCGAGATCCTGCACATCCGCGATTCCTCGCTCTACATGCCCCGCGACTTCGATATCTCGCCCTATTTCGAAGTGGTCAAACCCACCATCGTGCACGGCTTCGACTACACAGCCTTGCACTGGGCCGACAAGCAAAAGCCGCTCGAGGAGGTAGCCGGCTCATTCGGGGTGTTTCCAGAAACGGTCAGTGCGCCGCCGCTCGTTCCTGAAGCGGCTGACGAAGAAGCGCCGGCTGAAGTTCCGGCTGAGCAAGTAGACGCGCAGCCAGCAGAGCGCGTCACCGAGCGCGAACATGTCCCGCTGCTCAAGAGGTTAGCGATGTATCGCCCGCGGCGCCGTAGGCGGGCGAGGGAGCAGGCGGTTTAGCCGCTGCCGTCTCCTGGCGAAGAGTCTACCGCTCCGCCCTTCCGATCACCGCCATCAGCTCCGCGATCTTGTCGCGTTGATCCGCCTTGTCGCCGCTGGCGATTGCGTGCTCGACGCAATGGGCGACGTGATCCTTCAAGACTTCTTCCTCGACACGGCGCAGTGCGGCGCGCACCGCCGCAATCTGCGTGACGATGTCGATACAGTAGCGCTCTTCCTCGACCATCTTCGAAAGACCGCGAACCTGGCCCTCGATCCGGCCGAGACGTTTTCCGACGGATGCCTTGATGTCTTTGCGCATGGCGCCTATATACCCCTACCGGGTATAGGTTACAAGGCCGGAGTGCAGGAATGAGCGACGCGGACCACAACCATCATGACCACGGGGACACTCCGTGCGGCTGCTCGGCCAAGGCCGCGGCGCCCGCCCCCAAGCCTGCTGCCTCATCCTGCTGCGGCGGACACGGCGATCATGCCGGTCACGCGCATGACCATGGCCCAGCCGCGACAAAGGTGCTCGATCCCGTCTGCGGCATGACGGTCGATCCCTCGAAACAGCGTTTCGACCATCACGGCGAGACCTTCCATTTCTGCTCGGCCGGCTGCCGCACCAAATTCGCTGCCGATCCCGCAAAGTATCTGGCGAAGGAAAAGACGCCCGAGCCGGAGATGCCTGAAGGCACGATCTACACCTGCCCGATGCATCCCGAGATCCGTCAGGTCGGCCCCGGCAGCTGCCCGATCTGCGGCATGGCGCTGGAGCCTGAGGTCGCGAGCCTGGAGACCGGCCCCAATCCGGAGCTCGCCGACATGACGCGGCGATTCTGGATCGGCGGCGCACTGGCGCTGCCGCCGGTGGTGCTGGAGATGGGTGGCCATCTCGCAGGTCCCCACAACTGGGTCGACCCTGCTATCTCGAACTGGATCCAGCTGGTCTTTGCAACGCCTGTCGTGTTCTGGGCCGGCTGGCCATTCCTGGTGCGCGGCTGGCAATCGCTGCGCACGCGCAATCTCAACATGTTCACGCTGATCGCGATGGGCACAGGCGTTGCCTATGTCTACAGCCTGATCGGCACCATCGCGCCGCAGATTTTCCCAGAGACCTTCCGTGGCCATGACGGCGCGGTGGCCGTCTATTTCGAAGCGGCTGCCGTCATCACTGTCCTCGTTCTGCTCGGCCAGGTGCTGGAGCTGCGCGCCCGCGACGCAACGTCGGGCGCGATCAAGGCGCTGCTGCAGCTCGCGCCGAAGAGCGCGCGACGCGTCGATACTGATGGCAGCGAGCATGAGGTCGAGATCGACACGCTGCACGCTGGCGATTCCTTGCGGGTTCGTCCCGGCGAGAAGGTTCCGGTCGACGGTGTCATCCTTGAGGGTCGTTCTTCGCTCGATGAGTCGCTCGTCACAGGCGAATCCATGCCCGTCACCAAGGAAGCCGGCGCAAACGTCATCGCGGGCACGCTGAACCAGTCCGGCAGCTTCATCATGCGCGCCGACAAGGTCGGGCGCGAGACGCTGCTGTCGCAGATCGTCCAGATGGTTGCGGACGCCCAGCGCTCGCGCGCGCCGATCCAGCGGCTCGCCGACCAGGTCGCCGGCTGGTTCGTGCCGACGGTGATTGCTGTCGCCATCGTTGCCTTTGCCGCCTGGGCCTGGTTCGGGCCGGAGCCTCGGCTTGCCTTCGGCCTCGTCGCGGCCGTGAGTGTGCTGATCATCGCCTGCCCCTGCGCGCTGGGCCTGGCGACCCCGATGTCGATCATGGTCGGCGTCGGTCGCGGCGCGCAGGCCGGCGTGCTGATCAAGAATGCCGAAGCGCTGGAGCGGATGGAGAAGATCGACACGCTGGTGGTCGACAAGACGGGTACGCTGACCGAAGGCAAGCCCAAGGTGGTCGCAATCGTGCCGGCGGCCGGCTTTGCCGCGGATGACATCTTGCGGCTCGCCGCCAGCGTCGAGCGCGCCAGCGAGCATCCACTGGCCGATGCGATCGTGCGCGCATCAAAGGAGAAGCAACTTGCGCTCGCCCCGGTCGAAGCGTTCGATTCGCCGACGGGCAAGGGCGCGACGGGTAAGGTCGATGGAAAGACCATCGTCCTCGGCAACGCAAAATATCTATCGTCGATAGGCATCGACACGAAAGCGCTCGACGCAGGAGCCGAACGCCTGCGCGGCGACGGCGCGACCGTGATCAACATGGCGATCGATGGCGCGATCGCCGGCCTGTTCGCGATCGCCGATCCAGTCAAGGCTTCGACGCCGGAGGCACTTGAGGCGCTCGCCGCCGAGGGCATCAAGGTCATCATGCTGACGGGCGACAACCGCACCACGGCGGAAGCGGTAGCGCGGCGGCTCGGCATTGCCGATGTCGAAGCCGAAGTGCTGCCGGATCAGAAGAGCGCGGTGGTGACCAGGCTGCAAAAGGCCGGGCGCAGCGTCGCGATGGCCGGCGACGGCGTCAACGATGCGCCAGCGTTGGCGGCGGCCGAGGTCGGCATCGCCATGGGCACCGGCACCGATGTGGCGATGGAAAGCGCCGGCGTCACGCTGCTGAAGGGCGACCTCACCGGCATCGTGCGCGCGCGAAAACTGTCGCAGGCGACGATGAGCAACATCCGCCAAAACCTGTTCTTCGCCTTCATCTACAACGCCGCCGGCATCCCGATCGCCGCCGGCATCCTCTATCCGGCCTTCGGTGTGCTGCTGTCGCCGATCATCGCGGCCGCCGCGATGGCGCTGTCCTCGGTGAGCGTGGTCGGCAACGCGCTGCGGCTGCGCGCAACGCGGCTGTGAGGCCGTCAAAATCCGTGTAGAAAAGGTCCATTCGGCAGTACCCGCGGAGAGGAACCTGATGCAGCGGATTACGATCACGATCGAGGATGATTTGCTGGCGGAGATCGATGCCGCGGCCGAGGCGCGCGGCTACCAGAACCGCTCGGAGATCATCCGCGATCTCGCGCGCGCCGGGCTGCAGCAGTCGAGCGAGGATACGGCGCAGTCGGGCCCCTGCGTTGCCGGTCTCGTCTATGTCTACGACCATGCCGCGCGCGATCTGTCAAAACGGCTGGTGCAGGAATTCCACGGCCATCACGACCTCGCGCTCGCCACCCTGCACGTCCATCTCGACGACTCCAATTGCATGGAGATGACCGCGCTGCGCGGCGACGCCAGCGAGGTCAGGCATTTTGCCGACCACATCATCGCGGAGCGCGGTGTGCGCTATGGACGCGTGGTGATGATCCCGACCGGTGAAGCGAAACCGGGAAAGGCGCGGAAACACGGGCATCGGCACGAGTAAGCGCGAGCCTCTCCCCGCGAACGGGGAGAGGCAAACACTCGTCACGCCGCGAGCAGGTTCTGCAGCGCCGCACCGTTGGGAACGCCGAGGCCGGAGCAGGCATCCCAGCCGGGGCCGGCCTTGTACATGCCGTGCAGCGAGCCGGTGATGTCGTTGTTGCCATCCGTGATGTCGCGGAACACGCCTTGCGCGTGCGAGGCGTAGATCAGCGGGTTGATGAAGCCGACGGTCTTGCCGAACTCCTTGGTCGTGGCCTCGTTGATGCGGGCGATCAGCCCGGCCATCAGCGGCGCCACCGCGCTGGTGCCGCCGATCGTGGTCATGACGCCATTGAGGAAGATCTGATAGCCGGTCGCGGGATCCGCGTCGCCGGCGACGTCAGGCACGCCGCGGCCGCTCCGATGGGCAGGCGATTTCGGCACATGCGCGTTGGCCTGATATTTCGGCTCCACGAACATCACGCTGACGCCGCCGCCGCTGGCGCCGTCTTGCGGACCGCCGTTCCAGACCACTTCCTCGATCTTGCCGTTCGACGCCTTCAGATTGGTGCCCCCGCAAGCCAGTGCAAACGGGCTCGAGGCCGGGAAATCGGCGTGCGGCTTGCCATCCCATCCCTGCGCCATGTCCGCGGAGCCGTTGTCGCCAGCAGCGACGCAAACGGTGACACCCATCGCAGCGGCATCGCGGATCGCTTCGTTGAGACCGTCGACGAATTGCTGTGAGCTCTCGGGATCCTCGGGTCCACCCCAGCTGATCGAAATCACCGACGGCTTTCGGGCGGTGTCGTGGACGGCGGCTTTCACCGCATCGATGAAGCCGTTGGTGGTGTTCGGCGCGAAATAGACCACGATCCTGGCGCCAGGCGCGATGGCGCCGGCAACCTCGATGTCGAGCACCACTTCGCCATCAGCCTCGGAATGGCCGGGCTTGTTGGCGCCGCCGTCGACACTCGCGGGCGCGATCTGCGGCATCGGAATGCCGGCCTTCTTGAAGAAGGTTTTCAGGTCCGAGGTCTTGTAGCCGGCGCCCGTGGGATGGCCCCTGGTGTCGATGTCGTTGAGCTCGATGATGGCGATGCACTGGCCGGCGCCGGTCTCGCCGCCCGGGAAGTTGTAGAGCTGGGCGATCTCTTCGACCGAGAAACTGCCGCCCTGACCCGCGTGCGCGGTGGCACCCTTCTTCGCAGTCTTGCCAGCGATCCTGCGCCGGAAATGCGGCTGCGCCACGGGCCGGTTGTCGAGGCCATGCACGCCGACCACGATGCCTTCGAGCTCGGCCGGGATCTGCACATTGCCTTTGCGCATGCGATAGGTCGCGCCGTCATGCTTGACCTTGTTGAGCTTGACGCCGAACGCCGCGCTCATCGCCTTCACCGTGCCGGTCAGCTTGATCGTACGGGATGCCAGGTGCACGCTCTTGACGTTGAGCTCGTGGTGATGGGCGAAATCGTCGATCTTGGCGACGTCGGCGGAATTGGCACCCATCTGCTCGGCGAACTCGGCGCGCGAAAGATATTGCCGCTCGCGCGGCGGTTGCGCACCCAGCGCCATCACCTGCTCGTCGTCGGCGCGCTTGGCGCGGAGACGAACGCTGATCTCGATTTCCTGTTTGGGATCGGCCGCGCCGACGAGCTTGGCTCCCTTCGGCAATTTCCGGGCGCTGTTTACCAGCGCGACACGCTTGGTCGAGCTTGCCATGACTTCCTCCGTTTGTGATTGGAAGGCAGATTGATGCACCTCAACTATAGGTGTAATCTCAATCCCGAATTGGTTCAGATGATTGTTTGATTATTTTTCAGAAGAGCCCTTGTTTTACAGGGAAAAGCTCTGCCGTCTCAAATCGACACGGAATTGGTCAATAGCCCCGACCATTCTGTGATTACGTTTTCGATCTAGGATTGCAACCGTCGGCTGATCTGGCCGACCAATGAAAGATGCTTGTCAAAATCAATTGGCGGAGACGAACAGATGGCTGCTGACCGCAAATGGGTTGAGAAGAATCTCGGGTTCGATCCGATCACGACACCGCCCCCACGCGAGACCTTCGTAGTGAAGCGCATCGCCGATGCCGCCGTAAAGAAGACCGCGAAGGTCGCGCCCGAGGACTTCCAGCGCGAGATCATCGATTTCGATTCCGAATCGACCGAAGGCCGCGCGTTCTTGGCCTTCTCGACCGCGACAGGATTGTCGCGCTTCACCGACATTCCCTGGCCCAAGGGGCTCGCGCCGCAGACCGGGCCAAAGCCGGGCAACGGCCAGGGCCCGCTGCCGCGCGCCGACGTGCTGGTCGTGACCTGGACCGTCGACGAAGGGCACGCAACCAGCCGCGTCCTGACGCCGGGCAAAGACTCCCATAACGACTACGTGCCCTACACGCACAATTACGCAACGATCTCGCAGAAGATGCGCAACGGCTGCCCGGCCAAGGAGCTGAAGCGGCTCGGCAGCTTCTGGACCACGACGATCGGCAAGAAGAAAGTCGTGGTGTTCAAGTCAGACTCGCACATGTCGCAGGACGGCCCGCAGCTGCCGAACATCGACGTCTGGCGCCAGATCATTACCGAGGTGCAGCCGACGCTCGTGATCACCACGGGCACCGCCGGCGGCATCGGCAAGCAGGTCGAGGTCGGCGACGTCATCGTCAGCCCGATCGTGCGCTTCGACTGCCTGTCGAAATTCAAGAAACAGCCTTTTGCGCAGGAGCATTTCTCCAGCAAGCCGGCCAAGACGACGAAATTCGCGACATGCAAGATGCTGTTCAAGGCCAATGCCGGGCAGTTGCCGAAGACGAACACGAGGCCGCCGAAGATCTTCGTGGTCAAACCGAGCGAGCTGTCGTCGTCCGTCGTCACCACCGATTTCTTCGGCTTCGACACCTCGGACAACCATTTCGGTCTTCAGGGGCTCGGCGACGTCTCCGAGATGGGCGACGCCATCCTCGGTCTGGTCGCGCAGGACATGGGCGCCAAGGCACCGCGCTGGCTCGCGATCCGCAATGTTTCCGATCCGCAGATCAAGGCCGAGGGCACGCTGAAACAGCAGGAGCAGGTCGCCGCCCAGATCTACAAGGGGTTCGGCCGCTGGAGCACGGTTTGCAGCGCCATCGCCTGCTGGGCGAGTATTGCCGCGGAGCCTTAAGCCGCACGGACTTGCCGAAGCGGCCTGCCGTGTCTACCTCTCGCTGATGATTTCGTGAGAGGTTCCCATGCTGGATGCCGCCATCAAGGCGCTGTCGCAAATGATGTCGCCGCCGATGCGTTCGATCCTGTGGCGATCGATCGGGCTGGCGCTGGTGCTGATCGTGGTGCTCGCGATCGGGCTGCAGCGGCTGCTGAGCTGGTTCGCGACCTCTGGTGAAGCCTGGCTCGAGGGCTCGCTCGGGCCGAGCTGGCACTCGTCGCTCGAGGTGCTCGCCTGGATCATCTCGATTGCGGCCGGTTTCGGCGTGGTGTTCGGCAGCGTGTTCCTGATGCCCGCGATCACCTCGCTGGTGGCGAGCTTCTTCGTCGACGACGTCGCCGACATCGTCGAGCGCGAATATTATCCGGCCGAGCGGCCGGGCACGGCGCTGCCGTTCAACCAGGCCATCCTCGAGGGCGTCAAGACCGCGCTGCTGACGATCCTGGTCTATCTCGTCGCATTGCCGCTGGTGTTTATGGCCGGCGCCGGTTTCCTGGTCTTCTTCCTCGCCGCCGCCTGGCTTTTGGGCCGCGAATATTTCGAGCTCGCCGCGATGCGCTTCCGCTCGCCGGAGGATGCCAAGGCGATGCGGCGCGACAACGCCGCGACCATCTTCACGGCCGGGCTGTTCATCGCGGCCTTCGTCTCGATCCCGGTCGTGAACCTGGCGACGCCGATCTTCGGCATGGCCTTCATGGTCCACATGCACAAGCGCCTGTCCGGACCACGGCCCGAGCTGATCGAGCCGGCGCGGCAGATGCGGTGAGGATCTTCACCTCTCCACAGTCTGAACACGCTTGCGGGGAGAGCGCGAGACCGCCGCTCTGTCGCGAGGCGCCGGCGGTCATTTCAGTCTCATCTACCGGCAGGCCGCATTTGCGCAGCACCGTCTTGGCGAAGCCGAACGGGGCCGGCGTGAATGGCCCGGGCGCCATTCTCACACCGTCTTCTCCGGCCATCGGCAGAGATCGTTGATCAGGCAAACCTCGCAGCGCGGCTTGCGCGCGAGGCAAGTATAGCGGCCGTGCAGGATCAGCCAATGATGGGCGTGCAGCATGAACTCGGACGGGATCACCTTTTCGAGACCAAGCTCGACTTCGAGCGGCGTCTTGCCGGGCGCCATCCCCGTGCGGTTGCCGACGCGGAAGACATGGGTGTCCACGGCCATGGTGTGCTCGCCAAACGCCATGTTGAGCACGACATTTGCGGTCTTGCGTCCCGCACCGGGCAACGACTCGATCTCGGCACGCGTACGCGGCACCTCGCCGCCGAAATCGCTGAGCACCTTTGCCGACAGCGCGATGACGTTCTTCGCCTTGGTGCGGTAAAGGCCGATGGTCTTGATGTAGTCGCGTAAACGCTCTTCGCCGAGGTCGAGCATCTTCTGCGGCGTGTCCGCGATCTCGAACAAGGCCCGCGTCGCCTTGTTGACGCCGGCGTCGGTCGCTTGCGCCGACAGCACCACGGCAACCAGCAGCGTGAACGGATTGACGTGCTCGAGCTCGCCCCTTGGCTCGGGATTAGCCTTTTGGAAACGGCTGAAGACTTCGCGAACTTCGGCCGGCCTCCACGGTTTTGTCGCCTTGAGCGATTTCTTCGCGGCTATGGGCTTCGGGCTCGCTGCCTTTGCCTTTTTCTTCGGCACCGCCGCTTTGCGCGGGGCCGGCTTGCGGGTGATTTTCGCCATGATCGGGATATACTGAGGGACGATGAACACAGGCAACGAAATTGGAGACAGCGAGCAGCAGATCTTCTCCGCCCTGCTGACGCCGCATCGCTCTCTGAACCGCACCGGCTTCCTCGCCGTGATGCTGTTCCTGAGCGTCGTCAGCTTCGTCACCGGAATTGTCTTCCTGATGAAGGGCGCCTGGCCGGTGCTGGGCTTTTTCGGCCTCGACGTGCTCGTGGTCTGGTGGGCCTTCAAGGTCAATTTCCGCACTGCCCGGGCCCGTGAGGAGATCACCGTCACGACGTCGGAATTGCGCGTGCGGCGCATCAGCCATCACGGCCAAGTCGCCGAATGGACCTTCAATCCGCTCTGGGTCCGGCTCGACATGGAAGTCGACGAGGACTTTGGCATCGAGCATCTCTATTTGATCTCGCGTGGCCACCAAATCCAGATCGCAAGATTCCTCGGACCTGACGAAAAGGCCAGTTTCTACAAAGGCTTGGTTGAAGCGCTGAACGCTGCCAAGCGCGGCCCGACCTACAATCCGATCACCTGATTCCCAGTCGGGAATCGGGTGGTTTCGAAGCCTGCCCTCTCCTACATTCTGGGTCATGATGACACTCGCCATACATGACCAGCGCCTGGCCAGGCCAGGCACCCAGAACGCCGCGATGCGCGATTATGATTCCGTGCGCCGGGCGATCGCCTTCATCTCGGAGAACTGGCGCGCGCAGCCCACCATCGAGGCGATGGCGGATGCGGCCGGCGTCACGCCGGACGAGCTGCACCATCTGTTCCGCCGCTGGGCTTCCATCACGCCGAAGGCCTTCATGCAGGCGTTGACCCTCGACCACGCCAAGGGGCTGCTGCGAGACTCCGCAAGCATCCTCGACGCGGCGCTCGATTCTGGACTCTCGGGTCCGGGCCGGCTGCACGATCTCTTCGTCACCCACGAAGCGATGTCGCCGGGCGAATGGAAGAACCGCGGCGCTGGATTGACCTTGCGCTACGGCTTCCACCCCTCGCCTTTCGGCACCGCGATCGTGATCGCGACTGATCGCGGCCTGTCGGGCCTTGCCTTTGCCGATCCCGGCGAGGAGAAGGCCGCGCTCGCCGACATGACGCGACGCTGGCCGAACGCCACCTACGTTGAGGATCACGAAGGCACCGCGCCACTGGCGCAGCGTATCTTCGACACTAAACTCTGGCGGCAAGACCAGCCACTGCGCGTGGTCATGATCGGCACCGACTTCGAGGTGCGCGTCTGGGAGACGCTGTTGAAGATCCCGATGGGACGCGCGGTGTCCTATTCGGACATCGCCTGCAACATCAACAGTCCGAAGGCCTCGCGCGCCGTCGGCGCTGCGGTCGGCAAGAACCCGGTGTCCTTCGTCGTGCCCTGCCACCGCGCACTCGGCAAAAGCGGCACGCTCACCGGCTATCACTGGGGCATCACCCGCAAGCAGGCGATGCTGGGCTGGGAAGCCGGACAGCTGGGGATGCAGTAAAAACCACAAGCGCCCCTGCCGTAGGGTGGGCAAAGCGTCGCGTGCCCACCACCTCTGGTAGCCGTTTCCAAGAGATCGTGGGCACGGCGCTGTGCGCCTTTGCCCACGGGCTCTGCCCGTGTTGCGAAAACCTACCCCGCCAGATCCAGCTTCGACGCCACCGTCGAATCCGCATTCAGCCGGTAGATGATCGGCACGCCGGTCGCGAGCTCGCGCTTCAAAATGCCTTCAGGGGACAGCTTCTCCAGCACCATGATCAACGCGCGCAGCGAATTGCCATGAGCGGCGACGAGGGTGCGCTTGCCGTTGAGCACGCCAGGCAGGATTTCCTGCACATAGTACGGCAACGCGCGCGCCAGCGTGTCCTTCAGGCTTTCGCCGCCGGGCGGCGGCACGTCGTAGGAGCGGCGCCAGATCAGCACCTGGTCCTCGCCCCATTTCTTGCGC
>Ga0105237_10009317_pt1 | contig 10519 bp, 5 predicted proteins | sample KBSC24metaG_FD_81520 | JGI IMG/M metagenome (GOLD analysis project Ga0105237, IMG submission 81520) | Corn rhizosphere microbial communities from Kellogg Biological Station, Michigan, USA - KBS C2-4 metaG | ecosystem: Host-associated > Plants > Roots > Rhizosphere > Soil | place: Michigan, USA... | reverse complement strand
GCCGTCGAGGTTGAACGAGTAGCCGGTCGGGATGACGAGGCCGACGACCGACTTCTTGGCGCCGAGGTTCTCCATCTTGGCCATCATCCGGGGCAGCACCGATTCCGAGCTCGACGTGCCGAGGACGATCAAGAGCTCCTCCTTGATGTACTTGATGAACTTCCAGATCGAGAAGCCGTGGAAGCGGGCGATCAGCCCGAGGACGACGAAGATGAAGAAGAGGCACGTCGCGTAGAACGTCCCCATCAGCTTGCCGAGCTGCAGCAGCGAGCCGACGCCGTACTTGCCGATCGTGAACGCCATCGCGCCGAAGGCGCCGATCGGCGCGACCTTCATGATGATGCCGACGATCGAGAACAGCACGTGCGAGCTCTTCTCGACGACGTCGAAGACGAGCGTGCCGCGGCCGCCGAAGCGATGCAGGGCGAAGCCGAACAGAACCGAGAACAACAGGACCTGGAGGATCTCGCCCTTGGCGAACGCGTCGATGACCGTGTTGGGGATGATCGCGAGCAGGAAGTCGACCGTGCCCTGCATCTTGCCGGGGCCGGTGTAGGCGGCGACCTGCTTGGTGTCGAGCGAGTTGGGGTCGACGTTCATCCCCGCACCCGGCTGGACGATGTTGATGATGACGAGGCCGACGATCAGCGCGATCGAGCTGACGACCTCGAAGTAGAGGAGCGCGAGGCCGCCGGTCTTGCCGACCTTCTTCATGTCCTCCATGCCGGCGATGCCGACGACGACGGTGCAGAAGATGATCGGCGCGATGATCATCTTGATCAGCTTGATGAAGCCGTCGCCGAGCGGCTTCATCGCCGCGCCGGTCTCGGGCCACCAGTGACCGAGGATCACGCCGATGATGATCGCGGTGATGACCTGCAGGTACAGCGACTTGTAGAACGGCTTCTTGCCGGCAGTGACGTCCATGGAGTCTCCTGTTCTTCGAATGAAGTGAACGCGATCAGCGGCGGCGCGCGCCGCCGCTCGCGTCGATCCGGCCGAGTGCGGCGCTGAGCTCCTGGCTGGAGGCGTCGCTGCCCGCATCGACGACCGCGAGCGCCGTCATGTTGACGATGCGGCGCACCGTCGCGGTGGGCGTCAGGATGCTCACCGGCTTGGCCGCGCCGAGCAGGATCGGGCCGACGGTGATGCCGTTGCCGCAGGCCGTCTTCATCACGTTGAAGGTGATGTTGGCGGCGTCCAGCGTCGGCATGATCAGTACGTTGGCTTCGCCGCCGAGGGCCGATTCGGGGAAGGCCTGGTCCATCAGTTCCTTCGACAGCGCCGCGTCGCCGTGCATCTCGCCTTCGACTTCGAGATCGATGTCCAGGCTGCGGATCAGTGCCAGCGCATCGCGCATCTTGCGTGCCGAGGCGGTGTCTTCGCTGCCGAAGTTGGAATGCGAGAGCAGCGCCACGCGCGGCGTCACGCCGAAGCGCTTGACCTCCTCGGCCGCCAGCACCGCCATCTCCGCGACCTGCTCGGCCGTGGGATCGACGTTGACGTAGGTGTCGCAGATGAAGAGCGTCTGGTCGGGCAGCATCAGCAGATTCATCGCGGCCAGGGTTTCGACGCCCTCGCGCATGCCGATGACGTCGCGCACCGCGTTCAGGTGCGTCTTGAACGAGCCCGAGGTGCCGCACAGCAAGGCATCGGCATCGCCGCGCTGCAGCAGCATCGCGCCGACCAGCGTGGTGTCGCGCTGGAGCGCCAGCCGCGCGGACGCGGGCGACACGCCCTTGCGCTTGGTCAGCTGGTAGTAGGCCTCGACCATCTCGCGAAAGCGCGGGTCGTCCGCCGGGTTCACCAGCTCGAAATCGACGCCGGCCACGAGGCGCAGCCCATGGTCCCGGATGCGCTGGATCACGATCTCGGGCCGTCCGACGAGGATCGGCTTGGCCAGCCCCTCGTCGACCACCACCTGCACCGCGCGCAGCACGCGCTCGTCCTCGCCTTCGGCATAGACCACGCGCTTCGGCTCGCGCTGGGCGGCGGCGAACACCGGCTGCATGATCGTGCCCGAGTGATAGACGAAGCGCCCGAGGCTTTGGCGATAGGCCTCCATGTCGGCGATCGGCCGCGTCGCGACGCCGGACTCCATCGCGGCCTTCGCCACCGCCGGCGCCACCGTGACGATCAGGCGCGGGTCGAAGGGCTTCGGGATCAGGTATTCGGCGCCGAAGCGCAGGCCCTCGGCGCCGTAGGCCTTGGCGACCGATTCCGGAATCTCCGCATGCGTCAGCTCGGCGAGCGCGCGCACGGTGGCCAGCTTCATCGCCTCGTTGATCGTCGTCGCGCCCACGTCGAGCGCGCCGCGGAAGATGAACGGGAAGCAGAGGACGTTGTTGACCTGGTTCGGGTAGTCCGAGCGGCCGGTGCCGATGACCGCGTCGGGCCGCACCGCGAGCGCTGCCTCGGGCATGATTTCCGGCGTCGGGTTGGCCATCGCCAGGATGATCGGGTCGCGCGCCATGCCCTTCACCATCTCCGGCTTCAGCACGTTGCCGGCGGAGAGGCCGAGGAAGATGTCGGCGCCGGGCATCACGTCCGCCAGCGTGCGCGCGCTGGTGTCGCGGGCGTAGCGCGCCTTGTTCGGGTCCATGCCTTCGGTGCGGCCCTGGTAGACCACGCCCTTGGCGTCGGTGACCATGATGTTGCCGGGCTTCAGGCCGAGGCTCACCGCGAGGTCGAGGCAGGCGAGCGCCGCGGCGCCGGCCCCCGAAGCCACCAGCTTGACCTCGCCGATCTGCTTGCCCACGTGCTTCAGCCCGTTCAGGATCGCCGCCGCTGCGACGATCGCGGTGCCGTGCTGGTCGTCGTGGAAGACCGGGATCTTCATGCGTTCGCGCAGCTTCTGCTCAATGTAGAAGCACTCGGGTGCCTTGATGTCCTCGAGGTTGATGCCGCCGAAGGTCGGCTCCATGCGCGCGATCGTCTCGATCAGCGCATCCGGGTCGTTCTCGGCGAGCTCGATGTCGAACACGTCGATGCCGGCGAACTTCTTGAACAGGCAGCCCTTGCCCTCCATCACCGGCTTGCCCGCGAGCGGGCCGATGTTGCCCAGGCCGAGCACCGCGGTGCCGTTGGTGATCACCGCCACCAGGTTGGCGCGTGCGGTGAGGTTGCGGGCTTCGCCTTCGTCCTCGACGATCGCCAGGCAGGCCTCGGCCACGCCGGGCGAATAGGCGAGCGCGAGGTCGCGCTGCGTGACCATGGCCTTGGTCGGATTCACCGAGATCTTGCCCGGCGTCGGGTAGCGGTGATAGTCGAGCGCGTCTTGCCTGAGCTTGTCTTGCTGGTCGTCTGCCATGTCGGTCTCCGGAGATTCGGTCATCGGGTCGTGCCCAGCGCGGCGCGCAGGGCGTCGAGGAACTCGGCGGGCTTGTCGGCGTGCACCCAGTGGCCGGCGCCTTCGACGATCGTCGTCTGCAGGCGCGGGAACAGCCGGGCGAAGGCGGCGTGATCGGCGGGCGCGGCGTAGTCGGAACGCTCGCCGGCGATCAGATGCGTCGGGCCGTCGTAGCGCTGCGTCAGCAGCTCGGGCGGGAAGCCGCAAAGCTCGCGCATCGACGCGCCGATGCCGAGCAGGTTCAGCCGCCAGTCGAAATGGTCGTTGCGCGGCACCAGGTTCTGCATCAGGAAGGAGACGACGCCGGCATCGGGGATCGTCGCGCCAAGCGTGCGCTGCACTTCCGCGCGGCTGGCCGTCGCCGCGACGTCGACCGTGCGCATCGCCTGCACGTAGCTCGACAAGCGGTCGGCATAGGCCACCGGCGCCACGTCCACCACCACCAGGCGGCCGACGCTCTCGGGGTGCATCAGGGCCAGCGCCATCGCCGTCTTGCCGCCCATGCTGTGGCCGATCACGGTGGGGCGATCGAGCTCCTGCGACTGGATCGTCGCGTGCACGTCATCGGCCATCTCGGTGTAGCTCATCGAGTCCGACCAGTGCGAGGCGCCGTGGTTGCGCAGGTCGATCGCGAAGACCTGGTGCGCCTTCGCCAGCTCGCGCGCGACGCTGCGCCAGTTGCTGCCGGAGCCGAACAGGCCGTGCAGGATCAGCACCGGCGGGCCGATGCCGGTGGCCTCGAACGCGAGGTCCATCGTCGATGCTGCGGCGCTCATTTCTTCTTCACCGGCGGCAGGTCGGTGCACACGCCTTCGAACAGCTCGGCCGTCATGCCGATCGATTCGCCGAGCGTCGGGTGCGGGTGGATGGTCTTGCCGATGTCGGTCGGCTCGCAGCCCATCTCGATCGCCAGGCAGACCTCGCTGATCAGGTCGCCCGCATGCGTGCCGACGATGCCGCCGCCGACCACCCGGTGCGTGGCCTTGTCGAAGATCAGCTTGGTGAAGCCCTCGTCGCGGCCGTTGGCGATGGCGCGGCCCGAGGCCGCCCAGGGAAACACCGCCTTGCCGACCTCCAGCCCTTCGGCCTTGCACTGCTCCTCGGTCTTGCCGGCCCAGGCGACCTCCGGGTCGGTGTAGGCGACCGAGGGGATCTGCCGCGCATCGAAGAACGCGGCCTCGCCGTGCGCGGCCTCCGCGGCGACATGCGCTTCATGCACCGCCTTGTGCGCCAGCATCGGCTGGCCGACGATGTCGCCGATCGCATGGATGTGCGGCACATTGGTGCGCATCTGCCGGTCGACCTCGATGAAGCCGCGCTCGGTCACCGCGATGCCGGCCTTCTCGGCGCCGATCTTGTTGCCGTTCGGGCTGCGGCCCACGGCCACCAGCACCAGGTCGTAGACCTGCGGGCCGGCTGGCGCCTTCTCGCCCTCGAACGTGGCCTCGATGCCCGCGGCGGTGGCCTTGGCGCCCACGGTCTTGGTCTTCAGCATCACATGGTCGAAGCGCTTGGCGTTGAACTTCTCCCAGACCTTGACCAGGTCGCGGTCCGCGCCCTGCATCAGCCCGTCGAGCATTTCGACCACGTCGATGCGCGTGCCCAGCGTCGAATAGACCGTGGCCATCTCGAGGCCGATGATGCCGCCGCCGACCACCAGCATGCGCTTCGGGATGCTCTTCAGCAGCAGTGCGCCGGTCGAGTCGACGACTCTCTCGTCCTGCGGCATGAAGGGCAATGCCACGGCCTGCGAGCCGGCGGCGATGATCGCCTTCCGGAAGCGGATCACCTTCTTCGTGCCGTCGCCGAGCACGACCTCGAGATGGTGCGGGTCGAGGAAGCCGCCGACGCCCGTGACGACCTCGACCTTGCGCATCTTGGCCATGCCGGCGAGGCCGCCGGTGAGCTTCCTGATCACGCCGTCCTTGAAGCCGCGCAGCTTGTCGATGTCGATCTGCGGCGGCCCGTAGGAGATGCCGTGATCCGGCAGGTGCGTGACTTCGTCCATCACCGAGGCGGTGTGCAGCAGCGCCTTCGACGGGATGCAGCCGACGTTCAGGCACACGCCGCCGAGCGTGGCGTAGCGCTCGACCAGGACGGTCTTCATGCCGAGGTCGGCGCTGCGGAAGGCCGCGGAATAGCCGCCGGGGCCGGCGCCGAGCACGAGCATCTCGCAGTCGATGTCGGCACTGCCGGTATGGCTGGCGGCGGTGGGTGCCGGAGCGCTTGCCGCCGCAGGGGCAGGTGCTGGGGCGGCGGGTGCCGCTGCGGGCGCGGCGGCAGCGCCTGTGCCGTTCACTTCGAGCACCAACACCACCGAACCTTCGCTCACCGTGTCGCCGAGCTTGACCTTCAGTTCCTTCACGACCCCGGCCGCCGAGGACGGAATCTCCATCGAGGCCTTGTCCGATTCGACGCTGATCAGGCTCTGCTCGACGCGCACGGTCTCGCCCGGCTTGACCAGCAGTTCGATCACCGCGACATCCTTGAAGTCGCCGATATCCGGGACCTTCACTTCCACGAATTGAGCCATGCCTCGGTCCCTCAGAACATGATGCGCCGCATGTCGGCGAGCAGATTGGCGAAGTGCACGTTGAAGCGTGCCGCGGCGGCGCCGTCGATGACGCGGTGGTCCCACGAAAGCGAGAGCGGCAAGGTGAGCCGCCAGCTCGAGGTCTTGCCGTCGCTGGAGTGCTGCTTCCAGTACGACTTGCAGACGCCCATGATCGCCACCTCGGGCGCGTTGATGATCGGTGTGAAGTAGATGCCGCCGATGCCGCCGAGCGAGCTGATCGTGAAGCTGCCGCCCTGCATCTGGTCGGGCTTCAGCTTGCCGTCGCGCGCGAGCTTGGCGAGCTCGCCCATCTCCTTCGTGATCTCCGGGATGGTCTTCCTGTCCGCGTCGCGGATCACCGGCACCACCAGGCCGTTCGGCGTGTCGGCCGCGAAGCCGATGTGCCAGTAGTTCTTCAGCACCAGTTGGTCCCCGTCGAGGCTCGCGTTGAACTCGGGAAACTTCTTCAAGGTGGCGACGGCCGCCTTGATCATGAAGGGCAGCATGCTGACCTTGATGCCCGACTTCTCCAGCTCCTTGTTCATCTGCACGCGGAAGGCTTCGAGCTCGGTGATGTCGGCCTCGTCATGCGTCGTGACATGCGGGATCACGACCCAGTTGCGATGCAGGTTGGCGGCCGAGATCTTCTTGATGCGCGACTGGTCCTTGCGCTCGACCGGGCCGAACTTCGCGAAATCGACCTTGGGCCAGGGCAGCAGGTCGAGACTGCCACCGCCGCCCGCGGCGCCGGCTGCCTGCTTGCCCGCGGCCGGTGCCGCGGCCACGCTCTGCGGCGCCGCGCCGGAGGCTGCCTTGACGAAGGCATGCACGTCGTCGCTGACGATGCGGCCATGCTGCCCGGTGCCGCTGACCCTGCCGAGATCGACGCCGAGCTCGCGCGCCAGCTTGCGCACCGCCGGGCCGGCATAGGCGAGCGCGAACGCGGCCTCGTCGATCTTTCCAGCGCCTGCGCCCGGCCCGGCCGCGACGGGGACCGGCGATGGCGCGGGTGGCGCCGCGCCCGGCCCAGCAGCCGCGGCGGCTGCCGCCGTCGGCGCGCCGCTCGCGGCCCCGGTGCCGAGCAGCATGATCACGCTGCCCTCCGACACCGTATCGCCGAGCTTGACCAGGATCTGCTGCACCGTGCCGGCCAGCGGCGCCGGCACGTCCATCGTCGCCTTGTCCGACTCCAGCGACAGCAAGGGGTCCTCGGCCTTCACGGCATCGCCGACCTTGACGAAGATCTCGATGACCGGGATGTCCTTGAAGTCGCCGATGTCCGGAATCCGCACCTCGGCGGTACCGCCCGGCGCGCTGACCGGCGAGGGCGGGGCGGTCACCGTCGGCTTCGCCGCCTCCGCGGCAGGCGCGGCAGTTGCGGCACCGCCGCCTTCGAACAGCATGATCAGGCTGCCTTCGCTGAGCAGGTCGCCGACCTTCACGCGCAGCTCCTTGACCACGCCGCCGACGGGCGCGGGCACGTCCATCGTGGCCTTGTCGGATTCGAGCGAGACCAGCGGGTCTTCGGGCTTGACCGTGTCGCCGACCTTGACGAACACCTCGATCACCGGGACATCCTTGAAGTCGCCGATGTCGGGGACCTTGACTTCGATTGTTTGGCTCATCGTGTTGTTCTCCCTCAGACCGTCCAGGGCGCGGGCCGCTCGGCATCGAGCCCGTACTTCAGGATCGCGTCGGCGACCTCGGCGGCTTTGATCTTTCCGTCGTCGGCCAGGGCCTTCAGCGCGGCCACCGCGACGTAGTGGCGGTTGACCTCGAAGAAGCTGCGCAGCTTGGCGCGGTAGTCGCTGCGGCCGAAGCCGTCGGTGCCGAGCACGACGTAGCGCTTGCCGGCCAGCGCCACGTATTCGCGCACCTGATCGGGGAAGCTGCGCATGTAGTCGGTGGCGGCCACCACCGGCCCGTCGTGCCCTTCGAGGCAGGCCTCGACGTAGCTCTTGCGCCGCGGCTCGGCCGGGTGCAGCAGGTTCCAGCGCTCGGCGGCCATGCCGTCGCGGCGCAGCTCGTTGAAGCTGGTCGCGCTCCAGACGTCGGCCGTCACGCCGAAGTCCTGCTTCAGCAGTTCGGCCGCGGCCATCACCTCGCGCAGGATCGTGCCGCTGCCCATCAGCTGCACGCGCAAGGCGTTCTTGCCCTTCGTCTTGCCGCCGTCCTGCAGCAGGTACAGGCCCTTCAGGATCCCCGCCTCGCTGCCCTCGGGCATGCCGGGGTGCGGGTAGTTCTCGTTCATCAGCGTGAGGTAGAAGAAGACGTCTTCCTGGTCCTCGTACATGCGCCGCATGCCGTCGCGGATGATGGTCACGACCTCATGCGCGAACGTCGGGTCGTACGAGACGCAGTTCGGTATCGTCGCCGCGAGCAGATGGCTGTGGCCGTCTTCATGCTGAAGGCCTTCGCCGTTCAGCGTAGTGCGGCCGGCGGTGCCGCCGAGCAGGAAGCCGCGGCAGCGGATGTCGCCCGCCAGCCAGGCGAGGTCGCCGACCCGCTGCAGCCCGAACATCGAGTAGTAGATGTAGAACGGGATCATCGGCACGTTGTTCGTGCTGTAGGACGTGGCCGCGACGATCCATGACGACATCGCCCCGCCTTCGTTGATGCCCTCCTGCAGCACCTGCCCGTCCTTGGACTCGCGGTAGTACATCAGCTGGTCGGAGTCCTGCGGCTTGTAGAGCTGGCCCAGCGACGACCAGATGCCGAGCTGGCGGAACATGCCTTCCATGCCGAAGGTGCGTGATTCATCGGGCACGATCGGCACCACGTGCTTGCCGATGTGCTTGTCGCGCACCAGCGTGCCGAGCATCTGCACGAAGGCCATCGTGGTCGAGATCTCGCGCTCGCCGGTGCTCTTCAGCAGCCGCTCGAACGTGGCGAGCGGCGGGATCTCGAGCCGGGTCGAGCTGCGGCGGCGCGTCGGCAGGTAGCCGCCGAGCGCGGCGCGGCGCGCGTGCAGGTACTTCATCTCCGGGCTGTCGTCGGGCAGCTTGATGAAGGGCACGTCGGCCAGCTGTTCGTCCGTCACCGGGATCTGGAAGCGGTCGCGAAAGCCGCGCAGCGCGTCCTGCGTCATCTTCTTGGCCTGGTGCGCGATCATCTGGCCTTCGCCCGATTCGCCCATGCCGTAGCCCTTCACGGTCTTGGGCAGCAGCAGGGTCGGCTGGCCGGTGTGCTTGACCGCGGCGGCATAGGCCGCGAAGACCTTCACCGGGTCGTGGCCGCCGCGCGTCAGGCCCCAGATCTCGTCGTCGCTCATGTCGGCGACGAGGGCCTTCAGCGCCTCGTACTTGCCGAAGAAATGCTCGCGCACATAGGCGCCGCTCTTGCTCTTGAAGTCCTGGTACTCGCCGTCGACACATTCCTCCATGCGCTGCAGCAGCAGGCCGCTCTTGTCCTTGGCGAGCAGCTTGTCCCAGCCGCTGCCCCAGACGATCTTGATCACGTTCCAGCCGGCGCCGCGGAAAACCGCTTCGAGCTCCTGGATGATCTTGCCGTTGCCGCGCACCGGGCCGTCGAGGCGCTGCAGGTTGCAGTTGATGACGAAGATCAGGTTGTCGAGGCGCTCGCGGCCGGCGAGCGAGATGGCGCCGAGCGACTCGGGCTCGTCCATCTCGCCGTCGCCCATGAAGGCCCAGACCTTGCGCGGCGCAGTCTCGGCCAGGCCGCGGCCTTGCAGGTACTTCAGGAAGCGCGCCTGGTAGATCGCCATCAGCGGGCCGAGCCCCATCGAGACGGTCGGGAACTGCCAGAAGTCCGGCATCAGCCAGGGGTGCGGATAGGACGAGAGCCCGCCGCCGCCGGTCTCCTGCCGATAGCCCAGCAGCTGCTGTTCGCTGAGCCGCCCTTCGAGGAAGGCGCGCGCGTAGATGCCGGGCGAGCAATGGCCCTGGAAGTAGATCAGGTCGCCGCCGTGCGCGTCGTTCGCGGCATGCCAGAAGTGGCCGAAGCCGATGTCGTACAGCGTCGCGGCGGACTGGAAGCTGGCGATGTGGCCGCCGAGTTCGGACGAGTCCTTGTTCGCCCGCAGGATGATCGCCAGCGCGTTCCAGCGGATGATCGAACGCAGGCGGTGTTCGATCGCCCGGTCGCCGGTCGACTTCTCTTCCTGCTCCGGCGGGATGGTGTTGCAGTAGGCGGTGGTCAGCGACTGCGGCACGTAGATGCCGTCGCGCCGCGCCTGGTCGACCAGGCTGCTGACGAGGTGGTTCGTGCGCGCCGTGCCGCGGACTCGTTGAACCGATTCGAGTGCATCGAGCCACTCGCGAGTCTCCAGCGGATCGGTATCCGAGCTTGTGCTCATTCTTTTGTCTCCGGTTGTCTTGCCCGGGTCTTAGAGCAATCGGGGTGCCAGTCGGACGGCCCCGCGATCGGCGATGCAAGTCATTGATCCGTAAAGGAATTCACAAACCGGACATGAGTCGGGGCCACGATTTCCCGTTGCCGGCACCGTCGCGCCATACGGATTGCCAGGCAGTGATTTCGGTGCTAACCCTAGATATCGACGCCGCTCGAGCCGGCGCTGTTGCCCGACGCCCACATCTGTCGGCGTCCCAAATTTTCAGTAAATTCTGAAAATACATAAAATAGAACAATGACTTCCG
>Ga0105237_10009316_pt1 | contig 10519 bp, 9 predicted proteins | sample KBSC24metaG_FD_81520 | JGI IMG/M metagenome (GOLD analysis project Ga0105237, IMG submission 81520) | Corn rhizosphere microbial communities from Kellogg Biological Station, Michigan, USA - KBS C2-4 metaG | ecosystem: Host-associated > Plants > Roots > Rhizosphere > Soil | place: Michigan, USA... | reverse complement strand
CCATTCCGCCTGGGGCGAATTCACGGGCGCGGGCAAACGCTCCGGCACGCTCCAGTCATTCTTCCCGTCGCGATGCGCCATCCAGATATCCAGCGCGGCGCTGGTTCCTGCTCCCGTCGCGCGGGTGGAAATGAAATACAGGCTGCGCCCGTCCGGCGTGAAATAAGGATCGGCTTCCAGACCCGCCCTGGCAAACCGCCAGGGCTTGGGATCGGACCAGCGCCCCTTGTCGCAATGGCTGACCAGGATGTGCCAACCGGAAAATTTCTTGTCGCTGCGGACGAACCAGAGGTCGCCCGTCAAAGGATCGATGGCGGGATGGGATTCCCACATCGGACTGGAGATGCCGGGCAGACTCCAATGTTCGACGCTCGGCGCGGGCTCAGCGGCGCTTGCCAGAACGAGCATGGATAATGCCAGGGCACGCATGAAGCCTCCTCACACCTGCTAATGCGCGGCGCCGGCCTGCCACTTGTGAATGGCGATGATCGGCGCCCAGCCGGATGGGGCGATCAGATTTATCACGTTGAGCGTGAGATTGTCACGGATCATCACCGCGGTGAATAATTCGAATGCGACGGCGATCGCGATGACGGTGCGGCCGCGCACCCGCGAAGCGAACAGAAATCCCGCCGACATCATCACCACGTCGGACACCGAATTCAGGATGCTGTCACCCACATAGCCCGCCGCCAGTGCCTGCTGGCGATAATGCTGGACCACCGCGGGACTGTTCTCGGCAATCTCCCATCCGATCTCCACACCCATCGCCAAAAGAAGCCGCGCCCCCAGCGGCAGGCCCGGCGCGATCAGGCGCAGGACTCCGAAAAAGACGAATCCGTGAATGACGTGGGAGAAGCTGTACCAATCGGCCAGCTGCTGCGACATGTCCGGACTCCAGGGATCGTTAACCCAGAGCAGGATCCGTCCGCTGGCGGCGAGGAAAGGCTGGCCAAGCGTGTGCAGAATGGCGATCTGGATGCCGATCAGCGCGATGGCGGCGGCGGCAAAATATCTCGATGAAACATGCGCAAGCATTGTCCGCTATTCGCCCCGCTGCAGAATGACGCCCAGTTCTTCGACATCGAGGTCGCGCTCCAGTTCGTGCAGAACCTCGTCCTCGATCAATCCGGCGCGATGAATGCGGATCAGCTCGGCACGGCCGGCCGCAAGCGCGATCAATACCACATCGAAATGCGTCCGGATGCCTTCCATGAACGAGTCCGCGTCCGCCGCATAACGCTGAACGATTTCCAGGCGCTTGCGATATTCCTCCAGCAGCTTGGGATGAATCAGCGTGCCGTCCGGCCCATAGGCATGCGCTTCCACCGCCTTGGTCCGGGCGCGGGCGATGGCTGCCTCCGACGCCGCCAGGCTCATTTTGGCCGGCGGGTCGCGGTCGACCGGCCGGACCCGCCGGATCAACCATCCCAGGCTGGTCCCCTGTATCACGACAGTGGCGAAGATCACCGCGAAGGCGACGACCAGCATCAGGTCCCTGCCCGGCATCGATTCCGGTAATGAAAGCGCCACCGCCAAGGTCACGACACCCCGCATGCCCGCCCAGCTCAGCACCGTCGCCTGCCGGGTACCCAGCGGCCGCGCGCGTTTCAGCCCCAGGCCCTGAAGCAGGACCAGCACGCCATCGCTTCCGAACACCCAGGCGAAGCGCGCCAGCGCGACGGTCAGCACCACGCCCAGGACGGGCATCGCCATTGTCGTCGAAACGGCCTCGATCCCGCCAACCCGGTCGAGCACGCCCCGCAGCGAAAAGCCGATGAGGATGAAGACCACGGCTTCCAGAATGAACACCAGCGTCCGCCAGAAGGCACCGCCGCGAAGCCGGACCGGCGCCGGAAAGATCACATGCTGATACCAGCCCAGCACCAGCCCCGCGATGACCGTGGCTATGACGCCGGACACATGGGCCGCCTCGCCGGCGATATAGGCGATCCAGCACATCAGCGTGGTGGCCATGATGATCAATGTCTGGTCGGATAAGCGCTTCACGACGAATATCCAGATCCCCGCCACCGCGAGGCCGACAAGAATTCCGCCAAGGGCCAGGAAGAAGAAACTCGAGACTGCCGCGCCGGTATCGAAAACCCCGCTGAGCGTTGCCGCCACGGCGAAGCGGAAAAGGACCAGGCCGGTGGCGTCATTGAGCAGGCTTTCCCCTTCCAGCAGGGCCGACAGCCGCCGGGGAAGCGTCACGCGCTGAAGCACCGCGCGCGCAGACACCGCATCCGGCGGCGACATGATTGCGCCCAGCGCAAAACAGGCGGCCCAGGGAAGGCCGGGAACAAATGCGTGCACCACAAGGCCAACCACAAGCGTGGTGAACACCACCGCGCCGATGGCGAGAGACAATATGCCCGGAAGATGCCGCCGGAAGCGGCCAAACGCCGTGTAATAGGCGCCATCCAGCAGCAGGGGCGGAAGAAAGAGCACCAGGGCCAGTTCGGGATCAAGCGATACCGGAGGCAAGCCGGGCACAAAGGCGAGCGCGCCACCACCCACCAGCAGCGCAGTCGCCGGGGGAAGGCCCAAACGCCGGGCCAGCCAATGCAGCGCGACAACGCCGACGAGGAGGGCCAGAACGAGTTCAAATGCCTCAACCGGATGCATCGGCTTTCCCCTCGACCGTCAGGCCAGGCGCTTCATAGCAGCCATGCGCCGGCGAGAAAATAAAAACGTCCCGCCGAATCAGGGGTGAAATCCGGCGGGACGCGTTACGGGGTCAGGCAACGGCGGCGACCGCCGCGAAAGTGAGGGTGGCACTGAGAATGATGACACTGCGTGTCAGCAGTTCGATCACGGCATGGCCGAAGCGGCTGGAGGATTCCGTGGGGGCGGCGATGTTGAAAGTTTTCATGGCTATGTTCTCCGAGGTTGCGCAGCCACTATGCCGTGGGAGAAAACACCTCACACTCCGCCGCTTGCGCTCAAATCGGAACACGCGATCGAAGAGCCGAGAATCCGGCCCCGCAATCACGCCTGGGATAAATATTACAAACCGCCCGGATGAAGGCCCGGCGCTTCGTGGCCGGTGCGGGCCACATATTCGGTATAGCCGCCCCCATATTGATGAACGCCTTCGGGTGTCAGTTCGAGCACACGGTTCGAAAGCGCGGCGAGGAAGTGGCGGTCATGCGAAACGAACAGCATGGTGCCCTCGAATTCCGACAAAGATGCGACCAGCATCTCCTTCGTCGCCATATCCAAATGGTTGGTGGGTTCGTCGAGAACCAGAAAGTTCGGCGGATCGAACAGCATCTTGGCCATGACCAGGCGGGCTTTCTCCCCGCCGGACAGCACGCGGCATGTCTTCTCGACATCGTCGCCAGAGAAACCAAAACAACCTGCCAGCGTACGGAGCGCCCCCTGCCCGGCCTGGGGGAATGATTTGTCCAGCGACTCGAAAACCGTGTCCTCGCCGTCCAGCAGATCCATGGAATGCTGAGCAAAATAGCCCATCCGCACATTGCTGCCGAGATTCACCGCGCCCTGGTCCGGCGCGGTTGCGCCGGCCACCAGCTTCAGCAGAGTGGATTTGCCCGCACCATTGGCGCCCAACACGCACCAACGCTCCTTGCGGCGGACCTGGAAATCGAGCCCGGCATAGATCGAATGATTGCCGTAAGCCTTGTGGACATTCTTGAAGCCGGCCACATCATCGCCCGAGCGCGGCGGCGCTCGGAATTCAAAGCGGACAGCTTCGCGGCGCCGGGGCATTTCCACCCGTTCGATCTTGTCCAGCTTCTTCACCCGGCTCTGAACCTGGGCGGCGTGGGAGGCACGCGCCTTGAAGCGTTCGATGAATTTGATTTCCTTGGCCAGCATCGCCTGCTGACGCTCGAATTGTGCCTGGCGCTGCTTTTCGCTTAAGGCCCGTTGCTGCTCGTAGAAATCATAATTGCCCGAATAGGTGGTGAGCGAGCCGCCATCGATCTCCACCACCTTGCCGATGATGCGGTTCATGAACTCGCGATCATGCGAGGTCATCAGCAACGCGCCGTCGTAATTCTTGAGGAATTCCTCAAGCCAGATCAGGCTTTCGAGATCGAGATGGTTGCTCGGTTCGTCCAGCAGCATGCCATCGGGCCGCATCACCAGGATGCGGGCCAGCGCCACGCGCATCTTCCAGCCGCCGGAAAGCAGGCCGACATCGCCGTCCATGCGTTCCTGGCTGAAACTCAATCCCGCGAGAACTTCGCGGGCCCGTGCATCCAGCGCATAACCATCCAATTCCTCGAACCGATGCTGCACTTCGCCATAGCGTTCGACCAGCGCGTCCATCTCGCCCATGCGGTCCGGATCGACCATTGCCGCTTCCAGCTGAGCCATCTCGGCGGCCAGGGCGCTTGCCGGGCCTACGCCATCCATCACCGCCATGACGGCGCTCTGGCCCGACATTTCGCCGACATCCTGGCTGAAATAGCCGATGGTCATGCCGGGATCGATCGTCAGTTGGCCATCATCTGGACGGTCTTCGCCCGCGATGATCCGGAACAGCGTCGACTTGCCGGCGCCATTCGGCCCGACCAACCCCACCTTCTCACCCTTCTGGATGCCCATTGAGGCATCGACGAACAGGAGATGATGGCCGTTTTGCTTGCTGATGTTGTCGAGGCGGATCATGGGTGTGTGCGGGACCGAAGGAATTATGTCTCAGCGTTTTGGTGCACATCGCTTGGCCGGATCGCTGCAGCTCGCCCAAGCTCGCGGCGTGATCCGCTCAAATTGGTCCGTTAGGACCAATTTGACCTGGCCACAACGTGTCCAGGCCGCGGATCACTCCCATTCAATCGTTCCGGGCGGCTTGGAGGTCACGTCATAGACGACGCGGTTGATCCCACGCACTTCATTGACGATGCGGGTCGAAACCCGGCCCAGGAAGCTATGCTCGAACGGATAATAATCCGCCGTCATGCCGTCGGAAGATGTCACCGCGCGCAACGCGCAAACATGATCGTAAGTGCGCCCATCGCCCATCACGCCCACGGTGCGCACCGGCAAGAGCACCGCGAAAGCCTGCCAGATCTTGTCGTAGAGGCCCGCTTTGCGGATCTCGTCCAAATAAATGACATCGGCCTTGCGCAGGATCTCCAGCTTTTCTTCCGTGATCTCGCCGGGAATGCGGATGGCGAGGCCAGGCCCCGGGAAGGGATGGCGGCCCACAAAGGCCGGCGGCAGACCCAGTTCGCGGCCCAGTGCCCGGACTTCATCCTTGAAGAGTTCGCGCAAGGGTTCGACCAGCTTCATCTTCATGTAAGCGGGCAAACCGCCCACATTATGATGCGACTTGATGGTGACGGAGGGACCGCCGGTCGCCGAAATGCTTTCGATCACGTCGGGATAGAGTGTGCCCTGGGCCAGGAATTCGGCGCCGCCAACTTTGTGGCTTTCCTTGTCGAACACGTCGATGAAAGCCGCGCCGATGATCTTGCGCTTCTGCTCCGGATCGCTGACGCCTTTGAGACGCCCCAGGAACAGGTCGGCCGCTTCGGCATGGATCAGGGGGATATTGTAATGATCGCGGAACAAGGTCACCACCTCGTCCGCTTCTCCGGCCCGCATCAATCCAGTATCGACGAAGATGCAGGTAAGCTGGTCGCCGATCGCTTCATGGATCAGCACGGCTGCCACCGACGAGTCCACGCCGCCGGAAAGGCCGCATATTACTTTCGCGCTGCCGACCTGCTTGCGGATCTTCTCCACCATCGCGGCGCGGAAGGCGTGCATGTTCCATTCCGGCTCGATGCCGGCAATGCCCCGCACAAAATTGGAAAGGATGGTCGCGCCGCGCGGGGTGTGCATCACTTCCGGATGGAATTGCACGCCGTAAAAGCGGCGAGCTTCATCGGCAATGACGGCGAAAGGCGAGCCTTCGGACGTCGCCACCACAGAAAAGCCTTCCGGGATCGCCACGATCTTGTCGCCATGGCTCATCCAGACCGGCTCGCTGCCGCTTTCCGCCAGGCCTTCCAGCAGGCGCGACGGGCGCTGCACGTGGATATCGGCGCGGCCGAATTCACGGGAATGCCCTGCTTCGACCCGCCCGCCCAGTTGCGCCGACATGGTCATCTCGCCATAGCAGATGCCCAGCACCGGCACGCCCATCTCGAACACTTTTTGCGGTGCGCGCGGGGTGTCGGTTTCGGTGACGCTGGCGGGACCGCCGGAGAGGATGATGGCACGAGGCTTTTTCGCCAGCGCCTCGTCGGCCTTGTTATAGGGCACGATCTCGCAATAGACGCCCGCCTCGCGGACCCGCCGTGCGATGAGTTGTGTGACTTGACTTCCGAAATCGAGAACCAGAACTGTCATTGCGCCGGATTAATCATTGTGTGTTGGTATCCGCCTTTGCGGCGCGTTGGTCGTCGCTGCGCTCCAGGGCGGCCATCGCCTTGGTCGCATCGGCGTCGGTGGGATCGATGGTGAGCGCGCCCCGATAATAAAAGCGCGCATAGTCGGCATCGCCATCGGCGGCATAAAGATCGCCCAGGGCGTTATAACCCGCGGGCGAGGCCGGATCAGCCACGATGGCCGATTGTGCCAGCCGGACCGCCAGGTCCTTCTCGCCTCTTGCCTGCGCGGCCTGGGCCTGGCCGATCAGATCGGCAGCGGTCAAGGGAGGCGACGGCGCCGTTGCGGGCGCGGGCGGCTTCGCTGCCGGGCCTTTCGGCGCGGCCGCCAGAGCGGGCATGGCGACCAGGGCCAGCGCCAGGATCATGGAATCGCGGGGGAACTTCATGGGGGGACTTTAGTCAAATCCTCCGGCACCTTCTATGCGTCCAATAAACACCGGATATGCCCGCAAAAGCCTTGCGGCGTTTTCCAGGAAAACTCAGCAAAAACGGGCCGCTAAGGGAAATTCCTGATCCGTCTGTGGTTTATGCCGGGGCGGGATAGCTGAGCTTGGGATACCAGTCCGTGCCCCGCCCATCCGGCGTGGTGTCCAGCAGGATCCAAAGCGGATCAAAGTCCGGCGCGCCGCGCGGGTCCTGGCCCGGATCGGCCATCTCGCCGCTCATTTCCCCGCTCCAGAAGTGCCGGATCGTCCCATCCTTGCGGGTGAAGACTGAATAGCCGGGCATGTCCTCGTCCGTGGCGCTGACATAGTCGCGGGTATAGTCACCGCTGGGATCCGAATACATCCTCAGATTCTTCCAGCCGCGCGAGGCCTTGGCTTCCAGGATCCGCCCGATGGGCGAGCGCGCCACCATCACGAGAGCAACCCGCTGCTCGACATCGGCCATCTTCTTTTCCCATGTCGCCATGAAGGATGTGCAGCTGGGGCACATCGCCTTGCGGGCGGGACCGAACATGAAATTGTAGACGATCAGCGTGTCCTTATCGCCGAATAGGTCGGCCAAGGTGACGGGGCCCGCCTCGCCTTCGAAGCGATAATCCTTTGTCACCACACCGCCCGGCGGCAATTCGCGGCGCATCTGCGCCACCCGTTCCAGATGACGGCGCAGATCGATCTCTTCCGCTAGAAGCGCATTGCGGGCGCGGCGATATTCGGGGCTTTCATTGGGGACATGCGTGCGATTGGCTTTCGCCAGCGTTTCCGCGGGAACCAGGGTCTGTTTCATTTCCATTTCCTGCCCATTTGCGTTTAATAGTTGATATCAACATAAGCGGTTGAAGTCAAAAACCCTTGCCGCTCATCCTTCGCGCGCCAGGAACGCCGCATAGAAGCCATCGCTGGCGGTCCGCGCGGGCGAGGCATGAAAGTCCGACGTCACGCGGCGGAACATGGGATGCTCCGACAGAAACGCATCAACCCGGTCTTGGTTTTCCCGCGGCAGGATCGAACAGGTGGCGTAGACCAGCTTGCCGCCCGGCGCGGTGTGGCGCGCGCCATCCGCGAACAGCCAGTCCTGAATGGCCTGAAGCTCCATCAGCCGTTCCGGCGTCAGCCGCCATTTCAATTCCGGCTGCCGCCGCCAGGTGCCGCTGCCGCTGCAGGGAACATCCAGAAACACCAAGTCGAAGCGGCCATTGCCCCACAAAGGCCCACCCCTCACCGGGACTGTGTCGATCAAGGATGCACCCGCCCGCACTGCGCGCTCGGCCAGCGGCGCCAGTCTTTCCGGCTTGTCGTCGAAGGCCAGAATGCTGCCCCGGTTCTGCATGGCGGCGGCAAGCGCCAGCGATTTTCCCCCTGCCCCCGCCGCCAGGTCGAGCACGCGCATGCCCGGCCGCGCGTCGCTGAGCACCACGGCACGCTGCGCGGCCCAGTCCTGGATCTCGAATGCGCCCGACAGAAAAAGCGGATGGGCAGTGAGATTGACACCCGGCGGACAACGGATCGCGTCGGCAAGTTCAGCGGGAATTTCGCAGGAAAAATTATCCGCCCGAAGCTGCGCGATGACATCGGCACGCCTGGCCTTCAGCGTGTTGACCCGCAGATCGACCGGCGCGCGCGCCTGAAAAGCCGCCATCTCTGTTTCCAGATACGCTCCGAAAGCCCGGGTCAGTTCATCCTCCAGCCAGGGAGGATATTCACCGGCGACAGAAGGTGGCTCGGGCGGCGGCACGCGAGCGATGGCGGCGCGTTCCGTGTCGGTGAGCGGCGAAGGTCCATAGCCACCCGTGAACAAGGCCTCCGGCGCATCGCCCGCGGCCAGCACCGCCGCGATCACCAGCGCGCGCGGATCGTCCGCGCCCATGCGATGCGCCAAGCGGGCACGATGGCGGACGATGTCATAAACTTGATCGGTGATGGCGTGACGATCCTTGGAGCCGGCAAAGCGATGGGCCCGGAACCAGTCCTTGAGCTGGCGGTCCAAGGGGCGGGCGCTGCCTGCGCCCAAAATCTCAATGGCGGCCTGGAGCCGGGCGGCGGGCGTCATTTTCCTTGATATCCCAATGCCTTGAAGCAGCAAACGCGTTGTTGAGACTTCCTTTATAGCCTCTGCCCGTCATGCGTGAAGCCTCCACCCCTTTTGCCCTTGCCGCCTTCGCCGCCGGCGCATTCCTGGCGGGGTTCCTGCCGCAGATCTTTCATGACGCAGACACCTGGTGGCATCTGGCCGCGGGGGACTGGATGCTGGCGCATCACGCGGTGCCGGCGCGCGATCTTTATACTTACACGTTCGCCGGCACGCCCTGGAACGCACATGAATGGTTGTCGGAAGTTCTGATGGCCGTGGCGTTCGCGGCGGGCGGCTGGACCGGATTGCACATCCTGTTCGCGCTGGCATCGGGTGCCGCTGCGGGGACGGTCGCGGGCGCATTGCGCAAGCGGATGGATTTCATTACCGCCCTGCTGGTTTCGGTTCTGGGTCTTGGCTGCGTGGCAGGCGCCCTTCTGGCGCGGCCGCATATTCTTGCGCTGCCGATGCTGGCGGTCTGGACCAGCGTCTTGGTGGACGCGCGCGAACAGAGGACCGCGCCGCCGTTATGGCTCGCGGCTGTCATGCTGGTGTGGGCCAACCTGCATGGCAGTTTCGCTTTCGGCCTGGCGTTGGCGATAGCGCTGGGCGCGGAAGCGGTGATGATGGAGGGCCCCCGGGCTGCCAAAACCTGGGCCGCTTTTGTCGCCGCCAGTATCCTGGCGGCGCTGATCAATCCGCAGGGATTGGAAGGCCTTCTGTTTCCCATAAAGCTCCTGTCGATGCCGGGCCTTGCCACCGTCGGCGAATGGGGGCCCAGCAGCTTCGCCCGCCCCACGCCGTTTCTCTTCGCGCTTCTGGGCATGATCCTGGTTCTGATGACGGGCAAGATACGCCTGCCCGTCTTCCGCGCACTCTTGATCCTGGCGTTGACATATCTTGCGCTCAGCCATCAACGGCATGTGATGCTGTTCGCGGTGGTCGCGCCTTTGTTGGCGGCGCCGGCACTTGGCGTCACCTGGCCCGCCCGCAACCAGGATTGCCCCCGCTGGCTCATACCCATGCTGGCGGCCCTGCCACTGGTTCTGCTCGTGGTACGGCTGGTGTTGCCGGCCATGCGGGGTGAAGACCGCGTCACCCCGCAGGCGGCACTGGCGCATGTCCCGGCGGGTTTGCGCGTGCAGCCGGTGCTCAACGCCTATGACTACGGCGGCTATCTGATCCATCAAGGCGTGAAGGTTTTCATCGATGGGCGCACCGACATGTACCCCACGGATTTTCTGGGGAATGACGACCGGCTGGCGGCGGGCGACACAAGCGCCTTTGCGGCGACCTTGGCGCGTTACCGCATCGCCTGGACCATTTATCCGTCGGGATCGTCAAGCGCCTTGGCGCTCGACCGCCTCCCCGGCTGGCATCGCCTATATGCCGATGCCAATGCCGTGGTTCACGTTCGCGATCAGCCGCCGCCGCCGGGATAGTTGGGCGCTTCGCGGGTCACGGTGATGTCGTGGACATGGCTTTCGCGCAGGCCCGCGCCGGTGATGCGCACGAAGTTGGCCTTGGTATGGAATTCCTCGATCGTCCTGCAGCCGGTATAGCCCATCGCCGCGCGCAGGCCGCCGATGATCTGGTGCACAACGCCGCCGACCGGGCCCTTATAGGCAACTTGG
>Ga0105237_10009315_pt1 | contig 10519 bp, 8 predicted proteins | sample KBSC24metaG_FD_81520 | JGI IMG/M metagenome (GOLD analysis project Ga0105237, IMG submission 81520) | Corn rhizosphere microbial communities from Kellogg Biological Station, Michigan, USA - KBS C2-4 metaG | ecosystem: Host-associated > Plants > Roots > Rhizosphere > Soil | place: Michigan, USA... | reverse complement strand
GCCGCGATGGCGAGTCCGGCGGCGGTAAGGGCCAATCGGCGTGGCAGCCTCGCGACGACGAGCAGCAGCACCGCGGCGCCCACCCCCACGACGGCCACGCTCAGGCGTAGCCAGTTCAGCCAGTCGCCGTGCCTGGTGAGCAGGGCGGCGGCGAGGACGGCGGTGATGGCAACGGTGGCCGACAGCGTCGTCGCCACTCGGACGTCGGAACGATTGCGCCACAACAGCGTTGCACCGATCCCGACCACCGCGGCGATCGCGGGAGCAAGTGCGACCGTGTAGTACGCGTGCACGATGCCGTTGGCGTAGCTGAACACGACTGCGGTGATCACCAGCCAGCCGCCCCATGCGATCAGTGCGCCACGCTGCGGGTCGGTGCGCGGTACCCGGCGGGTCAGCAGTAGTCCCGCGACCAGGCACACCAGCGCCGCGGGTAGCAGCCAGGCGATGTAGGCACCCATGCTGCTTCCGAACAGACGTCCCCAGCCCACGTCGAAATTGAGGTTGCCGAGGCCGCCAGGTTCGTTGCCCGTGAGGCGGCCGAAACCGTTGTAGCCCAAGGCCAATTCGACGATGCTGTTGTTCTGCGAGCCGCCGATGTACGGTCGCGCCGACGTCGGCCACAGCTCGACGAGAAGCAGATACCAGCCACCCGACACGATCAGTGCGGCAAGGGCGCCCGCCAGCCGCAGCACGCGGATGCGAAGGGGGACCGCGGCGACGATCAGATAGGCCAGCCCAAAACCGGGCAGCACCAGGAACGCCTGCAGCATCTTGGCAAGGAACGCGAAGCCCACCGCGGCGCCTGCCCCAACCAACCACCATCGGCTGGCGTCGCGCTCACAGGCGCGCTGCACGCAGTACGCGCCCGCGACGAGCATCAACACCAGCAGAGCATCGGGATTGTTGAACCGAAACATCAACGCGGCGACGGGCGTCAGCGCGAACACCGTGCCCGCCAGCAGCGCCGCACCCGGGCCTGAGACTCGCCGCACCGCGGCGTAGAGCAACGCGACCGCCGCCACGCCCTCCAGCGCCTGCGGCACCAGCACGCTCCACGAGCTGAGCCCGAACACCCGCACCGACAGGTCCATCACCCACAGCGCTGCGGGGATCTTGTCGACGGTGATCGCATTACTCGCATCGCTGGATCCGAACAGCATTGCCGTCCAGTCCTGTCCGCCGGCCTGCGCGGCGGCGGAGTAGAACGCGTTGGCCCATCCGCTGGACGACAGGTTCCACAGGTAGAGCGCAGCGGTGACCACCATCAACACGCCGAAGGCCACCCGCTCGCGCCCACCGACCCGGGGCCGCACCACGGTCTGCTCGTCGGAGTCGGCGGCAGGCGTCGATGCGCGCGGCAGTACGGCGGTCACCCGGTCGATTCTCACCGAACCGGCTAGGCGTCGGATTTGCTCGCGCTGTGGGTCGTCTGTGAACTGCCGGGGAGCCGGACCACGAATTCCGTGCTGCCTGGCCGGCTCTTGACGTCGATCGTGCCGTCGTGGGCCTTCACCACGGCAGCGACGATGGCCAAGCCAAGACCGGTGCTGCCGCTCTGACCAGCCGTTGGGGCGGCTCCCGGTCTGGACCGGGAGGAGTCCCCCCGCGCAAACCTCTCGAAGACCTCCGGTTGCAACGTCGACGGAATGCCGGGACCGTCGTCGGCGACCGACAGCACCACCGCACCGCTGTCGTCACGCCCGAGCGACGTCGTCACCGACGTCCCGGCGGGTGTGTGCGTCCTGGCATTCGCCAACAGATTTCCCAGCACCTGGTGCAACCGTGCCTCGTCGCCGACCACCAGCACCGGTTCGTCGGGCAGATCGAGCGACCACTCGTGGTCGGGGCCGGCGATGTGCGCGTCGCTGACGGTGTCGACGACCAACCGGGACAGGTCCACGGTCTCGCGGATCAGTGGACGGCCGGCGTCCAGCCGTGCGAGCAACAGCATGTCCTCGACCAACTGGGTCATCCGTCCGGTCTCGGACTCGACGCGGCTCATCGCATGGGCGACGTCGTCTGGCAGTTGGGCGCGCTTGCGCTGCGCGAGCTCGGTGTAGCCGCGGATCGCGGCCAACGGCGTGCGCAATTCGTGACTGGCGTCGGCCACGAACTGCCGCACCCTCGTCTCGCTGGCGTGCCGCACCGACATGGCGCCTGCGATGCGGTCCAGCATTCGGTTCAGCGCGGAGCCGAGCTGGCCGATCTCGGTGTGACGGCCGGCCGGGTCGACGCGCACGATCAGCGTCGGCAACAGCACCTCGCCCTTGTCCAGCTCGAGGTCGGCTACCTCGCGGGCCGCAGCCGAAACCCTTGAGAGCGGCGCCAATTGGCGGCGGATGATCCAGACGCCAGCGATGGTTGCACCGACCAGTGCCAGCACGGCGATGACGCAGAACATGCCGATCACCCACAGCAGGGTGTCGTCCACGACGGCGGTCGGCAGGCCGGTCACGATCGTTTGCCCACCGTGGCGGGCATGCAGACCGATCACCTTGTAGCGGCCGAGACCGTCGAGCACGATGGTCTGCGGCTTCCGGTTCGGTTCGACGGCCGCGAGCTGCTTGGAGGCAGCGGCGCTCACCGTGGACCGCCCACCGTCGGCGGTGATCACCCCGGCGTCCACCGAACCGTCCCGCTCGACGACGGCGCCCACCGTTCGGGCGGCCTGGCCAGGAGCGTTCAGAAAGCCAGGGCCGGGGCCCGCCTCCGGGTCGAACCGCTCCGCATACATGCGCTGCCCAGGCATGAACATCGGCGGTCCCGGTGGCGGACCTGGCATCCCCGGCGGCAGCGGATGATGCTGCGGATCGCGATCGCCGGGCGAACCGGGATCCATGGGTGGCGGGGGCATCATGGGTGGACCGGGCGGCATCGGCGGCCCGGGATACACGTGCGAATCGGAGCCGTCGGGTCGCGCCAGGATGACCGTCGGCCCACCGAACAGAGGAAACGGGCCATCGAAGATGGCGGTCGAGCGCCTGCCTGCCTCGACCAGCTGGTCGTCGAGTTGATGCGACAGAAACCGCTGCAGCGCGAAGGCCGTCGCACCGCCGATGCAGGCACACACCACGGCAAGCAGCACCACCTGGGTGACAAGCAGCCGTACGCGCAGCGACCAGGTACGCGGCAACCAGAACTTGGTGCGCGAACGCGTGCTCATGCCTCCGGCCCTGTCCTCGATGTTCGCCTTCGGCTCACCGCGCCGGTTTGAGGACGTACCCTGCGCCCCGCAACGTGTGGATCATCGGCTCGCGTCCGCTGTCGATCTTCTTGCGCAGGTACGACACGTACAGCTCCACGATGTTGGACCGGCCGCCGAAGTCGTAACTCCACACCCGGTCCAGGATCTGCACCTTGGACAGCACGCGCTTCGAATTGCGCATCATGAACCGCAGCAGCTCGAACTCGGTGGCGGTCAACGTGATTGGTTCACCAGCGCGGGTGACCTCGTGGCTGTCCTCGTCGAGAACCAGATCCCCGACGACGATCTGTGCACCGCCCGCTTCGTTCGCCACCCCGGTGCGCCGCAGCAGGGCCCGCAGTCGCAGCACGACCTCCTCGATGCTGAACGGCTTGGTCACGTAGTCGTCCCCGCCCGCGGTCAGCCCGGCGATGCGGTCCTCGACCGAATCCTTGGCCGTCAGCAGCAAAAGCGGCAATCCCGGGATCTGTTCACGGAGCCGGTGCAGCACGTCGAGACCGCTCATGTCGGGCAGCATGACGTCGAGCACGACGACGTCCGGCGGATTGTCGCGGGCCAGTGAGATCGCCGTCGCACCGTCGCCTGCGGTGGCGATGTCCCAGCCCTCGTAGCGCAACGCCATGGAGACCAGCTCGGCCAGCACCGGCTCGTCGTCGACGACCAGCACGTTGATCGGCTTTCCATCGGCCCGGCGCATCACCACGCGCGCGGGATCCTTGTCGGAATCCCTGTCGTGTATCGATCCGTTCGCGGTGGTCACGTCCCCAGTATTCGCGCACCCGTTAGGCGGGTGCTGTGGTGATTCTATGCGTGGCCTGTGAAGGCAAAGGTGCACATCACCGGCAAACTCGGCGCACAGCGGACACACGAGTAGAACCCGCACAGTTGTCACATGGACAGCTGGAGCCCGCGTGGAATCGCGGCCGCCGTCGGCGTCGCGGCCGTCATCGCCGGTGTCGGCGGAGCTGCGGTGTACGCCGCCACCGACAACGGTCCGCGCATGATGGGCATGCACACGGGTGGCGGAACAGCCCTTGGCGACCGAAATGCGATGCCGCACAACGACTCTATGCGGGCGGCCTCGGCGGATTCCGCTTCGCTGCACGGCGAGTACGTGGTGGCCAATGGGACCGGCGGGTTCAACACGATGCTCTCCCAGACGGGTCGCATCACAGCGATCTCGCCCACCTCGGTCACCGCACGCAGCGACGACGGATACGTCCAGACCTACGTCATCGTGGCTGCCAACTCGGCCGCGAAGCCACCCTTCTCCGTCGGCGACGAGGTCACGATTGATGCCACCCGGACGGGGCAGACCGCGACGGTGACAGGCATCGGCCTGCCGAGTATCTCCGGGCAGCGAGGTCAGGTCCTGCCGCGCTGACCAGCGCTTACGGGGTTGCGAAGCCCTCCGGCCTCGTTGCCGTCACCGGCGGGGTTGCCACCGGCGTCGGCGGCACGGACGGCGCGGTGGTCGTGGTGGCGGTCTCCCCCAGCGTCGCCGACGGAGTATCGGACACTAGTGAGCCGGACGGCGCGTGGACCGCCCCAAGGGCCATCGTCAACTCGCCCATCGCCAGTACGGCACCTGCACCCGCGGTTACACACGTCACCTTCAACTTGGTGGAATCCACCTAGATCACTCCAATTCGATCTCAAGTCGCAAGTGAAGAGACCAATGCAGCCCCTCCACCCGACGGATAACCGAATCGGGAGGCGACGAAACGCAGTCAGCTGGCTACGGCAGACCCACCTCCTCCGACGGCAGTGGCGCCGGACCCGTGATCGATGGCGCCGCTTGACCGACGGCGGGCACGGTGGGCGGTGTCGTCTCGATGGTGGTCGCTCCCGTGGTCATGACGCTGTTCTTGGCCACGTTCTGACCAGCGTGTTCCTGCGCGAATGCGGCGTTGATGGTGCCCAGAGCCACGACGGCGCTGCCGCCGATGATTGCCGCGAACACCTTGACATTCCTTCGATTGGTCGAACTCATCTCAGAATCCCCTCGAGTGACGGTCAGTCAATCTGGGTGTCGAGTCAACGCCCCTCCACTGTGAGGACACTGGCCCTGCGGTACGAATTCTCTAGGCACCCGCCGCGCCAAAAACACCACCTCACGGCGGTCCCGTCATCGATCTCTTACCCTGTGCGCATGCGGAATCCGGCGGGCGCGACGTGACGCGTTTCCTGGCTCGTCGGTTGCTGAACTACGTCGTGCTGCTGGCGCTGGCGTCGTTTCTGACGTTCACCCTCACCTCGCTGACCTTCGAACCGCTCGACAGCCTGTTGCAGCGCAACCCGCGGCCACCCCAGTCGACGATCGACGCGAAGGCAGCGGAGCTGAATCTCGACAAGCCGATCCCGATTCGGTACGTGGAGTGGGCGTCGGGCGCGGTTCACGGCGACTTCGGCACCACGGTGACCGGCCAGCCGGTCTCCGACGAACTGTGGCGACGCATCGGCGTGAGCCTGCGCCTGGTCATCATCGGCTCCCTGTTGGGCACCGTCCTCGGCGTCGTGGTCGGCGCGTGGGGCGCGATCCGTCAGTACCGGCTCTCCGACCGCGTCATCACGGTGGCGTCGCTGCTGGTGCTGAGCACGCCCACCTTCGTGGTGGCCAGCCTGCTGATCCTCGGTGCGTTGAAGGTCAACACGGCGCTGGGAGTGCAACTGTTCGAGTACACCGGCGAGACGTCGCCCGACGCGATGGGCGGGCCGTGGAACCAGTTCGTTGACCGCCTGCAGCATCTGGTGCTGCCGACGTTCACGCTGGCGCTGGGGGCCATCGCCGGGTTCAGCCGCTACCAGCGCAACGCGATGCTCGACGTGCTCGGACAGGACTTCATCCGCACCGCCCGCGCCAAGGGCCTGACGCGGCGTCAGGCCCTGTTCAAGCACGGGCTGCGCACGGCCCTGATCCCGATGGCGACGCTGTTCGCCTACGGCGTCAGCGGCCTCGTCACCGGCGCGGTGTTCACCGAGAAGATCTTCGGCTGGCACGGCATGGGCGAGTGGGTGGTGCAGGGCATCGCCAGCCAGGACACCAACATCGTCGCCGCGATCACGGTGTTCTCCGGGGCGACGATCCTGCTCGCCGGGCTGCTGTCCGACGTGATCTACGCCGCGCTCGATCCGAGGGTGCGGGTGTCGTGACGCGCACGCGAGGAGCAGAACCGGGTGGAGAGCCGATCACCACCGAATCCGCGTCGACGGCGAAGTCCGGTCTCGACGCACACCAATTCGCCTCGCGCCGCACGCTGGTGCTGCGACGATTCGTGCGCAACCGGCCGGGGGTGGTGTCGCTGGCGGTACTGGCCCTGCTGTTCATCGGGTGCTACGCGTTGCCGCCGCTGCTCCCCTACGGCTACACCGACCTGGACTACCTTGCGCTGCAGCAGCCGCCGTCGGTGGACCACTGGTTCGGCACCAACTCGCTGGGCCAGGACCTGCTGGCGCAGACGCTGCGCGGGATGCAGAAGTCGATGCTGATCGGCGTCTGCGTCGCGTTCATCTCGACGATCATCGCGGCAACGGTCGGCTCCATCGCCGGGTTCTTCGGCGGCTGGCGCGACCGCACGTTGATGTGGGTGGTGGACCTGCTGCTGGTGGTCCCGAGCTTCATCCTGATCGCCATCGTCACGCCACGCACCAGGCAGTCCGGCACCGTCTTGTGGCTGATCCTGCTGCTCGCCGGGTTCAGCTGGATGATCAGCGCACGCATCGTCCGCGGCATGACCATGAGCCTGCGGGAACGCGAATTCGTCACGGCGGCAAGGTACATGGGCGTCAGCAACACCAGGATCATCGCCCGCCACATCGTGCCCAACGTGGCGTCCATCCTGATCATCGACACCGCGCTCAACGTCGGCGTGGCGATCCTTGCCGAAACCGGTTTGAGCTTCCTCGGATTCGGCGTTCAGCCACCCGACGTCTCGCTGGGCACGTTGATCGCCGACGGCACCAACTCGGCGACGACGTTCCCGTGGGTGTTCCTCTTCCCCGCAGGCATTCTGGTGCTGATCGTGTTGTGCGCCAATCTGATCGGCGACGGTTTGCGCGACGCGATTGACCCGGACAGCCGCAAGCCTCGGAAGCGGTCCAAGCGATGAGCCTGCTCGAGGTGACCGATCTCAAGGTCACGTTCGCCACCGATACCGAGGAAGTGACCGCGGTGCGCGGGCTGAACCTGCGCGTCGACGCGGGCGAGGTGGTCGCGGTGGTCGGCGAGTCCGGCTCTGGCAAGTCGGCGTCGGCGATGGCGATCATCGGGCTGCTGCCCCCGCACGCCGAGGTGTCCGGCTCGGTGCGGCTGGACGGCGAGGAGCTCATCGGGCTCGACGACGCGCAGATGTCGCGCATCCGTGGCAAGCGAATCGGCACCGTCTTCCAGGATCCGATGTCGGCGCTCACGCCCGTGTACACCGTCGGCGACCAGATCGCGGAGGCTCTGCAGACCCACCAGCCGGGTATCGGCCGGGCGGCCGCCCGGGCGCGGGCCGTCGAACTGCTCGACCTCGTCGGCATCGCCCAGCCGGACCGGAGGGCACGCTCGTTCCCGCACGAACTGTCCGGCGGTGAGCGGCAACGCGTCGTCATCGCCATCGCCATCGCGAACGACCCCGACCTGCTCATTTGCGACGAGCCGACCACCGCGCTGGACGTCACCGTGCAGGCGCAGATCCTCGAGGTACTCAAGACCGCTCGCGACGTCACCGGCGCAGGCGTCCTGATCATCACGCACGACCTCGGCGTCGTCGCCGAATTCGCCGACCGGGCGCAGGTGATGTACGCCGGACGGGCGGTCGAGGTCGCGCCGGTGCAGACGCTGTACCGGGACCGCCGAATGCCCTACACCGCAGGACTTCTCGGCTCCGTTCCCCGGCTCGACGCCCAGCAGGGCACCCGCCTGGTGCCGATCGCAGGCGCACCCCCGTCGCTGGCCGCGCTGCCGCCCGGCTGCCCGTTCGCGCCGCGCTGCCCGTTGGTGATCGACGAGTGCCGCGCCGCCGAGCCGCCGCTCATCGAGGTGGACACGGATCACACGGCGGCGTGCATCCGTACCGACGACGTTGCAGGACGCACCGCCGCCGAGGTCTACGGCGTCGCCACCGAATCGGTCCCCGTCGATGCCGACCCCGACGCGCCGATCGTCATCCAGGTCACCGACCTGGTCAAGACGTACAAGCTGACCAAGGGCGTGGTGCTGCGCCGCCAGATCGGCGAGGTGCGCGCCGTGGACGGCGTCAGCTTCGAGCTTCGCGAAGGCCACACGCTGGGGATCGTCGGCGAATCCGGCTCTGGCAAGTCGACCACCCTGCACCAGATCCTGGACCTGACCGCCCCGCAGTCCGGGTCCATCGAGGTGCTCGGCTCCGACGTCGCCGGCCTGGACCGTGCGGGCAGGCGAGCGTTGCGTGGTGACCTGCAGGTGGTGTTCCAGGATCCCGTCGCCGCCCTCGACCCACGGTTGCCGGTATTCGACGTCCTCGCGGAACCGTTGGCGGCCAACGGTTTCGGCAAGTCTCACATCGACGATAGGGTTGGCGAGTTGCTCGGCGTCGTCGGACTGCGGCGCGAGGACGCCAGCCGCTACCCGGCCGAATTCTCCGGCGGGCAGAAGCAGCGCATCGGCATTGCGCGTGCGCTGGCGCTGCAACCGAAGATCCTTGCCCTCGACGAACCGGTCTCCGCGCTCGACGTATCCATCCAGGCCGGCATCATCAACCTGTTGCTCGATTTGCAGCAGCGGTTCGGGTTGTCGTATCTGTTCGTCTCGCACGATCTGTCGGTGGTCAAGCACCTCGCCCACCGGGTGGCCGTGATGTTCAACGGCGCGATCGTCGAGCAGGGCGACGCCGACCAGGTGTTCGCCAGCCCAAGAGACCCCTATACGCAGCGGTTGCTGGCCGCGGTACCGCAGCCGTCGCATTAGAGTCGGCGTCGTGAAGATGCGACGCCTGAGCGTGGCCGCGCTGGTCCTGGCCCTGACGATTGCCGGTTGCTCGAGTGGTGACCAGAAGCCGCCGCCGGCGGGCGGTGAGGCCGAGGTCGGTACCACCAGCGACATCAATCCGCAGGATCCGGCGACACTGCGCCAGGGCGGCAACCTCCGGCTGGCGCTCGGGGCGTTACCGGCGAACTACAACTCGCTGCACATCGACAGCGAAGGCACGGGCGGGGCGATGTTGCGGGCCACCCTGCCGCGCGCGTTTCGCATTGCGCCGGACGGCTCGACGACGGTCAACACCGACTACTTCACCAGTGTCGAACTCACGGGTACCAACCCGCAGGTGGTGACCTACACCATCAACCCCAAGGCGGTCTGGAGCGACGGTACCCCAATCACCTGGGAGGACATCGCTTCTCAGATCCATGCCACCAGCGGCCAGGACAAGGCATTCCAGTTCGCGAGCCCCAACGGGAGCGAACGCGTCAAGTCGGTCACCCGCGGGGTCGACGACCGGCAGGCGGTGATCACGTTCGCCGAGCCCTTCACCGACTGGCGAGCGATGTTCGCAGGAAACGCCATGCTGTACCCCAAGAGCATGACGGCAACTCCGGAGGCCTTCAACAAGGCCCAGCTCAATGGGCCGGGACCGTCGGCAGGGCCGTTCATCGTGTCATCGATAGACAAGACCGCACAACGCATCACGTTGACCCGCAACCCGAAGTGGTGGGGCACCCCTCCCCTACTCGACAGCATCACCTACCTGATCCTCGACGACGCCGCCCGCGTTCCGGCGCTGCAGAACAACGCGATCGACGCCACGGGGCTCGCCTCGCTGGACGAGTTGACCATCGCGCGGCGGACCCCTGGCATCTCGATCCGGCGCGCTCCGGCGTTGAGTTGGTATCACTTCACGTTCAACGGCGCGCCCGGCACGATCCTCGCCGACAAGGCGCTGCGGCTGGCGATCGCGAAGGGCATCGATCGGCAGGCGATTGCCAATGTCAGCCAGCGGGGGCTGGTCGACAATCCCGTTCCACTGAACAACCACATCTTCGTGGCCGGTCAAAAGGGCTACCAGGACAACAGCGGCGTCGTCGCCTTCGACCCTGAGAAGGCCAAGCAGGAGCTCGACGCGCTCGGCTGGCGGATGAACGGCCAGTTCCGCGAAAAGGACGGCCGTCAGCTGGTGATCCGTGACGTGTTCTTCGACTCGTTGCCGACCCGACAGATCGCGCAGGTCGCACAGAACAGCCTGGCGCAGATCGGGGTGAAGCTGGACCTGGTGACCGCACCAGGTGGCACGCTGTTCACCGACTACGTCACGGTCGGCAACTTCGACATCGCCCAGTTCTCCTGGGCTG
>Ga0105237_10009313_pt1 | contig 10520 bp, 6 predicted proteins | sample KBSC24metaG_FD_81520 | JGI IMG/M metagenome (GOLD analysis project Ga0105237, IMG submission 81520) | Corn rhizosphere microbial communities from Kellogg Biological Station, Michigan, USA - KBS C2-4 metaG | ecosystem: Host-associated > Plants > Roots > Rhizosphere > Soil | place: Michigan, USA... | reverse complement strand
GGACGTGGTGCGCTCACTGAAGACGGAACACAAGCCCGTGGAAGATGACGGGCAGCCCATCACTGAGAATCGCAACAACCGGCTCACCAGCATTGCCGGGAAGTTGCGCAACGCTGGACTGTCAGCAACCGCTCTTGAGCTGGCATTGCATCAGGTCAATGCGGATAGGTGCGCGCCGCCGCTTGACGAAGAAGAGGTCCAGCGGATTGCCGCGAGCGTGAGCCGGTATGCGTTGCCTCAGCCGGAACTGGAGGTCACTATCGGCGGGAAGGGTGCCACGCCGAAAGAGCCTGTAGATTGGCGGACTCACTACCATACGTTTGAACAAATGGAGAGCACGCCTCCGCCCGTTTTTCTGATAGAAGACTTCCTGCTCTATGAGTCCATCACGGCATTGGCTGCGCCTGTAGGTCAGCGCAAGAGTCTTGTTGCGTTGAATGTTGCCCACGCCTTGTGTACCGGAGAGCCATTGTTTGACCGCTTTGCCGTTAAAACACCTCCAACCCGCGTTTTGTATTTGTGCCCTGAAATGGGCATACGCTCGTTTACAGACAGGGTGCGGAAAATTGGGTTGATGTGCTACGTGGGCAAGACGCTGTTTTGCCGGACCATGAGCATGGAAGGCGAACTGGGACTTGCCGAGTTGACGCCGGAAGAGCTGGACGGAGCGGTCATCATCATTGACACGGCTGTCCGTTACTTGGAAGGCGACGAGAACAGCTCGGAACACATGCGGGCGTTTGCTGCGCAAGTTTTCAGGCTGAGCAAAGAAGGCCACGCGGCGGCAGTCTTGCTTCTACATCACAGCGCGAAGGGCACTAAGGAAAGCCCGGAGCTGACACTTGAGAATGCGATGCGCGGCAGTGGTGAATTAGGCGCGTTTGTCACGTGCTGTTGGGCTACGCGGCTCCAAGACCCGGAGCATCCGTATGAGTCAGCCTCATTCCTGGCGAACGTGAAGCCGCGTGATTTTGACGCTAGACCATTTGAAGTCACAGGCAGTCCTGATTGCCGGTTGCACTTCGTTGGTGACGGCTCTGCACCCGCTGTGCTTGTCAAAGGGCAAGGCGGCAACCGGGCCAACAAGGACGGACAGGACGAAGCGGCACGCGCCATCATCAAAGCCAATCTCACCAAGACCGTGCGTGAGATTAAAGGAACATTGGCGGAGGCTGGAATCAAGCGCAGCGATGGATGGATTTCAATGCGGCGGTGTGACATCAAGGGCACGGGGAGCAAGTTGAGCGGCTGAACCTTCATCACGCCTTAAGAAAAGGATGATGATGAACGTGAAATAACCCACAACACGGTCGGGTACTTTCAGAGAAAGGTACCCTCCCGCTGCCGTGGCATTTGTGGCACCAGATGACGAAGGGGTCTTCACATGAACGGGAATTGTGAAGGCCCCGGATTCGTTTTAAACTGGGCCCGATGACAAAACGAAGAGATCAGCAGGCAAAGCGGCAACAGAGCCGTGCCGAACAGGCGGCCACGCATGACAAGGAGCGTCTGACGAAGGCATTGATTGAATATGAATACGGCAGCATCGAGCACATGATCGATTCCGCAAACGAGCGATGGTTTTCGGAGCCGGGAACTGGCACTCCACCTCTCCCGCTTGGGCCGGACTACATGAAGAAAAGGCGGCAGAAGAATGAAGGCAGAATCCCATGACAGAGCCAACGGAAGACGATCTGTTGCTACCGTTTGAGCGGGGCACGATGCCCGAGCATTACCGGCCTTACCTTGCAGCCAAGAGGAACAACTTCTTTGGCGGAGTCCAACGTGCTCCAAACCTCTGGCGATACTTCGGGTTGCTTGACCTGATTCTGTTCACGGAGTTTCAGGACATGGCGCAGGCTACGGACACAAATCGAATGGTTCCGCTGGTACTCTTCCTCAACGCGCATGCCAAGATTCGTGTCAGCATGGAACTAGCCTTCAGTCGATGTATGGAAGAAGCGCGTTCGATCTTGCGGGACGCTATTGAAACCGCCGTCTTCGCGCACTACATGCTCGGTGACCCGAATAGACAAAAGGTCTGGCTGAGCAAAGACGATGGTGTCAAAGAAGCGAACGAATTCAGGGAAACCTTTGAGAAGGACAAAAAGAATCGGGCATTCAAAGGGCAGGCTGAGCTGTTGGATCAGTGGGGGCGCTTGTCAGAAACTGGCGCGCACTCCACGCCGCAAGCGGTTGTTAACCGATTCACGATTAAGGAATCTGGGCAGGACGTGCATTTTGCATTGAATTACACGGGGGTGGAAGACCGGATTTGGGAGCCAGAAACGTTCACCCTACTGCTCAATGTCAGTCGAATTGAGCGGATGATCTTCGATGATTTCCAACAGCGACTTCAGTTTGATGAGGACCTGATGCGAAATCGGACTAGAGCTGAGCAACTCCGGGAACTGTGTCGGCAAGAGGTTATCAGGAAACACAATATCCAACCGCCCAACCGCAAACCTTGACTCTTCTTTCTCAACCGTGGAAAGGGGTGGCGGGGTCGAATCTTGAAACAACGCCTCAAATAGCCCTCCGTCGCTCATACATCTCCATGAACAAGGAATTTTTAGAATTTGGAAAAAAGTCGTGAATCCTGGTGATTTGGTGAAAACGCGGCCAAAATCTACAATTCTGCGAATTAATTATTCATGTAAATAAAACTGTTGCGGCGCTCTACAAAGGGTTAGGCACCAACATTTCGCTCCACCCCCATCGTGAATCCGCTCTTGCTTCGCAAGACATACGCGCACGGGCTAGACTGTTTATCAATGCCGACATCCGTGGACTCACTGCTGAAGGACCAGAAATTACTCGCGTCTGCCTTGGTCGAAATTGATGCCGCTCTCGAACGCGCACAAGGCGCTAAGAACCAGCTCGAAAATGCGATTTACGAGGCTGACACCTACTCAACCACCAGCTATGAATCGCCGAAAGATGCTCTTGCCTTGTACTTGCAAGAAGCGAAAATTCGACTCGACGTTGTTCTTGACGCGATGGACCTCCGTGGTTCTCAGGCGCAGCTTGGGACCCGATGGAAAGCATTTGAAGATATCAGTGAAGGTCTCGGCAAAACGACATTCCATCCCTCTGTTGATTGGCTTGAGAGTAAGCCTTTTGATTATCTGAGAACGTTGGTGGATTCGATTCATATCTTCGTCACACCTTCTGAGTCTCTTCGCGATGCGGAGCAAGTCAAGCTCGAACAGCTCCTTCGGGATACTTCGGTGCTTGTAAAGAGGCGCGGGATTGTCCCTCAAAGCGAAGCAGACGTCCAAGGCGTAATGCATGACTATCTCAGTGCATATTTCCCGACGTACACATCGAATGTGCACGTGCATGGTGCTCTGAAGACTTTCAAACCGGACGGCGGCGTATCGTCATTAAAGACCGCAATCGAATTCAAATTCGCGGTGAATGAACAGGAAGTGATCACCGCCTTGGGCGGGATCTTTGAGGATGTCTCCGGTTACGCAGGCTCAGACGATTGGAAGGTTTTTTATGCCGTCGTCTATCAAGCTGAGCCCTTCGTTTCGGAGAGCCGATTCCGAGCTGAGCTAGACAGGGCATCAACGAAGCAGTGGAAAGTCATTCTCGTGAACGGCAAGGGACAGCGGAAAACCGGCAAGACGAAACAGGCTGGGCCGTAGGACACGGTGACAGATAGGGGCATTCTCCGGGTGATTGGGCCATCATCGTCCGCACCCAATTGGCTTTCTTGTTTACCGTTGGGCCAACTCAGTGACGATTCCGCGCGCCCGCATCCTACGGTGGAACAATTCTCTCATGTTGAAAGCAGGCTCAGGCACTCATGGACGGACCGGAGCTCTTCCGTGATGATGTGTGCGCATCGAGTTCATATCGTGAGCGCGATGAGTGAAGGGCACAATTGCCCCTGTGGCTGCTCGAATGCAATGAGAACGCCCCGACACACTTAAAAATTGTCGTAGTGCTGCCTGCTTCGCAAGACTACTCCGGTGTAAATCAGAGTCGCAAAGCCCGATTTAAATCTAATTTTGTTCGTGTGCGGAAAATGATCCCACGCTCTAGTGTGGACCGGGCTTCAAGATTCAACCCACCCCTCTTATCCCATTCACCTTGGCCCGCTCACTGTGGTGTCAATTTCCTCGTGCAGAAGAGACCCGATTCAAAGAATTCTCCCATGGTCAAGAATGTCGCTTTGAGCGAAATCCTGCCATTAGATAAGACTCTCTATGCCGTATCCAGAACAGATACGTTGCACACCACAGTACGGAGAGGATTAAAGCAGGTTCAGAGCCAGCATACTCCGTCCAGATCCCCAGATTTGAGCGGTCTGGTCCTCTTCGGTAGATGAGAATACGATGGTCTTGAATCACGATACTTCCGGGAGTGGAAATGCAGACCGATAAGGAGCAATCGCCGCTCGACTTTTTTGCTGGAGGCGTGCCCGCTTTCGCGGTCTTCACGACTCATCTGGAGAGCATTGGAGACCTTCTCCGAATACCCATGCTGAGTCAAACTGTCCGAGAACTCGCCTATATCGGAGTTGTTTCCTACACGGAAGCGTTTTTTAAGGACCATTTTGCTTCAGTGCTCAACATTTTCCCTGAGAAATGCGCGTGTCTCAGAAACTCTGGAAGGGATGTTTCGGTTGACTTGACGGATTTGCTGGGCCTAGAGAATCCGTTGCAACCCAAATTTGGCTTTATTCTCAGTGAGCGATTCAACTTTGGCAGCCCTAAGGCGGTAAATGCCCTGTATAAGGAGGTCCTGCTCGTAAGCCCCTTCTCAAAAGACAATGCGGTTGCATTTGACAAGATAATCGCGATTCGAAACCTTCTTGTTCACCATGGTGGCACGCTGACCACCAAGTTCAACCGTGAGAATGCATCCTCTTCGCCAAAGCAAATCTATGTTGATTCGGTGATGGTGAAGAACGAAGATGTAGGCCGGGCCGCGTTACTTGCGCTGGAAACTGTCAAAAACACAATCAGCGGCACCGTGTCCCGCCTCCTAGAATACGCCAAAGGTCTTCACCCTTCGGACGGTAGACGCGAGGCGGTAGAGCTCATGGAATTCAATCTCAGTGAAGCTGAGGACTTGGGTTCTAGTCTAGCTGTGCTAGTCAATGGTGAATCTCATTTTGATATCACCGATGCGGTACAGGATGGGGATATTCCATTTTAGGCATTTTGCGTACAGCATACGCACATCCGACAGATTACATTTCGCCGACTGTAACAAAGTGACAAGGTGGACCAATGGAGAGGGAAGAGCTAGATCAACTCATGAAGCTCCTCAGAGAAGAAATTGCAGCAAACCGGATCAAAATCCGCTCTCAGCAAACCCTTGCAGATCTCGCGAAGGTTAGACTCGCTCCCGATGGCAAGGTCGACCCCGCGACTGTGACTAGCTCAGTTCGAGCGATGGCACTTGCGCTTGCGGCGTCAAGGGCGGACCGGGAGATGCGCAAGGTTTCCCTCGCAGAAGCTCAAGCTGAGTATTTCGAGATTCTCGATAGGTTCTTCGGCGGCCCCTTTGCGGAAATGAAGCGGCACGGATTGAATCCCCAAATTGTAGCCGGGGATATGGTATCTCGTGACCGGATCGTGAAGGCATTCGTCGATGACATGGAGGAATTCGCCGAGGGGATGCGGGAATTTTGGGAATTCTATGGGCCCATTGTTGAACTGCATTTGAGAGAAATGCGCTCGATGAAGGCGATATTCGGCGGCGATATATTCCCCTCCTATGTGTCGAATATTGCGTGCTCGGTGGGGCTGTACACCGACACTATCGTCCTCCCCGATCCCCTTCAGAGGGTGCTCCAGTTTAGGGGAATAACCAACAAGAAGGAAGTCGTGCGTCTGACGGTGAAGCACGCTTTGAATGCTCTCTCTTATCGAGAACTTGCCCTTGCAGAACTCGACGTGCCGATCATAGTAATGAGCCCGGACTTCTTGGCAGAGGAAGGTTACCACGCTGCGTTAAGCTTTGCAGCAGGACGAGATGCGCTGGAACACTTTTCGAAAATGTTTGGGAGGAGATTTGATTCGGCGGAAGAGGTCAATCAATATCTGACGGGCTTCAAGAGTCCAGCAGAGCTAGTCGGCGCACTTGCAGATCCAGACAGACTGTTATTCGACACGGAGTGGACTGAACCGTTGGGCGAGCAGTTTGCGAAGCACTTTGAAGAGGTACAGGGTAAATTCGACGTAGGCAAGCAGGACCTGCCGCAGGTTACCGCGAGAATGATTCTGGGCAGGCTAATGCAAAGCAACGATACAACGTTCCGAGCTGCCAGATTTGGCGGGACGCCGCTAATCGACGCGGAGACCTCATGGCGGTATCTTGGATGGAAATACGAATATAATGGGAATCTTCCACCCCGGCCATCGCATAACAAGGAGCTAGTCCTCAATAAGGCTTTGTCGGTCGAGGGCAGTGGCGCTGGGATGTTGAGCGGTGTTCCCCCCGAAATGTTAATTGAATTGAGAAAGCAAGGCGCACTATCCGAAGTACGAGAGCTTCTCCAGAAGGGAATATCTGAAATCGATACAGCATCTGACGGCGCAGTTGAAGAAGTCACAAAGAAAGTGATTGAAAATCTCGACACTGCATTTGAAGCTCACGACCGACAGCTAAGAAACATAAGCACTTCAAAAGCGAAATTCTACGGACTGGATGTCTCGCGATACATAGTGGGAGGCGGGGTCACGGTGCTTGCGTCTTTAGTACACAGCGTCCCTCTAGCAGTTATCGCGGCTGGCGCAAGCATGGTAGGAATACCTTCCCCATTTGAACTCCGACAGAAGTTCCAGGAAATAAGCGCTCTGGAAGACTCCTTGAGACGATCCCCGTGCGGGATCATGTTTCGGCACATGAAGGGCACGTTTGGCTTCTAGCAGGTTTTCTGCACATTTGTAGACCGACAGCTATGTTGGAACTTCGCAATGCCGTGTTCGTAGCGGACTTGGTGGACTTGCCCGGTTTCGGGCCGAGCCAATCGCGCGACGATCCAGAATCACTGGGCATAAATACATAGACCACCAAGATACCTGAAGGACTATTTCCAATCGATACTGGCCCGTATTTCGAGTTGAAAGGTCATGTTCACAGTTGCTCGAATTCCTTGCTATGCGGGCGCCTCCGGTGTCATCCTACGGTGTGCCCAGCTCACGCCAAATGATTGCTCTCCTGAAGAGCCACGTCCTCCGCGACGAGGAAGAGTTCCTTTCAATTGCAATGGAGATGGCTGCTGACGAGGCGCGCCAAGGCCACTCGCACGTTGCCCAGACTCTAAAGCGACTGATTGACGAGGCTAAGAAGCACAGTCAGGCTCCGGGCAAGCCCATTCTCATAGTTCCCAATCGCAGCGAACTGTCGGGCCTTCTACTTACGAACAATCCGGAAGTTCGATTGTCGGATATGGTGCTAACGGAAGATCTGGCGTTCCGTCTGGGACGAATCATCCACGAACATCGGCAGCAAAATAGGATTCGCGAACACGGCTTGAAGCCCAGGAGGAAGGTCCTCCTAATAGGACCTCCGGGGTCCGGCAAAACGATGACGGCTGCGGCGCTCGCAGGTGAGCTGCATCTCCAGCTATCCACTATCTTGCTTGAAGGATTGATTACAAAGTTTATGGGCGAGACCGCGTCCAAGCTAAAGCTCGTGTTCGACGCAATGACCTCTATGGAGAGCGTCTATTTCTTTGATGAATTCGACGCGCTCGGAACAAAGAGAACCCAATCTAATGACGTTGGCGAGATACGAAGGGTACTGAATACGTTCCTGCAACTCTTAGAGAAGGACGATTCGCGAGGATTGGTGATTGCGGCTACGAATCATCCCGAATTGTTGGATAGAGCACTGTTTCGCAGATTCGATGACGTGCTTTCGTATACCTTGCCGGATCGGGATGTGCTGAGCCGAATTTTGAGGTCCCGAGTCGGATCTTCCGCAGACAAAAAGCTCGATTGGAACGCCATAATCGAGAAGGCGCATGGACTGAGCCAAGCGGACGTGAGTAGAGCGGCGACTGACGCCTTGAAGCACGTCTTGCTCAGTGACCGTGACCGCGTGACTACGGATGATCTCATTACCGCATTGAGTGAGAGGATTGCATTCACACAAGCTTTATGAGGGCCACTGATGCCAGAGTTGCCAAGGAGTCTCCAACATATTTACATCCAGAACGCAGGAGAAGCGGAACGATACACATCACATTCGAGAGGTAACACGCCCGCACCTCCAATCTGCGACCGCGGAGCGCACGCCAATACTCTACTCATGTCTTTGAACGCTGCTCTTCAGCAAGTGAGCGCGGGATTCCACACTAATCTTGCTGATGATGCGCGTGATCCGCGAGGCTTCGTTCTGGAGTTTCGAATGCCACGTGGGTCAGAAAACTTTGTCGAAAAGCTGGAGGACCGTCGCCAGCATGTTGAGCTGCTCAGCGTATCGGATCGTGGGGAAGAGGGGCTAGTCGCGTCCGTCTATGTTCCCATGCGCGCCCAACAGCATTTTATGAAGAAGATCGAGAAGTATCGGGATGACGAGACGCGACGCGGCACGCCACGGAACGAACCGCTGGTCGCCCGGGTAGATGCAATTGCGCTCGGGGCATTGAATTCATTGTTCACAGACGATCTTGTACTTCTTCCTAATGGTGAGGAGTCCGTATGGTGGGAAGTGTGGCTCCGACGCGGTGAGCGCGAGGCGTTCAACACAGCTGCGGAGAACCAGGATATCCGCATTTCTAGCGAGAGAATACAATTTCCCGAGCGCGAGGTCGTCCTCGCATTCACCTCCAGAACAGCGTTAGGAAGAGCTATCGTTAACTCCGGTGCTGTTGCAGAGGTGCGCATAGCTAAAGATGTCCCATCGTTCTTTCTGAACCTGCCGAACTATCAACAAGCGGCTTGGGTTGACGACCTTACTGATCGCATCCAACCACCTAGAGGAGATGCCGTCGCGATTTGTGTTTTGGATAGCGGAGTGACAAGAGAGCACCCGCTTATCCGACCGGCACTTTATCTTGAAGACGTCCACAAATATGACCCGAACTGGCCGGATGGCGATAGTGAGGCGTGGAAGGGCCACGGCACGGCGATGGCGGGATTGACCCTTTATGGCGATCTTGTACCAATACTGTCGGGCAATGGACAGATAGATCTGACTCATAGGTTAGAGACGGTGAAATTGCTGTCGCACGATGGACGGCAGCATGAGCCTCGATTGTACGGCGCGATTACCCGCGAGTGCGCTACTCGCCCGGAGGTGACCAATCCGCATCGCCGCAGGGTGCATTGTCTCGCTATAACAAGCGTGAATGGCACCAATCGCGGGCGTCCATCTTCCTGGTCGGCGAGTATCGACCAGCTTGCGTTTGGGAATGAGCGCGTTCGCAGATTGTTTATCGTCGCGGCGGGGAATATTCGAGACGGAATAACTATACGAGATTACCCAGACCGAAACGACCTTGAACCCATTGAAAACCCCGCTCAGGCGTGGAACGCTGTTACGATCGGAGCCTTCACAGAGAGACAGGCCCTTGTTGACAGAACGTTCAATGGGTGGAACGTCATCGCTCCAGTTGGGGAGATTGCGCCAAGTAGTCGCACATCTGTTCCGTGGGAACGCAAGTGGCCTATCAAACCCGATATCGTAATGGAGGGTGGGAACTGGGCACAGAACGGAGCTGAGGCCGACGCTCCAGACGACCTTGGTCTGCTTACCACACACTACAGGCCCAATGTTCGCCATTTCGAGGCGTTCGGTGACACGAGCGCGGCGGCAAGTTTGGGAGCTCGGCTATCTGCGCAAATTCTGAGTCAACGGCCAGAGGCGTGGCCTGAAACTATTCGCGCTTTGATTGTGCACGCGGCAGAATGGACCCCCGCAATGAGGGCACGGATTGATCAAGCCGCGAACCGGACCCAACGGGGAGTGCTACTGCGAAGATATGGTTACGGAGTTCCGGTTTTAACCCGCGCAATTCGTAGTTCTCTTAACGACGCGACGGTCGTGTCTGAAGAGATCTTGCGTCCTCTGAGACTCGATGGAAGCGAAGTCAAGTCAAACGACATGAAACTTCACAGGCTTCCGTGGCCCGTTACAGAGCTAAGAGCTCTTGGTGCATCGCAGGTCCAAGTCAGAGTCACGCTATCGTACTTCATCGAGCCTAACCCAGGCGAACGCGGGTGGAAGGGGCGCTATCGCTATCCATCATTCGGTTTGCGATTCGCTTTAAAGCGAAGATCAGAATCGCTGACTGAATTCAGAGCTCGAATCAATCGCGCAGTCCAGGTGGAAGAAAATGACGCAGAGCGCGGCGACATTACGGAAGAAGACGGATGGTATTTAGGGAAAGTCCGTGACGTTGGTTCGATCCATTCGGACATTTGGGAAGGCCCCGCCACCGAACTCTTACGGCGCGAGGCATTGGCAGTGTACCCCGTTGCGAGTTGGTGGAAAGAAAAGCAGCAGCTAGAGCGATACGACCGAGATGTCAGGTACAGTCTATGCGTTTC
>Ga0105237_10009312_pt1 | contig 10521 bp, 7 predicted proteins | sample KBSC24metaG_FD_81520 | JGI IMG/M metagenome (GOLD analysis project Ga0105237, IMG submission 81520) | Corn rhizosphere microbial communities from Kellogg Biological Station, Michigan, USA - KBS C2-4 metaG | ecosystem: Host-associated > Plants > Roots > Rhizosphere > Soil | place: Michigan, USA... | reverse complement strand
TGCGCGGCGCGCATCGGCGGCGACGAGTTCGCGCTGCTGCTGCCGAGCTGCGACGAGCGGGCCGCGCTGCAGGCGATCGAGCGCATCCACACGCTGGTCGAGATGAACAACCAGTTCTATCCGGGGCTGCCGCTCAGCCTCGCGATCGGCCATGCGGTCGGTTTGCGCGGCGAGCGTCTGGAGACGACCGTGGGCCGCGCCGACGAACGGATGCTCGCCGCCAAGCGCGACTACTACGCGACCCATGGCATCGACCGCCGCGCGACCAGGCCCATGCCGCTCACCTGACAGGTCGCGGCCGGTTCAGGCCTCCGCGCCGAGCACCAGGCGCAGCACCTCGGAACGCCGGCTCTCGCTGAGCGGAGCGACCTGCCCGCTGCTCAGGCGCACGCCGGGCTCGCCGAGATCGGGCGTCAGGATCGCCTGCATGCGCTCGCGGTTGACGAGCGCGCGGCGGTGCGTGCGGATGAAGCCGTGCGCCGCGAGGCGGGTCTGCATCTCGGCCAGTGTCTGCCGCATCAGCCGCACCTGGCCCTGCACGTGCAGTGCGACGTAGTTGCCCTGCGCCTCGACCCAGTCGATCTCGTCGGCGCGCACCAGCAGGTCGCCCTGCGGCGTGCGGACCAGGAAGGTCGGCGGCGCGCCGGGCTCGGCGCGCGCCGGCATCGCCGGCAGCTCCGCGGGCGCGACCGGCGCTGCGGACGGCGTTGCGGCCGTGCGCACCGCGAGTCGCCGCCAGACGGCAATGCCGACCAGCATGGCGACGAAGGTCAGCACGTCCTTGCGGTACTCGTACCAGAGGCCGTCGCCCCACGGGCCGAAGTCGTAGTTCCAGCCCGCAAGCCGATAGGCAAGGTGGCGCAGCGCCACCATCATCGCCACATGCGCGATGCAGAACACGGCACTCGCGGCCGCGTAGACGCCGAGCCGCGCCCACGCGCTGTGCACTCGCGCACGCAACGCCGGGTCGCAGATCAGCAGCACCCAGAAGCACACCAGCAGGCTGGCCGCGCTGCTCAACTCCCAGATCCACGGCGCGGCGGGATCGACGCGCACGCCGCGTCGGACCAGATCGTTCGCCACCGACAAGCTGTTGACCGTGCCCTGGACGAGCACCCAGGCCGTCGCGACGGCCAACGGCAGGCGACGGCCGGTCACGGCGTCGCCCGCGTTCGTCCCGGCATCGGGTGGGTTCGTCACTTTGCGCGTCCAGGCGGTCCGTAGGCGGGCATTCTAGGCAGGGCCGACCTCGAAGGACCTGCGAATGAACCGACGACAACTCCTGCAAGCCGCCGCCGGCGCACCCGTGCTCGCAAGCGTGCCCGCTGCACTGTGCGCCGCCGCCTCGCCAGCGGCATTCCAGCGCGTCCGCCCTGCCGATCCGCTCTGGCCCTCGGCCGCCTCGTGGGCGCAGCTCGAGCGCGCGGTGGGCGGGCGGCTGACCAGGCTGTCGGCACCGATGGAACCCTGCCGCGCAGCGCCGGCGGCGCAGCCGTGCACCGAGTTCTTCGCAGCGCTGAAGAACCCTTACTTCCTCGGCGACAACGTCGCTCTGACGCAGACGCTCGGCTGGGTCGATGCCTGGACATCGATGCCGAGCGCCTACGCCGTGTCCGCGCAGACGACCGCCGACGTCGTCGCCGCGGTCAACTTCGCGCGCGAGCAGCGCCTGCGGCTGGTCGTCAAGGGCGGCGGCCACAGCTTCCAGGGCACCTCGAACGCCGCGGACTCGCTGCTGATCTGGACCCGCGCGATGAACGCGATCACGCTGCACGATGCGTTCGTGCCCGCGGGTTGCGAGCGGCAGGCGACGCCGGCACGCGCGGTCAGCGTCGGCGCCGGCGCGCTCTGGGCGCATGTCTACGACGCGGTGACGACCAAGGCCGGTGGCTACGTGCAAGGCGGCGGCTGCATGACGGTCGGCGTCGCCGGCCTCGTCCAGAGCGGCGGCTTCGGCAGCTTCTCGAAGGCCTATGGTCTCGCGTGTGCGAGCCTGCTCGAGGCCGAGGTCGTGACCGCCGATGGCACGGTGCGGATCGCGAACGCCTGCACGAACCCGGAGTTGTTCTGGGGTCTGAAGGGCGGCGGTGGCGGCAGCCTGGGTGTGGTCACCCGGCTCACGCTGCGGGTCCACGAACTGCCCGAGAACTTCGGTGCCGTGAACATGACGATCAAGGCCGGCTCGGACGCGGCGTACCGCCGCCTGATCGGCCTGATCGTCGCGTTCTATGCGCGCAGCCTGATGAATCCGCACTGGGGCGAGCAGATCCGCTTTCGTCCGAACAACGTGCTGCGGATCTCGATGGTGTTCCAGGGTCTGACACGCGGCGAGGCGCGGGCCGTGTGGCAGCCGTTTCTCGACGCCCTGGACAGCGCGCCGCAAGACTTCGAACTCGAGTTCTCGCCGCTCAAGTTCGTCTCGACCTCGGCGCGCGAGTTCTGGTCGCCGACCCTGATGAAGCGAACCTTCGGGTTCATCCGCCGCGACGATCGGCCGGGCGCCGCGCCGGGCAACGTCTTCTGGCCGGGCGACCAGGGACAGGCCGGTCAGGTGCTGCATGGCTACCAATCGGCCTGGCTGCCCGCAGCGCTGCTGCACGACGGCCAGCGCGAGGCGTTCGTCGGCGCGCTGTTTGCCGCCTCGCGGCATTGGGGCGTGTCGCTGCACGTCAACAAGGGGCTCGCAGGCGCCCCGGCCGACGCGATCGCCGCGGCGCGCGATACCGCGATCAACCCGAACGCGCTGGACGCGTTCGCGCTCGCGATCTGCGGCTCCGAAGGACCGCCCGCCTACCCCGGCGTCGCGGGCCGCGAGCCCGACCCGACGACGGCACGCGCGCACGCCCGCGCGATCGGCCGGGCGATGGACGAGCTGCGCATGCTGGCGCCGAACCCGGGCTCGTACGTCTCGGAGAGCAACTACTTCGAACCGGACTGGCAGCGCTCGTTCTGGGGATCGAACTACGCGCGGCTGCTGGCGGTGAAGCAGCGCTTCGACCCCGAAGGGCTGTTCTTCGTCCACCACGGCGTCGGCAGCGAACGCTGGAGCGACGACGGCTTCAGCCTGCGGACTTGAGGGCCGCGCGGACCTGCGCGGCGGCGCGCGCACCGTGGAACATCGCTTCCTCGAACACGGAGTAGGTCGACAGATCGGCATGCGCAAAGTGCACGCGGCGCTGCGGCTGCGCAAGCGCGTGCAGCGCCGCACTGCCGCGCAAGCCCGGCACCGGCACGCTCATCGCATGGCCGTAGCGCATCAGGTCGACGCGCTCGACCTTGCCAGGCAGGTCGGGGTGCGCGCGCGCGAGGTCGTCGACGATGCGCCCGGCCCAGGCCTGCCACGGGTCGGCGAGCAGACGGCTGCGGTTCGCATGCAGCTGCGCGGCGTCGTCGCCGCCGAGCGCCCAGTAGCTCGTCAGCACGGTCGGCCCCGGATACGGTCGCGTGCTCTGGTGCATCGCATCGACATACCCGAGCATCGCGCCCGCCGGGCCGGCTTCGTACAACACGTTGTCCCACGATGGGGCGGCGCCCGGGCGATCGTCGAGCGCGTCGCGCAGTTGCAGGTTGCCGACCAGCCACGGCGCGTGACGCATGGCTGCCACGGCCTGATTCAGCGCGTCCGGCGGTTGCACGAGCAGGCGCGCCGCGACGAACAGCGGCGTCGCGAGCACGACGTGCGGCGCGCTCCATCGCTCGGTCCGCTGCGTTCGCGCATCCCACAGGTCGACGCGCACCTCGTGGCGGTCTTCGGCGACGCGCAAGGCGACGCTGCCCGGGTGAATCCGCTCGCCGAGTGGTTTCGTGAGCTGGCGACTCAGCCAGGCGTTGCCCTCGGGCCAGGTGAGCACGCCGTCGCGTTCGTCGCTGCCGTCGCCAGGCGCGTGAAAACCGTGCCGGCTCGCGAAGTAGTGCAGCCCGGCCCAGGCCGAGACCTGTGCGGCGCCGGCGCCGTAGTCGTCGCGGCAGCAGTAGTCGAGGTACCAGCGCAACGCCGGCGCGGCGAGGCCTTGCGCGTCGAGCCAGTTCGCGAACGTGGTCGCGTCGAGCGCGGCCAGGGCCGGGCTCCAGGTCGAGCGCGCTGTCGGCATCGCGAATGCGCCCGCCGCGCTCGCCTGCTCGACGGCGGCAGCGAAGCGGCGGTACTGCGCCTGCGTGTCGGCGCGCTGTTCGCCCGGCAAGGCGTCGAGCGGCGGCAGCAGGCCGTCATGCCAGTGGCCGGCGATGAAGAGCCGCTCCTGCGGGCTGTGGCACAGCTGGCGTTCGTCGTAGACCGCCTGGCCGTGCTCGGTGCGGCGCAGCCCGAGCTGCTCCAGCAGCTCGATCACTTCGACCGCTTTATCGCCCGGCACCGGCAGGTAGTGCGCGCCCAGCGGGCAGGCCATGCCGCCGAGCACGTGGCCGCGGCTGTTGCCGCCCGCTGTGTCTTCGAGTTCGAGCAGGTGCACGTTGTCGATGCCCGCGGCCACCAACGAACGGGCCGCGGCAAGGCCGGCGATGCCGGCCCCGACGACCAGCACGTCGGCGCGCCGCTGGGAAGCCGGTGTCGTCCACGCGCCCGACTTCGTGTCGCGCAGCCGGTGCCCGCGTTCGGCGTCGGCGCCGATCCAGCCGCCGCTCCAGCCCGGCGTCGTGGTGCGCCGGCAGGCCGCGAGCGGCGCTGCGAGCAACCCGCCGAGCAGCGTACGGCGCTGCACATTCACTGGTGCACCTTGCCCCATTCGTCTTCGAAGGTCTGCACCAGCACCTGGTTCGACAACCGGTTCACCTCGGTCGGCACACGCGCCATGTCGAGCGGAAAGTTGAACAGCAGCGGCAGGTCGGCCGGGCTCAGGAATCGAAGCCCGGCGGGCAGCGTTGCCGGCAGGCGATAGGGGCGCCGGCTCGCAAGGATGAAGCCCCACTCGCCGAAGCTCGGCACGTGCGCGTGGTACGGGGTTGCGGTGAGGCCGGCGGCTTCGATCGTCGTCGCGACGGTCCAGAAGCTCTTGCGCGCGATCAGCGGCGAAGTCGTCTGCACCACCGCATAGCCGCCGGCATTCAGGTGCTGGTCGATCAGGCGGTAGAAGCTCGCGGTGTAGAGCTTGCCGATCGCGAAGTTGGTCGGGTCGGGAAAGTCGACGACGATCACGTCGAAAGGCGCCGGGTTGGCCTCCAGCCAGCCGAACGCGTCGGCATTGACGATCGTGACCTTCGGCGAGCGCAGCGACTCGGCGTTGAGCTGGCGCAGCAGCGGCTGGGTCGAGAACAGCTGCGTCATGTGCGGATCGAGCTCGACCAGCGTGACGCGCTCGACCGACGGATATTTCAGCACCTCGCGCACCGCCATGCCGTCGCCGCCGCCGAGCACGAGCACGTTCTTCGGCGCACCGTGCCCCGCCATCGCGGGATGCACGAGCGACTCGTGATAGCGGTACTCGTCGCGCGAATGGAACTGCAGGTTGCCGTTCAGGAACAGCCGCACGCCGTGCGCGCCGGCCGTGACGACGACCCGCTGGTACTTGCTCGTCTCGCTGTAGAGCACGGGCTCGGCGTAGAAACGGTCCTCGGCCCAGGTCGTGATGCGGTCGGCGCCGGCGAACGCGGCAAGCAGCGCGCCGACCACGAGCGCGCAGGCGAGCGCATGCGCGGCGAACAGGCGCAGTTCGCCGCGAAACAGCAGCAGCGCCCAGACCGCGACGCCGGCGTTCATCAGCCCGAACAGCACGCCGGTGCGCACCAGCCCGAGTTGCGGCACGAACAGCAGCGGGAACGCGATCGACACCGCGAGCGCGCCCAGGTAGTCGAAGGTGAGCACCTGCGAGACCAGGTCCCTCAAGCCGTAGCGCTCCCGGAACTGGCGCTTCAGGATGCGCATCACCAGCGGGATCTCGAGCCCGACCAGGATGCCCACCAGCAGCACCAGCGCATACAGCGCGAAGCGGAACGACGGCGCGGCGAGCGTCTGCAGCGCAAACAGCATCGCCGGCATCAGCCCGCCGACGAAGCCGACCAGCAGTTCGATGCGCAGGAAGTGGGCGATCAGCTGGCGCTCGAAGTAGCGCGACAGGTACGAGCCCAGCCCCATCGCGAACAGGTAGCTGCCGATGACGGTCGAGAACTGGAGGATCGAATCGCCGAGCAGGTAGCTGGCGAGCGTGCCGGCAGCCAGCTCGTAGACGAGCCCGCACGCCGCGACGACGAAGACCGACGCGAGCAGCGCGACTTCAGCGGCGGCGACGCGAGGCGCGGCGCCTTCAGATCCGGCGCTGGGGTCGTTCAACCATGCACCGCCGCTGCGACGATCAGCCCGATCGCGATGCACATCGCGCCAACGACGATCGCCAGCGCCGTGTTCTTCTTCTCGACGATCTCGGCCCACAGGTCGTACGGCGTGATCTTGTCGACGATCACGAAGCAGATCCAGAAGATCGCCACGCCGATCAGCGCGTACATGATCGAGCCGACGATGACGCCGGGCTTCATCCACTCAATTCCTATCATGGCTGCTCTCCTGTCTCACTGAAAAGTTGATTCGCTACTTGTGGCCGCCGCCACTCGAGAATCCACCGAACGAGCCGCCACCGGTGCGGTAGCCGCTGCTGCCGCTGCGCTGGCTGTTGAGGCAGTTCTGGTATTCCAGCGAGGCCTGCCCGAAGGTGTTCAGCGTGTCCGTGCAGTCGACCGGCCCAGACCCGCCACTGCCGCAGCGGAACAGCATCAGCAGCACGAACACGATGAAGAGCCAGAAGATGATCTTGGCGAGCCGCGAGCCCTTCAGCGCGGTCGGCGCGGCATCGCGCTGCAGCGCCGCGCTCTTGTCGGGCGCGAGCCGGAACGCCTTCATGATCACGTCGGCCGGCATCGCCTCGCCGGCCGACCAGACGATCTCCTGGGTCGCCTCGGCGCCGCTGCCCGACACCGTGCGCTCGCGGTTCAGCCGCTTGTTCGACGCGCTGCCGGTACCCTGGAAGTCGGTGTTGTAGGTGCGCTGGTTGCGCGTGAGCTGCCAGTAGAACTCGCCGAGCACGTAGGTGATCTGCCCGGTGTAGTCGTAGAGCTTGCGGTAGGCCGCGCCTTCGTGGCGCGCGCTGTCGCCCGCGAGCTGCGGCACGCCGGTGATCGGCACGGTCCACGACCAGCCGTCGTCGGCGTCGACGATGAAGGCGAAGCCCTCGCTGCGGTGGTACAGCAGGTACTCGCGCCAGAAGGTCTGTTCGTCGTCGCCGCTCTCGGGCACCTCGCGGCGCTCGACGTAGCCGACGACCTGCCACGGCAGCTCCTTCCTGCCGCCGAACGCGAGGGTGCCCACGCTGCCCAGCGGCAGCAGCGGCTCGAGGCCGTTCTCCTGCGTGTAGTGCTGCAGATCGCCGCCGACCCCTTGCGAGACGTCGACGACCGAATGGCATTGATGGCAGACGATGGATTGCGTCGTCGCGAGCTTGATCTCCAGCGCGGCGCCGCAGTTCGGGCATTGCAGCGTGCGGCCCTTCAGCGTCTTCTCGGAAACACCGCCACCGCCACCGCCCGCGGACCCCTCGGCGAGCCCGGTCATCGCGAGTTCGCTGATCGCGACCGAACGGCCGATCGACCAGCGCGGCCTGGCCGGGTCCGCATAGTCCAGCGTGCCGACCTCGCCGCGCGTGCTGCGCAGATCGCAGACGAGGAAGCCGCGTTCGAGGTTCGGCTTGTACGGCAGCTCGCCCTGCGCCGCGATCAGCCTGGTCGGCGTGACCGAAGCGACCGACCAGCTCTGCGCGTTGATCACATACTGCGCGCCCGGCTTCATCGCGGCGTTCGGCGGCACCGCCACGTCGAGCGGCGCCTCGAACGCGATCACGTAGCGGCCGTTGTCCTCGCTCAGCCAGGCCGACTTGCCGGCGCCGTCGTCGAACAGCGCATGCCATTCGTTCCAGGTGCCGTCGGCGTAGCGGTATTGCAGCCGGCCGACCAGCGTGAAGGCAGCGCCCTGGAACTTGCCGGCGGCGCCGAGCTGCAGCGGCGAGTGGTCGTCGAACAGCTCGGCACTCTGGCCGATCCTGCGCAGCGCATCGCCCTCGCGGACGATCGTGCTCTTGCAGAAGCTGCAGACCGCGAACGCGGAGGCGGCCGAACGAAAGTCGACCGGCGCCCCGCAGTTGGGGCACGCGGCTCGGTAGGCGCGTTGCGAGGGCGGGTCGGTTGCCAAGTGCCGGGCTTCGACAGCTTAGAGCCTGCTCACACCAGCTTCTTCAACAACTCCGCCTTCTTCGCGTCGAACTCTTCCTGGGTGACGATGCCCTTGGCCTTCAGGTCGGCGAGTTTCTCGAGTGTTGCCATCACCTCGTCGGGCTTCACGCCGACCGGGGCGGCGGCTGCGCCCTCAGCGGGCGCCGGACGATTCTGCAAGCCTTGCGACAGCTGGTTCGCCATCACCTGGCCGAGCGCCACGCCGGCCCCGAGGCCGACCGCATCGCCGACCACCCCGCCGCCCGAGCCGGCACCGGCCGCGAGCGTGGGAATCGCCTGCGCGGTCTGGTACTGCATGAACTTGCTGGTGTCGCCGACCATGCCCATCCCGATCTTCTGGTCGAGGATCTTCTGCAGCTCTTCGGGCAGCGAGATGTTCTGCATCGTCACGCCTTCGAGCTTCAGCCCGAATTTCCCGAACGACGGCTCGGTCGCTTCCTTCAGCGCCTTCGCGAATTCGACCTGGTTCGCCGCCAGGTCGAGGAAGGCGACACCGCTGGAAGCGACCGCGTCGGAGATGTGCTGCAGCATCAAGGCGCGCAGCTGACCGTCGAGGTCGGCCACCGAGTACATCTCGCGCGTGCCGGAGATCTCGGTGTGGAACAGCTTCGGGTCGACGATGCGGTAGCTGTAGTTGCCGAACGCCCGCAGCCGCACGGCACCGAAATCCTTGTCGCGGATCGTCACCGGCTGGGTCGTGCCCCAGCGCTGGTCGACCTGCTGGCGCGTGCTGAAGAAGTAGACGTCGCTCTTGAACGGGCTCTTGAAGAGCTTGTCCCAGTTCTGCAGGTAAGTGAGGACCGGCAAGGTCGCGGTCGTCAGCGTGTAGCGGCCGGGCCCGAACACGTCGGCCACCTTGCCCTCGTTGACGAACACCGCCATCTGCGATTCGCGCACCGTCAGCGAGCCGCCGTTCTGGATCTCGCGATCGTCCATCGGGAATCGCCAGGCGAGCGTTCCGTCGCCGGACTCGACCCACTCGATGATGTCGATGAACTGTTTCTTGATGAAATCCATCAGCGCCATGAGGCTCTCCCGTGAAGCGGTGGGGAATGATAGAGCGAACCGCCCAAAGAAAAAGCGGGCTCGCGCGATCGAACCGATCCTTGCCATGGAAGTCCTGGACGAGGATAGGATGGCTTCAGAAGCTCTCTGCACGCATCCATGAACCCGAACTCCGTCGCGCCGCCGCCTGCCGATCCGCCCGGACTCACGCTCGCCATCGTCGGTGCCGGCCCGGTCGGCCTCGGGCTCGCGCTGCATGCGGCGCGCAGCCTGCCGCAGGCGAGCATCACGCTGTTCGATGCGCGCGACGCAGCGAAAGACGTGTCGGGCGACCCGCGCACGCTCGCGCTCTCGCTCGGCAGCGTGCAGATCCTGGAGCGCCTGGGCGCCTGGCGACCCGAGCTGGCGCAACCGATCCTCGAGGTCCACGTCTCGCAGCAGCCGCCGTCCGGACTGCCCGAGTTGCCGTTCTTGCGGGACCGCCTCGGCGAGCCCGAGCTGCGCATCCGCGCGATCGACGAAGCCGTGCCGCTGCTCGGCGCGGTGCTGAGCTACGGCAGCATCGTCGCCCCGCTGCAGCAGGTCTGGCTCGAGGCCGAACGCGCCGAGCCGCAGCGCCTGCACAGCCGCTTCGGCACGCCGGTGTCGGCGCTGAAGAGCGTGCAGCACGGCGTTGAAATCGATGCGGGCATCGCCGAACGCTTCGATCTGGTGGTGATCGCCGAGGGCGGTGTGTTCGCCGAACGCAGTGCCGCCGCGCAGGCAGGTGCCGCCCTCGCAACGCTGCCGCGCGGCCCGCTCAAGCACGACTATGCGCAGACCGCGTGGGTCGGCCAGGTCACCTTCTCCGACGATGCGCGGCGCGCGCCGGGGGTTGCGTTCGAGCGCTTCACGCGCCATGGCCCGGCCGCGCTGCTGCCGCTGAAGGGCGGCCGCGCCGCGCTGGTGTGGTGCGTCGCGAGCGACGACGACCCGGTCCGCGAGCTCGACGACGCACAGCGCGTCGCCGTGCTGAACAGCATCTTTCCGGAGGCCGCCGGACACATCGCAGCCATCAGCCCGCTGAAGGACTTTGCGCTCGGGCTGATCGCCGAACGCACGCTGACCGATGGCCGCACGGTGCGCATCGGCAACGCCGCGCAGACCCTGCATCCGGTCGCCGGCCAGGGGCTGAACCTCGGCCTGCGCGACGCCTTCGAGCTGGTGCAGGCACTGCGCCGCGACCCCGATGTCGACGCGGTGCTGCGCCGGCTCGAATGGCAGCGCGGCCCCGATCGTTGGGCGATGATCGCGGCCACCGACTTCCTT
>Ga0105237_10009311_pt1 | contig 10521 bp, 10 predicted proteins | sample KBSC24metaG_FD_81520 | JGI IMG/M metagenome (GOLD analysis project Ga0105237, IMG submission 81520) | Corn rhizosphere microbial communities from Kellogg Biological Station, Michigan, USA - KBS C2-4 metaG | ecosystem: Host-associated > Plants > Roots > Rhizosphere > Soil | place: Michigan, USA... | reverse complement strand
GGAAGCCGAGGGCATGGCCGACCTCGTGGTTGATCAGGTACTGGCGGTAGGAGCCGATATCGCCCTGGAACGGCACCGCGCCGCGCACCCAGCGCGCCTCGTTGATGAAGACGCGGGACTGGGCCTTGCCGCCGTCGGCCGGGAAGTACGCCGGGTTGAAGCACGACGACTCCAGCTGGATGTCGTAGCCGCAGCCCTCGCGCACCGTCATCGGCGAGGTCAGCGAGACGCGGAAATCGGGCTTCTCCGGCGAATTCTCGTCGAGGCGGGTGAAGGCGAACTTCCCGTCGTGCGTCCAGCTCTTCGGGTTGGCGAGGGTTTCGGCGACCATCCGCGCAAACGCCTCGTCGCCACCGAAACTGGTGGTATCGACGCCGTCCTCCACCTCGACGGTGTAGGTGGCGGACTTGGTCGTGCCCTGACCGATCTTGGGAGTGGTGCCCGGCACGATGTGCCAGGCCTTGGCGCCGGCCTCGGTGAACGGCCCGCCTTCCGGGAGGATGCCGGTCGGCAAGTTGACGTCGAACTGCGTCAGTCCCTTGGGCGGTGCGCCGACGATCGCGGTGCTCGCCGAGTTGGTGGGCTGGCCGACCAGCGGTACGTGCGGGTGCGCCGGTGTGATCGGTTTGGGGCCTGAAATGCCCTGGTAGACCACGATTCCGGTGACGACGGCGAGAGCCGGCAGGGCGTACGCGCGCCAACCGTAGGTGGACACGAAGCGACCCAGCCAGGACTGCTTGCGCCACTGCTGCCGATCGTCCCGGTTGGAACGCAGCCGCCCGGAGTCCTCGGCCACCGGATCCCGCTGCGCGCGCAAAGGCTCACGCCACTCGTTGCGCACCACAGGGACGCGACCGGTGCCTCGGCCCGGGTCGTAGGTCACCGAACCAGGATGGCATAGAGCTGGGCGTACGCCGGTAGTGGCACGCCACCGGCCGTTCAAGTGGGACCTGACACAATCGCCGAACCGCTGGTAGCGGGCAGATGCCCGCGAACTAACGGTAGTAGTGTCGGGGCGATAAACTGCCGGGTCGGTCAACCTGAACATCAAGTTGGGCGGCCATGAACAACAGGGTCCGGACCGGTCCATGACAGTTGGTCACGGACATGTGTGCCGGACAAGCCAGATTGAGGACGTGATGAGCGAGGTTGCCAACACCTCTGAGGCCAGAGGAACGCAAGCCGGAACCGACGGCGCGCAGGGCGGCCCGACCACGAATCGGCGCGGCAACCGGCTACCCCGGGACGAACGGCGCGGCCAGTTGCTGATCGCGGCCAGCGACGTGTTCGTGGACCGCGGCTACCACGCCGCCGGCATGGACGAGATCGCCGAGCGTGCCGGCGTCAGCAAACCGGTCCTGTACCAACACTTTTCGTCGAAGCTCGAGCTGTACCTGGCGGTGCTGCAGCGGCACGTCGACAACCTGCTGCAGGGCGTGCGCGGGGCGCTCAGCGCCACCACCGACAACCGGCTGCGCCTGCGTGCCGCTGTCGGGGCCTTCTTCGACTTCATCGAGCACGACAGCCAGGGCTACCGGCTGATCTTCGAGAACGACTACGTCACCGAGCCGCAGGTGTCGGCGCAGGTCAAGGTCGCCACCGATTCGTGCACCGACGCGGTGTTCGACCTGGTCAGCAGCGACTCCGGGCTGGAACCCCATCGAGCGCGCATGATCGCCGTGGGGCTCGTCGCCATCAGCGTCGATTGCGCCCGGTACTGGATCAACAACGACCGGCCGATCTCGAAGGACGCGGCCGTCGACGGCACGGTGCAGTTCGCCTGGGGCGGACTGTCACACGTTCCACTCGCCCGCTGACGCGGGCTCGACCAACAAAAACGGCCCCTTTCACGTGGAAAGGGGCCGTTTTTGCGTGCGGGCGGTGTCAGTCCTTGCCTGTGATGCCGAAGCCGACCCGGCGGACGTCAGCCGCACCGATCTCCACATAGGCGATCTTTGCGGTCTGCACCAGGAACCGGCGGCCCTTCTCGTCGGTCAGCGCGAGCACGCCCGAATCCTGACCGAGCGCGTCGGTCACCAACTTCTCCACATCCTCGGGAGTCTGCGCGCTGTTGAGGAACAGTTCGCGCGGGCTGTCGGTGACACCGATCTTGACCTCCACGCTGACCCCTTTCATTCGTTTTCAAGACTTCAGTCGAGCTGCAATCGAGCTCTCCTCAGGAGGCTAGTGGACGACGACGGCCGCGGTGGCCGGGGGGACGTTCGCCGGTGGCGAACCGGAGTAGACGCCACCGCCGAGGTCACGACGTCATCACAGTTGTCGGCACGAAAACGCCGCCGGGCGGCACCGCTTTTCGAGGTCGCGACGGGTCGTCTCGGCACCGTCGACCGAACCGAGTCCCGACCGTTATCGGGCGGCCAGCGAGCCGACCTCATCCGTAACTTCGGCACCACTAGCATCGTTGAGGTAAGTGATACTCGACCGGGGAAAGTCGCCATGAGCAGGACATATTCGCGATATTCAGCACCGTCGGGGGCGTCCACCGGCAGCTACGGGGACACCCCGAGCTACCAGGGCTACGACCGCGGCTACAGCTACGGCTCCAGCACCGGCTACGGCAGTGGGTACGGCAGCACTGACTACTCCAGTGACCGCACCCGCTCGTACGGCTCGTACGGCTCGTACGGCTCGTACAGCTCGTACAGCTCAGCCACCGACCTGGCCGACCGCCCGACAGGCGAGTACGCGAGCACCTACAACGACACCGACCGGTTCACCGCGGCCGACGCGGAGTACGCCGGCGGCGATGCCGACGCGGCGTACGACGACTACGACGACGACGAGATCTACGAGTACGACGACGCCATCGACCGGCGCTGGGTGTGGGTGGCCGGTGTCGCCGGCGCGATCCTGCTGGTCGCGGTCATCTGCACCGTCGTGATCCTCGGCGGCGGCGACAGTGGGCCCGTCACCGCGCCCATCACGCCGCCCAGCACCAGCCAGGCCGCCACGCCGACCGCCTCCGCCGCGCCGTCGGCCGCTCCCCGCCCCCGCGTGACGGCGGCACCGCCGACCGCGTCGCTGGCGCCCGAGACCGTCACGACCGTCACGCCGACCGCGGCGGCCCCGACACCGACCGAGGCCGTGCCGCCGGTCGACCCGGCGGCCGTCCCCGCGGCCCCCGTCCCGAACACGGTGACGTATCGCATCACCGGCAACAAGTCGCTCCTGGACCTGGTGACGGTGATCTACACCGACGGGCAAGGTGCGCTGCAGACGGACGTCAACGTGGCACTGCCGTGGGCCAAGACGGTCACGCTGAACCCGGGCGTCACGCTGAGTTCGGTGACCGCAACCAGCGTCACCGGTCAGCTGAACTGCTCGATCAGCGATGGATCCGGGGCCGCGGTGGCCGCGCAGACCAACAACACGATGATCACCACCTGCACGAAGTAATCACCCGCAGCACCACGGAACCGGGTGCGTGAACTCAGCCGAGGCCGAGTTCGCGTACCCGGTTCTTGTGCGTCTCCTGCAGGCGCTCGAAGAACTCGGTCATCTGGGTCAGGCCCTCACCGCTGGACAGCACCAGGTCGACGAGTTCGTCGTGCTCGGCCATCACGAACTGCGCCTGCGTGATCGCCTCACCCAGCAGCCGCCGCGACCACAGCGCCAGCCGGTGCCGCTGCCGGTCGCTGGCACTGACCGCGGCCCGCACCTCGGCGACCACGAACTGGGAGTGGCCGGTTTCCGACAGCACCGCACGCACCACATCGGCGGCCTCGGCGGGCAACGAGCCGGCGATCTCCAGGTAGAAGTCCGCCGCCAGCGCGTCGCCGACGTAAGTCTTGACCAGCGCCTCCAGCCAGGTGCTCGGCGTGGTCAGCCGGTGGTAATTCTCCAGTGCCGCAGCGTATTTCGTCATCGCCGGGACGACGTCGACCCCGCGCCGCAACAGCGCCTCGCGCAGCACGTCGAAGTGGCCCATCTCGGCGGCGGCCATGCGCGCCAGGTTGATGCGGCCGGCCAGGTTCGGCGCCATCCGCGCCTCCTCGGTCAACCGGTAGAACGCGGCGACCTCGCCGTAGGCCAGCAAGGCGAACAATTCGTTGACACCGGGATGATCACCGGACACCGCCGGCTGCACCGGAGTTGCCGTCTGCTCGGGCAGCGCCTGGGACCTCGAAGGCGACGGGGAAGGCATGGCCCCAACTGTAGACCGCGACTCGCATCACAGCCGACCGGCGACGCGACCAGCTACAATGGTGACGGCTGTAGCCGTTTGCGAGAGCAAGACGGGCTGCGACCAAGGAAATGTGCGTGCACGTGTTGGCCCTCGCCGGAACATCCGGCTGAATTCGGCAGAATCGCCCGAGGGCCCAGTGTTGATCATCAGACTCGTGCGCGCGTGGACAACAGCGAGTACCGACTCCGATGACACTGGAAGGCATCCACGCCACCTCATGACCGCATTGACTGCAAAGACAACCGAAGACAAAACATTCGCTGACCTCGGCGTTCGGGACGAAATCGTCCAGGCGCTCGCCGAAGACGGCAAAGCCCACCCGTTCGCCATCCAGGAGCTCACCCTCCCGCTGGCGCTGGCCGGCGACGACCTGATCGGTCAGGCCCGCACCGGTATGGGCAAGACCCTGGCGTTCGGTGTGCCGCTGCTGCACCGCGTCGCCTCCGACGCTTCGCTGCCGCTGACCGGCACCCCCCGGGCGCTCGTCGTGGTCCCCACCCGTGAGCTCTGCATCCAGGTGTACGGCGACCTCACGATGGCCAGCAAGCACCTCAAGGCCGGCGAGGCCGGGGAACGCAAACTCCGCGTCGAAGCCATCTACGGCGGCCGCCCCTACGAGCCCCAGATCGAAGCCCTCAAGCAGGGCGTCGACGTCATCGTCGGCACCCCGGGCCGGCTCCTCGACCTGGCGCAGCAGGGCCACCTGCAGCTCGGCGGCCTGAGCGTCCTGGTCCTCGACGAGGCCGACGAGATGCTGGACCTGGGCTTCCTGCCCGACATCGAGCGCATCCTGCGGCTGACCCCGGACTCCCGGCAGGCCATGCTGTTCTCGGCCACCATGCCCGACCCGATCATCACGCTGGCCCGCACCTTCATGAACCAGCCGACGCACATCCGCGCGGAGGCCCCGCATTCGGCGGCCACGCACGACACCACCACGCAGTACGTCTACCGCGCCCACGCACTGGACAAGGTGGAGATGGTCAGCCGCATCCTGCAGGCCAACGGCCGCGGCGCCACCATGGTCTTCACCCGCACCAAGCGCACCGCGCAGAAGGTGTCCGACGAGCTCGCCGAGCGCGGCTTCAAGGTTGGCGCAGTCCACGGTGACCTGGGCCAGATCGCCCGCGAGAAGGCCCTGAAGTCCTTCCGTAACGGCGAGATCGACGTGCTGGTCGCGACCGATGTCGCGGCCCGCGGCATCGACATCGACGACATCACGCACGTCATCAACTACCAGATCCCCGAGGACGAAATGTCCTACGTGCACCGCATCGGCCGTACCGGCCGGGCCGGCAAGACCGGTATCGCCGTCACGCTGGTGGACTGGGACGAGCTGACCCGCTGGACGCTCATCGACAAGGCCCTGAACCTGGACTGCCCGGACCCGGCCGAGACCTACTCCCGCTCGCCGCACCTGTACGAAGAGTTGGATATCCCCACCGACGTCACCGGCTCGATCGGGGCGTCCCGGGTAAAGGCCGACAAGAAGCCCTCCCGCTCGGCAGCTGACTCCGAAGTCAAGCGCGAGTCGAGCGCCGACAAGGACCGCCCGGCCCGCAGCCGCAACCGGTCGCGCCGCCGCACCCGCGCCGGCGAGTCGGCCACGGGTCATGTCGAGACGGCCGGTGCCACCGAGGGCGACAGCGCCGAAGCCGGTGCGCCGGCCGGCGACAGCCCCGCCGAGTCGAGCCACTCCGGTCGCCGCCGCCGGCGTCGTCGTCCGAACAAGGCGACCGCGGCTGCCCCTGAGGCCGCGGCCGTCGCAGCACCTGCCGCCGAATAGCAGCAGGTCGTCGGCGCCCTATGGTCAAACCCGAACGACGTACCAAAGCTGATCTGATCGCCGCCGCCGCCATCGTGGTGGTGGTCGCGATCGGCGCTGCGCTGATCTGGTGGAACAGCGATGCGCGGGCCACCGTCAGCCGTCCCGCCGACCGTCCCATCCCGGCGTTGCACGCCGCGAAGACGGTGCCGACAACGCTGCGCGAACTGTGGACCGCGGCCAGCGGCAAGACCACCCAGCCTGCGGTGGTCGGTGGCGTCGTGGTGACCGGTGACGGCGATGAGATGCTGGGCCGCGACCCGGAGACCGGCAGCACCCTGTGGACCTACTCGCGCGCCCGCGAGCTGTGCGGTGTCACCACCGTGTATCAGTTCGCGGTGGCCGTGTACCCCGACGGCCGCGGCTGCGGACAGGCCAGCGCCATCGACGCGAGCACCGGGCGCCGCGGCCCCGCCCGCAGCAGCCTCGCCGACGCCGAGGTGAAGCTGTCCACCGACAGCACAACCATCCTGTCGTACGGCGACAGCCGGCTGGAGCAGTGGCGCTCGGACCTGGTGCGGATGATCAGCTACGGCTATCTCGACGCGGTCGTCAAACCCGGCGTCCCGGCCTCTCCCCTGTGTCGACTGACGTCTGCCGCGGCCAGCCCGGCGTCGGTGGCCGTCATGGAAGCCTGCCCCAAGCAGAACGACCTGCGGCTGACGCTGCTCAAGGCCGCCAAGGAAGAGGACCAGCCGGACGTCAAGCGGGTCTCGCTGCCCGGTGTCAGCGTCGACTCCGATGCACAGGTGATCGCGGTGTCGGAGACCAAGGCGGCGATCTATCTGCCGACGCCGCAGCCGTGCGTGAACATCATCGACGAAACCGGCAACACCATCGCCAGCACCTTGCTGCCGCGTCCGGCGACACCGGTGACGGCGACGACGCGGGTCGGTGACGTCGTCACCTGGTACACGGGCGACTCGGTGATGGTCTTCGACGCCAACGGGCTGCGCTACAAGTACACCGTCAGCGCCCAGGGCGGGCAGGCGCCGATCGGCCCGGCCACCATGCTGGCCGGGCATCTGCTGGTTCCGGTTACCAGCGGCTACGACACGTTCGACGCGCAGAGCGGCGCCGGTCAGACGCACATCGCGCTGGCCCGGAAACCGGTCAACACCGCGGTCATCCCCGCCATGGCCGGTCCGACGCTGCTGGAGCAGCGCGGCAGCCAATTGGTCGCGTTGGGTCAGTGACCCGCGGCATCACACCTCGGGTGTGAAGACGGGCAGCGCCTTGTTCTTCTTCCAGTGCTTCAACAGCGACCCCGCCAGTTCGCGATACGCGATGGCGCCCTTGTTCTTTCGGCCCGCGAGGACCGATGCCCCGGAGGCGCTGGCCTCCGCGAACCGCACCGTGCGCGGGATCGGCGGGGCGAGCACCACAAGGCTGTAGCGGTCGGCGACATCGAGCAGGACATCCCGGCTGTGGGTGGTGCGGGCGTCGTACAGCGTCGGCAGCGCGCCCAGCAGCCGCAGGTCCGGGTTGGTGATCTGCTGTACGTCGGTGACAGTCCGCAGGAACTGGCCGACGCCGCGGTGCGCCAGCGTCTCGCACTGCAGCGGCACGACGACGTCGTCGGCGGCGGTCAGTCCGTTGAGCGTCAGGACGCCGAGTGACGGCGGGCAGTCGATGATGACGACATCAAACTGATCGGCGATCTTCGCCAGCGCGCGCTTGAGCGCGTACTCCCGGCCGGCCCGCATCAGCAGCATCGCCTCGGCGCCCGCCAGATCGATGTTGGCCGGCAGCAGCGTCATGCCCTCGGCGGTCGAGACCAGGGCGGTGTCCGGCTCCACGTCACCGAGCAGCACCTCATGCACCGATACCGGGAGCTTGTCCGGATCCTGGCCGAGGGAGAAGGTCAGGCAGCCCTGCGGATCGAGGTCGACGAGCAGGACCCGCTGACCTTCCTCCGCCAGCGCTGCACCCAGCGATGCCACTGTTGTCGTTTTTGCGACTCCACCTTTTTGGTTGGCGACCGCAAGTACCCGCGTCACGGTGCCCATCCTGACACGCGGCCAGGTGGCGCCGCTCACCGTGGGGCAGAATCTCGGGCGTGGGTATCGCAGCCAATCCGTTAAAACACCGGCTGCTGCTCCTGCGGCACGGGCAGACCGAGTGGTCCCGCAGCGGCCGGCACACCGGGCGCACCGACCTGGCACTGACCAAAGAAGGCCGGCAGCAGGCCGTCAGCGCCGCCTCGGCACTGGCCGAGCTGAAGCTCGACGACCCGCTGGTGATCAGCAGCCCGCGGCAACGGGCGGTGGTCACCGCAGAACTGGCCGGACTGGACGTCGCCGAGACCTCCGAACTGCTGGCCGAGTGGGACTACGGCGACTACGAGGGCCTCACCACGCCGCAGATTCGAGCGCAGGTCCCCGACTGGCTGGTGTGGACGCACGGCAGCCCCGGCGGCGAGAGTCTGGCCGACGTCACTGCCCGCGCCGACCGTGCCGTGGCGCTGGCCCTGGAGCACATGGCGACGCGCGACGTCGTGTTCGTCGGGCACGGCCATTTCTCGCGGGCCGTGATGACCCGATGGATGGAGCTTCCGATCACCGATGGGATCCGGATTTCCATGGCGGCGGCCTCGATCTCGGTGTGCGGTTTCGAGCACGGCGTGCGCCAGTTGGTCGCGCTCGGGCTGACCGGCCACCCCAACCCGTGCCTGCCCGAGTGACGCCGCTTTTCGTGATGGCAGGTCCCGATGGGGTCATGCTGGCCGACGGACCGGCCCAGGCCTTTCCGGATCTGCGTGTCGCGCGGCAGGCATTGGCCGACGACGAGGTGCCGATCCTGGTGGGCGCCTTGCCTTTTGACCTCGACGCGCCCGCCGCGTTGATGGCACCCGCCACCGTGACCTACGCCGACACGCTGCCCTTCAGCGACGACCGGCTGCCGGCGGTCCGGATCGCGGCCAGCCTGCCGCCGCCCGACGAACACCGGGCCCGGGTGGCCGCGGCGGTGCAGGCCCTGCGCGACCCGGCGGCCGGCCTGCACAAGGTGGTGCTGGCCCGGGCGCTGCAGCTCGTCGCCGACGACGCACTCGACCCGTATGCGGTGCTGAGCCGCCTCGCCGACGACCGCAGCGCCACAGCGTTTTTCACCGACCTCAGCGCGGCCGGCGCACCGTACTCGGGCACCGCACTGCTCGGCGCGAGCCCGGAACTGTTGGTGGCGCGCCGCGGCGATGTGGTGACGTGCAAGCCGTTCGCCGGCTCGGCGCCCAGGTCCGCCGACCCCGAGACCGACGCCGCCAACGGCGCGGCACTGGCGGCGTCTGCCAAGAACCGGCACGAGCACCAGCTGGTGGTCGACATCATGCGTGAGGCGCTCGAACCGCTGTGCTCCGAGGTCGACATCGCCGCCGAGCCGCAGGTGAGCGCCACCGCGGCCGTCTGGCATCTGAGCACGCCGATCGTCGGGCGGCTGCGCGAACCCTCCACCACCGCACTGGATTTGGCCATCGCGCTGCATCCGACGCCGGCCGTTGGCGGAGTCCCGACCGCGGCGGCGGCGCGGCTCATCAATGAGCTGGAGGGCGACCGCGGGTTCTATGCCGGTGCGGTCGGCTGGTGCGACAGTGTCGGCGACGGCCGGTGGGTGGTGTCGATCCGGTGCGGGCAGCTGTCCGCCGACCGGATGTCTGTCGATGCCCGCGCCGGCGGCGGTATCGTCGCCGAATCCGACCCCGATGACGAAGTCACCGAGACCACAACAAAATTCAGGACGATGCTGACGGCGTTGGGAGTAGCGCAATGATGGGACACCTCAAATGACAACGACCATCCGCCCCGCCGTGCCCGGCGACGAAGTCGAGATCACCGCGATGATCCACGAACTGGCCGCGTTCGAAAAGGCCGCCGATCAGTGCACGGTGACCGAAGCCCATATCCGGACCGCGCTGTTCGGCGGCGCCGAGTCAGGGCAGGCCGCCGTTTCGGGCCATGTCGTCGAAGTCGACGGCCGGCCGGCGGCGTTCGCCCTGTGGTTCCTGAATTTCTCCACCTGGGACGGCGTCTCCGGCATCTACCTCGAAGATCTCTTCGTACGTCCCGACTTCCGGCGCCGCGGCCTGGCCCGCAAGCTCCTCTCGACGCTGGCTCAGGAATGTGTCGAACGCGGGTACTCGCGCCTGCAGTGGGCGGTGCTGAACTGGAATGTCAATGCCATCGCCCTGTACGACGAGGTCGGCGGCAAGCCACAGACCGAGTGGACCACCTACCGGGTGTCCGGCCCCGAACTGACGGCACTAGCCCAGGGCTGACCTTTCGAACACCGGGTTGCACCAGCAACTTCGGTGTTAATCTGCGCCCGGGTCAACCGGAGGGACGGCAATGCGATTCCAGCGTCTGCAACTGCTGTCCAGGGTGAGCATCCAGTCAAAGCTCGTGGTGATGCTGGTGCTGTGCACCATCGTCGCGGCGACCGTCGTCGGCGTTATCGGGTTCCGGGCCGGTCGTGCCTCACTGCGGGACTCGGTTTT
>Ga0105237_10009308_pt1 | contig 10522 bp, 8 predicted proteins | sample KBSC24metaG_FD_81520 | JGI IMG/M metagenome (GOLD analysis project Ga0105237, IMG submission 81520) | Corn rhizosphere microbial communities from Kellogg Biological Station, Michigan, USA - KBS C2-4 metaG | ecosystem: Host-associated > Plants > Roots > Rhizosphere > Soil | place: Michigan, USA... | reverse complement strand
TGACGATGTCGATGAACTTCCACATCGGCGAGGCGAACCGCACCTATATCGAGCGGGTCGAGATCACCGGCAACCGCCAGACTCAGGACAAGGTGATCCGCCGCGAAATGCGCGTGGCCGAGGGCGATGCCTTCAACACCTTCCTGGTCAAGCGCTCGCAGGACCGCATCAACAGCCTGGGCTATTTCCAGGACAAGTTCGAGATCGAGCGCAAGGAAGGCTCCGCGCCCGACCGCATCGTGCTCGGCGCGAACGTCGAGGAGAAGCCGAACGGCGAACTGACGCTGTCGGCCGGTTTCTCGAGCCTCGAGCGCTTCATCCTCCAGGCGTCGATCCGCCAGCGCAACTTCCGCGGCATGGGCCAGACGGCTAGCATCTCGGCCGATTATTCGAGCTATTCGAAGTCGGTGGAGCTCGGCTTCACCGAGCCGTATCTGTTCGACAGCAACATTGCGCTGGGTGCGACGATCTTCCGTCGCGACTATAACTCGTTCAACTATCTCGGCACCAACCGCAACACCACCTATCGTCAGGTGTCGACCGGCTTCCAGCTGGTTGCGGGTCTGCCTCTGACCGAATACTGGACGCTGTCCGGCCGTTACTATCTCGCCAAGGACGATGTGACGCTCGACCAGGCGACCTTCTACACCAACGGCCAGTGCGATCCGTTCAAGGCCGGCCGCTATTATTGCGAAGCGGTGGGCAACCGCCTGACCTCGCTGGTCGGCGCATCGCTGATCTATGACAGCCTCAACAGCCGGCTGCGCCCGACGCGGGGCCAGCGCGTCTCGCTCGGCGTCGATGTCGCAGGCCTTGGCGGCGACGTGCACTATGTCCGCGGCAAGGTCGACGGCGCCAAATATTGGGGCCTCGGCAGCGGCTTCGTCTTCTCGCTCACCGGCGAAGGCGGCGTGATCAAGAGCCTCGACGGCACCGAAGTGCGCATCACCGATCGCTTCTACCTGGGCGAGCCGCAGTTCCGCGGCTTCGACATTCGCGGCGTCGGTCCGCGCGTGCAGCGCTACCAGTATAGCGGCGACCCCACGGCGGGCACCCAGGCGCTGATCACCAACCGCGACCAGGTCATCGACGACGCGCTCGGCGGCAAGGCCTATTATCTGACCAAGGCGGAGCTCGAGCTGCCGCTGGGCTCGGGTGCGGCGGAGCTGGGCCTGCGGCCGTCCATCTATGTCCAGATGGGCTCGCTGTTCTCGATCCGGCGCCCGACCACGAACAACTATTTCACCCAGGCGACCGATGCCTCGGGCAAGAAGCTGTTCAACGCCGACGGCTCGCCGACGCTGCTGGTGAAGCAGGATCCGGTGTTCGACAGCGCGGGCAATCCGCTCTACACGGTGACCTCGGGCGCCAACCAGAACCTGCTCACGCGCTGCACCGTCGGCTATGCGGCCGGGACGACCGACTCCTGCGTGGGCACCTCGGTCAACACGCAATATTTCACCACGACCTCGCCCTTCTACGAGGCCTATCGCGGCAGCACCGCCTCGCCGCGTATCTCGGTGGGTGTCGGCGTGAACTGGAATTCGCCCTTCGGCCCGCTGCGTATCGATCTCGCCAAGGCGATCGTCAGCCAGCCCGGCGACGACAAGAAGCTCATCACTTTCAACGTAGGGACTCAGTTCTAATGACGAAGAACCGTGTATTCGCGGCGGCGCTTGCCGCCTCCGCGGCGATGGCCGTTGCCGCGCCGGCAGTGGCGCAGGTCAACGGCATCGCCACCATCAACACGATGGAGGTGATCACCCGTTCGAAGGCGTTCACCACGGCCGTGACGCAGCTGGACACCACCTACAAGCCGGTGCGCGACCAGATCCAGGCGCGCCAGACCAAGTTCCAGACCGACGCCCGCACGCTGATCACCACGATCGACACCAACAAGGACGGTCAGGTTTCGGAAGCCGAAGAGCAGGCCGCGGCCGCGCGCAAGGATCCGAACTACACCCAGCTCATGACCCTGCAGAACCAGGCGAACGAGGAAATCCAGAAGCTGCAGATGCCGTCGATCCTGGCGGAGCTGTTCGCGTTCGAGAAGATCCTCGCGCTCTATGACGCGGCGCAGATGTCGGTGGTCAACGCCCGCAAGGTCAACGTGATCCTGCAGCCGGAAGCGATCGTCTACGCCCCCGACGCGGTGGACATCAGCGACGCGACCCTCGCCGAGCTCGACAAGACGCCGACCGTGGCGATCACCCCGCCGGCCAACTGGCAGCCGCAGCAGCGCACCGTGCAGTTCCAGCAGCAGGTGAACGAGCTGCGCCGTCGCGCCTATCAGCTCGCTGCCGCTCGCGCGCAGCAGCAACAGCAGCAGGGTGCCGCCGCGGCGCCGGGTGCAGCCGCTCCGGCAGCCCGCCCGGCCGCGGGTGCGACCAAGCCGGCCAAGCCCGAACCGCGGTGAGCGGGGAAGAGCAGGGGGGCAGCAACATCGGTCCGCTCGATATCGGGCGGGTGATGGCGGCGCTGCCCCACCGCTTTCCCATGCTGCTGGTCGACCGGGTGGAGGAGCTGATCCTCCACAAGTCGATCGTGGCGGTGAAGGCGGTGACGATCAACGAGTCCTTCTTCCAGGGCCATTTCCCCGGCCGGCCGATCATGCCGGGCGTGCTCACCGTCGAGGCACTCGCCCAGGCGGCGGGCGTGCTCGCGGTCGAGTCGCTCGAGCTGGCCGGTTCGGGCAAGCTCGTCTACTTCATGGCGATCGACAACGTGAAGTTCCGCAAGCCGGTGGAGCCGGGCGTGCTGCTCAAGCTCCATGTCGCGTTCGTGCAGAAGCGCTCGCGTGTCTGCAAGTTCGCGGGCAAGGCGCTGATCGACGGCGAAGTGGCGGCCGAATGCGAATTCACCGCGATGATCGCCGATCCGCCCAGCGCGTGATCGGGACCAGGGCCGGACCATGGACGCACTGACCTGGTTCGGCCTGTTCGCGGTGACCGCGATGCTGGTCACCTATGCGCTGGAGGCGCGCTCGACCTGGTGGGTGCTCGGCTTTGCCGGCGCCTGCCTGCTCGGTTCGACCTATGGGTTCCTGCAGGGAGCCTGGCCGTTCGGGCTGGTCGAGGCGATCTGGTCGCTCGTCGCGCTCCGCCGCTGGTGGGGCATGCGGCAATGAGGTTGCGTTGGCGCCTGGGCTCTGCTAGGCGCGCGCGTCCGCTGCCGGTCGGAAACCGGCGGCTTTTTCCAAGGAATTCGATGTGAAGCAGAACACCCACCCCGATTACCACATGATCAAGGTGCAGATGACCGACGGCACCGTGTACGAGACGCGCTCCACCTGGGGCAAGGAAGGCGATCTCATGCAGCTCGAGATCGATCCGCTCGCGCACCCGGCCTGGACCGGCGGTCGCGGTCAGCTGCTCGACCAGGGTGGCCAGGTCGCGCGCTTCAACAAGCGCTTCGGCGGCCTCACGCTCGGCAAGAAGTAACGTGTGTACGCCGGGCCTTTCGGGGCCCGGCGTCTACCGGCCTTGCGGGGTCGGTCTCGATCCGGCGCTGCAGCAGCGCGATCGACTTGGCAGGCTATGCCGCCCATTCACAAATCATCCGGATTACGAACGCTTCCGTGCCTTCCCCGGGCGTGGTTTCAGCGCGCGCGTGCGGCCAGGCTGCGGGCGCGGCCTTGCCGCGTGAAGGCGGCGAAACGCCGCGATCATACCATTGCATAGCAGCGATCTATTCACATCGGATGTGCGCCGGGCCACAAGGTCGCTCCCTGCGTCGCGTGCTGTCCCGCCCCCCGATGAGATTGACGCGGACGTAGCGGCCGCATCTCTTTTGCGCGGGCTGACGATCCATAGGCTCGTCAATCGGACGTTCTCGGTCACGACGGGAACCACGTTGCTGATCCATGCCGCAGGCGGTGCCGTCAGCGGACAAGCATCCTTCTGGCCGCGTCGGCAAATGCCAAACAATCCTGCTGTGCAGAGGGGAGGGCCTGGCGAAAATGGATGAAGCCGTGGATCATGCCGGCCGCCTCGATCCGGAGGACCGGCACGCCTGCGCGTTCGACGCGGTCGGCATAGGCGCGACCCGCGTCGCGTAGCGGATCGAGACCGGCGGTGTGGAGGAGCAGCGGCACCGGTGGGATCGGGCCGTAGAGGCAATCGTGGCGCGGATCGCCCTTCGTCGCCTGATATTGCGCGTCGAACCAGGCCATGTCGTCCGCGGCGAGGAAATAGCCGGTACCAAACGCCCGGTGCGAGGGCCAGTCGGTGCCGCCCCCGACATAGGGGTATAGTGCCCAGCATGCCTGGACCGGGATCGCGGCCGGGCGCAGCGCCAGCTGCTGCGCGGTGACGATCGCGAGATTGCCCCCGGCGCTGTCGCCGCAGGGGATCAGGCCGGTCACCTGGAAGCCGAACACGTCCGGCACGTCGGCAATCCAGCGCGCGGCCGCCTCGGCATCGTCGACCGCCGCCGGGAAAGGGTGTTCGGGCGCAAGGCGATAGTCGATCGCCAGCACCGGCAGGTCCAGCGTGTCGGCCAGCCAGGTGCAGAAGCTGTGATGGGTGCCGAGATCGCCGATCACGAAGCCGCCGCCGTGAAAGAACAGCACCAGCTGGCCCGACATCCGGTCCAGCCGTCGATCATAGAGGCGGGCGGCAAGCGGACCGGCGGGGCCAGGCACCGTCCAGTCCTGTACGCGGGCGATCGGGACGGGCGGCAGATCGGCCACCGCGCAGTTCGCCCGCATCATCAGCCGCGCCGCCTCCACCGGCAGTGCCGAAACCGGCGGGGCGGCAGGTTCCGCGATATAGGCGAGGAACGCGGCGACATCGGGCCGGGGCGTGGTGTCGGTCATGCATTCTGTTCCATCAGCAGCACCGGCTTGATGACAACACCGGTTTCGGAATCGTGGACCGCCTGGTCGATCGCGGCGAACGGATAGGTGCGCACCAGCTTCTCCAGCGGCAGCCAGCCGGCGCGGTAATGCTCGATCAGCTCGGGGACGAAGCGCTGCGGATCGATGCCCCCCTCGACCACGCCGATGATCCGGCGGCCCAGGCTCATCACTGCCGATGCATCGATCATGAGCTTGGGGTCGGGTGGATAGGCGCCGACCAGCGCCAGCGTGCCGCGCGGCGCGAGCAGCTCGATCGCCGGTCCGAGCAGTGCCGGCACGCCGGTGGTATCGACGATATGGTCGAACGGCCCCGACAGCGCCTCCAGGCCGGTGGCGACTTCGGTCGCGCCGAGGTCGCGGCCGAGTTCCAGGCGATGCACATGGCGGTCGAGCAGCGCGATCCGCCCCGCCCGGGCGATCGCCGCCGCCATGACCGCGGCGAGGCCCACCGCACCGGCGCCGAAGATCGCGATGGACTGGCCCGCCTGCACCTTCAGTGTTTCGAGCACGGTGCCGGCGCCGGTCTGGATACCGCAGCCGAGCGGGGCGAGCAGGTGCAGCGGCAGGTCCGCGTCCACCTTCACCACATTGCGCGGGTGGGCGAGCGCATGGGTGGCAAAGGCGGATTGGCCGAAGATGTTGCTGCCGATCCGCTCCTCGCCGCGCCACAGCCCGCCCTGACCGGGTCCGAGCGTGCCGAGAAAGTTGCGCGGGAAGAATTCGGGGCAATAGCCGGGCTGGTGGTCGTGGCACGCCGGGCAGGCACCGCAGCTGTCGAAGCTGAGCAGGACATGGTCGCCGGGGGTGAGGCCGCTCACCCCCGCTCCCACCGCCTCGACCACGCCGGCGCCCTCATGGCCGAAGACAGCGGGGAACGGCACCGGCAGCGCGCCGTCGCGCATCACCATGTCGGTGTGGCACACGCCGCAGGCGACGATCCGCACCAGCAGCTGGTCCGACCCGGGCGCATCGATCCGGAGCGTCTCGATGCGGAAGTCCCCGCCCGCCGCTTGCGTGACGGCTGCCTGGATGTCCATGGATGCGCTCCCGTTAGAATTTGAAGCCGAAGCGCGCGTACCATTCGCGCGGGCGGCTATAGGTGCCGAAGAAGGTCCCGTCGGCGATGTTGGAGCCGCCGGACGTCAGGTAGCGATTGTCGGTCAGGTTGGTGCCGCCCACGGTGAGCGTCCAATGGTCGTGCGGCTCCTGATAGGCGATGCTGGCATTGACCAGATCGATCGCGCCGCGGCGCAGGATGTAGCTGCGCTGGGTATCGTTCCACACGCTGCTCGCATGGCTCCAGTCGGCGAGGAAGATCAGCGATGCGCCGTTGCCGATGCGGGTTTCGTAGCGCGGCGCGATATTGGTCTTCCAGCTCGGCGTCTTGGGGAGCGGCGCGCCGACCACGGTGCCCGCCTGGAACGGGTTGGGCCCGCCCACCGCGGCCGCGGCGGGCGAGACGCTGGTGTAATAGGCGTCGATATAGCCGAGCGAGGCATTGACGGTGAGGCCGCGCACCGGCGCCGCGATCGCCTCCAGCTCGAAACCGCGGATCCGGGCATTGCCGGCATTGGCGATGGTCGGCGAGGTGCCGATCTGGATGTTGAGCTGGATGCCCTTGTATTCGGTGTTGAAGGCGGCGGCATTCAGCTGGAGCTTGCGATCGAGCAGCGTCGATTTCACGCCGATCTCGGTCGTCGTCGCGGTCTCCTCGTTGAAGTCGGGCGCGACATTGCCCTGCGGGTTGGTGAGGCGCGTGGTCCAGCCGCCGGTCTTGTAGCCGCGCGACCAGCTGCCATAGACCATGACATTGTCGTTCGGGTGCAGCTGCAGGCCGAACTTGGGCGAGAAGTCGCTGAACTTCTTGCGGTTCACCCCCGGCACATAGACGCGCACCGGATTGCTGGGGTCGGGATAGCCGAGCCCGGTCTGGCAGGTCACCGGCGCGAGCGGGAACGGGCCGTTCGGCGTGATGTTGCCGTTCGCGTCCGAACAGCCGAACAGCTTGTAGTTGAAGCCGTTCAGCTCCTGCTGGCCGCCCTCGAACCGTTTCTTCTCGTTGGTGTAGCGGCCGCCGATGGTGAGACCGAGCCATGCGGTGGGGCGATAGTCGATCTGGCCGAAGGCGGCATAGTTGGCGGTCTCCAGCCGGTTGGGGCCGTCCACCTGCACCTGGCCCTCGGCGAAGGTCACGTAATCGTGGAGGTCGCCGGCTTCCTTGAAATAATAGCCGCCGAGCACGTAGTTGAGCTTGTTGTCGAGCGCCTTGCCGAGCAGCTGCACTTCCTGGCTGAACTGCCACTGGTGCATGGTGAAGCTGAGCTGGAGGAAGTTGAGCGGCGAGCCGTCGGCATCGAGCCCCGCCGCCCAGTCGAGCTGGCGATAGGCGGTGATCGACTTGAGCGCGATGGTGTCGCTCAGGTCATAGTCGACCACGCCCGAGAAGCCCCAGTTCTTGAGGTCCGAGAAGCTGTTGCCGGTGGCATAGCTCTTGTCCGGATCGGCAAGGACATAGCGGCTGTCCCAGGGCAGGCGGTTGTTCGACGGGTTGCCGTCGACATTGACGCCGGCATAGCTCGGCACCTGGAAGCGCGGGTTGAACTGCGTGCCGGAGGTGCCGCACAGCGCCTGCGCACCCCGCGCGGCGATCTGCGCCGAAGTCGCGCCGATGCAGAAATTGTAGAGCCCGGCGAAGTTGAAGCCGGTGGTGCCGGTGGGATCGAACCCCGTGCCGGGCAGGTTGCTCGTGCCGGCGAAGTTGCCGGGCACGGTCTCCGCGGTGCCCAGCAGCTTGTTGGCGCTGGTGCCCTTGTCGCGGCTGTAATCGCCGGACAGGGTGAGCGTGAGCGGCCCGCCCTGCGCCCATTTCAGCTTGCCGCGCAGGTTCCAGTTGTCGTTGCCGCCTTCGCGCTGGCCGTTGCCATAGCCCGCCGCCGAGAAGGCGGTGTAGGAGGGCGTGTTGTTGGCGCGCTGGTCCGGATAGGGGATGCGCTCCAGAAAGCCGTCGCGGGACTGCACTCCGAAGCTGAGGATCGCGCCCAGCCCGTCGGTGATGGGGATGTCGACCGATCCGCGCGCGCCCAGCCGCTTGTAGCTGCCCGTGGTCACGTCGCCCTGGACGCGGAAGTCCTTGCCGGGATCGCGGGTGACGATCGAGATCGCACCGCCGATCGTGTTGCGGCCGAACAGCGTGCCCTGGGGCCCCTTCAGCACCTCGACCCGGGCGACGTCCATGAGGTCTTGGTTTGCGCCCACCGTGCGCGCGAGATAGACGCCGTCGAGATAGAGGCCGACGCCGGGATCGATGTTGAACGCGAAATCGTCCGAGCCGATGCCGCGGATATAGGCGGAGAGCACCGCGGGCGAACCCGAGAAGGGCGTGCCGGCATCCAGATTGACGTTGGGTGCGATCGCCGAGAGCTGGGCGACGCTGCCGACGGCGCGCTCCTTCAGCGTATCCGCACCGAAGGCGGAGATGGCGATCGGCACGTCCTGGACGTTCTCGGCGCGCTTCTGCGCGGTGACGACGATTTCGGCGATACCGCCATCCTGTGCCTTGGCTTCCGGCTGCGCGGGCTGTTCGGTGGTTTGGGCCCAGACGGGCGCCGCCCATGCCGCCGAAGCAAGCAGGGCCGTGGCGAGACCAATGCGCATTTTCCTCTCCCGATGGCGCGCCTTTGCGGCGCTTATCGGGGAAGGCTAGCCCGGCCGCGGCGCCCCGTCTTGGACGGGTGCGCACCGCGATCAGGACGGACGCGCACCCCTGCATCGCCATTCGCGCGGCGTGGTGCCGAAGCGACGGCGGAAGCAGCGGCTGAAAAAGGCCGCGTCGTTGAAGCCGAGCGCGAAGGCGATGTCGGTCACGCTGCGGCCGGGCTCCGACACCAGCAGCTCCGCCGCGCGGGTCAGCCGGCGATCGGTGACGAAAGCGGTGGGCGTGAGACCGGTTTCGCGCAGAAACGCCTTCTGCACCGCGCGCGGACTGAGCCCGGTCGCGGCGCAGAGGGTGGCGGTGCCGAGTTCCGGATCGCCGAGATGTCGCAGCGCGTAGGCCACCGGCGTTTCCGTCCCCGCCGGCACGAAGGGCGCGCTGCGCTGCTGGCGGCAGACCAGCCGCGTCGCATCGACCAGCAGGTTGCCGACGCCGACGCCGTCGTCGACATCGCCCAGCATTGCGCGCTGATCCCAAAGACCCAGCAGCATATGGTTGAGGAAGGCGACATGCGGATCCTGCCCCGGCAGCAGCCGGCCGTGCAGATTGCCGATCCCGATGCCGTCGCCGAGCAGCGCGGCCGGCACCTGGAGGATCAGGCATTCGTTCGCATCGGAAATGTCGATCGCATAGGGCCGGCTGTCGTCCGCGACGAGGATGTCGCCCATTCCGCCCGACACGGCCGCGTCGCCGTGCAGCATCGTCAGCCGCCCGCGCCGCTGGAGGTGGAGCAGCAGGTTGTGCCCGTCGCGATTGCCCGCGCGCCGCACCTGCGCCCGCGCACTCCGCGCACGCGCCAGGCCCACCGGTCCCAGGTGCCACCGGGCGAGATCGGCGCGGATGCCTTCGGGGGCGATGGCGGTCATGCCCGGAAAGGCTTCGGCGACGATGTCGCGCCAGAACAGGTGCCGCCGCTGGAGCGGCACCCCCTGGGTGGTGAAATGTTCGACCGCGCTCAGGCGGCCGGCTCCAGCTCGACCGCATTGACGATATGGGCCTGGGTATATTCGTGCAGGCCCGACTGGCCGAGCTCGCCGCCCAGACCCGACTGCTTCGATCCGCGGAACGGAATGCGCGGATCGATCGCGAGATGCTGGTTCACCCACACCGTGCCGCTGTCGATCTTCATCGCCACTTCCGTCGCGCGGGCGACGTCGCGGCCCCAGATCGTGCCGCCCAGGCCATAGTCGGAATCATTGGCGCGGGCGATCACCTCCTCGATGTCGCGATATTTGAGCACCGGCAGCACCGGGCCGAACTGCTCCTCGCGCACCAGCGGGGCATCGTCGTCGAGGTCGCGGACGATCGTCGGCGGGATGAAATAGCCGGGCCGGTCGAGCGCCTCGCCGCCTGCCAGCACGGTGCCGCGCTGCTTGGCGTCCGCGATCAGCGCCTTGACCTTCTCGAACTGCATGGCGTTCTGCACCGGGCCGACCTTGGCGCCCTGCTTGGCACCGTCGTCGACCACCGTGTTCCGGGCCAGCTCGGCGATTTCCTCGCAGAATTCCTCGTACATGCCCTCGGGCACATAGGCGCGCTTCACCGCGACGCAGATCTGCCCGGCATTGTACATCGCGCCCTGGAAGACCTTCTGGGCCGCCAGCGCCGGCTCGACATCGTCGAGCACGATCGCGGCGTCGTTGCCGCCCAGCTCCAGCGTCAGCCGCTTGAGGTTGGCGGCGGCGCTTTCCATCACGCGGCGGCCCGTCGCGGTCGATCCGGTGAAGCTGATCTTGTCGATGCCGGGATGCGCCGTCATCCAAGGGCCGAGGGCGTCGCCGCCCGTCACCACGTTGAACACGCCCGGCGGCAGCACCGGCCGCAGCAGCTCGGCGATGCGCAGCGTCGCCAGCGGCGTGTTGGGCGAGGGCTTGAGCACCAGCGTGTTGCCGGTGAGCAAAGCCGGGCCGATCTTCCAGACCGCCAGCAGGACGGGGAAGTTCCACGGCACG
>Ga0105237_10009307_pt1 | contig 10524 bp, 10 predicted proteins | sample KBSC24metaG_FD_81520 | JGI IMG/M metagenome (GOLD analysis project Ga0105237, IMG submission 81520) | Corn rhizosphere microbial communities from Kellogg Biological Station, Michigan, USA - KBS C2-4 metaG | ecosystem: Host-associated > Plants > Roots > Rhizosphere > Soil | place: Michigan, USA... | reverse complement strand
CCTGGCGCGGGCCGCCTGGGCCGACGGCGCGCTGCTGGACGCCGCCGAGGCCCGGCCGCTCTACCTGCGCGACAAGGTGGCCTCGACGACCGCCGAGCGCGATGCGGCGCGCCGCGTCAAGGAGGTCGCTGCGTGAGACACCCTGTGTCAACCTTTTTGCGGGCCGAGCGCCGGGCCGCCATCGGCCAGAGGCCGATGGCCTTCGGCAGGCACAGACAGTCCGCAGGGACTGTCTGTGTCCGGCCTCAGCTCGCCAAGCCGGCCCGCACCCCCCTGGGGGGCCGAGCCCGGACACGAACAGTCCAGTGGACTGTTCGTGCCTGGCGAGGAGCTGGGCCACTGGCCCAGCGCGGCCTGCAAGGTCGATCGGCGTACTCGACGATCGGGGAGCAGGCATGAGTGCGTTGCCGAAAGAAGCCCCGCGACTCCGGCCGATGGACATCGATGCCATCGCGGCGATCGTCCCGATCGAGAAGGCGGCCTATGAATTCCCGTGGAGCCGGGGCAATTTCGTCGACTCGCTCGCCGCCGGCTACCTGATGTATTCGCTGCTCGGCAACGACGGCGAGACCCTGGCCTACTTCGTCGCGATGACCGGTGTCGACGAAATGCACCTGCTCAACATCACCGTCGCGCCGATGCACCAGCGCCAGGGTCATGCGCGCCGCATGCTGGATGCGCTGGTCGCGCTCGCGCGCGAGCGCTTCGCGCGGCAGCTCTGGCTCGAGGTGCGTGCGAGCAACCATCGCGCGACCGACATCTACCTGCGCTACGGCTTTCGCCACATCGGCGTGCGCCGCGGCTACTACCCGGCACCCCACGGACAGCGCGAGGACGCCAGGGTGATGAGCCTGGATCTTGCCGGAGCGCCGCGTGCCCTGGACTGAACGCCAGCGGGCGATGCTGGAGGAGATGGGCCTGCGCCTCTGGCAGCCGGCCGAAACGCTGGCGCCCGACGCCGAAGCGGCCCCTGCGGCACCCAGCCAGGCGGCTCCGCCAGCAGCCGGCCCTGCGGCCGCGCCGATCCGGCCGCCGACGCCCCAGGGCACGGTGCCGGCCACCGTGACGTCGATCCCGGTGACCGCCGTGGCATCGTCCGCGCCGGCGGCCGATATCGGCCGGATGGACTGGCCCGCGCTGCGCGCCGCCGTCGCCGGCTGCACCGCCTGCAAGCTTTGCGAACGCCGCACCAACACCGTCTTCGGCGTCGGCAGCGAACGCGCGCGCTGGATGGTCGTCGGCGAGGCGCCGGGCGAGCAGGAGGATTTGCGCGGCGAGCCCTTCGTCGGCAAGGCCGGCCGGCTGCTCGACAACATGCTGGCCGCGCTCGGCCTGACGCGCGGCGATGCCGAGCCCGAGCGCCAGGTGTTCATCGCCAACACGCTGAAATGCCGCCCGCCGGGCAATCGCAACCCCGAGCCCGAGGAGCTCGCGCGCTGCGAACCCTTCCTGATTCGCCAGGTCGAGCTGGTGCAGCCGAAGGTGATTCTCGCGATGGGCCGTTTCGCGGTGCAGTCGCTGCTGCGCAGCAGCGAGCCGATCGGCCGCCTGCGCGGCCGCGTGCACAGCTATCACGGCGTGCCGCTGATCGTCACCTACCACCCGGCATATCTGCTGCGCAATCTGGAGGACAAGGCCAAGGCCTGGGACGACCTCTGCCTGGCGCGCGAGGCTTCCGAATCCGTGGCAGCAAAGTCATGAACGCGCCCGACGAGGCGTCCCTTGCTGGCGAGGCCGAATCGCCGCACGCGGCGGTCTGGGACATGCTGCCCAGCGCCGTGCTGCTGATGGCGCCGGGCGGCGAGGCGCTGCACATCAGCCGCGCGTTCAGCCAGCTCACTTCCTTCGCCCGCGACAACGCGCTCGGCCGCGGCTGGGGCGATCTGCTGGCGGAGGAGTCGCGCCACGAGATGCTGCGCCTGCTCGCCCAGCGCGCCGACTTCTCGCTGCAGCTGCGCGTGATGGGCACCGCCGAAGATCCGGGCTGGATCGATTGCCGCGCCCACTGGCTGGAGCAGGCCGGCCACTACGTCTGCGTGCTGCACGACGTGACGCTCGGCAAGCAGGCCGAACTCGCCGCGCACGCCAAGGCCCAGCAGTTCCGATTGCTGGCCGACAGCGTGCCGCTGCTGATCGCCTACTACGAGGCCAAGGGCTTTCGCTGCCTGTTCGCCAACAAGCAGTACGCGCAGGCCTTCGGGCGCGACGAACATTCCATCCTCGGGCTGAGCTTCCCGGAAATCATCGGCGAGGAGGCGGCGCGAGAGATCCAGCCGCACGTCGATCGCATGCTGCAGCAGCGCGAGGCCGTTTCCTACGAGCGGCAGAAGCGCGAAGCCGACGGCTCGGTACGCTGGATCGAGGTCAACCTGCTGCCGCACCTCAGCGCCGGCGGCGAGCTGAGCGCCGCGTTCGTGCTGATCTCGGACATCAGCAAGTACCGCCACGCCGAGCAGGCGCGGCGCGAATCGGAAGAGCGGCTGGCGAAATTCATGCAGGCCAGCGCCGAAGGCATCGTCTTCCACCGCGACGGCTACATCACCGATGCGAATCCGCCGCTGTGCCAGCTCGTCGGTTATGCCTTGCCGGAGCTGATCGGCCGGCGCACGCTCGCCTTCGTCGCGCCGGAGGAGACCGCCAAGGTCGCCGCGGCCATCGGCAGCGGCCGCGAGACGAGCTACGAGAGTGCGCTGGTGCATCGCGACGGCACGCGCATCCCGGTGGAATTCATCGTGCGCTCGATGAGCTTCAACGGCGAGCCGACGCGCATGACGATCGTGCGCGACATCCGCGACCGGCAGGCCGCGCAAGCGCGCATCCACCACCTGGCGCATCACGACGCGCTGACCGGCCTGCCGAACCGCATGGCCTTCATCGAGCGGCTGGAGCATCTGACCCGTTCGGCGCGCGCCGGCGAGGCGCAGCTCGCGCTGCTGTTCATCGATCTCGATCACTTCAAGCGCGTCAACGATTCGCTCGGGCATCTGGCCGGCGACAGGCTGCTGCAGAACGTCGCCGCGCGCATCAGCGCCTGCGTGCGCGCGACCGATCTGGTGGCGCGTTTCGGCGGCGACGAGTTCCTCGTGCTGCTGGTCGGCATGACGGGCCGCCGGCAGGTCGAGGAGGTCGCGCGCAAGCTGCTGCTGTCGGTGGAAGCGCCGATCGAGATCGAGGGCCGGCCGATCTCGGTCTCGCCATCGGTGGGCATCGCGCTGTGCCCGGAGCATGGCGAATCGCCGAACGAGCTGATCAAGTATGCCGACGCGGCGATGTACCTGGCCAAGTCGCGCGGCCGCGCCAATTTCCAGTTCTTCAGCCCCGGCATGGGCCTGGCCGCCTATTCGGCACTGGTGATGGAAGGCGAGCTGGCGCAGGCGCTGGAGCGCGGCGAATTCGTGCTGCACTACCAGCCGCAGGTGCGCGCGGCCGACGGCAGCATCGTCGGCATCGAGGCGCTGATCCGCTGGAACCACCCGACGCGCGGCCTGCTGCTGCCGGACGAGTTCATCCCGCTGAGCGAGCAGCGCCGGCTGATGCTGTCGATCGGCCGCTGGGTGCTGCTGGAGGCAGCGCGCTGCGCGCGGCACTGGCAGCAGACGGCCGGCGCCGATACGCCGGTCGCGGTCAATCTGACGAGCATGCAGTTCCATGCGCCGGGCTTCGTCGAGATCGTCGCCAACGTGCTGCGCGAGACCGGCCTGCCCGGCCACCTGCTCGAGCTCGAATTGACAGAGCGCATGCTGATGGCCGATCTGGCGTCGGTCAAGGCGATGCTGCTGCAGCTGAAGGCGCTCGGCATCCGCATCTCGGTCGACGACTTCGGCACCGGCTATTCCTCGCTCGGCCATTTGAAGGAGCTGCCGATCGACAAGATGAAGATCGACCGCAGCTTCGTGCACGACCTGCCGGGCGAACGCGACTCGGCCGCGATCGCACGCGCGATCATCCAGATGGGCCGCAGCCTGGGCATCACGGTGATCGCCGAAGGGATCGAGAACGAGGCTCAGCGCGCCTTCCTGGCGCATGAAGGCTGCGACGAGCTGCAGGGCAATTTCATCGGCGGGCCGGTACCGTGCGAGGCGCTCGGCGCCTGGTTTGAGTAGTGGAGCCCCGGCCGCCTGGCGGCCACCCCCGAGGGGTTGCCGAACCCGACCGGGAAACCCGCATCGGGTTCGGGGCGCTTGGGTGGCGCCGCGCTCTTCTGGTCGCCCGGGAGGCGACCTGTCCCCTCTGGGGTGAATGTCTGTGCTTGCTTGTGTCGCTTCGCGTTAGCGCGGGGTCTTGTTCTTGACTGGCCTTTGCCAGCCCCCGATTGCGACTTGGCGTGCGCGCGCCACTGCCAGCTTGCCGGCGGGCACCGACGCGACGATGGTCGAGCCGCCGCCGATGGTCGCGCCGTCGCCGATCGTCAGCGGCGCGACCAGCACGCAGTTGCTGCCGACGTGCACGTCGTTGCCGATCGTCGTGCGATGTTTGTTCGCACCGTCGTAGTTCGCGGTGATGCTGCCGGCGCCGAAGTTGACGCGCTCGCCCACCGTCGAGTCGCCGAGGTAGGCCAGGTGGTTTGCCTTGGCGCCGCGAGCGAGCGTGCTGTTCTTGACCTCGACGAAGTTGCCGATGTGCACCTCCGGGCCCAGCGCGGCGCCGGGCCTGAGCCGCGCGAACGGCCCGACCTGCGCCCCGGCGCCGATGTGCACGCCGGCAGCGCCGCCTTCCATGTGCGTGAAGGCCTGGATCTCCGCGCCGGCATCGATGGTCGCGTCGCGGATCACGCAGTTCGCGCCGATGCGCACGCCGTCGCCGAGGCTGACCCGTCCTTCGAAGACGCAGTTGACGTCGATCTCCACGTCGCTGCCGCAGAGCAGCTGGCCGCGCACGTCGAAGCGTGCCGGGTCGGCAAGGCGCACGCCGGCTTCCATCAAGGCTTCCGCCCGCGCGCGCTGGTAGCGCCGCTCCAGATCGGCGAGCTGCGCCGGGCTGTTGACACCCAGCACCTCGGCCTCGCAGCGCGGATGCACCGCGCTGACATCGAGGCCTTCGGCGACCGCCATCGCGACCACGTCGGGCAGGTAGTACTCGCCCTGCACGTTGTCGTTCGTGAGCTTTGCGAGCCAGGCCTTCAGCCGGCCGGCCGGCGCCGCCATCACGCCGGTGTAGACCTCGCGCACCGCGCGCTGCGCGTCGCTCGCATCCTTGTGCTCGACGATGGCGCGGATCGCGCCGCTCGCCTCGTGGCGCAGGATGCGGCCGTAGCCGCTCGGGTCGTCGAGCGTGATCGTCAGCAGCGCCAGGCGCCTGCCGCCGCAGGCTTCGGCCAGCGCTCGCGCCGTGGCGGCTTCGATCAGCGGCACGTCGCCGTTGAGGATCAGCACCGTGCCGTCGTCGGGCAGCAGCGGCAGCGCCTGCTGCACCGCGTGGCCGGTGCCGAGCTGGGGCATCTGGCGCACGAACGCGAGTTGCGGGCCTTTGATGGCGGCTTCCACAGCGTCCGCACCGTGGCCGGTGACCACGATGATCCGGCTGGTTTCGAGAGCTGTTACGGTATCGACGACGTGCTGCAGCAGGCTTTTGCCGGCCAGGCGGTGCAACACCTTCGGCTGAGCCGACTTCATTCGAGTGCCCTTGCCCGCGGCCATGATGACGACTGTGAGTGCCATGTTCCTGCTTTCGATGAGACGCTGGATTATCGGCGCCCTGTGCGCCGCAACGCTGCTGCTCTCAGGCTGCAGCGCCCTGCGCCTGGGCTACAACCAGGGCCCGACCCTGGCCTACTGGTGGTTCGACGCCTACGCCGATTTCAGCGGCGCGCAAAGCACGCGCGTCAAGGACGCGCTCGCCGACTGGTTTCGCTGGCACCGGAGTACGCAGCTGCCCGATTACATCGAACTGCTGCAGCGTGCCGAATCGGAAGTGCTGCAGGACGTGACACCGGCGCAGGTATGTCGCTGGCTGGACGATGGGCGGGCGCGCCTGCTCGCCGCGGCGGAGCATGCCGTCCCCGCGATGGCCGATATCGCACTGACGCTGACACCCGCGCAGATCAATCACGTCGAGCAGCGCTACGTCAAATCGAACGAAGACTTCAGCGACGACTATCTGCAGGACACGCCCGAAGAGCGTCACGAGGCTTCCGTCAAGCGCACGGTCGAGCGCGCGGAGATGCTTTACGGCCGGCTCGACGACGCACAGCGCGAACGCATCGTGCGCGCGATGAATGCCTCGCCGTTCGATCCGGAACTGTGGATGGCGGAGCGCCGCTCGCGCCAGCGCGAGGTGCTGGCAACGCTGACCCGCCTGATCGAAACCCGCCCCGCGCCGAGCGAGGCGCAGCGGGCGATGCGCAAGCTGGTGCAGCGCTTCGACCGGCCGCCGAGCGAGGAGTGGCAGCGCTACGAGCAGCGGCTGCTGGCCTACAACTGCAACTTCGCGGCCGAACTGCAGAACAGCACCAGCGCCGCGCAGCGCGAGAACGCGCTGAAGCGCCTGAGGGGCTGGGAGGCGGACTTGCGATCGCTCAACGCGCAACTGCCCGCGCCCTGAGGCGCGCCATTCACTGCGCCGCGAGCGGGATCGAGACGCGCCGCGGGTTGATCGCCGGCTGCGGAAAATCCTTCAACGCGGCCTCGAACATCGCCGCAAGGTAGGCATTGCCGCCGTTGCTGAAACCGTCGCTGCTGGCATGCGATTCGTACAGCGGCTGGCCGCTCTTGCGGTCGCGGATCAGCACCGCGACTTCGCGATCGTAGGTTGTGCTGCTGCCGTAGTAGCCCGCGCCGAAGCCCGGTCCCCAACCCGGCCCCCATCCCGGCCCCCAGTAGCCGCGGTGCCAGCGGCCGTAGCCGAAACCGCCGTAGAAACCGAACGGGTCGCCCCAGGGATAGGACTCGTAGCGCGTGACCCGGGCGCCGAGCTGCACCGTCACGTCGCTCGCCTTCGCATCGCTGCTTTCGCTGAAGCCGGCCCGGCCCAGCGCATCGCGCGCCGCGGCCTCGAGGTCGAACTGCTGCTGCGGGTTCGCCTGTTGCGACGGCAGGCGCTCGAAGGCATAGGTGCTCGGCTTGCGATCGGCCGGCCACTGGCTGTAGCTGCTGACATCGCTGTCGAGCGCGCGCATGCCGGCACAGCCGCCGAGGGCGACCAGCGCGGATGCCGCCAGCACGGCAGCCGGCAAGCGCCTGTGTCGAATCGATTGCATGTTCGGGTCTCCTCTGCCGGTTATCGATCGATGGCCAGTGCAGGCCTCAACGGCACGATGGACTGCCCGGCCGGCACGCCGCAATCGTCGTCATCAAAAGCCCTGTCGCCTTGCGGGTCGGCGACGCCTGTGGTTTGGAGCGTCGCGAACGGATAGAGGTTCCGGTCCAGCATGTGCGACGGGGTGATGTTGCCGAGCGCGTTGAACATGTTGTCGATGCGGCCGGGAAAGCGCTTGTCCCAGTCGCGCAGCATCTGCCGGATCTGCACGCGCTGCAGGTTCTCCTGGCTGCCGCACAAGGTGCACGGGATGATCGGGAACGCACGGTGCTCGGCCCAGCGCTCGAGATCGTCCTCGGCCACGTAGGCGAGCGGGCGGATGATGATGTGGCGGCCGTCGTCACTCACCAGCTTCGGCGGCATGCTCTTCAGGCGGCCGCCGAAGAACATGTTGAGGAAGAAGGTCTGCAGCATGTCGTCGCGGTGATGGCCGAGCGCCACCTTGGTCGCGCCGAGTTCGCTCGCCACGCGGTAGAGGATGCCGCGGCGCAGCCGCGAGCACAGGCTGCACATCGTCTTGCCTTCCGGGATCAGGCGCTTGACGATCGAGTAGGTGTCCTGCGCCTCGATGTGAAAGGGCACGGCGCGCGAGCGCAGGTAGCCGGGCAGCACCTCTTCCGGGAAGCCGGGCTGCTTCTGGTCGAGGTTCACCGCGACCAGCTCGAACGGCTTCGGCGAACGCTGGCGCAGGTTGATCAGGATGTCGAGCAGCGCGTAGCTGTCCTTGCCGCCGGAGACGCAGACCATCACCTTGTCGCCGGCTTCGATCATGTTGAAGTCGCCGATCGCCTGGCCGACCTGGCGATGCAGTCGCTTGGCCAGCTTGTTCGCTTCGAACGCGCTCTTGCGCTCGGCTTCGTCGGCCGCGGGGCTGCTCATCGGGCGGGTTCCTTCTTGATGCCGAATACTTCGACGCCGACGGAGGCGCCGTCGCCGTACACGTCGGGCTTCTCGGTCGAGACCCTGGCCGCGAGCACCTGCGGATGCGCCAGCATGCGCGCGAGCAGGCCGTCGGCCAGCGTCTCCTGCAGATGCACGTGGCCGCCGGCGATCTGCTCGGCGATGGCGCGGCGCATGAAGTCGTAGTCGACGACTTCGACGATGTCGTCGCGCTGCGGGGTCGAAAGCGTCAGCGGCACGTAGACATCGACGTTGATCAGCACGCGCTGCGGGCCGCGTTTCTCGAAGTCGTGCACGCCGATGTTCAGCAGCGCGGTGTGGCCGCGCAGGAAGAGGCGGCGGCAGTCGTTCAGGATCGGATCGGCTGTCATGCGCCGCCTCCGGGGCCGAGGAACATCACGTCGCGCGCGGTCGGCACGAGGTGCTGGCCGCAGTCGACATTGACGATCGTGCCGGTGATCGAAGGGTTGCCGCTCAGGTCGACGGTGGCGCGCGCCACGTCGTCAATCGCCACCGGCTGGCGCAGCAGGTTCTGCCGCGCCGCCCATTCGAAGTTGTCGCTGCTCTGCGGGCCGCTCAGGGCCAGCAGGCCGGGCGCGATGCCGATCACGCGCAGATGCGGCGCCAGGTTCTGCGCCTGCTGCGCGACGGCCGCGGCGAGCAGCAGCTTCGAGCTGGTGTAGGAGGCGTAGTCGGGGTTCAGGTTCTGCACTTTCTGGTCGAGGATGTGCGCAACGGCGCCGCGCACGCCACGATCGCGGCAATGCCGGGCGAGCCGCGCGGCCAGCGCCATCGGCACCTGGGCGTTGATGCGCAACTGGCGGTCGAGCGACTCGGGCGAGAGCTGGAGTCCGCTATCGGGTTCGAAGATCGAGGCGTTGTTGACCAGCACGTCGATGCGGCCGGTGATCGCCAATGCGCGCTCGAACAGCGTGTCGGCCGCCGCCATGTTCGACAGGTCGCCCCACACCGCGTGGGCGGCGCAGCCTTCGGCCCGCAACTGCGCGACCAGCACCTCGGCCTGCGCCGCCGATTCGCGGTAATGGCACAGCACCTCGTGGCCGCGGCGCGCGTAGGCCCGGCACAGCGCCGCGCCGAGTCGATGCGCCCCGCCGGTGACGAGCACAATCGGGGCCGCTGCATTGCCTGGTTCCATATGCTCGTTGGCGCGTCGATCGAAAACCCCAATTATCCGGCCTCGGGCATTCCCGAGCTGGTTCAGCGGCTGCGCGCGTCGATCGCCGACGAAGGCGGCTGGCTGCCCTTCGACCGCTTCATGGCGACGGCCTTGTACGAGCCCGGCCTCGGCTACTACGCGAACAGCGGACGCAAGTTCGGCGCGATGCCGTCGTCCGGCAGCGATTTCGTCACCGCCCCCGAGCTGACGCCGCTCTTCGGCCGTGCCCTGGCACGCCAGCTGGGGCCGGCGCTGGCGGCCTGCGGCGGCGATGAGATCTTCGAATTCGGCGCCGGCTCGGGCGCGCTGGCGGAGCAGCTGATCGCCGCGCTCGGGCCGGCCTTGCGCCGCTACAGCATCGTCGACGTCTCGGGCAGCCTGCGCGAGCGGCAGCGGACGCGGCTCGCCGCCCACGGCGATCGTGTGCGCTGGCTCGATGCCTGGCCGGCGGTGATGAACGGCGCCGTCATCGCGAACGAGCTGCTCGATGCGATGCCGGTGAAGCTGCTGCACTGGGATGGCGCGCGCTGGCACGAACGTGGCGTCGCGACGCAGGCCGATGCCTTCGCCTGGGCCGATCGCCCGACAACGCTGCGGCCGCCGCTCGAGACCGGCTTCGTGCCCGGCACGACGATCGAGATCCACCCGCAGGCCGAAGCCTTCGTCGCCAGCCTGGCCGAGCACCTGCAGCGCGGCGCGGCCTTCTTCATCGACTACGGTTTTCCTGAGGCGGAGTACTACCACCCACAGCGCACCGGCGGCACCTTGATGTGCCATCGCGCTCATCTCGCGGATGCCGATCCGCTGGTCGCGGTCGGCCTGAAGGACATCACCGCCCACGTCAACTTCAGCGGCATCGCGCTCGCCGGGCAGAACGCCGGGCTGGAGGTGATCGGCTACACCAGCCAGGCGCGTTTCCTGCTCAATTGCGGGCTGCTCGATCTGGTGCCCGGCGCGGCGCCGCGCGACCTGGCCGCGGTGCAGAAGCTGCTCGGCGAGCATGAGATGGGCGAGCTCTTCAAGGTGCTTGGCTTCGCCAAGGGCTGCGATGTCGATGCCATCGGCTTTGCCGAAGGCGACCGGACACATCGGCTGTGATCCGCTGGCTGATCGTCATCTTCATCGCGCTGCTGCTGTTCAGCGGCCTGCGGCCCTGGCTCGAACGCCTCGGCCTGGGGCGGCTGCCCGGCGAT
>Ga0105237_10009306_pt1 | contig 10524 bp, 10 predicted proteins | sample KBSC24metaG_FD_81520 | JGI IMG/M metagenome (GOLD analysis project Ga0105237, IMG submission 81520) | Corn rhizosphere microbial communities from Kellogg Biological Station, Michigan, USA - KBS C2-4 metaG | ecosystem: Host-associated > Plants > Roots > Rhizosphere > Soil | place: Michigan, USA... | reverse complement strand
TCCCAGAACGAACGACCGGATCCGCGTCCCCGAGGTCCGCCTCGTCGGACCCAACGGGGAACAGGTCGGCGTCGTCCGCATCGAAGACGCCCTGCGCCTGGCGCAGGAAGCCGACTTGGACCTAGTCGAGGTCGCACCCGACTCCAAGCCGCCGGTCGTCAAGATCATGGACTACGGCAAGTTCAAGTACGAACAGGCTCAGAAGGTCAAAGAAGCGCGTCGCAACCAGGCGAACACCATCCTCAAAGAGGTCCGCTTCCGCCTCAAGATCGACAAGCACGACTACGAGACCAGGCGAAGCGCGCCGTCGGCTTCCTGCAGGCCGGCGACAAGGTGAAGGCCATGATCCTGTTCCGCGGCCGCGAGCAGTCGCGCCCCGAGCAGGGCGTGCGCCTGCTGCAGAAGTTCGCCGAGGATGTCGCCGAGTACGGCAGCGTCGAGTCGACCCCGATGATCGACGGCCGCAACATGGTGATGGTGATCGGCCCGCACAAGAACAAGTCGGACGCCAAGGCCGAGGCCAACGCCAAGCGCGCGCAGGCTCGAGCCCGGAACGCTCCAGAAGCCGAGGCGCCTGCCGCCCCGGTCGCCGAGGCTCCGGCGGCACCCAAGACCACCACGAAGACGGCCACCGCCAAGGCGGCCGCGACCAAGACAGAGGACGAGTAATGCCCAAGCAGAAGACGCACTCCGGTGCGAAGAAGCGTTTCAAGGTCACCGGCAGCGGCAAGGTCAAGAAGCAGGGCGCCGGTATGCGCCACCACCTCGAGGTGAAGACCTCGCGCGAGACCCGCCGTCTTAACAAGGACGTGATCCTGGCTCCTCAGGACGCCAAGGTCATCAAGAAGCTTCTCGGCAAGTAGCCAGAACCAGAATCCCGAAGGAACGAAGAAATGGCACGTGTCAAGAGAGCGGTCAACGCCGCCAAGAAGCGCCGCACCGTCCTGGAGCGCGCAGAGGGCTACCGCGGCCAGCGGTCGCGCCTCTACCGCAAGGCCAAGGAGCAGGTCACTCACTCGCTCGTCTACGCCTACCGCGACCGTCACGCGAAGAAGGGCGAGTTCCGCCGCCTGTGGATCCAGCGCATCAACGCCGCTGCCCGCGCGAACGGCATCACCTACAACCGCCTGATCCAGGGCCTGGGTCTGGCCGGCATCGAGGTGGACCGCCGCATCCTGGCCGACCTCGCGATCAACGAGCCCGCGACGTTCGCCGGTCTGGTCGCCGCGGCGAAGGCCGCGCTGCCGAAGGACGTCAACGCACCGGCGGCTGGCTAGATCCATCTGAACCGTACGACGCGGATGCCGACGAACACTCGGCATCCGCGTCGTCGTCGTTTCAGCGCCGAACGTTCACCCGCGCGCCGTAGCCTGACAGCGTGATCGACAACCCGCGTTCTCCGCGCGTGCGCGCCGTGGCCAAGCTGGCCAAGCGCAGCGCCCGCGAAGAGACCGGTCTGTTCCTGGTCGAGGGGCCGCAGGCGGTGTCCGAGGCGCTGGAGTTCCGCGCGGCGCTGCTCGTCGACCTGTTCATGACGCGGGCCGCGATGGATCGCTACGCCGACATCGGGCGGGGCGCCACCGCGTTCGGGATCGAGCCCGAGGTCGTCAGCGACCACGTGCTCGAGACGATGGCCGACACCATCACGCCGCAGGGCGTCATCGCCGTGGCGAAGCAGTTCCCGGTCACGGTGAAAGAGCTGCTGGCCGACGGGCCGAAACTGGTGGCGATCCTCGACGAGGTGCGAGACCCGGGCAACGCGGGCACCATCATCCGGGCAGCGGATGCCGCGGGCGCCGACGGCGTGATCCTCACCGGCAAGAGCGTCGACGCCTACAACCCCAAGGTCGTGCGCTCGACGACGGGTTCGCTGTTCCACGTCGGCATCTCGCAGGGCGGCGAACTGGATGCGGCGATCAAGGCCGTGCGCGGCGCCGGCATGCAGGTGCTCGCCGCGGACATCGCGGGCGACGACCTGCCGAACGTGCGCGACCGGCTGGCCGGCCCGACCGCGTGGCTGTTCGGCAACGAGGCTCACGGCCTCACCGACGAGTCGCTGAAGTTCGCCGACGCGGTCGTGAAGGTGCCGATCTACGGGCACGCGGAGTCGTTGAACCTCGCGACCGCGGCGAGCGTGTGCCTGTACGAGTCGGCGTTCGCGCAACGCGCCGAGTGACGAGAGTGGGTCCGCAGCGAGACTCGCGCTTTGTCGGTCGCGATGGTGGGCGCCGAAACCGAGCGGCCTCGGGCGATTTGTCGCCCGTGGTTCGCACAGTGCTGCGGTCGGGCCCGTCAAATGGCTCGGACACGGGCCGCCGCCGCGTGGTGATCCAGTTGATTCCGAGATCCGGTGATGCGTACGCCACCGTTGATGACGCCTCGCTGCAGGAAGTGGTTCGTGCGGGATACGAGCTCCGACTGATCGCTCGACCGAGGCACCGGTTTCGGACCTGGCTGGAACGCCGCCGGGGATCCGCCGAGCAAAACCATGTTGCGGTCAGCCTGCTTGTTGATCTACCTGGTGCGCCGAGCCCTCGGTTGCAGACCCGAATCGACCGCAATGGTCTGAAGGTGACGATCGACCGCGGCTCGCCCGCGACAAGGATTCACCTGGGCATGCGCTCCTTCGACCTACCCCAATCTTTGGGACCCGAGGAGGAGCTGAACGTCAACGTGAACGAACTGCTCTCCGACCTGGAGAGCCTCTTGATGCCCGAGCTGACCGCGGAGATCGGCGCAGAAGTAGCGATAGCAGTCACGTTGATGCCGTTCGCTCGATCGTTCGCCGTCGATCTCGGCACGCTGGTTCTCGATCGATGGATTCAGTGGGCGATTCGGTTGGACGTCGACGTTTTCAGCTAGCACCGTCCCCTGGCCGCTCGGGAGGACCACTGAGCCCCCGGTAGGGTTGTTTCTCGTGCCAGACGCTCCCCAGATCACCGAGAACGCGGTCGAGGCGGCTGTTGAGGCCGCGCTCGCCGCGATCGCTGCGGCGACCGATTCCGCCGAGCTGAAGGCGGCCCGCGCCGCTCATTCCGCCGAGGGATCCCCGCTTGCGGGCTTCAACGCCGCTATCCGCAACCTGCCGGGCGACCAGAAGGCCGCAGCCGGGCAGCTGGTGGGGGGAGCCCGCGCTCGCGTGAACGCGGCGTTCGCCGAGCAGGAGTCGGTGATCCTGGCCGCCGAAGAGCAGGCCCAGCTCGCGGCTGAGGCTGTCGACGTGACCGCGGTGCCGACGCGCTGGCGGGCCGGGGCGCGGCATCCGCTGAGCCTGCTGATGGAGCAGATGAGCGACCTGTTCATCTCGATGGGCTGGGAGATCGGCGAGGGCCCCGAGCTCGAGCACGAGTGGTTCAACTTCGACGCGCTGAACTTCGACGAGGACCACCCGGCGCGCGCTCTGCAAGACACCTTCTTCGTCGACCCGGTCGAGCGCCACCTGGTGCTGCGCACGCACACCAGCCCGGTGCAGATCCGCTCCCTGCTGACGCGCCCGCTGCCCGTCTACGTCGCCGCGGTCGGCTCGACCTACCGCACCGATGAGGTGGACGCCACGCACACCCCGGTTTTCCACCAGATCGAGGGCATCGCCATCGACCGCGGTCTCACCATGGCCAACCTGCGTGGAACCCTCGAGCACATGGCGCGCTCGCTGTTCGGCGAGGGTGCCCAGATCCGCCTGCGCCCCAACTACTTCCCGTTCACCGAGCCGAGTGCCGAGATGGATGTCTGGGTCGAGAACGCCAAGGGCGGCCCGCGCTGGATCGAGTGGGGCGGCTGCGGCATGGTCAACCAGAACGTGCTGCGGGCGGCCGGCATCGACCCTCGTGATTACCAGGGATTCGCCTTCGGCATGGGCATCGAGCGCACCCTGATGTTCCGCAACGGGCTGACCGACATGCACGACATCGTCGAGGGCGACGTTCGGTTCTCGCAGCAGTTCGGGTTGGTGGTCTGATGCGCGTCCCGCTGTCGTGGCTCGGCGAATGGGTCGACCTCCCCGAGGACGTGTCGCTCGAGAGCGTGCACGCCGCCCTGGTGAAGGTCGGGTTCGAAGAGGAGGACGTCCACCTCTTCTCGGTGACCGGTCCGGTGGTCGTCGGCCAGGTGCTCGAGTTCACGCCCGAGCCGCAGAGCAACGGCAAGACCATCAACTGGTGCCAGGTGGATGTCGGCGAGGCCGAGCCGCGCGGCATCGTCTGCGGCGCGCACAACTTCGCCGCCGGCGACAAGGTCGTGGTGACGCTGCCAGGAGCCGTGCTGCCCGGGCCGTTCCCCATCGCGGCCCGCAAGACCTACGGCCACACCTCGGACGGCATGATCGCGTCCGCGCGCGAGCTCGGCCTCGGCGAGGAACACGACGGGATCCTGCGGCTGGCGGCCCTCGGGCTGGACGACGCACCGGTGGGTGCCGACGCCATCCACCTGCTTGGCCTGGATGACGCGGCGATCGAGATCAACGTGACGCCCGACCGCGGCTACGCCTTCTCGATCCGTGGGGTGGCGCGCGAGTACAGCCACTCCACGGGAGCGGCGTTCCGTGATCCCGCGCTCGCGGTGACCGTCACGCCCGGCAGCGGTTTCGACGTGACCGTCGACGACCGGGCGCCGATCCGCGGCACCGTCGGGTCGCGCGTGTTCACGACGCGCGTCGTGCGCGGGGTCGACGTGACGCGACCCACGCCGCCCTGGATGGTGGCGCGGCTCACGCTGGCGGGAATGCGATCCATCTCGCTGCCGGTCGACATCACCAACTACGTGATGCTCGAGCTCGGGCAGCCGACTCACGGCTACGACCTGGACAAGCTCAGGGGCGGCTTCGTGGTGCGACGGGCGTCCGCGGGCGAGAAGCTCGAGACGCTCGACGGTGTCGTACGCACGCTCTCGCCCGAGGACCTGCTCATCACCGACGGGTCCGGCCCGATCGGTCTGGCCGGGGTGATGGGCGGCGCGACCACCGAGATCTCGGATGTCACCACCGACATCCTGATCGAGGCCGCGAACTTCGATCCCGTCTCGATCGCGCGCACCGCACGCCGCCACAAGCTGCCGAGCGAGGCGTCGCGTCGTTTCGAGCGCGGCGTGGATCCCACGCTCGGGCCGATCGCCGCACAACGCGTCGTCGACCTGCTGGTCTCGCTGGCCGGCGGCACGGCCGACCCGTTGGGCTCGGTGCGCGACGACTACCCGGCGGCTCCCGCGATCGCGTTCGACCCGGCCAAGCCGGCCGCCGTCATCGGCGTCGAGTACAGCGAGTCGGAGGTGCGGGACGCGCTCGTCATGATCGGCGCCGGCGTGGAATCGAGCGGTGATGGCCGCTGGACGGTCACCCCGCCTTCGTGGCGCCCCGACCTCACCGACGAGCTGACCCTGGTCGAAGAGGTGGCCAGGATCGTCGGGTACGACCGCATCCCCTCGGTGCTGCCGATCGCTCCGCCGGGCCGCGGGCTCACCCGCGCGCAATCCGCCCGCCGCCGTTCGGCGGCGACGCTCGCCGCAGCGGGAGCGACCGAGGTGCTCGCGTACCCCTTCAGCTCGGTCGAGCAGCTGTCGCTGTTCGACCCCGGCGCACCCGCGATCCGGCTGGCCAATCCGCTCGACCCGCAGACCGGACTGCTGCGCCGCTCGATGCTTCCCGGACTGATCGAGATCGCCCGCCGCAACCTCTCGCGCGGGATGACCGACCTGGCCCTCTTCGAGATCGGCACGGTCTTCCTGCCCGAGCAGGGTGTCGTCTACGGCACGGACTTCATCCCGATCGGCACGGCGCGGCCCGACGATGCCACGCTCGAGAAGCTGAACGCCAGCATCCCGCCACAGCACTGGCATATCGGCGGGCTGTTCCTCGGCGACGCCCTGCCGAAGCAGCCGGGCGTCTCCGCCGTCGCGAGCGGGCTGTCAGACGCGCTCGACGTCGTGAGGCAGCTGTCGGTCGCCCTGGCCGTCGACATCACCATCGAGGCCGGGTCGCATCCGGCTCTGCACCCGGGACGCACGGCCGAGCTGCGCGTCGCCACCGCAACCGGCCCGCGCCCCGTCGGATTCGCCGGCGAACTGCTGCCCTCGCTGGCGCACGAGCTCGACCTGCCCCGCGTGGTCGCGCTCGTGGAACTCGACCTCGACGCTCTTATCGAGCTCGGCGCGCTCCAGTCGTCGCCCACGCAACTGGGCACGCTCCCGGCCGCGATCCAGGATCTCTCGCTGGTCGTCCCGCTCGAGACGCCGGCCGGCGAGGTGCTGGCCGCGGTCGTCGCGGGGGCGGGCGACCTCCTCGAGGACGCGCGCCTCGTCGACGACTACCGCGGCACCGTGCTCCCCGACGGACGCAAGTCGCTGACCTTCGCCCTGCGCTTCCGCGCTCCCGATCGCACGCTGACCGCCGCCGAAGCCAGCGAGGCGAAGCTCGCCGGCGCGGCTCGTGCCGCCGAACTGTTCGGCGCCAGCGTCCGGGAGTAGCAGAATCTCATTTCAGTTCGCGCTGAATTGAGCGCGAACTGAAATGGGGATCCGCGACGTCCCCGACGTTGGAATCGGCGACCTCCGCGACAGCAACCTCTGCCGCCGCCGTTCCGCAGCCGCAACGAGAACGGGAGCCGACCCGATGGCCGACTCCCGTTCGCGGTGCAAGCTGCGAGCCGTTACTTCCCGCCGCCCAGCAGGCCGCTGAGCAGGCCTCCGACGACCTGCTGCGTGTTCGGGTCGGACAGCAGGCCGCCGATGACCGAACCGAGGTCGCCGCCGGTCGAGGTGGGCGCCGCGGTCTTCTTGGCAGGAGCCGCGGGAGCGGCCTTCGGCGACAGGAACTGCGACGCGATGAACGACAGCACGATCGGGGCGACGATCGGAAGCACCTGCTTGATGATGTCGGCGGTGACATTCGGCGCCGGGTGTCCGTCGGCGAGCTTCGACGCCACTTGATCGGTGTTGTCGCCGAACACGTGCTTGACGATCTTCGCGCCGTCGGCCGTGTCGATCTCGTCGACGCTCTTCGGCGTCGCGGTGTGGCTGCCGAGGGCCTTCTCGAGCGCGGCGGAGCCCGAGGACGTGGAGGCGTTGGCCGCGAGTCCACCGATGAGGCCGGGGAGCACCTGCTGGACAGCCGCATTCGCGACATCTTCGGGGATTCCCAGCTTCTTGGCGATGTCGCCAACCGGCACCATATCGAGCACAGCATTGAGGTCAGTCATGATCACCCGTCTCTTCGGCGCGCCCACATCGAGCGGCGCTCGCCCACCAGATTAGTGCTCGGGGCCGCCCGGGCAGTATGGTCGGTTTCGTGCAGAACACGACGATCGAACTCCGGAGCGCAGCTCTCCGTCGAGTCCGTCGTGCGCGCCGACTCCAGGCGACGCCGCGCCGCTGACTCGCTCAGCTTTCTTCGCGTGACGTCGCCGCCTCGGTCCTGTCCCGTCGAACCCTAAGGTTGAGCCATGTCGCTGTCCGTCGCCGTTGCCGGCGCGAGCGGATACGCCGGGGGCGAGCTGCTGCGGCTGCTCTCCCAGCATCCGGATCTCGAAATCACCACGGTCACCGCGTTCCAGAACGCGGGCCAGCCGCTCGTCGCCGTCCAACCCCATCTGCGCTCGTTGGCGCACCTGACCCTCCAGGAGACCACTGCCGAGGTCCTGTCCGGCGCCGACGTCGTCTTCCTGGCTCTGCCCCATGGCGCATCCGGCGCGATCACGGCGCAGCTTCCGGATGACGTGCTCGTCGTCGATTGCGGCGCCGATCACCGCCTCACCGACTCTGCCGCGTGGGCCCAGTTCTACGGCGGCGAGTATTTCGGCGCGTGGAACTACGGGCTGCCCGAACTGATCCTCGGGCCGAGCGGCGAACGACAGCGCGAGCAGCTCGTCGGGGCGACCAGGATCGCGGTCCCCGGCTGCAACGTGACCGCCATCACGCTGGGGCTGGCCCCCGGGATCGCGGCGGGCGTCGTCGCGCCGCACGACCTGGTGTCGGTGCTGGCGGTCGGCACCTCGGGCGCGGGCAAGAGCCCCAAGACCGAGCTGCTGGCGAGCGAGGTCGCCGGATCGGCCTGGGCGTACCAGGTCGGCGGGACGCACCGGCACAATCCAGAGATCGTTCAGAACCTCACCGCCGCCGGCGGCGTCGGGGTGACCATCTCGTTCACGCCCGTTCTGGTGCCGATGTCCCGCGGCATCCTCGCCACGTCGACGGCGAAGCTGGCGCCGGGAGTCACCGAGCACGACGTGCGCGAAGCGTGGTCGGCGGCTTACGCCGACGAGCCGTTCGTCCACGTGCTGCCGGCCGGGCAGTTCCCGAGATCGGGCGACACGACGGGCGCGAACACCGCGCTCATCGGCCTCGCCGTCGATGAGCGCGCGGGTCGCGTCGTCGTCATCAGCGCGATCGACAACCTGGTGAAGGGCACGGCGGGCGCCGCGATCCAGTCGGCGAACATCGCGCTCGGACTGCCCGAGACGACCGGGCTCGTCGTGAATGGAGTGGCCCCGTGAGCGTGACCGCAGCATCCGGATTCGAGGCGGCGGGGGTGCGCGCCGGCCTCAAGGCCTCCGGTAACCCCGACCTCGCCCTCGTGGTCAATCGCGGCCCGCTCACCAGCGCCGCGGCCGTCTTCACGAGCAACCGAGCTCAGGCCAACCCGATCATCTGGTCGAAGCAGGTCATCGCCGACGGACAGGTCAGCGCGATCGTGCTCAACTCGGGCGGCGCGAACTGCTTCACCGGGGCGCAGGGGTTCCAGGCCACGCACGCGACGGCCGAGGCGGTCGCGGCCGCGCTCGAGGTGAGCGCGGGCGACGTGCTGGTGTGCTCGACCGGGCTGATCGGCGAGCAGCTGCCCGTCGACAAGCTGGTCGCCGGCGTCGCCCTCGCGGCCGACACGCTCAGCCGCGAGGGCGGGATGGATGCCGCCACCGCCATCATCACCACCGACAGCCACGCGAAGACCGCCGCGGTCTCGCGCGATGGCTGGAGCATCGGCGGCATGGCCAAGGGCGCCGGGATGCTGGCCCCGGGTCTCGCCACCATGCTCGTCGTGATCACCACCGACGCGGTGCTCGACTCGGCCGCGCTCGACTCCGCGTTGCGCGCCGCGACCCGCGTCAGCTTCGACCGGCTCGACTCGGACGGCTGCATGTCGACCAACGACCAGGTGACCCTGATGGCGAGCGGGGCATCCGGGATCACGCCGTCGTTCGACGAGTTCGCCGCGGCCCTGACCGAACTCGCGCTCGATCTGGCCCGGCAACTTCAGGGCGATGCCGAGGGGGCGAGCCACGACATCGCGATCGAGGTGGTGAACGCCGCGAGCGAGGAGGACGCCGTCGAGGTGGGGCGCTCGGTGGCCCGCAACAACCTGTTAAAGGCCGCCGTGTTCGGCAACGATCCGAACTGGGGGCGGGTGCTCGCCGCGATCGGGACGACGAAGGCTCCGTTCGACCCCTACGCGGTCGACGTGTCGATGAACGGCGTGCGGGTCTGCTCGAACGGAGCCCCCGACCGCCCGCGCGATGAGGTGGACCTCACGCCCCGAGCGGTGCACGTGCTCATCGACCTGAAGGCGGGCGACGCGAGCGCCACGATCCTGACCAACGACCTCACGCACGACTACGTGCACGAGAACTCGGCGTACGCGTCATGACCGGCGAGAAGCCGATGACGGCCGACCCGCGGCTCGCGGATGCCGAGACCAAGGCCGCGACCCTGATCGAGTCGCTGCCCTGGTTGCAGCGCTTCGCCGGGCAGATCGTCGTGGTCAAGTTCGGCGGCAACGCGATGGTCGACGCCGATCTGCAGCGCGCCTTCGCCGAAGACATGGTCTACCTGCGTCACGTCGGCATCAAGCCGGTCGTGGTGCACGGCGGCGGACCGCAGATCACCAGCATGCTCGAGCGGCTCGGCATCCCGAGTCAGTTCGTGGGCGGCTACCGGGTGACCACGGCCGAGACGATGGAGGTCGTCCGCATGGTGCTGACCGGTCAGGTCAGCCGCGAGCTGGTCAGCATGATCAACGAGCACGGCCCGCTCGCCTCGGCGATCTCGGGGGAGGATGCCGGCTTGTTCCGCGGGCACCGCCGGGGCGCTCTCGTCGACGGCGAGATCGTCGACATCGGCCTGGTGGGCGACGTGGTCGAGGTGGACCCGGCCGCCGTGCTCGCCGAGGTGGAGGCCGGCCGCATCCCGGTCGTGTCGTCGATCGCGCCCGACGTCGAGGTGCCGGGGCAGACGCTCAACGTCAACGCCGACTCGGCCGCGGCCGCGCTCGCCGTCGCGCTCGGCGCGGCCAAGCTGGTCGTGCTCACCGATATCGAGGGGCTGTACCGCGACTGGCCCAACCGCGAATCGCTGGTGTCGGTCATCGACACCGCCGAACTGATCGGGCTGCTGCCGCACCTGGAGAGCGGGATGATCCCGAAGATGACCGCCTGCCTCGAGGCGGTCAGCGGGGGAGTGCCCAAGGCCGCGATCATCGACGGCCGGCGCCCGCACTCGATCCTGCTCGAGATCTTCACGGATGCCGGCATCGGCACCGAGGTG
>Ga0105237_10009302_pt1 | contig 10530 bp, 8 predicted proteins | sample KBSC24metaG_FD_81520 | JGI IMG/M metagenome (GOLD analysis project Ga0105237, IMG submission 81520) | Corn rhizosphere microbial communities from Kellogg Biological Station, Michigan, USA - KBS C2-4 metaG | ecosystem: Host-associated > Plants > Roots > Rhizosphere > Soil | place: Michigan, USA... | reverse complement strand
CGTGGCCGAAAAGTTTACCGAAAAGGCCCTGATATTTGGTTGAAAACCCAGACCCTGATCAGTTGCCAAAAAATGGTATGCCATAATTCCGGCAACTTCCGCGGTAGTAACATTATTAGTACTCAAAAATGCCGGCCCGGCCGCAACTGCTCCGTTTGCTGTAGCAACAGCATTGGCACTGTCAGTAGCCGTAGGCGGATGATACTGGCTTACAAAATTCAAATAACCCTGGAAAGCGAGGCCGAATATAAGTGTTTGAAATGCGGCATCGCTGGGAGCCAGCACTGTCATGTTCGTAACCGCATATCCTAATAGTGAGTCTAATTTATTTAATCCCGTCTGTCCACTATCGGCCCGGGCTATTGCTGCCTTAAAATAAGTTAGATTTGGATTGCCGTATATTGCATCTTTGAGAACCTTGCTCGGCGGCACAACAAGCGCCGCTACTAGGTGCACAACTCCATTACTGAACTTCAAATCTGGTTGTACAACTGGTATATTATTGTCCCAAAAACCATTTGTTCTTGTTGATGGGAAGGCAGACATATTCAACTTAATAGGAGTTCCAGGCAACGCTCCAATAGTTAAGTAAGATGGTAATTGAATATCAGGAAAAGTAGAAGGCACATTAGTTGAAAGATATTGTTGCCCGGGAATAATATGGTACTGAACTAAGGGAATAAGGCTGGTTAAAGGAAGTGAATTTACAACCGCAACTGACGGAATACCTGAAACTCTGAATGCATTGTTATTGGGTAAAAAAACCGTAAACAGTTTTGTACTATCGCTTAATGTAGCGAGCAATCCCGCTTTTGTAACGGCCGCTTTAAAAAAGCTATAACTTGTATCGCTGCTGATTGCAGTCCCTATTGTAACTGCGCTATTGTTTGCAGGAGGATAAATAATAGGTTTCGCTTCAGGCAGATCCTTGTTACATGAAATAACAAGAGCAGCCATTGCAATGAGCAATAATATTTTTGTAATCCCGCTATATTGAAGAATATTTATTTTCATATCAGTTCTTTAATAATGATAAAATTAATAACGTTAAAATATGTTGTAACCAATGCTTACATAATAAATGCCACCAATAGTGGCATTACCAAATCCATCACGATAATATTGATTTAATAAATTAGTAGCGCCAAGTTTCAACAACACTTTTTGTTCCGGAAATTTAAAACTTAACTGGCCATCCACAGTTTGATATGCAGGAAGCAGACCATTTGCAAAATCACCTTCAAAATTTATTTTATCCTGCCAACGATAGGTCACGCTGAACCCCAGCCTGTTTTGAAAACCAAAACCAGTACTGCTGAAAGTAGCTCCTGCCCTGTATTTAGGAGCATCGAAGTCTGCAGCAAAACCCGCCGGAACTTTATCAAGGTTATCTGAACTTACGGTGCCACTAATTGCAAAATTATGAGGTAACGCATAAGTAATACTTACTCCAAAACCATACGTATTTACATTGCCACTTACGTTATATGGAATTGAAAAAGTGGTCACTAGGTTAGGATTATTCAGGTTTGCTTTTATTTGATCAGGCGTGCCGCTAAATACGCTTTTATCTCCGTTTACGGATTGCGCTACAAGCGTTCGTGAAAGAAAATTATTGTAAATTCCATAATAGCCATACAGATCTAAAAGCAATTTTTTCTGCGCCATCAAACCCTTATAACCAACCTCAAACGAGTTCACATTTTCAGCCTTAAACGTAGGAACATTTAAAACCTGCGGATTCCCCGCTAACAAATTATCATCAATTGAATAAACAGGGTTAGTATCGAAATGATAGAATGTTTTAAAACTCGGCACTCCGCCGATTAATGCCTCACCACCGGCAACTCTCAAATTAATATATTGCATTTGTGTTGATGCGAATCGGTAAGCTTCCTGGTACGACAATCTTATGTTATTATCTTCTGCCACTTTAATTACAAAAGAAAGACGTGGTGTGAACCTGCCTGCGAAATTATCGTTTTTGTCATAGCGTGCCGAAGCAATCAATCTAAGTTTGTCGTTCAGGAAATGTTTGGTTGCCTGTATGTAAGCGCCATATTCATTAATAGGAATTTTTCCTGCCGAATCAGCAAATAATGTTCCTTCGGAATTCAATACATATCTTTTAAAATTGGCACCAACTAAAACGTCAGCAAATTTTGAAGTAACAGGAGTCAAATTATATTGGCCTTCTACATTGTAAAGATTTGTTTTATCAACGAACTTACCGCCACCTTGAGAAATAGGAATACTTCTTACCTTATCAAAAAGTTGTTTAAATTCTGCAGAACCGGGAGCAGGTCTTCCCTTGTCTGCAACAGCACGGGCAGCATTATGCGCAGCAATATCTGACATGCCAGATAGTTTTGCATTTAAGAAGGCAAATGAGTATTGAGCATACCAACCATCGCTGCCACCGCTTGGCTTCCATGCTTCATTCACCAATCTTGTAGTAACTGTTGCATTGTAAGAATCTCCTGCATTTTCCTGGGTAGTGTACGCTCTTAAAAACCAATTCGTATTAACTAATTCAATTTTATATTGAGCTATTTTTAAATTCAACAAACTATAACGGTCACTTCCGGTATATACGGTATTGCCAGTCCCCCAATATCCTTCCGCATTTAAAGAAGTCCGTTGTGAGAGTTTGTAACTAACAGCGCCGGACAATTTAAAATTTACCGTGTTGGGGTTAACAATATCTTTTTCTTGATAACCGGTACGTGAAACCGGGATAGAAGAGGGCATGGCATTAATATAAGGCGCATAGAAGGGAGCCTGCTGTGCTAATGGATTTAAGACATTTGATTTTATATCAACTGTCGTTTCATCACCGTAAACGTTTATTCCATCATAGTTAGGATCAGTTTCGCGTGTACCATTTTTTATACCACCGGTAGTTGCAAGGCGATCATAATCACGATAATCATTTGCTACCCAATCTTTAGCCTGGACCAATTCGGCACCTATTTTAAAAGCAAATTTTTCACTTACTTTTTTTGCCCATCTTAAATCCCAGTTATAGTATGGTGACGCATCCCTGGCGCTATTACCAACATTCATGATACCTGTTTTTACCTGGAAAGAAAGTCCCTGGTATTTGAATGGGTCTTTACTGTTGATGATTATCGCTCCGTTCATACCACCGGGCCCATATAATGCAGAAGATGCGCCCTGCAATAATTCTATACTTTCTACATCAAGTTCTGTTAACCCAACTACACTTCCTACAGAAAAATTTAATCCCGGAGCCTGGTTGTCCATTCCATCAACAATCTGGTTTACACGTACACTACCGCTTCCATTAAAGCCTCTTGTGCTGGGCGTGGAAAAAGTAAGAGAAGAAGTAACTACGTCTACGCCTTTCAATTTTGAAATCATATCATAATAAGAAACGGCCGCTGTATTACGAATGTTTGCTGCGCTTATTCTTTCAATAGTAACCGGCGATTCCAATATCCTTGATGGTGTTCTGGTAGCAGCAACTACAACTTCCTGGCCCAATGCACTTTCGGGTGAAAGGGTTATATTAACTTTTTGAGAAGCCAGTTTAACCGGAACTTCCTGTAACTTAAATCCTATGGAAGATACAATTATCGTAAAGGGAAGTGGCACTTTTGTTTCCAAAGAAAAATTTCCTTTGTCATCCGTATAGGTTCCTGCCCCTGATCCTTTAACGGTTATCGAGACTGCAGGTACAGGTTCGCCGGTTGCACTATTTTTAACCGAACCATTTATGATCGTATTTTGTCCGAAAGTAATTATCGAAAAAATATTGGCTACAATCGATAGCAGAAGATACTTGCGAAAGTTTGTCATAGCAATCATTTTAGTTTTTAAATTCAAAGCAAAATAATCATTTTATATATGATACAATATATTCTTTTTTAACACAAAAAGCAAGATGTTGACAATTTCTGTAGTTAAAACGGAATAGTAAAATTTACTATTCTTATTTTAGCAAATGCAAAAAAATGTTTTCCCACATCAGACAGCTTTTTATAAAGGAAAAGTAAGAGATGTTTATACTATCAGCGATCGTTTGTTGGTAATGATCGCCTCTAACCGTATTTCAGCATTCGATGTTATTCTTACAAGACCTATACCCTTTAAAGGACAGGTTTTAAACCAGATAGCGGCATACATGCTCAACAATACTAAAGATATCTGCAACAACTGGCTGTTAGATGTGCCCGCGCCAAACGTTTCAATAGGCCTGAAATGCGAGCCTTTTAAAATAGAAATGGTCGTACGCGGACATCTTACAGGTCACGCCTGGCGTACCTATGCATCAGGCAAAAGAATTTTATGCGGAGTGGAACTACCGGAGGGGCTACACGAAAATGATTATTTCCCCCGGCCCATTATCACTCCTTCTACAAAAGCAAGCGAAGGACATGATGAAGACATAAGCAAAGAAGAAATTATAAAAAGGGGAATTGTTTCAAAAGAGGATTATGAAATTCTGGAACAATATGCCTTGCGGCTTTTTGCAAGAGGTAAAGAACTTGCAGCCAAAAGAGGATTGATATTAGTTGATACAAAATATGAATTCGGAAAACTAGATGATAAAATTATTTTGATAGATGAGATTCATACGCCCGATAGCTCACGGTATTTTTATGCCGATGGCTTTGAAGAGAGACAATCCAAAGAGGAAAAACAAAAACAATTAAGCAAGGAATTCGTGAGAGAATGGCTTATTGAAAATAATTTTATGGGTAAAGAAGGCCAGCAGGTTCCCGAAATGAGTGATGAATGGATAGCAACTATTCGTGACCGTTATATTGAATTGTATGAAAAATTAATCGGAGAAAAATTTAAACCTGAAGAGTTGAGTGAAGAAGAAACAGAACAACGAATTTCATCGGCACTGAAAATGATAAAGTGAATATATAGCATCCGCTTAGTGATAATTGTTACGTCTTTCTCGTTTAAGCAACGGTATTATCTGCGATTTTTATTAAATTTGAATTATGACACTGATCATCACACCAAAAAATAAAAATCAGGAAAAAATAGTAAAGGCCTTTCTCAATAGCCTTGAAATTGGCTTCCATTCAGAATCGGAAGAAGATTCCGCGTTATATAATGCGATGAAAAAAGGAAGAAGGACACCTCTTCTAAACACCAATCAAAAAAAAACATTCCTGGATAATTTAAAGAAGGGAAATTGACTGTAGAAATCAGAAAATCTTTCGAGAAAGATGCAATGAAACTGCCGCCAAATAAAAAAAAGAGGTGGCTTAGATAATTGATAAAATAAAAGTTGCAAAAAACTTATCTGGAATATCCTCTTGCAAGAAACTTGTCGGTTTCAAGAATGCCTATAGAATAAGATCGGGTAGTTATCGAATCGGATTTTTCTTAGAAAATAAAGCAGTTGAATTAGTAAGGGTATTAGATAGAAAAAATATCTACAGATATTTCCCTTGAGCTGATATATTATAATTCTACAAAGCCCCAGGATAAAAAAATGAAATATTAAACATTGCAATTATTTCGATTTCATTAACAACTAAAGCTTTACTAAGCTACAACTACGGGGCTGCTCAGTTTTAAAGTCTATAAATTTTAATCCAGCGGTATTCGTTTTGCATTTTCTGCCAGCCACATTTCAAATGATTGCAATTCAGGATTTAACTCTTTAGAGAATTTCACATCGCGAATGCTATTACACACCTCATCAAAATCACGATAAAACTGGAACATGTTTCCCAGATCATCGGCCCCCGGAAAGCCAAAACCGCGATATTGTTCGGGTGTAATTTCATTATAGGAAACTCCTTCACCCAAAGCTTTTGACATTGCTTCAGCCATTTCTGTGCATGTAAGCTGATCACCTGCAATACCTATTCTTTTGCCAATCAACTCCTCACCTTTCTTAAATATTCCATAAGCACATTTACCAATATCGCCGGCAGCAATGCCAGCCATCTTTTTATTGCCCATGGGGAAAGTTATTGCCAGTTTACCATCAGGACCTCTCTTCGGCCCCATACCAAAATAAATCAGGTTATCCCAATAATAAGATGCCAGCATAAATGTAACGGGAACACCCGCATCGATAAAATATTGATCAGATTCGCCTTTGCCATCAAAATGCGGAACTTTATATTTACCATGAAGTGTTGGCATGCTGTCGTCGTCAAGCGGTACATACTTTCTTACATCTTCAAGCGTAGACCAGATAACATGTTTTAAACCTGCTTCTTTTGCCGCGGCAGCCATATTTTTTGCTTCGGCCATTTCTTTTTCGGGAGAATAATGCGACCAGAAAAAAGTTACAAAATAAGCTCCGTAAGCGCCTTCTAATACGCGTTTCATACTCTGCATATCATCCACATCGCCTGCCACTACTTCGGCTCCCATGGCAGCAAGTTCTTTCGCTTTATCTGAATTGGTATCTCTTGTTACTGCCCGAACAGCAAATTCACTGTTACTGTCGTTGAGAATAGCATGAGCCAAGCCGCCGCCCTGAGCGCCGGTTGCGCCAAACACTACTATTATTTTTTTCTGAGGCATAAATTTGTTTTTTAAATTATATCTGAAGTTAGCGAATTATTAAAGATTATCAATTTTCTAATAGGTGCATTTCAGATGTATTGGAAGGTTGCCAACCGTCAACAAACTAATTTCAGACTAAAAACTCAATCTGAAAGGTTGGCAACCTTAATCACAAGCGATATTTTGAAATGCAACCTTTGAAATGCAACAAATAACATTTCAAATTGTTGATTGCTGACATTGCAATTGGGCATGAAATTTAGAGCATATCTTAAGCTAAACAGGCAATCAATTGCAAAGACAATAAGAAAAAATAAAGTTTACATTGGCTAATCGGAAAATATATATTGGCTGCTCAGGATTTCATTACAAAGAGTGGAAAGACGTTTTTTATCCTAACGGCCTGGCACAATCGAAATGGTTTCAGTTCTATTGTGAGCATTTTAATACCCTTGAATTAAATGTAACCTTTTACAGATTTCCGACTGAAAAGTCTTTATCAAAATGGCATAACACAAGCCCGGCTGACTTTAAGTTTTCAGTGAAAGTTCCCAAAGCCATCACTCATTTTAAAAAATTTAATGAATGCGAACGAATGCTGGAAGATTTTTATACAAGCGCACAAAATGGCTTACAACATAAATTAGGTTGCATACTTTTTCAATTGCCGCCACAGTTAGTTTATTCAGAAGAATTACTGCAAAGGATTATTAACAGCCTGAACCCTGCTTTTAAAAACGTAATAGAGTTTCGCCATGCAAGCTGGTGGAATAAATTTGTTTTCACGGAATTAAAAAAGAATAAAATTATTTTTAGCGGTATTAGTTATCCAAATCTTCCGGATGACGTTATACAAACAACTGCAAATTTATATTATAGGATGCACGGTGTTCCGATTCTTTACAAATCGACGTATTCAGAAAGCTTTTTAGAAACACTAACCTTGGAACTACATACACGTAAAATAAAAGAAGCGTGGATTTATTTCAATAACACCTGGGGAACTGCAGCAATTGAAAACGCAAAATTCTTACAAAAACACCTTAGTAATTCCTGATTTTATACACGCAGTTTTTTCATTCGCTGCCTGGATTTATTAAAAATCATTATCCCATTCTTTACCCCTTTGCGAATTTGTTTTCTCTCCTCCTCCGGTAATTCATAAGTCGTCTTGCATTCGGCAGAACAACAACCATTAAATTTTTCCGCACAGGACCTGCATTGTATAAAGAGTAGGTGGCAACCTTCGTTGGCACAATTTGTATGCGTATCGCAAGGTTTGCCGCATTGGTGGCAAACGCTTATCACTTCATCTCCTATCATCTCTCCCAGCCTGCCGTCAAATACAAAGTTTTTACCCAGGAACTTATTGGGAAGATTTTCTTGTTTTATTTTATTCGCATATTGAATAATACCACCTTCCAGGTGAAAAACATTTTTAAAGCCATTGTGTAACATCCAGGCACTCGCTTTTTCACAACGAATTCCGCCGGTGCAATACATGATAATATTCTTATCTTTCTTTTTTTCAAGCATACTAACGGCCATGGGTAATTGTTCCCTGAAGGTATCAGATGGTATTTCGATGGCGTTTTCAAAATGACCTACTTCATATTCATAATGATTGCGCATGTCCACCACTATAGTCTCAGGATCGGAAGTAAGTTTATTGAACGAAGCCGCATCCACATATTGCCCTTTCCTGCTCATATCAAAATGAGCATCGGTAATGCCGTCTGCAACTATCTTGGTTCTAACTTTAATTTTTAAAACCCAAAAGCTTTTTCCATCGTCCTCTACAGCAATATTTAGTCGTACGCCATTTAGAAATGAAATAGAATATAAATAATTCTTAAAAGATTCAAAATTAGACGAGGGAACACTTACCTGCGCATTAATACCCTCATGGGCAACGTAGATGCGTCCAAAAACTTTTAATTCATCCAGACCTTTATATAGCGTATCACGAAACAGCTTTGTATCTTCAATAAAAGCGTAAGTGTAAAATGACAAGGTGACACGCGGTTCATTTTCCTCGTACAAACGCTTTTTTAATTCCTTTTGTGAAACACGATTGTGTAAAACTGCCATAGCATATATAGATTTTTTTTAAAGATTAAGCCCCCAAATAAATTTTATAAATTAAAAATAAAAAATTTCTGCAAAGTTAATCATTTGGCAATTTTATGAAACAGGTATGACTTTTGTTAGAACAGTTTCAAATAACAATTTCTAAAAATTATAAAACACCATTAAAAAGTTTTAAAGTAACAATTATGAAAAAAACAATAGTTTTTGTCGCATCGCTTTTTTTATTATGTACAGCAAAATCCCAGGATGTCCATTTCGGTGTGAAAGGCGGGGTGAATATTTCTCAGTTAAACTTCAGTGATAACATCCCTTCTGACAGTAAGGTTGGAATTAACCTGGGCGTACTCGCTCATATCCATACTTCTTCAAAAACATGGGCGATTCAACCGGAAATCTTCTATTCAATGGAGGGCGCGAAAAATGTGAATAATACAGGAATAACTTACAATTTAAATTATTTAAACGTCCCTGTTTTATTGCAGTATATGTTTGAAAACGGTTTCAGGTTGGAAGGCGGCCCGCAACTTGGATTTTTACTGAGTGCAAATACAAAGGGAGGTGGTGTTACCGTTGATGATAAAGGATATAAATCTACAGCTTTTTCTATTCCTCTGGGCATAGGCTACCTTACATCTTCCGGATGGGGTTTGGATGCGAGATATGTTTTTGGCGTAAGCGATATCAACGATCTTCATGATGGCCAAACCATTCAAAGCAATGTTTTCCAATTGGGGATTTTTTACCAGTTTAGCGATAGGAAAAGCCATCTGCGTCATAGATAATTTTTATAGCAGGCATTATAATAAATTATTATTCCTCCTGAAAAAATCCACAGGAGGATTTTTTTTGATTTCGCTTCACGATTAATATTATATTACACCGGAATTATCCTGCATATGGCTTCCAACAAACAATCTTCTTTTGCACATGCTTTTGAAAACATTCATTCACTAGCCAAAATCTTAATTTGCCTTGCTATTGCCATCATCGTTTATTTCATCATACAAATTGAACATATTGATATTCTTTCTCACCTGATGATTGGATGGGACACTTTTAGTTTGTCGTTGATAGCAATGACCTGGATTACATTTATGATCACCAAACCCCAGGAGATAAGGGAACAAGCCAGGGTACAGGACTCCAGCCGCTCAGTGATTTTCATTACCGTTTTAATTGCAACACTTGCCAGCTTCCTGGCCGTATTATTATTATTAGTTACAAAACAAAAGTTTAAGAACGAAGAAAGTTTTCATCTTATTGTCGCAGTTGCAGGAATGGTACTTTCATGGTTTTTAATTCATACAATTTTTACGTTGAGGTATGCGCATATATTTTATGGTGATGATGAGGAAAATCCTACAACGCATGCCGGTGGCCTTAAATTTCCTGATGATAAAAAACCGGACTACCGCGATTTTGCCTATTTCTCTTTTGTATTAGGCATGACTTTCCAGGTTTCTGATGTACAAATCACTTCGAAAGCATTGAGAAGATTGGCGATGTGGCATGGCCTTTTAGCATTTGGCTACAATACAATTATGATAGCGCTAACCATTAATCTAATTGCGGGTTTCGGAAACCCCTAATCCCCGAATAAAATAATATTTTTGAAGTTTTAAACTATAAGAAAAGTCAGGGAGTTTGCATATTCCCCTTTAGGGGTTAGGAGTTTAAAAAATCGCTCTCACAGATGCGGTTCCGGTATGAACTGTCGGGGCACTTCCGGGTTTTCTTCCTTCATACTGAAGATTAACTTCTATATTTCCTGCAAGCCTTTTAGTAAGTTCAACATTCCATAAATAATTTTTGCCTGGTAACAAACCATCCAGTAGAATATACCCGGCGGTGCTGTTGGCACTGCCTCCATTGCCACCGTTAAAGTTTATGTTGTTGTAAGAAAACCGTCCATTCAATGTGCCGTTAGAT
>Ga0105237_10009296_pt1 | contig 10532 bp, 11 predicted proteins | sample KBSC24metaG_FD_81520 | JGI IMG/M metagenome (GOLD analysis project Ga0105237, IMG submission 81520) | Corn rhizosphere microbial communities from Kellogg Biological Station, Michigan, USA - KBS C2-4 metaG | ecosystem: Host-associated > Plants > Roots > Rhizosphere > Soil | place: Michigan, USA... | reverse complement strand
TTTATCCCTTCTGTTGAAAAAGGCTTTAAAGCTGCAATGGACAATGGTGTATTAGCCGGCTTCCCATTACAGAACATGAAAGTTCGTTTGTTCGACGGATCGTTCCACGCTGTCGATTCAGATGCTTTATCATTTGAAATTGCTGCCCGTAGCTGCTACCGCGAAGCATTGCCAAAATGTAAACCGGTATTGCTTGAGCCGATCATGAAAATTGAGATATTAACCCCTGAAGAAAACATGGGTGATGTTATCGGTGACATGAACCGTCGTCGTGGCCAGCTGTTAGGTATGGATTCACGTGCAGGTGCGCAGGTAATTAAAGCAACTGTACCATTGAGCGAAATGTTTGGTTATGTAACCCAGTTACGTACCATTACTTCGGGCCGTGCTACTTCAACCATGGAGTTCGATCACTATGCTGAAGCGCCACGTAACGTACAGGAAGAAGTTGTAGCCAAAGCAAAAGGCAAAAGAGCTGCAGCAAACGCGTAAATTGATTTGATGATTTGGTAATTTGAAGATTTGAAAATTATAATCATCTTCAAATTATCAAATCTTCAAATTTTCAAATAAATAGAAAACCGATCAACCCTAATAAATAGCTCTTAGGGTTGGTTATAAAACAAAAAACAAAATGAGCCAAAGAATCAGGATCAAATTAAAATCATACGATTACAATTTGGTTGACAAGTCAGCCGAGAAGATCGTAAAAACAGTAAAGCCTACGGGCGCTGTAGTTAGCGGACCACTTCCGTTACCAACTGAAAAGAAAATCTTTACAGTATTGCGTTCACCGCACGTAAACAAAAAAGCGCGCGAGCAATTCCAGTTATGCTCATACAAGAGGTTACTGGACATCTACAGCTCAAATTCAAAAACTGTTGACGCTTTAATGAAGCTTGAATTACCAAGCGGTGTTGAAGTTGAGATCAAAGTGTGAGTTGACAGAAGCAAGAATCGAGATTCAAGAATCAAGATAGAATTAAAAGCCATTCGTTTACGGATGGCTTTTTTGTTGCTCCATATTTCCGCGCGTCATTGGAGACGTGAGCAGGGAATGAGCGGGCACAGCAACGAAGCAATCTCTATGATAGGTAATAAAAATGTTATATCGGCTACTTAGCATGTAGGGTTGCTTCGTTCGTCGCAATGACGCGGAGGGAATAGCTATTAAAAATATTCTTCCAAAAAACGCCTTCCCCTGCAACGTTTTGCCCTTACCCGGTGTCTTTATAGTAAATGCCAACCTTTAAGCGCTTAACTGGTTCCTTATGCTCAAAAACTTTATCAAAATCGCTTGGCGTAACCTGTTGAAAAACAAGGTATACTCCTCTATCAACATTCTGGGCCTTGCCCTGGGCATGGCGGTGGCAATCCTCATAGGCCTGTGGCTGCTGGATGAACTTACTTATAACCATTATTTCGTAAAACATAAGGAACTTGCACAGGTAATGGTTACCCAAACCTTTAACGGGGAAACCGGTACAGGCCATGCCATAGCCATACCTCTCGCCGCTGAACTGCGTAACAAGTACGGCTCTAATTTTAAAAATGTAACGCTTGCCTCGTGGAACCAGGGGTTTATACTGAGCAGCGGCCCCGATAAGAAAATATCCAAAAGCGGCATGTGGGTTCAGCCTGCGTTCCCGGGTATGCTGGCTGTACATATGTTAAAGGGAAATATTGACGCGCTGAAAGACCAGCTTTCTGTGATCATCGATCAATCCACAGCCACGGCATTATACGGCGATGCTGACCCCACAGGCAAAACCATCAAGATCAATAATAAGATCGACCTGAAAGTGGCCGGGGTATATGAAGATATTCCCCGCAACGCCACGTTCAATGATACACATATTTTTATGTCGTGGGATAAATATCTTACGACCGAAAATTGGCTAAAAGGTGCACAAACCCAATGGGAGAATCACAGTTTTCAAATGTTTGTGGAGAAAGCTAATGGTGTAGATTTTGACGCGCTCACCAAAAAACTCGAAAATATTACGCGGCAATATGCCAAAGATGGCAATGAACATACAGTGTTTCACCCAATGGACAGGTGGCGGCTGTATGATGAGTTCGAGAACGGCAAAGTAAAAGGCGGCCGCATAAGTTATGTGTGGATGTTCGGCATTATCGGCGTGTTTGTATTGTTATTGGCCTGTATCAATTTTATGAACCTGAGCACTGCCCGGTCTGAAAAGCGCGCTAAAGAAGTAGGGATACGGAAAGCCATAGGGTCGGTGAGAAAGCAACTGATCGTACAGTTTTTAAGTGAGTCAGTGATTATGGCGGTGATGGCATTTGTGTTTTCAATAGTACTGGTGCTTTTGTTTCTGCCATTTTTTAATGAAATGGCCGACAAAAAAATGGGCATACCATTTACTAACGTGTGGTTCTGGCTTATCATATTGGCGTTTATTGCTTTCACTGGTTTTATTTCGGGCAGTTATCCTGCATTCTATCTTTCAGGTTTTAACGCGGTAAAGGTTTTAAAGGGCACTTTCAAGGCCGGCCGCTTCTCGGCATTGCCAAGGCAAATATTGGTGGTGCTGCAGTTCACCATATCCATAGCACTTATTATCGGTACCATCATTGTATTTATGCAGATAGATTATGCTAAAAATCGCCCTGTAGGCTATTCCCGTGAAGGGCTCATTACCATCATGATGAACACCCCCGACCTGTACGGGCATTACGATGCTATCCGCAACGACCTGCTGGCATCCGGCGCGGTAGAAAACATGGCCGAATCATCCAGCCCAACAACCGGTACCTGGAGCAACCAGATCGGTTTCGACTGGGCGGGCAAAGACCCATCATCCACACCATTGTTCGGCACTATTGGGGTTACACAGGATTTTGGCAAAACCATTAACTGGCACATTTTAAAGGGCCGCGATTTCTCGCGCGAGTTTAAAAGCGATACCTCGGCTATGGTTATTAATGAAAGCGCGGTAAAACTTATCGGTTTTAAAAACCCGGTTGGGCAAACTATTAAATTCAATGGGCAAAAAATGATAATTATTGGCGTGATAGGTGATATGATAATGGATTCGCCATATTTCCCGGTAATGCCTACAGTGTTTTTCCTTAACCCCGGCTGGGCAAATGTTATCACTATAAAAATAAAGCCCTCATCGTCAGTACCTGCCGCTATTGACAAAATAGGCACGATATTTAAACGTTATAACCCCGGCAGCCCGTTTGAATATAAATTCACTGTTGACGATTATGCCGATAAGTTTGCCGATGAAATGCGCATAGGGAAACTGGCGTCGTTCTTTGCTATGCTGGCCGTAGTTATATCATCATTGGGTTTGTTCGGCCTGGCATCTTTCATTGCCGAGCAACGTACTAAAGAGATCGGCATCCGCAAAGTATTGGGCGCTTCGGTTGCCAATCTTTGGGCCATGCTATCGAAAGAGTTTGTGCTGCTGGTTTCCATTTCATGCGTCATAGCTATCCCGATTGCCTGGTATTACCTGCACAACTGGCTAAAGGGCTATAAGTTCCATACTGAGATTTCGTGGTGGGTGTTTATTGCCGCTTGTGTTGGGGCGATGGTTATTACCTTGCTAACCGTAAGCGCACAGGCGGTCCGGGCAGCTGTGGCTAACCCGGTACGGAGCCTTCGCTCAGAATAAACTATGGCTCTGGGGGGAGCTTGAAGGTCTGAGAAAACCGCTCTAATATAGTACACTTGTGCTTAATTTGCACAGGCACAAGTCATCCGTTGCTTTACCCGGCGCATAAGACTTGCGCCAGCATAGGGCAGTATTGAGTTTCTTATTCCCCCCTCATATACATATACTTAAAATTGTATATCACTTCGTTAAACTTATTGGTAAAATCCTGACCGATGTTGCCATAGAGCTTTTCGGCGGGAGTAATTTTGGCATCGAGCACGCTTATGCTGTCAATCGTTACAGCTTTACCGCCAACAGCCAAATCAACCTTTGGCAGTATATACACCATTTTTTTCTGCGCCCCGCCTGCCCCGCCAAAGCCTACTGTTTTTTTGGTGCTATTTTTTAGTATAGCTGTTTTATACCTGTTAAAATAGGCTGCATAAAAAACGGAGCTCGCCGCACCCGAATCAAAGTTGAATGCCAGTGTATCATTACCTGTTTTTAAAGCAATTACGGGATCAAGCCCATCCAGTGCGAAATTATGCAAGCTGGTTTGCACTGGTGTTTGAGGTATCACCATGCGGCCATCTTTATAAATATCAATCTCCTTCATTTGCTCAATAACCGGAAAGCCGATGATCATGTTCAGCTGGTATTTAACCTGGGAAATATACAATATGGAATCGGGCATAACCTGGAACACCACATTTCTTACTGTAATGCCGCCAATATTTAATTCATCGGCTACGCCCATACCTGTCTTAAACTGGATGCCCGTTGCGCCGCTGCCTTCGTTATAAGTAACGGGTAAAATATGCAGCCCTAATTTGGCCGCGTAGGTTTTTGTTATGGTTGATATATTGGCGCGGGTATCAAATATACCACTATAGACTAAAGCCTTGCATGTTACAGGTATCTCAATAAGGCCAAGTTTATCGCGTGTCCATGGAATGGTGATGTTGGTTTTAATTATAGTTTGTTGTGGCGCTGTATTTTTTAAGGCCCCCCGTGATAATATATCGTTCTTAATATCATCAACTACATCTTTTGATAAGCCCCTTGCATAATGTTTTAATATAGCGCTGTCGGTTTGCGCTGCTTTAGCATATTGGTAGGTTTTAAAATAACTGTCGCTTTGCAGGCGGCTTAGCTGCACCTTAACCGAATCGGGAAAATCAGCAGCATAATTTTTCAGAAGATCGTCAACATCGGTAATACAATCCAAATTGTGGTTAAAGGCATTATCAAGGTACGACTTAAAATAAAGCCGTTTATCATCGCCCAGGCTGTCGTTGTATTGTTTTAGTTTGGTTTCCAGTTTAAAATAATCATGCTGGTCCAATAAGGAGTGCAACGTTTTATCTGCGGCGGCGCTGATGCTTTTTTTGTTTGAGCAGGCGCTGAAGAGAGTAAGCGCTGCTATCGTACAAAGTAAAAATGCAGTTTTCATAAAAGCAATATACAAAAAAGATAGAGCAGAGGTAGTGCGATTCCCTCCCTTGGAAGGGTGGAGGGAGGGGTTTAGCGAACATGTAATATCGTACAAACCTCTCCCTGCCATCTTGCAGTCTTACACACCCCTCCCCAGGGAGGGGATTATTATTCTAAAGCTCAATTGTATTCTCCAAAAAATCCAGCCATACTCCTTCTAATTCATCAACCAGTTCAGGGCGTATGGATATACCCGATGCCTGCGGCGTCCAGGTTTGGGCAGCGAGGTTGCCTGTTTTCAAAATATCAAGGGTGAGGATGGGCTGTTTGTCAGGATTGAGCAATACATCCATCGAAATAGTAATACGGTGATAAATTCTGCCTTTTCGCGAAGCAAGGTAAGGCTCAGATGCGATATAGCCCGATGCAAATATGCCTTTGGGTTCAACACCCAGGCGCATAATATAGGCACGGTCGCCGGGCTGTATTGTTTTGTGGCTTACCACGCTCCAGTTGTCTTCCAGTTTGCCGGTTTTAGCAAGGGTGGCAATATCATCATCCAGGTCGGCCCACTTAAACTTGGTAGGGTTCCAGCCAAAAAGATAGGCTTTCATGAACAGCTTTAGCTATCAGATTTACCCAATATATCGTCCAGTTTGTTACGTTCGGTTTGCAGTTCGCGGGCCAGTTTCTTTTCCTTTTCGTTGGCTTTGGCTTTGTAAACGCGGTATTCTTCCTCTAACTCATTATATAACTGAGTGCGGTATTTGGCTTCGCGCGAATGGGAGCCCGAACGGGCTATAACCACGGCGGCAATAGCGCCAAACGCGATAACCAACCCCCACATAATTAAATTATAGGTTGATTTTGGCATCGACATGCCTATAAAATCTATCGCGTTAACCTTGGCGTTTGATTCAGTTAAGCTCTGGTTGCTCGTTTTTATACCGTTATTAAGGCTGTCGATTGTTTTGTTGGCAGTTTTTAATTTGGCATTGGTATCCCTTAATGCATGGCGGGTTTGTACCAAAGTATCCATTATACTTTTATGAAAAGCCGCTAATAATGGCTGCTGATAGTTGTAAACTTTAGTAAGTAAATATTTGTACTGGCCGCTTAGGCTTTTATCAGTGTTGATATTTTGGCCGGCGGTGTCAGTGCCATATTTTGAATGATAAGCAGATGGAACCTGGGGCCCGGTGGGTTTCAGGGCCGGTGGTTTAGCAGTGGTTTTAGCCGGGAGTTTGGCGGCATTTGTTTTCTTTGCAGAGTCCTGCGCATGCAGCGTTAGGCTAAAACAGGCAATAAGAATAACGATCAGTTGAAGGAAAAGCGGTTTCTTCATAGCGTAAATTTACCATAACAATATTAATAAAACACGGATAATTATGGAATATTGTTTGTAAAAAGATGTTTTATGTGAGCGAATATAGGCTTTCATGCGAAATTTTGATGTTCATAACTATATTAGCGCTATGAATATTGGTATAATAGGTTTAGGCGATATGGGCCGATTGTATGCAAAGGCTTTTGCAAAAGCGGGCTATAAAGTATCGGGTTGCGATCTGCCCGAAAATCACGACATACTGGAGCAGGAACTGTCGCCTTTAGGCATTAAAATATTGGATAATGGCAAGGACGTTGCCCGTACTAACGACCTTATTATTTACTCAGTTGAGGCCGACCGTTTGGAGCAGGTAGCCGCCGAATATGGCCCTGCCACTAAATATGGTGCCATAGTCGCCGGGCAAACATCGGTTAAAACCCCCGAAATAGCCATATTTGAAAAGTACCTGCCTGCCGATGCCAGGATAATCACTTTCCATGCCATGCATGGCCCCGGTTTTGAGCCCAAAGGCCAAAAGCTGATCCTGATACCACACCGCACTGATAAGGCCGCCTATAAACGGATGCTCGATCTTTTTACCGCAGTAGAAACAGATATTGTAGAGATGGCCGACTACCACGAACACGACAAAATAGTAGCCGATACACAGGCCGTAACCCACGTAGGTTTTGAAAGCATGGGCACTGCGTGGAAGTCGGCCGGATTTTTCCCGTGGGAGAACGCATCTTATATAGGTGGTATTGATAACGTGAAGATATTAACCACACTGCGCATATTCAGCTATAAAGCCCACGTTTATGCAGGTTTGGCTATATTGAATCCTTATGCCCGCCAGCAGGTGAAACGCTATGCCGAATCAGAATCGGAATTATTCAAGCTAATGATCAAAGAAGAGGAAACTACTTTCCGCGACCGTTTGTACCGGGCACGTGATTTTGTGTTCCATGAAAGCCGCAAACCTATTATGCTGAACGACCGGGTGATGAAGGAATTTTCGCTCTCACAACACACCGATATGCAAAAACCAAACTCACACTTGAGTATATTAAGCATGGTTGATGCCTGGTACCATTTAGGTGTAAACCCGTATGATAACCTGATATGCCAAACACCACCGTTCCGCCTCCGGCTTGGCATTGCTGAATATTTATTTAAGGATGAACAATTACTGGAAGAATCGATAGAAACAGCCTTGTACGATAAAACCATCAGGGGTGATGACCTGGAGTTTCATTCAGCTGTAAGGGAATGGTCATCTATCATCAATTTTGGTGATATGGAAGGCTACAAGAAGCATTTTAATGAAGTGCAGGCATTCTTTAGCCATAGGCTGGAAGAAGGGAAGGCGCAAAGCGCGGAGTTGATTAGAAGGTTGATGATGGAGTAGTTTACTAACTGTTCTTCATTACTATTAAATATACCGCTTTTTTATTAGGCATGGCATATTGGGGATTGTCGTAATTCTCTACGATTTCAACAGTTGCTGGGTCAAATGATTTACCGAGGATATTTTGCGCTTCGTCTACTGTATAAGTTTTATCCTTTATAAAAAATACAAACCCATAATCTGATTTTGTAAGCGTTTTCATGTAGGTTTTTTGTGGGGTGTTATTTTGGGTAAAACTAACAGCAATGACGAATTGTACGTTTGTGGCTTTACCTTCTTGTATGCCTGGCGACCAATTCGGTGACATGGAGATAACCCTTACAGCTTCTGATTCGCAGCCGGCACCCATGCAATTAACGGGTTTGGCATTAGTTATTGTTCCGTCGCTGTCTACCATAAATGTTACCTTAACCTTGCCTGTTATACCTACTATCCGGGCTACTTCTGGATACTTGACATTATTGGCAATGTATTGTGCAAAAGCGCGTATGCCACCAGGAAACGTTGGTTCTTGAAAACGGACTATAGGTGGCTTTGTCGTTACACTGTCTTGTGAAAATGCGCAGGTTGCAGATAAAACAAATATGGAAAATGATAAAAGTAAAGGTTTATAACAAATCATGAGATAAATATAATAATTAAAATCAGAGATTTAAAAATCAAGAAATCAATTCAATTAGCCTTCAATTACGGCCTAAAACAATCTCCCCAAACTTTTATAAAAAAATAACTTACTCTCTATTTGACAATTAATATAAAATATCTATCTTTGCCGTCCCTTAACGGGGGATAATATGCCTTGAACGAAGCCCTACTGCTTCGATGGGCACAAATAAAAGAAAGAAAATGTCAGGAATTATTGGTAAAAAGGTAGGAATGACCAGCATTTTCGATGAGTCAGGGAAGAACATCCCTTGTACTGTGATCGAAGCTGGCCCTTGTGTGGTAACCCAGGTTAAAACTGAGGATGCCGACGGATATGCTGCTGTTCAGTTAGCATATGGCGACAAAAAAGAGAAAAACACCTCAGGCCCGTTAAAAGGCCACTTCCAAAAAGCCGGTACTGCTCCAAAGCGCAAGCTTGTTGAATTCAAAACTTTCGAAGATGAAAAAGCACTTGGTGACACTGTTACCGTTGAGCTTTTCGCCGCCGGAGATTTTGTTGACGTGGTAGGTACTTCAAAAGGTAAAGGATTTCAGGGTGTTGTAAAACGTCACGGTTTTGGTGGTGTGGGTATGCAAACTCACGGTCAGCATAACCGCTTGCGTGCACCGGGTTCATTGGGAGCGTCATCATGGCCTTCACGTGTATTCAAAGGCATGCGCATGGCGGGTCAAATGGGTAATGAGCGCGTAAAAGTTCAAAACTTAGAAGTTTTGAAAGTTTACCCTGAGCAAAACCTGTTAGTAGTTAAAGGTTCCATTCCGGGAGCTAAGGGTTCATTCGTAATAGTGGATAAATAAGATGGAAGTTAAAGTATTAAACCTATCAGGTAAAGAGACAGGTGCCAAGGTGCAGCTTCCTGAGTCCGTATTCGGTATCAAACCAAATGATCACGCTATCTATCTTGACGTTAAGCAGTTTTTAGCTAACCAGCGCCAGGGTACACACAAAGCAAAACAGCGTAATGAAATTGCAGGTTCAACCCGCAAATTATATAAGCAAAAAGGTACAGGCGGTGCCCGTGCAGGTAGCGTAAAATCACCATTGTTTAATGGTGGTGGCCGTGTGTTCGGTCCGCAGCCCCGCGATTACAGTTTCAAGTTAAACAAGAAACTTAAAACGCTGGCACGTAAATCGGCCTTATCATATAAAGCGATTGATAACAATATCGTAGTGTTAGAGGATTTCGCATTCGATGCGGTAAAAACCAAAACCTACGTACAAATGGTAGCTGACCTTAATGTTACTGATGTGAAAACATTATTAGTATTGGCCGCTGCCGATAACAACGTTTATTTATCAAGCAGGAACCTTAAGAAAGCGAAAGTTATTACTGCCGACCAGTTAAACACTTATGATGTGTTGAACGCCGGCAAGCTTTTACTAACCGCGGGCGCTGTTAAAACTTTGGAGGAAGCATTAGCTAAGTAATTATGGAAATTTTAAGAAAACCCTTACTTACCGAAAAAGTAACTCAGTTAACTGAGAAGCTTAACCGTTATGCTTTTATAGTTGACCCACGGGCCAACAAAATCCAGATAAAGGCAGCAATTGAAAAAATGTATGGTGTTAACATTACTGATGTAAATACTATGCGTTACGTTGGCAAACTGAAAAGCCGTAATACTAAAGCAGGCGCCGTTAGCGGCCGTGCTGCAGCGTATAAGAAAGCGATAATAACGCTGAAAGACGGTGAAACAATAGACTTTTACAGCAATATATAATAAGAGATGGCAGTTAAAAGATTTAAACCGGTTACCCCGGGCACACGTTTCAGGGTTGATGTATCTAACTCAGATATAACAACAAATGTACCTGAAAAGTCGTTGGTTGTTGCAGCCAACACACGTTCAGGCGGGCGTAACAACAGCGGTAAAATGACTATGCGCTACATGGGCGGTGGTCATAAGCAAGCATACAGGTTAATAGATTTCAAACGTAATAAATTTGATATCCCTGCAAAAGTTGCAACTATTGAGTATGATCCTAACCGTTCAGCACGTATAGCCCTGCTTCACTTTGTTGATGGCGAAAAACGTTATATGATCGCTCCTGAAGGATTAACAGTTG
>Ga0105237_10009291_pt1 | contig 10533 bp, 10 predicted proteins | sample KBSC24metaG_FD_81520 | JGI IMG/M metagenome (GOLD analysis project Ga0105237, IMG submission 81520) | Corn rhizosphere microbial communities from Kellogg Biological Station, Michigan, USA - KBS C2-4 metaG | ecosystem: Host-associated > Plants > Roots > Rhizosphere > Soil | place: Michigan, USA... | reverse complement strand
TGAAGGTAATTTCGAAATCCTCGCAGACCTGTTCTAAAAGTTCCCGTTGAAGTTCAGACACATTTCTGCTCAGAGTCGCAATCTGGTCTATCGATCGATATGATTTAAAGTGAGCCATCAACTGAATGACCGCTTGAAGAAGCTGGGCACATTCTCGGTACTGCCTTGTCTTGCTTAACGCCCGGAGTTGTTCATAGGCGGTAGTCAACATCTGGAGCCTCTTCAGAGCCGTCATGGACAGAGTCAGGTTCTTCTTGGTATTGTCCAACTGTTTGATATCGGCCGTCATCTCGGTGATATTTCGCTCTGTCTGGATAGCCCGTTCACGAACGTTCTCGATGCGCTGAAACAATTCGGACAACTCAGCCTTAGAGGATTCCATTCTCTGCAAGCATTCCGCATTGGAGCGGACTTGCTGCTCCTCAAGGATATCGATCTCATAGTCCAAATCATCTTGGTAAGCCCTGAGCGTCTGATAGGTTGGGGTGACGGAGGAAAGAGTGGAAGGGTGTGAGAATATCAAATTGAGGTGCTCTATAGGGTCATAATTGTCTAGAATATGTTAGTCAATTGTGGCGCGGAGGAAGAATAGCCTCATACCCGAGTCGAGCAGATCCAATTCTTGATCGACGCCATTCACAGGCATGACAGCAGATGGGATGATTCAGGGAGCACACGGCGCTTGGGGAATGAGGAAAGCCCGGCATTTCCTTCAACGAGGGACTATCTTGTAACTGGAAAAAAGTGCTCCGTTCAAGCAGAGCCTCTATCGTTGATTCCTACTTGTTCAATACCTGTTTGTAACTGGCCAATGTTGCCAGATCAGACGCGCTTGTGGAGGCGCAGGGCTACATAGTCTCAATGCTCCACCGTACAATATATTCTGAAGACCAGGCTTGCCCCCTTTCTGTCCCCTCACCTGTTCTAATACTCCTTGGTAATCTGACACCTCAAAATATCTCCTGCTATAATCGCGTTTGGACAGAAGCCAAGGCATTGAGAATGCTAGTGTTGACGAAAATATAAACATGTATTTCTTCAGAGATAATTGTGTTTGTGATTCCTACTAGATCTGATCCAACTTTGAGCCTTAACGATTGTTCTCATGAAAACGTCCAAAACGAAAACAAACTCTCTTTGGCTTCAGGCAGGTCCCGAGAATGATGCCCCTCTTATGAATCATCGTGTGAAATTTGTAGCGTTTTCCAGTCACCAAGACATATGTCCTCAAGATCGGTATGCTAGCGATCTGCCTCTGATACTCGGCTAACCACAAGACCTGTTACTAGGAAGTCACCAACTGGACTATTGCGCTAAGGCACAACACAGAATGCAAACCCCAATGGCCATTGTTTGAAGTCATCCATCTGCACCTGTTTGCACACAGGGTTTGACCCTGGGAGGTGTTTGAGCTTGCGCGTGATCAACACTAACAAATAAATTTTCGGTGACAGCGCCTTTCGCTTTCCCTCACTCAGCTGCCTCAAAAGGCCTTGTATATCATTGAGGATACCATGGATTTGAGCACCAGGGTCCCGTATCCAGTCTTCACTCAGTTGCCGCAGCAGGCCTTATGTATCCTGCCTGAACCGCATGACCTGGCGGTGACAGTGGCCTATCTGGATCACACGAGCCCAAAAGGATACGTAGATTGCTTGAGCGCAGTCAGTGGTATCCAGGGAGCGTAAAACAACTCTGCAGGAGTGGCACTGCTTCATCCTGCTCTTACCTATAAATAAATCCACCACTCCAGGCTATTCTTCCTTCCTTTCTCCTTCGTCATCGACAGGATACTTCAAACTCAAGCTCTTCAGTCCAATCAATCCAGCAAGCGCCAAAAAAGGTCTCCAGCGTTGTCCTCGCTTGATCCTTGTGAACATCAACAATCTATTCCAACTTGGACTATCAGAGCTTCAGGAAGACCAAGTCAAAGCAGACGGCAGGAGGAAGATTTGCCGACAGAAAGTAGGACAACGATCTGCAACTCAATCATCAATCAATATCGTCGAGATGACTTTCTCTTTCCTCCAGATTGCCATTCTTCCCTTCTTATTCATCTGTCGCTATGGGGTCATCGGAGCTGGGCGAGCTGAGGTAATGCACTATTGCAATTACCAAGTTTGGTGTGCAGTCGTCACCAGATACGAACCTAATGACCCAACTCCACTGAACCAAAGGCCTCCCGTGAAGTGGATTCCACAACCAGCAGGCCAGGTCATTGTCGACGGCTACGACAGTCACCCAATAGACCAGGGTGTTGCAATTATGTGTACCCGGGACCCGACAGCCCTAAAGCCGCTCGTCACTCAGCTTGAATACACCTGGCGCCCAGATGAGGAAAAGACATATTTCGACGTCAGTAATGTGGAGGGAGCGCCGTTCCTGAACGAAGGCTTCAGGGTGCTGGTCAACGATGAGATCAAGCCTTTGGTTGAAACCTGCTACGGCGCCTATTGTGCACCAGGAGATCGTAGTTGTATCCAAGTGTACAACAAAGCGAATGATGACTTTCAGGGAATGCGTGCCTGCTCCCCTGAGGTTGTCACAAAATTGATCCTCTGTTCCGGCTAGAGAGTGGGATGCTGGGCTGGATACGAAGTGACTTGAGCTTCGTAATAGTTTTCATCGCAAGGACTGACATTTGAATATTGGGGAAAGGATGTTATTTGTATGAGACTTCAGCACAGTGTCATCCTTTTCGAAGGTAGGACCTTCTCAAGTTCTCGAAGACACCGGGGATTTGGTCGACACTTAAATTTTCCGCAAGGCAGATAGATACCTCCATTAGCTCCATGGGAGCAGACATCCCAATTGGCGGGACAATATAAACCTTTGAGGTGATTCTAGAATTTCAGCTCAGGGATATCCTTACCTAGAAGGAGGAATAGCACACATGTAGAGTCATTAGTGATAGGGTCAAGTTTGAGGTGGGAGTCATCGTTAGTTAGTATCATGAGCTTAAGCCACAGCTCCTGCCTCAACACTGCGCAGCATTCTAGGGACTAGCTCGCTTTAGTTAGTGGTGCGGAGTAATAGTATTAGTGCGATGTTAACAGGGTTGAATTGGGAAAGTGGAAGGTGCACAAATGACTCCTTCTGGTGCGTCTCAGGCGTGTGGCACTTTCTTCCTCGGCTTCCCTTGTCCGACGAGGCAGGAGTGCTGTGAGGCCAGTGCCCGCCCCTCGTGCGTCATTGGCTACTTTGGCTGCCCGCAAAGGCACCACAACCGATTTTCCAATATTGTGATTCACAACCTCTTGCGCCTCTTTGCCGCCAGTGACTTCATTCCAAGGGCCCAGAAAATCAAATCATTGCATCGATCGTATATCTAGAGACGAGTCGTCTTACTTCTAGAAAATAGCAACATTCTCTGCATCTCAGACAAGACCAACTCCAACAACGGCACCGCACTCCCTCTTGCGTGCCCCTCCATCAACCGTCACCCACTTTACCCTTACCCTCACCTCTTCCAAACACACCTTCAACCCACAGAGGATCGTCCATTAAAAATCATGGCGGTCCGAGCACAGGTATGCAACCCAGCCAGCCAGCCTTTTGCCCATGCTAACAAGAAATATGTAGTTTGAGAACTCGAACGAAGTCGGTGTCTTCGCAAGTCTCACCAACAGCTACTGTCTGGTCGCCATTGGCGCATCAGAAAACTTCTATTCCGTTTTCGAATCCGAACTTGCAGACCTCATCCCAATCGCTCACTGTACTATTGCTGGCACAAGAATCGTTGGTCGTCTAACGGCGGGCAACAAAAATGGCCTCCTCGTCCCCACATCTACCACAGATCAAGAACTACAACATCTACGGAATACCTTACCTGATACTGTCAAAATAGAACGGGTTGAGGAGAGATTATCAGCATTAGGGAATGTTGTCATTGCAAACGACCAGTAAGACAACCTGCACAACTTGTTTGACTGGTGAACTTTCTTACTAATGATTTTGCCCCTAGCGTCGCTCTTGTCCATCCTGACCTCGAACGCGAGACTGAAGAAATAATTGCGGATGCCCTTGGGGTCGAAGTCTTCAGACAAACCATCGCTGGAAACGTCCTAACAGGCTCATACATGTCCCTTTCCAATCATGGTGGTATCGTACATCCCAAGACAAGTATTCAGGACCAAGACGAACTCAGCTCCCTTCTGCAAGTACCCCTCGTTGCTGGAAGTGTCAACCGTGGCAGTCCAGTCGTTGGTGCAGGTATGGTTGTCAATGATTGGCTTGCAGTTACTGGCTTGGATACAACAGCAACAGAACTCAGTGTGATCGAAAGTGTATTCAGATTGGGCGAAGGTGGCCCCGGCGGTCTGGATGCTAGAATGAATGCCAACAAGGAGAGCATCGTCGAGAGTTTCTACTAAACCCAGCACTGAATTGTGGGAGGGATAATTTAATGTGAATGGTCCGAGAGAACAGCCCTGGGAAGGAGATCTCCGTCCCATTTGAGGATCAGGGCATATTCAGAAAAGGATGATGTTTTGGCTCATGGCCGACATGGGAACGGAGAACAGATCTCTGTATCAGCATCTTCGTCCACTATCAACCCTTAGTCCAAAGGGCGCCACCTTGCTAGGAAACTAAAGGAGGGCCGATCCTCAATTTTGCCGCTTGGAAATTGATCGGTTGATAATGATGGAGCAGCCCCTCGTTACCTGCATGAAAGGGCGTTTGTATGCTCACGTTTACACAGACATGGGCAAGATCTTCCCAGGATCATGAACGGTTTTGGAGGAGCAGAACAGAACCGTACCTTCGGTTTAACTTTCTCAGAGCCAGTTGTATAGTATGACATGCATGCCTCGCGTGCTAGTGGGCTAACCCCAGTGGTTAATGAGACCATGTGATTCATCAATCAAATCCTTATGACCACTCCTTCCACCCAAGGATCTATGTTCTCACTGACTCAAGATGCAAAATACACCAATGTTAAAGTTCCCTTGGAATTCTTCTTGTCCACGTCCACGCGAGAGAACTAGAATGCGGTGCTCGTGCTCACCTTGATGACGGGAATTGAATACGTAGCGAAACAGGATGATATCAGACCAAACCCACTCTGAAATCTTCCTGCAACGTTCGCTGTCCCCGTACATATTTATAACACGGGAGAATGTATTCATATCTAAGATGTAGGTGGGCAGTGGGCACAACATATCGGGCACTCGGATAAGCTGACACGACCAGCACCCGTTGCCACGGCCAGCCCGCTTGCATGGCTATGATAAGTTATTCGTAAAAGCCCTCCGCCTCAGCCTCCCGCCGAAGAGAGCCAAACAATCCCCACCCCAGGCTCCCTCACAAACAAGCTGACTCACTAATTACGACTCAGAAGCAGGGCAGGGCTGTACGGAGTCAAATACCGGCTATTACCTACCTCGTATTCCAACTCCGTACTCCGCAGGTATGTATGCACCTACTTGCACCGAGTACTATCCTCTCAAGTATGTACATATTTACCATAGTATCTAATTAAATCACGACCGCTCTCCCGACTCCTCGTCGGTTCCACAATTCCCCGCACCTCCTCGTTCTCGGGTCAGCAAAAGATGCTCAGGGGAAATGCTTAGCTGGGCACTTTATTGGAACCGCCTTGTGTGTGACGGGCAGGTGTGGAACTGGGGATGATTGTTTCCAGAGATTCGTGTGAGAACTTACTTTCGTGAGGTGTGAGGTGTGAGGTGTGAGGTATGGCACTGGACCGATCCTACATTGTCAGTCGAATACTGTACTATGATATGATAAATAGTGCGGAGGTAGACTTGACACGCTGGGATCCAGGGCAGGCAGGCAGGGGCAGGGGCAGGAAGGAACCTGACGAGGTAAATAAGCGCACGTTGCAATCTCGCCTACATGCGAGTACACAGCTATGTACTACGAGTGCTATTCTCGTGTACACCGTCTCCTTGACTGTAGCCTAGACTCTACTTAGTTGTCGGCGTGGGCTTTGCCGGGGAATTCGAGTTCCCCGTATTCATTAGAGCTTTTCTGGTGGTTCCTCTTCGAAACCCATACCTACGAATAGAGAGACTCTGAGAGAGATGCGGTACCTGTGCCGGTAGAATGCAGGCTTCCTTTCAACTCCTTCCTCGGTATTTAATTAGTTCTCGTTCGGATTTACTAGACACCGTTGAGAGAAGAAAGAAGAAGCGAGGATGTAAACGATAGTATTGGTGTGGTTCAAAGCGTGGGTATCTATTCTAGCTGTAGACTGTAGTGAAAAAAAACCAACAAGTAAAATTCAAAAAGCAATTTCATCATATCTCGCAGTCGCACTGCACCACCAATAGGGATTAAAAGTTACGTATTTAGCGTGTACGTGGAGCTACGTACTGTATTGCTGGCTTATGCTGTCCACGAATGGATGGATGGTGTTCGTACTCGTAGCTGGAAGAGAAAGAGTAGCCCTGTCGAAAAAGAGATTCGTTACCGATGAGATGTGAGATCAGCGAGACGCCGAGGAAGTGAGTGACGAATTAGGTACATATGATCGTTGATAGATGATGCGGGAGGTTGGTGATGCCGGTGACAATCATGCCCGCTGTAGCGCCGCTGCGATGTAGTGTAGTCGCTCGTGGCTCCAGACGCCTTTTGTTGAAATAGTGAATGCAAGTATAGGAAAGTAGTATGTGGTGGAGATCCGGTCGGCAATTTCCCCTGCACGCTGGCTAAGAAACAGAGCAAAAAGGAAAACTTTCAACGGAGGCAACAGACTCGTACAGGAGTCATGTTCCCGGGCCATTTTAATAGCCGCTCTGAGTGGAATGGCGGAATTTCTCGCGGCTGTCACCCTCCTTCCACCGCCTGCCGCCCACCAACTCCCACACAGCCAGGGACGCGACGGTCAACCCGAGAATGAACAGAGGAATCAGGTTCCAGCGCCAGCCGCGCATGAGGCGGAGGTTGTTGCGGATCTTGCTTCGGTCGCTGTCATGAGCGAGTGGCAGCTCCAGCACGGCGATGAACCAGTTTTCTGGCGTCCAGTTGTCGAGAGGGTACATGAGTGGTTGGGCGTTCGCTGCTGCCACGGCCAAGTCGATCGTTTGGTCGTCCGTCTGGGCTGTTAGCACGAAGGTATAGATCAGTGCTGCGAGAGTGAGCATTGCTGACAGGACGGTCATCACAACCCAGAAGATAAATAGGCCTGAATGCCCAGCGGAGGAGGACTGAGATGTGTTTGTTAGCATTGAGTTTGTGAATGGAGATGATGTTTGCATTTTGAAGGGTCCATTCGGAATAGATAACACAACACCACTCACCTTTCTTGCTCTCCGTCTTTCGGAGAAGATGACCAGGAGACCCAGGATGCCAACGAGAACGACAGCTGTGCCGGCTGCTCCATTGCTCGTATGTCCTTGGTCAACCAGTATTCCCTTGGGCTTTCCGTGGAGGTCGAACGTGCCGTTCGGAGCGTCAATAGTGAAGAATTTGCCAGCTCGGTCATGGAGGAAGCCGACCATCGATCCAACGAAGCCGACTTCAATGAGTCCATCTGCCATCAAGATTGGGATGGCGACGAGGAGTGGGAGGTACGACATCTTGGAGACGTGTTGAACTTGTGAAGATCGGACTGGATAGCGAAAAGCACGCTTTTGCAGCATCAAGATGTGTGTAGGTGAATTGAGGTGGGTTGATTAGTAGAAAGCCACAGTACGGGCGAGGCTTCCGATTAAGTATTGTCCTATATGGAGGATGACGAAATCATATCCCAAACAGCGAGAAATGGAGTACAATAGGAATGGCGGGGGAAGGATGGCACCGGCTTATAACGACGACGACCACGTTAGTTAGTCACTCGAGTTCAGCAAGCGAACCAGTGGAGATTGGTTACCCATTGTAGCCGTGGTAATCCAAAAAAGAAGGACAAATCCATGTAGATCGGGAGATGCAGCCTGCTTACACCAGGCGTGATCTTTTGGGTATAGTGACGCTCCGCCGAACGGGCTTCGCAACTTCGCCTGAATTGCAACTCAGCTATTCGGGATGGTTCCAGATTCGTCTACCCCGTATTACAGTCTGTCCGGCGTATGTAGAAGCAACGGCAATAACAGACCAATCTGAGATGGCATTAGCGATTGAGTTGGACCAGAATCTCGATTGGGCCAGACGATCTCTGCTATTTTGATTCACGAAAAGGTCCGAGAGGCCTGTGCACCGACGGGGCTGCCTATACCCAAGCTTTCAGGCGTTCAGCATGGTGTGTGTCCACTGTCAATGCGACGGCGTGGCCTGAGGTCCGATATTCCGTCATGGGCTTTGAGGGCGCTGGAATCAGCTTCTTTTAGGTAAGGCCGACATGTGATAGACATGAACAGCCACAACAGCCGGGACAAGGCCGCTTAGGTCAGTGCCAAGTTGGACCACAGAGAGAAGAGAGCGACAGATCTGACACAAGCCTCCTCGTGGTTTGGCTGTTGCAAACGTAGTCCCGCCTCATGGCAGATGCAATTGCCTGGGGGCGTTCCTCGCATACGAGGAAGAATTTTGACAACTCCACCTTGACCTTGAAGCCCGAGAAATTGCAAACCTTTGGTCAGCCGCACCAGGGGGGGCAGATCTGGCAAGTGCTCAGAGTGACAGAAGCTGACTGAGAGGAACGACATGGTTTGCTGTTGTTAACCTGGTGAAGCTGGTTGAATGGGAAAAAGCGTGGCGGTGACGACAGGGATTTGGACCTCGACACTAGACCTATATCAGCTTAGTGCTGACCTCGTCGCCGACCCGAGGCTTGGCAGACTACGGAGTACTTGAGGGCAATGGGGGATTTGGGTGGGAATTTGAACGTTGGAACAATGCCTGGCTCCCTGGTTCCTTTTTTAGGATCTTGGCCTCATTTGCTGACTACACAAGTCCCATCTGCCAAAGCATTTTTGTATTTACGAAGTACCTCGTACCTCAGGTACATCGAACCTTGAGTGCCCTCATACGTATGTATGGAGTACCTACCAACTTCAAGCTTAGCACCCGATAAAGCAGCACCCTGCGCACCAACACGAGACCACTCATATACATCTACCAATGCAATATAGTAGTGTGGTGTCTAGGCCTACGACTAGCAAGTCCATGGATGCTCTCTGGGTTCCTACAGATTCCTCCTAATCAATACATAGGTAGAAGAGAAATCCAGTCTCTAACCAATCAATTGGTACTATACAGTGGTTTCGTCTCACCCACTCAATGCAATATAGTAGAGACAAATAATACAACGGTGTAACATCGCTATGCGTACTTGGTGTTTACCAGGCTCAACAATGCACCAGAAAATGCCTCTCACGTGCTGATTCCCGACTTTCCAGACCTTTACATCGGTCGTCCTGTCTCCGTGATGACCTCATCAATCATTAAAAGTGAGAAAATATTTCTCAAAATTCCCCGTGACCAGGCTGAGTCCTCCCGCTCAGCTGTTACCCTTGATAGCTGCGTCTGCTATCCTGAATCCCGGGCCGCTTTGGTTTTTCACTTGGACTCGCCCCCTCCTGAGCGACAAGCCACTGTAAGACACTCTCGTAACAAAGAACAAATTGTCGGAGGTTTTGTACCATGCTAAGTCGTTGATGCCGGAAATCGTCAACAGTCTTCGCAACAAGGTCAACATCGTCGCGAGAAACCCAGTCATCCCCCCCATCAATATCCATGCGATCCTTGCCATGTTCACCCCGCGAAAGCTTTTGCCGTTTCAGCATGTCAATCACCGAGTCAATTGTGCAGAATGTGCCGGTTCGTCCACAGCCAGCACTGCAATGTACTAAGACAGGCCGTTGCCCTTCTGGTGCAATCTCGTTTGACGCACGTTCTGAAGGGCTCGACGCTCGAATGTATTTGTTGACTTGCTCTACCAATGCCAAAAGGTCCCACGGGCTTGCGGGAGCTCCAAAATCCGGCCAGTCAGCATATTGAATTTGAGTTATTTCACGCATTGGCTGGAAAGGATGGCTGGAATGACTGAGCGCAAGATGTCGAACTGTGATGTTCGAGGGTTTCAACGTGGGTGACTGGACACCACTCGCTCCTTGTCCAGTTGATACACTAGCCGTCGTGGATCTCCGAACGCCCAAGGATGGCCTGGCGGCTGTGTTTGTACTTGCTTGTTGTATCTTGTTTGCGGATTTCTTGGGCTCCAGACTAACCTGCCGCTCAGAGAGTTCCTTGAGCTTGAAGGGACCATACTCGCCAGGTGTCCAGTATTTGTGGCTCTTTACTTGCCCTCCCTCCGATTCTGCAGTCAGCATGACCACGACACGCACATCCTGCTCCCAAACAACTCTCCAAAAGTCATTGAAAGTCGCTGGGATCGGTGCTTGAGTGGCAATATAATGCCGATTGGAAAATTGAGCTTTGACATGGTTGGCATTGACGTAATCACAGCTGCCCTGGGGGACATTTTGCAGTTTCACTCGAGTGTGATCATAGGGAAAGATGTTGTTGTAGCGATTTTTCGATCCCTTTTCAATCCCAGCGACCTGTATCTGTTTCACTCGGTCAGGTCGGGGCGTACCATACGACACTTGAACGTTGAGGGCCTCTTGC